>Ga0268243_1000008_pt1 | contig 140242 bp, 136 predicted proteins | sample BulsoiMagMametaG_FD_200254 | JGI IMG/M metagenome (GOLD analysis project Ga0268243, IMG submission 200254) | Bulk soil microbial communities from Mexico - Magueyal (Ma) metaG (v2) (version 2) | ecosystem: Environmental > Terrestrial > Soil > Agricultural land | place: Mexico: Magueyal...
GGAAGTAGAGAAACAGGACTATCCACGAAGCCACACGAAATCTCACGAAACAACCCACAGCCATTTCGTGAGGTTTCGTGTTACTTCGTGGATTGTTCCTTGTTCTGATGAGAATGAATAGACCCTGTATCTACCCAAAAGGTGGTGGGGTAATAGCTTGTCGGTCGAGGAAATTTTATCTGGCAAGCCAGAAATGCCTTGATATGAATAGGTCGTAGCCCTCCCATCTGGCGCAATGAACCTGCATTAGCTTTCCACCACATTTGTACACATAATAATTGACATCCATCTGAAATGGGAATACCGTGCCACACGGTTTAATCCTTGCATCCCGGCTTATGCGTGCTATCTCGCTAGCCTCACGCCAATCTGCTGGGCGTCTAATCTTTCAGCAATATGGCAGTCTAATTCTTTAACATCCGCAGAAGTGCTAATCAATTAGACATCGAAGGAAGATTGGACGGCTGAATGGGCGTAATTTGTGACGCCTCTTAGGGCATCTAATATGAGTTGGGTTGCGCGCAACTGTCCGCAAATTCTCGGGAATTAAATTTTGAGCACTAAAATACAGATGGGTGCTTGCTGACTTCGAAAATTTTGCCCTCGACGAGGGCTGAACCATTAAATCTGGAAGTAGACGACACAAAGGAGGACCTATGCAATACAGATTAATCGACTGGAAGGCCTTCGTCACGGTAGGCATGATCCTGCTCTCGCTGGCGACATTGTCCTATGGGCCGAGCGTGTCGGCGGCTGGGCATTCCGTAACCAGAATCACTCTCGATCCCCCGACACCCAACGTTCTGACCCATAACCAGAGGGTGACGATTTCCTTCTCGTATGCGACTACGCAGCCAGGTGGAGTGCGTATCTTCGCGCGTCCGTTACGGGGGGAGCGGCCACGCCCGGCTACGCCGCTAGCGGAGCGGGGATATCTCCAACCGGGAGCGGCACGGGCACTCAATTCTTTACCATCACATCGGGTACTGTCACGGTGGACCAGATTCGAATTCAGATGTGGAATGCCAGCCAGACCACGCTTCTCTTCGAGGTTTTCCTGCCGGTGCATTACCAGTACCGTGAGCCGTAGAGAGCGGACGCGCACACAGCGCACAACCCAACAAGGAATTCCACCCGACCCGCGCCAGCATGCCTCTCATCATCGTCGTATGATTTCTGCGGTATTGCTCGTATCGGGCGCGGGCGGGTGAATTCCAGCCTTAGATTGCTAATGCGTCCTGTTGCGCCATCTTGATCGCTGATCTCAAATCTGATGGGAGGATGAAAATGAATCCGGTTTCTAAAGTTAGTTGGTAGCAACGGCGCAAAGAACCGGAAGCAATCTAACAACCCATCTGAGGAGTACGAGTCAAGCAGAACTTCTCTCTGAGGCCGGATTCAGCGTCGCATAGTTCAGCAGCGAAGAGCCTTTCTTGCGCAAGCTTTAAAGATATTTCACCTCGCCGTAGGCAGTTCTCGTCTTCCAACATTTGTAGATGATGAGGCGGGTGGATAATCCGACCTGTTTCGGATGGCGACTATCGTCAGATGGTGAGATTTTTCATTTTATCGAGACGAGTTCCTGTTCGGCTTTCTCTTTGTAGCTGCCCTCTTCGAGCAACTTCTCAGTCTCGCGCACGAAGGCTTCAACAATATCTTCGCCCGCAACCTTGCGCATCGGCACGCCGTTCTTGTAGATCATCCCGACGTTGCGCCCGAAGGTGACGCCCAAATCCGAATCGTGCGCTTCGCCCGGTCCGTTGACGGCGCAGCCCATGATTGAAAGGTGCAGCGGCTCCTCGATGTGCGCCAGCCGTCGCTCAATCTCCGTCACGATGCCGACGAAGTCATCTACGTCGAGCCGCCCGCACGTCGGGCACGCAACGACCGTCACGCCGCGCTTTCTCAGCTCCAGAGATTTCAAAATCTCCCACGCGACGCGCACCTCTTCCTGCGGCTCGGCCGCCAGAGAGACGCGGATCGTGTCGCCGATGCCTTCATGCAGGAGAATGCCCAGACCGATGGCTGATTTGATTGTCCCGCCGAAAGAAGTGCCGGCCTCCGTCACGCCCAGGTGAAATGGGTAATCAACCTTTTCCGCGAGCAGCCGATAGGCTGCGACGGTCCGGTGCACGTCCGAGGCTTTGAGTGAGATGATGATGTCCTGGAAATCCAGGTCTTCGAGAATCTGTATGTGGCGCATGGCGGATTCGACCATCGCCTCTGGCGTCGCCGTGCCGTACTGTTTCAAGAGGTCTTTTTCGAGCGAGCCGCCGTTAACGCCGATACGAATCGGGACCTTCTGCGCCTGGGCCGCGCGCACCACTTCACGCACGCGCTCGTGCGCCCCTATATTGCCGGGATTCAGGCGCAGCTTATCAATGCCCGCTTCGAGCGCCATCAGCGCCAGCTTGTAATGAAAGTGTATGTCGGCGACCAGAGGGACATCCGGCACACGCCGCCTGATCTCTTTCAGAGCGATGGCGGCATCTTTGTCCGGCACGGCGATGCGAACGATCTCGCACCCGGCCCGCACCATCTCTTCAATCTGCGCGACAGTTCCACCGACATCGGTCGTGTCTGTCTTCGTCATAGACTGAACGACAACGGGCGCGCCTCCGCCGATCTGCAAATCTTTAACTTTTACTGGTCTTGATTTCCGCATTCTTAATTAGTCTGGAGTCGAGAGTCTGGAGTCTGGAGTCCGAGGTCAAAAGCAGATTTTTATTCGGCCTTTGACTCCAGACTCCAAGACTCCAGACTCCAGACTCATTTTTGTTGCGTCGCCGCCGGGGGAGATTTGTTCTCCTCCTGTGCGGGCGAGACTTTTTTGAGCACGTCGTTGGTGATGACAAAGCCCATCAGAAGAAGCAGCATGACGAAGCCGACCTGCTGGATTCGCTCGCGCACGCGCATGGACAGCTTCCAGCCGCCCAGGGCCAGCAGCGCCTCAACGAGCAGCAGGAAGATCGCGCCGCCGTCCAGCACAGGGATCGGCAGTAGATTGAAAACGCCCAAACTCAAGCTCAGGAACCCGAGCATGCTGAAGATACCGGCCCAGCCGCCTTCGTTGACGGAGGTCGAGGCCGCTTCGTAAATCCCCAGCGGACCGGAAAGCGTGTTGCGCGCCGAGCGCTCGCCGGCGAACAACTGCCCGAGCGCCTTGCCAGTCAATTTTAGGATTTGAATGTTATAGCGAAAAGCGTAAGCCAGGCTTCCGCCTAGTCCGACGCTTTCACGCGGGACGGACCCTGGGAGACTGACACCGATTCGCCCTATCTCCACGTCATTGCCCTTCTCGTCCTTCAGCTTCTCATGCTCAATGCCCGAAGTGACATCAAGCTGCCTGCCCTGGCGCTGAATAGTTAATTGAATCTGGTCCCCTTTGGTTTCTCGTATCTCTTTTCTTGCCTCTTCGGCATTGAGTATCTCTTTGCCGTTGATTTTGAGGATACGATCACCGGCCTGCAACTCAGCCTTCTTTGCAGGGGATTTATCCACGACGGACTCAATCACCACAGGAACTTCCACGCCGTAGTTCGGACTGATTCCAACTTCGCCGATGGGGTCAGTTCCGGCAGTTTGCCGTGTCGGGGTTACTGTGATCGGAATACGCTGGACGCTCTCGCCCTCTTTTCGCTCGACGATAAAATACCTCGGATGTGGCTGGTCCTCGACGACCATAATGTCGCCGCGTATGTCATCCCAGGATGGATTCTCCACGCCATTGAAAGAGACAATCCGGTCACCGTATCGCATTCCAGCCACTTGCGCCGCGCTTCCGGGCAACACGCTGCCCACGACCGGCGAATTCGGGTTCATAGGCACGCCCCACATCAACCCGCTGATGAATGGGATCGCCAGCGCCGTCAGAATATTCATCACAGGACCGGCAACGGCGACCAGAAATTTCTGCCAACGGGGCCGCAGCATGAACTGCTCTTCCACGGGGATGTCCGTCGCGCCCGCGCCCTCAATCTGCGCGTTCGATTCGTCGCCGCCGAGCTTGACGTAACCGCCGAGCGGGATCGCGGAGATTCTGTAATCGGTCGTCCCCCATTTCCGCCCCCAGAGTCGCGGACCGAAGCCGACTGAAAACGTCTCGACGCGAATCTTCAAAAGCTTGGCGACAATGAAATGGCCGAACTCGTGTATGACGACGGCCGCCCCCAGAATAAAGACGAAGGCGAGCAGACCCTTGACGCTACCCAGATTGATGTAGCCCTTGAGCCACAAGATGACCGCCAGAGCCATGAGGCCAAACGCGACAATGAGCGAGTAAGGGATTCTGGATTTAGCGGGTTTCTGTTCGTCCGTCATGTTAAATGCCTCAAGAATTTACCGAATTTATCAATACCCATGAAGATCAAAGCTTCTGACGCAGCATTAATTCATGCCTGTCCACAAGTTTACGCGTCGCCGCACGGATGCGTCAAACAACACGTCTTTCCGCAGCACGCGCGCCGCGTGAAAGCCGCTCGATGATTTCCGAAGCTGCATATCGCGCCCATTGGTCCGTCTCAATCACAACGTCCAGATTCTCGACCTTGCTGACCGTGTGCTCGTTCATTACTCCTTCAATGACACGTGGAATGTCTGTTAACGAAATGCGCTCGTCCAGAAACGCGCGCACGGCCTCCTCGTTGGCCGCGTTCATCGCCGCGGGAAGGGTGCCTCCCTCACGCAAAGCGCGATAGGCCAGTGTGACGCACGGGAAACGATTCGTGTCCGGAGTTTCAAAGTGGAGCGCCGAAAGTGCTGTCAGGTCGAGCGACGGCAACTCGCAGGGATGACGCGCCGGGTAGGTCAGGGCGTACTGAATCGCGTGGCGCATGTCTGTCGCCCCCATCTGCGCTATGATCGAGCCATCTATCAACTCGATCATCGAATGAACGATTGATTCAGGATGAACGAGGATGCTGATCTCGTCGGCTGCGAAGCCGAACAGCCAGTGGGCCTCTATGACCTCCAGCCCTTTGTTCATCAAGGTGGCCGAGTCAATCGTAATCTTCGCGCCCATCTCCCAGGTCGGGTGACGCATGGCTTCGGCGACCGTGGCGGCCTCCATCTCTACGGCACTCTTCGTGCGAAAAGGTCCGCCCGATGCTGTCAAAATCAGACGCCGGACCTCCGCGCGCGTTTCTCCTCTCAGGCATTGATGAAGGGCGTTGTGCTCGGAATCAACCGGAAGAAGCTCCGCACCGGATTGTGCGGCGGCGTTCGTCATCAATTCGCCGGCCATGACGAGCGTCTCTTTGTTGGCGAGAGCGACACGCTTTCCTGCTTCGAGCGCGCGCAGGGTCGGCACGAAGCCGACCGCACCGACCGTCGCGCTGACGACACAATCCGCCTGCTCGTGTGTCGCAACTTCGACAAGCCCCTCTTCTCCGATCAGGATGCGCGGCAGGTCCACGTCGCGCTCGAACAATTTGGCGCGAAGCAACCTGGCAGCATCCTCCGTCTCGACCGAGACCAGCTCCGGCAGGTGGTGTGCGACCTGCTCGGCCAGCAAGTTCACATTGCGCCCCGCGCCGAGCGCGACAACGCGAAACTCCTCCCCGCCAAAAGACTCAACCACGCGCAACGTATTGCGCCCGATTGAGCCGGTCGAACCTAAGATGGAGATACCTTTCATAATCAGTGGTCAGTGGTCGGTGGTCGGTGGTCAGTAGGCGCAGCTTTTTAACTGACCACCGACCACCGACCACTGACCACTTACCCAAAGTACAGCCGTCCGAAATAGTAGATGACAGGCGCGCTGAAGAGCAAGCTATCGAGCCTGTCGAGCAGGCCGCCGTGTCCCGGAAGTATCTGCGCGGCATCTTTCGCGCCCGCACCGCGTTTCAGCGCGCTTTCAGTTAAATCGCCCAGGACCCCAAGGATATTCATCGCGGCTGCCAGAGGGAGAGCAAATTTTAAGGGGAGTTCCGGGAAGAACCAGTAGTGCGCGGCCACAGCCATCAGGAGGCTCGCGACCATCCCGCCGACTGCGCCCTCCCAGGTTTTGCCCGGACTGATCTTCGGCGCAAGTTTATGGCGACCAAACATCCTGCCGGTGTAATACGCCCCCGTGTCCGAGCCCATGATAATCAGGAAAAAGAATGAGAGCAGGTGCGCGGATAGCTCTTGCTCAAAGCCCATCCGCACGGCGACCAGATGGCCGCCCAGAAGCGCAACATACAGCACGCCCAGAAGTGTCGCCCCGACGGACGCGATCATGTTCTCGAAAGGCGCGCCCCGCAGCATTGTGAGCGCCAGCGCGAAAATCGTTAATGCCGGAATGACGAAGAGGATGAGCAGGAGAGAGGTTTCATACGGCCTGTCAAAATAGAAGATCGTAAAAAGGGCCGCAGCCCCCGCGAACCCGACAACCACATCCGGCTTGAGTCCGCGGCGCTTCGCCAGCAGCCAGAACTCATAAATCCCCAGTGTCATCGAAGCCAGGGCCAGGGCGACGAAAAGTGGCGACAACCAGGGAACCAGAATCGAAGCGACCAGAATCGGAAGGACGATCAGTGCGGTGATGATGCGTGACATGAGTCAGGGGACGGGGACCAGGGGTCAGGGGTCGGTAGGAGCTTTTCACTGGCCCCCGACCCCTGTCCCCCGTCCCCTATTTCGCATTCGCTACAAGTTTGAGGCCGCCGAAGCGGCGGTCGCGCCGCTGGTAATCAAGGATTGCTTCGAGCAAGTGTACGCGACGAAAATCAGGCCAGAGAGTTTCGGTCACGTAAATCTCGCTGTAGGCCGCCTGCCAGAGCAGGAAGTTAGATATTCGCAGCTCGCCGCTGGTGCGGACCAGCAGGTCAAGCTCCGGAAGGCGCGCCGTGTACAGTTCAGCCCCGAGTTTTTCTTCGGTCAGGGCGGCCGCGTCCTTCCCTTCGGCAATCAGGCGCTCGACGGCCCGGCGCGCGGCGTCCACAATCTCCGCACGCCCCCCGTAATTCAACGCCACGCTCAAAGTCATCCCGGTATTCGACGCAGTCTTTTCCGTCGCGCGATTTATCTCTCGCCGGACATTTTCGGCGAGCGAGCCTGTGCGCCCGATTGTCTGAAAGCGAATGTTCTGACGGTGAATCTCGTCAAGCTCAAGGCGAATGTAACGGCGGAGCATACGCATCAGCGCGTCAACCTCGAAGCGCGGACGCTTCCAGTTCTCCGTCGAAAAGGCGTAGAGCGTCAGCGCTCCCAGTCCGAGGCGTGCGCCTGTGTCCACCGCGGCGCGGACCGCCTCGACTCCGGCGCGATGCCCGGCGATGCGTGGCTGGCCGCGCTGCGCCGCCCAGCGCCCGTTGCCGTCCATGATAATCGCCACGTGGCGCGGCAACCGATCCCAGGCGATGCTCGCCAACAGCGCCTCGTCGCGCGTCCCCTTCTTCACAACTTCCGCAAAATCCGCGAGCACCATTCAAAGACTCCGTCGCCTTGATTATTTTTCCGCCACCATCTCGAAAATCTTAACTCGTAAGTTGTAAATCGTAAATCGTGAATCGTGAATCGTCGAAGCGGTTTTTTCTATTTAACTCAAAGTGCCAATTATCAATTGCCACTAGCTGCAGCTAGTGGGCAAAGATGGTTGAAAAGAATCGGCTTTAGCCGAACCGTCAGGCTCAAGCACTAAGAAACTGGAGTTTATTTGTCATTCGGCTAAAGCCGAAAGCTGTAAGTCCCTATAACCACTAGCTGAAGCTAGTGGCAATTGAAATTTTTGCCAAACATCTATGACCAGCAACTTGGATTATTCGCGATTTACGATTTACGATTTACGATTCACGATTCATAGTGCACTCGCTTGAGAGTCAGGCCATGCGCGGGAGCCGTCGCGATGGCGAGAGGACGTTCGCCCGTTTCAATCGCGCGCGAGACCATCGCTTCGTCAATCTCATTTCGCCCGACGGCCAGCAATGCCCCAGCGATGGAGCGCACCATGTAGCGTAAGAATCCGTCCGCGCTGACGGTAATTTCCAGGAGCCGCCCTCGACCCCTCTCGTCGCAATGCTCTGTTATTTCAAGCCCCGTAACGGTCCGCACGCGCGAGCGCGAATCCGACTGCGTCGAGGAAAAGGCAGTCCAGTCATGCTCCCCCCAAAACATACCGGCGGCGTCCTGCATCCTTTTCGCGTCTATGCCCCGCGCCTCGTGCAGCGCATAACGCGCCCAGAAGGGCGACATGACCTGTGAGTTGAAGACTCTATAGACGTAGGTTTTTCCACGAGCTGAAAACCGTGCATGAAAGTCGTCGTGAACGGCCTCCGCATCAAGGACGCGCACGTCGCCCGGCAGATTCCCGTTCAAGGCGGCGCGAAGCCTCTCCCCGCTCATTTCGCGTTCGAGGCGCACGCTTGCAACCTGCCCCTCCGCGTGAACGCCCGCGTCCGTCCGACCGGACCCGTGCACTGTGACCGCCCGCCCCTCGATCAAAGTCAGCACGCGCGTCAACTCCCCCTGCACTGTCCGCCGCTCGCCCTGCATCTGCCAGCCGTGAAAATCGGTCCCGTCGTACTGAAGGGTCAAACGGTAATTCATAAGACCGTGACAGGTAACAGGTGACCGGTGACAAGGGACGGCTGAGATTTTGTCTCGTCACCTGTCACCTGTCACTTATCACCGCTTTTCTGCTTCCAGGTTTAATCGCCTCTTCGCCGCGCGCGCAGGCTTCGCAGGCGGAGGGCGCGACGGCAGGGGCGTCCAGCGTGGCGAGCGCGACGCGCGGGACGCCGATGTCAGCTCGCCCGGAAGAGCGATCAATGATGGACGCCGCGCCGACGATGCGTGCCCCCGCACCGCGCAGAGCTTCAATCGTTTCGCGCGTCGAGCCGCCCGTGGTGATGACGTCTTCGACCACCAGCACGCTCTCGCCCGGACGAACACTGAACCCGCGCCGAAGCGTCATCCCGCCAGCCTCGCGCTCGGTCCAGATGAAGCGTGCGTTAATCTGGCGTGCGACTTCGTAGCCGATGACCAGCCCACCGATTGCCGGAGACGCCACGGTCTCGATCCCCTGCCCCTTAAAATGCTCGGCCAGCGCCTGGCCGAAATCGGACGCCTCCGCAGGGTGCTGCAAGAGGAGCGCGCACTGTAAATATTTCGTGCTGTGAAGACCGCTCGATAAGATGAAGTGGCCTTCGAGGAGTGCGCCCGTGCGCCTGAATCTTTCGATGACTTCTTCGGCTCGCAAATTTTTACTCATTCACAAAGTTTTGGACGCGCGCTACAATGGCGTGCGATGATCCGGCGCAATCTCATCACCGATTCTTCACTCGTGCAAGAGACTGTCGAGATGTTACGCATTTGCGGCGGACGCGCGCCGGCCGCAGACATCGCCGACATCGTCTTGAAACTCCCGGACCTTGATGCCGACATCGCGAGCCTTCTGGTCGCGGACCTCATCAAGGATGACCACCGCCTGCACTTACGCGACGGCGCGATAGTCGAGCTCGATTGCGAAAACGTCGAATCGCGCCTCCTGCATGAATCCGACTTCGTCGTCGTTGACGTCGAAACCACGGGCGCTAAAACGCCGCCCTGCCGTGTGACTGAAATCGGGGCTTATAGAGTCTCGCGCGGAAGTATCGTCGCCGAGTTCAAGACGCTGGTCAACCCGGAAATGGAGATTCCGCCCTACATCGTCCAGCTCACAGGCATCACTAACCATATGGTGAAAGACGCGCCCCCGTTCGCTGATGTCGTGCATGACTGGCTGGATTTTGCGGACGAGGCCGTGCTCGTGGCTCACAACTCACAGTTCGACGTACGGTTTTTGAACCACGAAATCTCGCGCGTCTTTCCGGGCCATCGGATGGCAAACGCGCACCTCTGCACTGTCAAACTCTCCCGCCGCATCTTTCCGGGGCTCCTCAACTATCGCCTGCAAACCGTCGCGGAGCACTTCGCCATACAGATTCTCAATCGCCACCGCGCCGCAGACGACGCCCTCGCCACAGCCGAAATCTTCCTGCGCATGCTCGCGCGCCTCAGCGAGCACGGAGTGCGCGACGTGGCCGGAGCCAGAATCTTTAATTTCAGCCCGAACGGCGATTGCTGACACGTCTCTGTCTTGAATGTTCAATTCTCTATGCCAGCCCGCGTAAGCGGGCGACCGTCTAAAGCCCCGTGCGAAGCCGCAGGCGAGCGCGGGGGTGGAAGAGCGATTAAAAATACCCAAGCCCGCGCGAGCGGGCGACAGCAGTTATGCCCAGGGCGTCAGCCCTGGGTTACAGGCAGTGAGGAATATTCAGCCCATGAAATGGGCGGCAGCCCGTGCATACCCGCTCGCGTTTTAAGGGCCGTCGCCCGCTCACGCGGGCTGGCGTTTCAAACCGGGACTTGTTACCCAGGGACGGACGCCCTGGGCTTTATGCTGCCGCCGTCTAAAGACGGCTGAGCCAAACAAGTGCATTAAATTCCGCTAATCCACCACGTCAACCTTCGTTTCTTTCACGCTCGCACGCTTTTTCCAGAGGACGCGGGCGACGAAGATTCCTATAATCAGTAGAGCCAGGCCGAGCCCTATCCAGGGGAAATATTGTCTGAACAACTCTTCGGCTTGGTCGCCGAAACGGACCGCCAGAAAACCTTCCAGAAAAAAACGGACGGCCCGCCCGAAAGCGATTGCGACGGCGAAGCGGACAACGCTCAGACGAAAGACGCCCGCCGTGATGACGAACAGCTTGAATGGAAAAGGCGGCGGGAGGATAGATGCAACCAGTACCGAAAGCACGTCATAACGATCAATCATCTGTTTGACGCGCGCCTGTTTCTTCTCGGAAAACCGCTCCAGTGCGCGACGCCCGGCCTTGCGCGAGATGTAATAAAGAATCACGCAACCCGTGACAGAGCCGAGTGTGGCCGCCGCAGCGTAAACTGGCATCCACGAAGGGCTGTCCTTCGAGAGCAGGATCATGATGACATCCGGCCCTGCCGGCAGAGGAATCAGAGCGGAGTCCAGGAGCGCGATGCCGAACAGGCCAAAAGGTCCGTAAGCGATGAGGAAGTCTTTAACCGCGGTCAGGAAGGTTGTGATTTGATCCCAGAGCCAGCTCAAAATTGTTGTCCAATCCTTACAATTGCGGAATGCGGATTTCGGATTGCGGATTGAAGAGAGCGGAAGGCCATGCTTTTTCAATCCGCATTCCGCATTCCGCAATCTAAAATCGGCACGCCGCAGGCGGTACTGACAATGTCGCCAAGTTAATCCGACCCCTTCGCAGCATCAGCGATCTGTTCTATCTTTCTGCGCCTGCGCTGAAGAAACAGATAAACCACCAGACCGAGGAGACACGCGCCCAATACGAACGCCAGAATTTTGAAGCCGTAATTTTTAATAAAATCCAGGACCGCTCTGCCGTAAAAGACCGCGAGCGTTCCTTCAATGTAGTAACGAAGCGAGCGCGCAATCATGATCGTCAGCATGAAACGCCAGCGCGGGTATTCGAGCGCGCCTGCTGTCGCCACGAATATTTTGAAAGGCATCGGGGGCGGGAGCATCGCCGGAACGGCCAGGGCGAGGAATCCGAAGCGCGCGTAGGTTCTCTCAACCTTTTCGATGTGCTCGGAGCGAAAACGCTTTCTGAGCACGTACTGGCCTCCGCTTCTGATGATCGTGTAAAGCAACATGCACCCGATGACGGACCCTGCGGCGGCGAACAGCGGAAAGTAGAAGACTTCGTGATGAGCATTGGCGATTCTCATCACGACCAGGTAATCGTTGATTTCGGGAAGCGAGAGGAGAGAGGAATCCAACGCCCCTATGACCACCATCGAAGGCCCCGCCACGTAGATCGGCACACCGACAACGAACGATTCCAGCCACTGAACGAGCGCACCGAAAGTCTGATTGAGCCAATGGAAGGCGGAGCTTAGCCAGTCGAACATAAGTTTCAGGTTTCAAGTTTCAAGTTTCAAGTCCCAGGCGTTGCCGTTTCAACTTGGAACTTGGAACTTGAAACCTGAAACTTGCTATCTAACGGGCGCGAAGACGGACGGCGTGTCGTAAGTGACGCCGAAAGTGACGCCGGAGCGGGGGCTAAAGCTCGTCAGTCCTGCGATGCCCGCGAAATCGAAGCGCAGCCCAGAAGCTTTGATCTGCATACCAATGCGCGCTTCCGACTGCGATTCGGTTCCGAGCGGACCGTTGCCGGGGCGCGTGCTGGCACGCCCGTTAATCTCGCCGGCGAAGTTGATGTGACGCGTCAGCCGTATGATGCTGGCGAAGCCGTAGGTCAGCACGTCGTTCTGCGTAAAGAGCTGCGTCGGGGCGGTCAGGATCGCAATGCCCAGATTGCCGAAAGTGTTGACGCGCCCGTCGCGTCCAAATTTTTTGCCGATGAGTACGGAGCCGAAAGCGTTCACCTGGTTGAGCCCGATGCCGCGCCCCTGATTCGAGTTGGGCAATTGAACGCCGAAGCGGAAGCCCAGCGAAGGTCCGCGCCGTGTTTCGTTGCGCAGCTTGATCTTCGTCGAGAGCGTGAAATCGCCGACATCATTCGTAGAGGTTGTGCCTGGAGCGAAGCCGAGTTGAATCGGCGATGGCAGGGTGGCAGAGTTGATGCTGAGGACATTCTGGGCGACGCCGTCTATCTGAAACTCGACGTTGGGCGAAAGCCCCACGTTGATGCCGATAACGCCGACGCGCGTCAAATCCCCCGTCAACCCTGAAACCGGAAACTTCGCGTTCTGCATGAAATCAATCCCGACTTCAATCCTCAGCGAGCCGGGCGGGATGATGTCCACATCCTCTGTCAGAAGGGGGCGCTGCTGCGCGCCCGCGCCCATAACACAGAGCAGCACGAAGAGTAGCGCGTAAACGGCATGTGACATTCGCATGATTTTGTTGATGGCTCGAAACCGAATTGCCGAAACTGAATCCTCGCGCGGATTGTAGCGGCAGAGTTACGGCGACGTCAACGCACGATGCCTTAGACGCCGCGAGATAGACTCTTGAGCCAACGCGCCGGAATGCCGGTCCGGGTCTATTCGTTGATATTATCGAGGGCGACGAACTTCCAGCCCAGTCTGGTTCTCTCGAAATGATAAATGACGACTTCATTACCGGCGGCATCCGGGCAGGCGACAGTGAATTCTCTTGGGCGTGCGGGGTCTTTTTCCGGTTTGGCTGTGGCAAAACATTTGACGGCGTCCGCCTGCTCATTAAAGACCTCGCGGTAACGCCGAACAAAGGCAGCCCTGTTTTTGATGCTGGGAATTCCGTAGGACATCCCCAGAGGGAACTTTGTGAGCGCGGCAACGCCCAATTTGTTTCCGGTCGTCACGGCTGCTTTAAACTTTTGCCAGAACACTTCCAGAGAGTCGCTGCGCGATGAGGATTTTCCAGCAACTCCCACGACGCTTCCAACCAGCAACAAAATAATGAATAGGAGTTTTGTTCGTCTCATCATTCATCCTTCCTTATTCAGGACGCTTTCGATGTGCAATCGTGTCTTTAATGGTGCGAGGGGTGTAAAGCCTGTTGAGCGCGGCTATGCTATCATCCCCTTAAAATGGAGACAAAACCTTTTCTCATCGGCGGTGAGTGGCGCACAAACGACAATCTTCAAACGGTGCGCTCGCCATACAGTGGCGAAACCCTCGCACGCGTCTCCTATGCGGCGCGCGGCGACGTCGAAGAGGCAATCGCGGTCGCCGCCTCTTCCGCAGCAGAGATGCGCGCTCTGCCGCGCTACGAGATTGCCGAAGCGCTGCGCCGAATCGCGGACTATCTGAAGAAGCGGCGCGAAGATTTCGCGTCCACGATAGCCAGGGAAGCCGGCAAGCCGATCACGGCGGCACGCGGAGAAACGGACCGCGCCATATCAACTTTCACTTTCGCCTCCGAGGAGGCGCGCCGCTTCACAGGCGAGGTCGTGCCAGTGGATACCCAATCGCTCGGGCGCGGGCGCATCGGCTGGACCGAAAGAATCCCGCGCGGCGTCGTTTTCGGCATCACGCCTTTTAATTTCCCGCTCAACCTCGTCGCGCACAAGGTCGCCCCCGCTCTGGCCTCTCGCAACTCGATCATCGTCAAGCCGAGCCCGCGCACGCCGCTTACGGCGCTTCTGCTGGGCGAGGCTTTTCTTGATTGCGGTCTCCCGGCTGGCGCGCTGCAAATCCTGCCGATGGAGCTTGAAGAGATTGACCTCCTTCTGACGGACGAGCGTGTGGCGATGATCTCTTTTACCGGAAGCGCGGAGGTTGGCTGGAAACTACGCGAGCGCGCCGCAAGCAAGGCCGTGACGCTCGAACTGGGCGGTAACGCGCCCGTCATCGTTGACGAGACCGCAGACCTTTCCTATGCGGTCGAGCGCTCCGCTTTGGCCGCCTTCAACTACGCAGGGCAGGTCTGCATCTCCGCCCAGCGCCTTCTCCTTCACGAGCGAATCGCGGACGAATGGACCCAGCGCTTCGTCGAGCGCACGAAGAATTTGCGGACGGGCGATCCGCTGGACGAAACGACGGAGCTTTCCGTGATGATCACAGAAGAGGCAGCGCGCCGCGCCGAAAGCTGGATTAACGAGGCCACGGCTGCTGGCGCGCGTCTTCTCTGCGGAGGCACGAGGCGCGGCGCTCTGCTTGAGGCGACCGTGCTCGCGGATGTGCATAGCGAGATGCGCGTCTGCGCCGAGGAGGTCTTTGCGCCCGTCGCTGCGATTCAGACTTTCGGCGATTTCGAGGCGGGCCTGGTGGAAGCAAACAACACGCGCTACGGGCTTCAGGCGGGGGTTTTCACGCGCGATATGAGGCGGGCATTTCGTGCGGCTGAGGTTCTGGAATTCGGCGGCGTGATGATTAACGATACGCCTGCCTTCCGCGTTGACAACATGCCTTACGGAGGCGTAAAGCTATCAGGCGCCGGCCGCGAAGGCGTGCGCTACGCCATGGAAGAGATGACAGAGCAGCGCGTCATTATTGTTGATCCGTCACACTGATTCTTAATGTTCGCTTACAACTCGGACCTTCCCTCTCATGGAGATTCTTTCATGAAACGTCTGTCTATTTTTTCGAGCCTTCTCTTCTCTTTCCTGCTTTCGACAATCTTCTCGGTGGCCCTTGCACAGGAAGCAGCGCAGTCAGCCCCCCGGACGCTCAGTCTTCCAGGATTACGCAAAAGCGTGATCGTGCGGCGCGACGAGCGCGGCATTCCGTACATCGAAGCCACAAACGAATCGGACCTTTTTTTCGCGCAGGGTTATGTGACGGCGAGCGACCGGCTGTTCCAGATGGAGCTTTTGCGGCGGACGGCGCGGGGCGAGCTGGCTGAGATTTTCGGGGCGGGACCCGACGGCAGCGTGCTAGAAGGCGACAAGCAGCATCGCCGTTATGGCTTCGCGCAGTTAGCCGAAGCACATGCAGAGAAACTGTCCCCCAATCTCAAAGCTTCACTCGAAGATTATGCGCGGGGAGTCAATGCATATATTGACTCGCTTGATGCGAAGAGCTTGCCGCCCGAATTCAAACTCCTTCAGCTCAAGCCGCGCCCCTGGCGTCCCGCGGACTCACTGATCATCGGCAAGCTGTTCGATGAGACTCTTTCGACTTCCTGGCGCAGCGAGCTCACGCGCGCGGCCTTTTCAGACTTGCCACAGGCCTTACGCGATCAGCTCTTCCCCGAAACATCTCCGCTGGACGTGATTCTCGTCGGAAAGGATAAGCAGAAGAAGGCGCGAAACTCTCCAGCACTCTTTCCAGCGCAAAGCGTCGCCATCAATCAAGCTGACGTGGAAGCGCTGGCTTTCCAGGAGGCGGCCGCGCAACAAACGCTTGAGCGTGTCGGTCTTTATGCGAAGGATTGCGCGGCGAGCAACAATTGGGTCATCAGCGGCAAGCTGACACAAACCGGCAAACCGCTTCTGGCAAATGACCCGCACCTTTCAGCCTCCGCGCCCTCGATCTGGTACATGGCTCATCTGAGCTTTCCAGGCTATCGCGCCGCCGGAGTCTCTGTTGCGGGAGTTCCGGGAATCGCCATCGGCCATAATGAGAACATCGCCTGGGGAGTGACGAGTCTGGAGCCGGATGTTCAGGACCTCTACCTCGAAACCTTCGACAAAGAGAATCCAAAGCGCTACAAGACGCCCACAGGCTGGCGCGAGGCTGAAGTTCGACGGGAAGAGATAAAGGTTCGTAAGAGCCCTGCGAGCCCGGCCACTGAGACGGTCGCTTTCGACGTCACCGTCACACGTCACGGCCCCATTATTTTTGAACAAAATAACAGGCGTTACGCGCTACGCTGGACCGCGCTTGAGCCGCAGACGAATCTGGCCGAGTCTTTCTTTCTACTAAATTCCGCGCGCAACTGGAACGACTTTCGCGCGGCCCTGCGCAATTATTCGGGCCCTGCCTTCAACATGATCTACGCAGATGTGAAAGGTCACATAGGCTATATCGGCGCGGGGCGTTTTCCCATACGGAAAACAGGCAAGGGCCAGCTACCTTACGATGGGGCGACAGATGATGGCGAATGGACCGGTTTTATTCCCTACGAAGCGCTGCCGCGCGTTTACGACCCGCCAGGCGGCGTCATCATCACAGCCAACTCGCGCATCGTAGGGGAAGATTACCCGTACAACCTTACGGTCATGCCGATCCCTGCCTATCGCGCGCGCCGCATCTACGACCTGCTGAGCGTGAGGAAGAAATTTTCGATTGACGACTTTCGCGCCATCCAAGGGGATACATACACAATCTCTGGCAAACTTTTCGCCCGCGAGTTGGCGGAAGTTGCGCGCGAGGACACTTCGCCCGCCGCAAATGATGAGAAGTGGCAGGCGGCCATTCAGTTACTTAGCTCCTGGGACGGGCGCGTCGTGCCGGAGTCGCGCGCCGCTCTTCTGGCCTCTCACATGCGCTCGGCCTTCTCCCGCCGCGTGATTGCCGGGGCGGTCGGGGCGGACCGCGTCAGGCTCTACACTTACTCGAACTCCCAGACGCTCATTGACCGCCTGATTGAAGAGAGGCCGCGCGAGTGGCTGCCCAAAGAGTTCAAATCTTACGCGGAGCTATTGCACGCCTGCCTTGCTGACGCGCGGGCGGAGCTGTCGAAAGATTACGGCCCGGACGAATCGAAATGGACCTGGGCGCGGGAATCTCTGGTGCGCTTCCCACACCCGCTGGCGGGCATCCCGCTCATCGGCCAGCAATTCGCCATCCAGCCTTTTCCGCAGAACGGCAGCCTCGGCAGCTTTCCGACCGTCAATCGCGGCTCCAGCGTCTCGATGCGTTTAATCGCAGACCTGAGCAACTGGGACCACACACAACAGGGCATTGCGCTCGGCATCTCCGGCGTTCCGACAAGCCCGCACTGGAAAGACCAGCTTGAAGACTGGCGCAACGTCACGCCGCGTGTCTTCCCCTTCACCCAAGCGGCGGTCGCCGGGGCGGCGAAGGAGACCTGGAAGCTTGAGCCGACGGCGAAATAAAGGATGAAGAGTAACAGAGAAAGTTCTTCCCTTAATCCGCTGGTCCGTGTCTTCTGCGCGGTTGAGCTGTCAAATGAAGCACGCAAGCGCGCGGCTGAACATACCGCGCGCTTAAAGGCTTCCGTACCGGATGCGCGAGCGAGCTGGGTGCGCGAAGAGAATCTTCATCTGACTTTGAAATTCCTGGGTGAAATAGAAGAAGGCCGTGTTGACAATCTTTCAAGGGCTGCGGCGAGAGCTGGCAAGCTGACTAAAGCTTTCAAGCTGGCGATAGAAGGGGCTGGCTCGTTTCCACCGCGCGGGATTCCGCGAGTTCTCTGGCTGGGCGTCGTTGATTCGACCGAAGGCTTAGGGCAACTTCAAAGACATCTGGAAGAAGAATGCTCCGTGGAGGGCTTCAAACGCGAGGAGCGCCCGTTTCACCCGCACCTCACCCTCGCACGCCTCCGCTCTCCGCAGGGCGCTCGAACGCTCGCAGAGCTTCACCGTGAAGCAGGTTTTGAAGCGATTGAGTTTCCCATCACGGAACTCGTAGTGATGCGCAGCGAACTGGGCGCAGGCGGCTCACGCTACACTTCTATCTCAAGGCACAATTTGAATGCCTAGTGCTCTGTCATGAAAGTTTTGGGCTGTAATCAATTGCCTCCAGCTTCAGCTAGTGGACAGAGTTGACAGGAAAATGTCTGGCTTTAGCCGAAAGCTTTCGACTAAAGCTGGAGGCAATTCAAATAACTTTTATTGCAGAGCACTAGCTTCCGTCCAAAAAACTGTTTTCAAGATACAATTATTAAGTCGGCAACTGGCGCGGGCGAGTCGGCGGCGGCTGCTTGTTGTCTTCAGAACGCTTTTCGCCCGTTTCAGCCAGCATCTCTTTAATCGCGCCGATGCTCGACAACATGCTTGAAGTCTCGACGGGCATAAAAATGACTTTCGAGTTTGGGGTGCGCGTCATGTCGCGAAGGGATTCGATGTAGCGCGTTGTGACGAGATACTGGGCGGGGTTGCCGTGCCCCTCCATCGCCTGCGCGATGCGCGCGATGGCTTCGGACTCGGCCGCCGCCTGACGCAGCCGCGCCTGCGCAGCGCCGTCCGCCTGTAGGATAGCAGACTCCTTCTCGCCTTCCGCGCGCGTGATGGCAGACTGTTTTTCGCCTTCGGCCCGTGTGATCGCGGCCTGGCGCTCGCCTTCAGCCTGAAGCACGAGCGCGCGGCGCGTGCGTTCCGCTGTCATCTGCTTCTCCATCGTGATGCGGACATCTTCGGGCGGATTGATGTTCTTGACGTCAACGCGCGTCACCTTGACGCCCCACTTGTCCGTCGCCTCGTCCAGAATCAGCCGGAGCTTGGCGTTAATCTGATCACGTTGCGAGAGCGTGTGATCCAGGTCCATGTCGCCCATCACGGCACGCATGCCTGTGATAGTCAACTGCACGATGCCGCCGAGCAGGTCCGCAACCTCATAGACGGCCTTGATCGGGTCAGTGATTTGCCAGTAGACGACAGAGTCCACGTGGATCGTCACGTTGTCGCGCGTGATGACCGGCTGCGGCGGGAGATCTATGTACTGCTCGCGTAAATCTATCGAAGTCGTGCCCAGGCGCATGTTCGTCCAGTAAACGCCGCGCGGCTTGTCCAGAAAGGGGACGATGACGTTGAGCCCGCTCTGGGCAACACGGCTGAAGCGGCCGAGGCGCTCAATCAGCATCACGGTCGCCTGCGGGACGATCTTGATCGTCTTGACGGCGATGGTCAGGAGAAAGATGCCTAGAATGATGAAGAGAATGGGGACTATTGGCATAAGACCTCCGCGTTGAAAAAGGGATGTAAGCTCAGGCCCCGGCTCGCAACCTTTGAGTTAATGCGGCAACTATAACGGATTAAGGATGAAAGAGTGAAGCAATTTGGCGGCGCGCGCGTCGCCCTCACACAAACATAGCTTGCGGGGGCACCCAACCGCCCGTCGCACCTTCGATGATTGAGGCCGCGGCGAGTAACGTCTCTTCCTCAAATGGCCTGCCGATAATTTGAACCCCGACGGGCAATCCCGCCCCGCTACGCAACACTGGAATCGAGACGGAAGGCAAACCCAGCACGTTGGCGGCGCGCGAGTATCCGTAAGCTCGAAAAACGCTGACCATTTCCCCCTCAACTTCGAGCTGACGTGCCCCGTGCTCAAAAGCCGGCGCGGAGCCGACCGGCGAGACGACGAGTGGCACTCGCTTCATCCACAGGTCCAATGACGCGCGCAAGGCGTCTCTCTCCGCTTTCGCTTTTTCGAATTCGTCTGGCGAGTCAGGCTTGCCCTTTGCCGAAGCAAGCAGACCGCGCACAATAGCACCTGCCCGCTCTGCATGCCCCGCGTATGTTTCGCGTAACTGATTCAAAGAGGCGCGTGAGAATAATGCTGGCCATAAATCAATGGCCTGTCGGAGAGCTGGAGGCGTCTCCGAGACAATCACGAGTCCAGATTCTTCGAGGGCACGTAAGGCTTTCTGAACAGCTTGCCGCGTCTCAACGGTCAGGGGCGCGCGCTCTTCGTCAACGAAAGAGGCGACGCATGTGCCCCACAGATTAACCTGCGCTTTGCTCCCCGTCTCCTTCAAGGAAGCGTGGAAAGAGCCGGCCGCGCCTTGTGACGATAGAACGTCAAGCATTAAAGAGAGGTCTTCGACATAACGCGCCATCGGACCGATGACGGCTCCGAGCGCGAACGCACCGGCAGTTGGCGGGAAATGTCCCTCGGACGGAACACGCCCCGTCGTAGGTTTCAATCCGGCGATGCCGCAGAAATGCGCCGGGACACGTATTGACCCTGAAAGATCGCTGCCCAGGCCAGCGGGCGTGAGACATGCGCTGATAGCGGCAGCTTCGCCACCGCTCGACCCGCCTGAAGTACGCGTCGCATCAAAGGGATTGTTCGTCCGGCCGAAGACAGGATTGTCACATTCGTAGGGGATAGCCATTTCGGGAACATTCGTCTTGCCGAGCAGGATTGCCCCCGCCCCTTTCAAACTGGCGACCGTTGGAGCGTCCTCACGCGGAACATTTGATTCACGAAGCCTTGATCCGCTGGTCGTCAGCAGTCCCCCGGTCTCAATCGTGTCCTTTATCGTGAGCGGAACCCCATGCAACGGACCGACTTCGTCTCCACGCATAACCGCCGCCTCCATTTCACGAGCGCGCTGCAAAGCATCCGGCGCGAGCGTCACGACGGCATTAAGCTTCGGATTTATCTGCTCAATCCGGCGCAGATACATCTCGACTACCTCGACCGGCGAGACCTCGCGCCCGCGTATCAACGCCGCGAGATTCCTGGCGGATAGCTTTACCAATTCGTCGGACAGCTTTTAATCCTCCAAAAGCAGTGACGAGTGACAAGTGACGAGTGACGAGCAAAAACATTTGGCTTGTCACTTGTTACCTGTCACTTGTCACTGCTTTTAAGCAATTCGATAAATTTTCGCGCGGCGGAGCCGAGCATTCGGTCGCTTCTGTGAATGATGCCGACAGAGCGCGTCCACTCTGGCTCGGCCAGAGCGACGACAGCTAACTGCCCGCTCCTTTGCTCGTCGAGGACGCTCGCGCGTGGAACTATCGCCAGCCCGAAGCCGACTTCGACGGCGCGCTTGATTGTCTCGATGTTATCAAACTCCGCGACCCTGTTGATTGTGACTCCGTGCGCTTTGAATATCCTGTCCGTCGCGCGGCGTGTCGGGATGTCGCGCTCAAAAAGGACAAAGTCCTGCCCGCTTAATTCCCTGGCCTTAATTTTCCTGCGCGAGGAGAGCGCGTGCGCAGGTGGGCAGATGAGGACCAGACGGTCGCCCGGCAACGGCACAACCGTCAGCCCGCGCCGTTTTTCCGGGTAAGCCACGAGACCGAGCTCGATGGCACCGGTCAAACAATCACGCACGATGCGTGTCGTGCGACTGTATTCGAGATCAATCTTTGCCGCGGGATAAAGCTCCATGAAGCGGCGCACGACCGGCGGCAACGCGTGCAGGCCAATGCTGTAAACGGTCGCCACACGCACCGTCCCGCTCACGACGCCCTCAATGCTTCGCATGCGCTCCTGCAAACCCTCGTAGGCTGCGAGCACATTTCTACTCTCCTCGTAAAAGCTGCGCCCGGCCTCGGTCAGCCGGATATCCCTGCGCCCGCGGACACGTTCAAGCAGGCGACGCTTAAACTTCTCTTCGAGCCCGCGAACCTGCTGGCTGACCGCCGACTGCGTCACGAAATTCCGCTCCGCGGCCTGCGAAAAGCTCTGCGTCTCCACCAGGTCGCAGAAAATTTTGAGGGTCTCGATCTGCATGTATTGTTCGCTGTGGGCTGTGCAACAAACTTGATGACTGAATGCAATATAAAATCAGGTTTCAATCAGCGAAAGCCTGCCGGCCTGCTCGTCAGTAAAATGATTCCAGCCACTAATCACAATTTACAGCCTCCAGGGAACATTCGAACATAACTTGGTCAAAATTTCGACCTTTAAGTGTTTCGAGCGCTTTTTTGGAACTTTAAAATAAATTTGATTTCTCTATATTTGACATCGGCTGCATTCGAGCATATCGTGCCTCCCATCCGCTTTGTTTACGGTGCAAATCTTTTGAAGACGCTATCATTACTCACAATCTTCCTGGGAATACATTTCGGGGCAACCTCTTTCGCGCAGCAGTCCCCGACGTCACCCAGGTTACCGACGCCGCAGACATCCTCCCTGCAATCCCAACAACAGGAAGATGAGGACGTCGTTCGTATCACGACTAATCTGGTGCAGGTTGATGCGGTTGTCACGGACAAGAACGGGAAGCCCGTTGTTGATCTCAAACCCGAAGAGGTTCGGATTTTTGAAGACGGCAAGCCCCAAAAGATTACCTTCTTCTCGTTCATTCCCGCCGCAGCGGATCAGACACAGGGGCCAAAGAAGCCTCCTTCGGCTGACAGGATCGCGCCGCCACCAACCAATTTACGTCCCACGGATGTGCGACGAACCATCGCTCTGGTCGTTGACGATCTGGGACTTTCTTTCGAAAGCACACACTTCGTACGACGCGCCTTGAAAAAGTTTGTTGATGATGAGATGCAGCCTAATGATCTGGTTGCCATCATCCGGACCAGCGGCGGGGCTGGAGCGCTACAGCAATTCACCTCCGACAGGCGTTTGCTCTACGCCGCAATTGAACGGGTGAAGTGGTATGCCGGCGGTCGCTCTGGCGTCAGCGCCTTCGCACCGATTGAGCCTCCGAAATTCGGTCGTTACAGTACCTTCATCGAGTCAAAGGACACGGAGCTGAGCCGTTTGCGAGAGGATATGTTTGCGGTCGGAACCCTGGGCGCGATCAGTTACGTCGTCAGAGGTTTGCGCGAGTTGCCGGGTCGGAAGTCAATTCTGGTGATATCCGACGGCATCCGATTCTTCGATACTGACGATCCGGGCCGCTTTAATAGAGTAGTTCAAAAATTGCAGCAATTGATTGATCAGGCTAACCGCGCCGCGGTTGTAATCTACACATTGAATGCGACCGGTATTCAGACGATGTCGTTGACCGCGTCTGATTGGTTGGCCGACAGCGGCACGGTGACTGGGGCAAAAGAGCCCCAAGACATTGAGGAACTGCTGAGCGACCGCCGCGGTGAATCCTTTGCGAAGCAGGGAGGTTTGGACTCCTTAGCGGAAAAGACCGGAGGCATTGCCATCCGTAGTACAAACGACCTGAGCGGCGGCATCCGGCGAGTAATGAACGATCAAAAAGGCTATTACCTGATCGGCTATCGTCCAGACGAAGCGACTTTCGATGCGAGAGCGGGCCGCCGTCTGTTTCACAAATTGAGATTGCAGGTCGCGCGGTCCGGTAAATACAACGTGCGTATGCGTAGCGGATTTTTCGGAGTTGCGGATGCGGAAGCGGGTTCACCGACGCGCACTCCGCGTGACCAGATTGTCAACGCGCTCGTTTCACCTTTCAGCGCTTCAGGCGTTCACATGCAGTTGACTTCACTATTCGCCGACGAGCCGAAGCTCGGTCCGCTCACCCGTTCGTTTCTCTACGTGGATGCCAAGGACCTCACCTTCACGGAAGGTGCGGACGGCTGGCACACTGCGACGTTTGATATGGTCGCCATGACCTTCGACACCAGCGGCAATGTGGTAGATCAGATCAGCCGCACAGATACTTTGAGGTTGCGTGGCGAGGGCTATAAGCTGGCTCTTCAGGATGGGTTCGTCTATTCCATGATCTTCCCCGTAAAGAAGCCTGGAGTCTATCAATTTCGGGCTGTGCTGCGCGATCATGATTCCGCGCGCGTGGGTTCGGCCAGTCAGCTTATAGAGATTCCAGATCTGAAGAAGAACCGCCTCGCACTATCGGGGATCGTAGTCAACGCAACAGACCCGTCTGAATTTAGAAAGATAGCGGATGGCGCGAGTGTTAGGAGTCCGCAAGACGGCGCACAGAATAACTCGCAGCCCGGATTATCAACAGCTTCATCCACCCAAACCGCTTCAGGCCAAAAAGGAGGCGACGCTCAACAACCCTCGCCTCAGGCAAGCGAGGCCGTGCGTCACTTTCGGACTGGCATGACGATGCGATACGGACTCGTGATCTACAACGCGCGTTTTGATAAAGCCTCTGGCCTGCCTCAACTGCAAATCCAGACCCGACTGTTTCGTGGCGGGCAACCCGTCTTCACAGGCAAAGTTCAGCCATTAATCCTCAACAATCCGCCGGACCTCCGCCGCCTGGCTGCTGCCGGCGCGATTAAACTAGGGGCCGATCTCGTTCCCGGCGAATATATCCTTCAGGTGATTGTCAGCGACCTTCTGGCCGATGAGAAGCACCGCACCTCGACACAGTGGATGGACTTTGAGATCGTGAAATAAGGTGACGACTGCTACAAACAACTATCGCGGCTTGCATCTGAATGAAACCGGTTATCAGTTATCAATTGCCACTAGCTGAAGCTAATGGCAATTGAAATGATTTCCAAACAGCTATAACTTACAACTTGGATTACTTATTAATTTTTCTCAACTGTTGGTGCAGTATTTTTCATTTTACCTTATATCAGAAGGGCCATATCATTGGGACATGCCAAGGAGGGGCGGGGGTTACAGGCCGATGAGGAGGCGGCGTGTGGTTGCGAGGCCGTGCGCCAAGTCATATAATTTCCGGCGTTCGGCGCAATCTTAAATCATCCCGCCCCGTTGAAGTGTGTCCGCTCGCATTCGGGCAGGCTTCCGGCAAAGGAGTGTTTCAAAGTGGCTATTCGATTGAGCAGGACATTCGTCCTGCGTAAGCTGCACCAACTGACAGGCATCATACCGCTCGGCGCTTTCCTAATCGAACATTTTTACACGAACTCGAAGGCCCTGAAGAGCGCGACCGCTTTCAACGATGCGGTCAAAGACCTGCAAGCCATCCCTTACATTCTCTTCATAGAGATTACGTTCATCTTTATCCCGCTCATCTATCACGCGGTTTACGGGCTCTTCATTACGTGGGAGGCGCGCCCGAACAATCTGGCTTACCCGTACCCGCGTAACTGGTTTTATACGATCCAGCGCGTGACTGGAATCATTCTCTTCTTCTTCATCACCTTTCACGTTCTGAACTTCCGCTTCGGGCTGATTCCAGGGCTCAACGAAATATCGGTCGCCCATAGACCTGACTTGGCGTTTGACATCGTACGGGGCGAGTTTCTTAACACATGGATTTTCGCCATCTATATCATCGGAATCACATCAACCGTCTGGCATTTCGTCAATGGCATCTGGCTCTTCATGGTTGACTGGGGCATCACCATCGGCGAGCGCGCCCAGCGCCTGACGGGCTACGCCTGCATCGCCATCGGCCTTGTGCTGCTGGCCGTCGGAATCAACGCCGCCGCAGCCTTCATCAAGCACGGAGGATTGCTGGGAGGGATTCTCTACTGACATGGCAACTACTTCAAGCAATGGAATCAGGATAGCAATCGTCGGCGGCGGGCTCGCCGGACTTGCCGCGGCGATGAAGATTGCGGAAGCCGGACACTCCGTGGACCTCTTCTCCGTCGTGCCAGTCAAACGCTCCCATTCCGTCTGCGCGCAGGGCGGAATCAACGGCGCGGTCAACACGAAGGGCGAGGGCGATTCCACTTGGGAGCATTTTGACGACACGGTTTACGGCGGCGACTTCCTGGCGAATCAGCCGCCCGCCAAGGTCATGTGCGAGATGGCCCCGGCGATCATCTATCTTTTCGACCGCATGGGTGTGCCCTTCTCGCGCACTAAGGAAGGCCTGCTTGATTTTCGTCGCTTCGGAGGAACGAAGCATCACCGGACCGCTTTCGCAGGGGCCTCGACGGGCCAGCAGCTGCTCTACGCCCTTGACGAGCAGGTCCGCCGCTTCGAAGTCACCGGCAAAGTTCAGAAATACGAAGGCTGGGAGATGATGTCTCTCGTTCTGGACGATCATCAGGTCTGCCGCGGCCTGGTGGCGATGAACCTCCAGACGCTTGAACTCAAAGCCTTCAAAGCGGACGCAGTGATTATCGCGACCGGTGGCCCGGGACTTATTTTCGGGAAATCCACCAACTCGATGGTCTGCACCGGGAGCGCCGTCTCGGCCTGCTACCAGCAGGGCGCGCGCTACGCCAACGGCGAGTTCATACAGGTCCATCCGACCTCGATTCCGGGCGAGGACAAGCTTCGCCTGATGTCTGAATCGGCGCGCGGCGAAGGCGGGCGCGTCTGGGTTCCACGCCAACAGGGGGATGCGCGCAACCCTTCCTCAATTCCGGAGAGCGAGCGCTGGTATTTCCTGGAAGAAAAATATCCCGCCTACGGCAACCTCGTCCCGCGCGACATCGCCACGCGCGAAATCTTTCAGGTCTGCCTGGACGGTTACGGCGTCGGCGGCGAGAACCAGGTCTTTTTAGATCTTTCGCACATTCCGGCCGAAACCCTGGACCGCAAGCTCGGCGCGATTCTGGAAATCTACGAGATGTTTGTCGGCGACGACCCGCGTCATGTGCCGATGCGTATCTTCCCTGGCGTCCATTACTCGATGGGCGGGCTGTGGGTTGATTTTAACCAGCGAACGAACATCCCCGGCCTTCTGGCCGCGGGCGAGTGCGACTACTCGATACACGGGGCGAATCGTCTGGGCGCAAACTCACTCGTGAGCTGCGTCTTCGGCGGCTTCGTCGCGGCGCCCGCCGCAATCGAGTATGCCAGGAACGTGGAACGCAACGGCTCGGACGGCTCCCGCCTCTACGAACAGGAATTGAAGCGGCAGGTGGAGATTAATGACGGCCTCATCAAACAGTCGGGCTCCGAGAACCAATACGTGATTCACGAGGAGATGGGCAAGTGGATGACGGATAACGTGACCGTCGTTCGCTACAACGATAAGCTGAAAGCCACTGACGACAAGCTCCTCGAATTGATGGACCGCTATCGCCACATCTCCATCAACGACTCGAACCTCTGGGCTACGATGGCCCTGCCGCACGCGCGCCACCTGAAGAACATGCTGGAGCTGGCGCGCGTCATCACGCTCGGCGCGCTCAACCGCAACGAGTCGCGCGGCGCACACTACAAGCCTGACTATCCGAACCGCGACGACGAGAATTTCCTGAAGACGACGATTGCGGAATACTCCGGCGAAGGTCCCGTGCTCTCCTATGAAGCCGTTGACGTCTCGCTCATCAAGCCGCGCAAACGCGATTACAGCAAGGGCAAGAAGGAGACCGGGAAGGCGGTCGTCACAGCCGCCGCGACCGCTTCGGGCCTGCCTCCGAAAGAGGGAGCAAAGCAAGTTCCTGTCGGCGGCGAGGAGCAGAAACCAGAGAACTTGAGCGGAGCGGTCATCTGGGGGCAGGACAAAGAGAAAGTTAACGACCCCGTAGGCGACGACGCGACGCGAAGAGAGCGGGGCAAGTCAATCGAAGATGCGGGTGGTAAATCTGACAACACCTGATACCAGAGAGGCACTTGATGCTGGGTCTTATACTTTTGCCCTTGCTGGTCATTGGATGCTTCTCCTTGATGAAGAAAGGATTCAGCGATGAGGGCATTCCGTTTTCCGCAAAGACGCGCATCACGGGCAATGCCGCGAAAATATGGGCCATTTTCTGCGGGCTTCTCGGATTAGCCTTTTTGATTCTCTGGATCTTTATGATCAAAGGCAGCATGACGAAGTGAGCAGAACGAAAAAGGTTTTTGCGACTGGAGAGAACGAAACATGAGCGCGCACGCACCGGGATCAACTAATATTCCATCTTCACGGCCACTGCCGAGGTCTGTTGTCATACGCATCCGCAGACGAGAGAAGCTGGGGGCTCCACAATACTGGGAAGAGTTCGAGCTTCCCTATCGCCCGAACCTGAATATCATCTCGTGCCTGATGGAGATTCAGAAGAACCCCGTCACGCGCCAGGGCAGGCCCACGACGCCGCCCGTCTGGAACATGAACTGTCTGGAGCAGGTCTGCGGCATCTGCACCATGGTGATTAACGGGCGCGTCCGCCAGTCCTGCTCCGCGCTGGTTGACCAGTTGGATCAACCCATCACGCTCGAACCGATGACGAAATTTCCGAACGTGCGCGACCTCATCGTTGACCGCTCGCGGATGTTCGATCACCTCAAGCGCGTCCACGCCTGGATAGAGATTGACGGCTCCTACGACCTGGGTCCGGGGCCGAGGATGGAGCAGGACGACGTGATGGAGCGCTACGCCTACTCACGCTGCATGACCTGCGGCTGTTGCCTGGAAGCCTGCCCGCAGTATCACGAGGACAACTACATCGGACCGCAGGCCATAGCGCAGGTGCGCCTCTTCAACATGCACCCTTCGGGTAAGATGACGCGCGACCAGAGGCTTGAAGGCATCATGGGCTCTGACGGCATCACCAACTGCGGCAACGCGCAGAACTGCGTCCGCGCCTGCCCGATGTCCATTCCCCTGACGAAAGCCATCTACGAAGAGAACCGCGAGACAGTCATTCACGGGCTCTTCGGCTGGCTGAAACGTTGACCAATATCCTTCCAGCTCATGTTTTGACCAATTGCTGCGGCTGCGTGAGTCTTTCATCAGGTTTTGTATGAGGAGGAGAGACAGGCAGGAATGCCTGTCCTACAGGGATTTTCCCTTGCCATCAAAGGCCAACTCGTATAAACTGCGTTCAAGGCAGGCCAAACTGCCGTCCAGAGTTTTTCATCTCTTCCCGTAACCGCTCCACAGGAGAATTCAGGCCAAATATGTTTGCAGACGAGTCTAGTGTGCGGACTGACGTGTCGCGTGCCAACATCACTTCAACAATCAATCGCGCCCGCTATCCTCGCTCGCTCATACGGGTTCTGGCCGGAGAAGCCGTTTCTCAACTACTCTCATTCGACTATTGCAGCCTAGTGCTGCCCGGGACGGATGGACACGGCATACGCATCTGGCGCGAATCTCGCGCGGCTGCGCTCAACCTACGTTCGTCCATGGACGATTCCTTTGATCCCACGAAGACTGTGCTGGCGCGTGTTCTTGATAACGGACAATCAAAGCTGATTGAAGAGGACGAGCTGCTTGAGGATGGGGCCGCCGAGTTTGGGGACGACGCAAAATCCGCGCTCGCCCTGCCGCTCGCGGTCGGGGGAAAATGTTTCGGGCTGCTCTGTTTTGCGAGCAAACATCCCTCAGCCTACACCGTTGAAGATACGGAAAGGCTCATGTGGCTGGCGGATCATGTCGCGGCTGTGGCTCAAAGCATACTGCTACGCGCCAGGCTGGACTCGTTCAGCGAGAACATGCTTGAGATGGAGCGCCTCAAGAGCGGTTTCGTCAATACGCTCGTGCGCGACATACGCCTTCCATTGACGAGCGTCCTGGGGTTACTGGAGCTGTTTGAGAGCAAGTTGCAGGCGCGCGAGCCTTTCGACCTGGAAGATCGCCAGTTGCTCACCAACGCCATCGAGAACGGCGACAGGATGCGCCGCCTGCTTGACGACCACCTGGAAGTGGCTCGCCAGCATGAGCAACCGCTGACGTTAAAGATGGAAGAGGCGAAGGTCGCGTTGGTCCTGGAAGAGGTGGCCGAGCCTTTGCGCGGCGAGGCAGCGCTCAGGGGCGTCGAGCTGAACGTAAATGTGGACGCGCGAGACCTGGCGATTAATGTTGACGTGCGACAGACACGGCGCGCGCTCTGCCATCTCTTAACGGTCGCGCTCGCAGCCACACCAGATGGCGGCGCGGTCAACATCGAAGCGCAGGCCATTATGGGCACACGCATCGGCGATGAAGGCAGGCGTTTCATCATCATCAGCATCTCTGATTCGAGTCAGGGGATTTCGCCTGAGGAAGTCCCTTACGTCTTCGACGCCTTCTGGCAGATCTCCGACAACCGCAACGCCGGGGGTCACGGCGTCGGACTGGCGATTGCCAAGCGGGTCGCCGCCGCGCACGGAGGCAACGTCTCGGTCCGCAGCCAGCGCGGGCGAGGCACAGTCTATTCCCTGGTCCTGCCGGCGGGCCAGCAGGTTTCCATGTCGGCCCTGCGCCGCGTCCTCATCGTTGACGACGCCCCGGAGTTGCTGCTGCTGCTTCGCAAGCTGGTCGCCAGGATGGGCTATCAGGTAGAGATTGCCGCAGGGGCGCGCGAGGCTCTTGAGATTCTGAGGGCCAAGCAGATTGATCTTTTGCTGACGGATTGGTCAATGCCCGGGATGAGCGGCGGCGAGTTGATTGCCGCCATGAAAGATGATGAGCGCCTTCGGGAGATTCCGACAATCGTTTTGACAGGGCATGACACGGAGAGCGAACGGCAGGCGGCCGAAACTGTCGGCTGTGACCGCTTCCTCGTCAAACCCATCATGCGCGATGATCTTCAACGCATCATCAACGAGATGCTGCCCGCCCTGGCTGTAAGTTAAAAGGAAAAAGGTAAAAGGCAAAAGGGAGAACGAAGAGCATTCTTCTCGTCTTCCTTTTGCCTTTTTACTTTTTCCTTTTGCCTTCTTTAGATTCCCAGCACGTTGACGAGTTCCTGAACGGAGGCTGCGCTCTTTTGTAGGGCGATGCGCTCTTCTGTCGTCAGGTTGATCTCTATGATCTGTTCGAGCCCACGCGCGCCCAGCTTGCAGGGCACGCCGACGTAAAGCCCGTTGACGCCGTACTCGCCCTCCAGATATGCGGCGCAGGGAAGAATCTTCTTCTTATCCTTCAAGATCGCCTCCGTCATCTCGACCGCCGCCGCGGACGGCGCATAATAGGCCGAGCCAGTCTTCAGGAGCGCGACAATCTCTGCGCCGCCGTTGGCCGTGCGCTTCACAATCGCGTCCAATTGATCCTTGGGCAGAAGCTCTGTGACGGGGATGCCCGCGCAGGTCGAGTAGCGCGGCAGCGGGACCATCGTGTCGCCGTGGCCGCCCAGAACGAAGGCCGTCACATTCTCGACCGAAACATTGAGCGCTTCGGCCAGGAAACAGCGCATCCGTGCGGAATCGAGCACGCCCGCCATGCCTATGACGCGATGCTTCGGAAATCCCGACCTCCTGAACGCCACCTGGCACATGGCGTCGAGCGGATTTGAGACGATAATCAGGACAGCATCGGGCGAGCGCTTGGCTACTTCGTCAACGACGTTTGAGACGATGTTCGCGTTAGTCTTCAAGAGATCGTCTCGGCTCATGCCCGGTTTTCGCGGCAGCCCCGCCGTGATGATGACGACATCGGAGTTGCCCGTGTCGTCGTAGTTGTTCGCGCCTGTCAGACGCACGTCGAAGCCCTCGATCGGTGCGGTCTCGGCCAGGTCCAAAGCCTTGCCCTGCGGCACGCCCTCGACGATGTCAACGAGCACCACGTCGCCGAGCTCTTTGCTCGCCAGCCAGTGTGCGGCGGTCGCCCCGACGTTGCCTGCGCCCACGACCGTAATCTTATTTCGCCTTCCCATTTGATGATTCCTTTCTCAATTAAGAAGAGGTGATGGATCTTCGATTGCCAAACTGAAAGCGTCTGAAGTCGAGATTCAGCCCGTCAGCGTATCTCCCCTTCAACTGCATACGCCGGACGGTTCGTTGTAAGATTGTCTTGCTGCTTGAAAGAGCGCGAGTGTACAAGCGCGCGAGCGTGGGTGTCAAGATTTGCGGCCGGGAGGAGGGTCTATTCATTTTCGAGATAGAGGGAAATAGAGAGGCGGCACGATCCACGAAATCACACGAAACCTCACGAAACAGACCACAGCCATTTCGTGTCGTTTTGTGTGGCTTCGTGGATAGTTCCCTGCCCTGCTGAGAATGAATAGACATAGACTCTGCCGGGGACGTGCCTTTCTCCGGCCTTAGGTGTGTGATGGGTCTACGCGAATGGCTGGGTAAGCGCACAGGAGCTGCGGCGGCGCGGGAGGGCGCCGCTGAGCGTGACTCTTTCGATAATGATTCTACAGAGGAAGAGGTTGATCCCTTCAACCCTTTCCCCGAGCCCGTGAGAATCGAGCTCGGGGACGTATTCGATCTACACACCATCGCGCCGCGCGACGTCAAGCGCGTAGTCGAAGAATATTTATCCGAAGCTTACAGCGCCCGTCTGAGGAGCGTGCGGATAATTCACGGCAAGGGGAAAGGCGTGCAGCGAGAGATGGTCCGAAAAATCCTGGCGCGCACGCCTTTCGTCAGAGAGTGGACTGATGCTCCCCCGGACGCGGGAGGACTCGGCGCGACCGTTGTACACTTCGCGCCGAACGAAGATTAAACGCTCCTTGCCACCGCTTCCGCTTCAGCTACCATCTTCTGGGAAATATCGAAGTCCCTGCAATCAAAAGAATGAACCAGAGCACGTAGGGGGCCGCGCCCAAACATAGCCCTGTGACGGATTTTGCCCTGTTAATGTTGGGATTTCTGCCCGACATGGAGGTCGCCACGATTCCCAGGATCAGGGCCGTCAATCCGACCACGAACGAGAGGAAAAAGAGTATTCCCCCGAAGACGAGGCTGGCCGGCGGGGACGGAGGTCCATAACGATAGGTGCTGTCGTAGGCGTACGTAGCGTAAGAGCTAGCCCCGGCCAGGATCAGTAAGAAACCGAAGACGAGGCAACCCATGGTGCTGATGCCTGTCCAGAGCGCTGCCGTCCCGAGCCCACCACCTTGCGGCGGCGGAGTATAGGGCATTCCGTAGCCATAAGGCGGAGGATATGCGCCTGGGGGCGGATAGCTACCGGGCGGCGGGTAATATCCCCAGCCAGGCGGAGGCGGCTGCTGCTGTTGCCAGTACCCTTGAGTCGGCGGCAACTGGCCGCTTTGCCACTTGTAGCCGCCGGATGAACTGCCCGGCGTATAGCCCAGGCTCGAATTGAGCAAAGTTGATCCATCGGTCGGGCAAACCTCTAAGGCGTCCGAATAAAGTTGCTGACATTTGGGGCAGCTTTTCATTTAAAACTCCTTCATGCGGTTTTCTGCCGCGTCCCTTGTTAGCCCCAACACCCGATGTACGCTTCTCAAATAAGGCAGAAGGGGGAAGGTGCGAGGGAAAGAGTCAGAGGGGCATTATCATTCCTGCCCCTCTGCGCATTCGTTTGAGCAATCACGGACTGGTACTGTATCGCGCAACATTCGTGAAGTAGAGAATGAGCGGGAGGGCTCCCAGAACCAGGCCAATGATTCCCATTACTTTGCTTATGGCCGGGTTCTTGCTGGCCATTACCAGGGTGATGATCCCCATGATAACAGCAGCCGCACCCGTAACCAGGGCTATGAGCGCGAAGATTCCTATGCGCATCAGGAGACTATCCAGCTCTTCCTGGGTCGTCGGAGGGGTTGCTGTGTAAACAAAAATCAGGGCTACGGCATAACAGATCACCGCCACAATGCCTAAAATCATCGCCACTTTCGCCAGCCCACCACCACCCTTCGGAGGATAAGCACCGCCCGGCGGGGGATACTGTCCCGGAGGCGGATACTGTCCCGGAGGAGGAGGCGGCGGCGGATAACCGCCACCAGGCTGTTGTCCACTCGGGGTGTACTGTAGCGACCCGTCGCTGACAAGGAGCATATCGTCATAAGCACATACGTCAGGGCCATCATCAGGGTAGGTTTGTTGACACGTCAGGCAACGTTTCATCTGTTTCTCCTTTTTGCGGTCTAGGGGCCGCGTTGATTATTGGTCCGGAGTTTCGCGCAATTTCAAAAAGGCTCTATCGCACAATCCCAAGACATTCCGAACGCCGAGCAACCGCTCACCTGGAATTCAGTGGAGGCTCTTTCGGCGTGCCTTATCAATATCTACCGATCATTGAACCGCCGGCGACCAGGCCGATTATCAGGAGCAGCCACGGAAGCGCGCCCAGGCAAATCCCCACTATTGATTTGGCTTTACTGATGAGGGGATTCCTGCCAGACATCGAGGCAGCTACGATTCCTAAAATAATCGCCGTTAACCCTGTGAGGAATGAGATTAAAACCAATATCCCTCCGAAACTGGCAGCGGCGCCTGGCGTGCGCCTGTAATAGCCGTACGAATAGGAGGAAGAGGCCCCTACTGCGGCCAAAATGATTCCGAACACCAGGCAGGCGGCAGTGCTGATGCCAAGCCAGAGAGCTGCTGTTCCGAGCCCTCCACCGCCGGCCGCCTGTGGATAAGGCATTCCATAGCCGTAAGGAGGATATCCTCCGGGCGGGGGGTAACCCGGCGGGGGCTGCTGCCACTGTCCGCCTGGACTGTAATCAGAAGTGGTACGCACAAGCGGCGTCCCGTCATTGGTGCAGTAGTCTGGGCCATCGTCCGGGTAAACCTGCTGGCACGAAGGGCAACTTTTCATCTTTCAATCCCTACTTTCTGCGGTCCATAGCCGCATGTGTCTGTTAAGTTCCGGTAGAGCTTTATAGTTATGCGTCTTGCTTCGATTGGAACAAGGTATTCAGTGTCCCGGCTATTTCGGATCCCAATTCTGGTTCAGCAGAGCGTAGACGAGCCCGGCAACACCCAGCGCCAGCCCGGCAATCGCCAGCTCGACCCCGCCAAATCTGGCCGATCTTTTAATGGCTAGAAAGAGCGCACCGATCCCAAGCACGATGCTGAGAATCGAAAGGATTAACATCAGGACGTAACGAAAGTTGGCATCGCTGCCGGCAATCGTTATCGCCATCACCGTGCCGGCGGCAACCCCGAACACGATTGAAGCGGTCGCCAATGCTCTTCTACGTAACGGCTGCGCCTGTGCGAACTGGGCGTCCAAAGGGACATTCGAAGGCGACTGTTGAAACTGGCCTCCCCATGCCTGAGGCTGCTGTTGGGCCGCAGGCGCCGCGGAAGAAGACCACGCCTGCTGCGCTCCCTGTACGGCGGGCTGCGGCTGCCACTGCTGCTGCGCTTGTTCGTTTAGGGCCGGCGAAGAAGGAGCTGGAGCAGCAGCGTGCGCGGCGTGGGGCTGCGGCGGCACAGGCATCTGCGGCGGCGGAGTCTGCGGCGATGATTCTGCCGGGCGGGCGTCGGAGGCCGTCATAGTCATCTCCGGATCAAAAGCGGCGGCCTCTTCCCTCACCAGGCGCATGCCGTCAAAAGAACAGTAATCCGGCGCGTCATCAGGAAAGTTTCGCTGGCAAGTGGGGCATCGTTTCATCTATCTCTCAAACTCCCGCAGACACTCTCCTGACGTTTCCGCGCTGAGGGATACTTATGCTGATAAGACACTGGCGAGAATCATCTTCACTTTAGCCGAAGGTGCCTGAAAGAATCTCTGGGCGCGAAATTAATGCATAGATACAGAACGCAACCGCCGGGAGGCCCAGGAGCACCCCGACAATCGCCATCCACTTGCCTCTTTGACGTTTTGAAAGGAGCGCCATGATTCCCACAATCAGCGCTATCAGACCTAATGCTGCGGAGCCCCAAAATGAGATCATAATAAGGCTGGGATACGACTCAAGCACTTCGCCCGCTATTAGGAAAAGTATCGTCAACCCGATGGCGCTGAGTAGCCCCAGGACCAGGGTTATCAAGCTCAGGGTCTTACTTTTCTCCATCTGCGGCGCATACGGCGGAGGCCACGGCGGTGCTTGTTGCTGCTGCTGCGGATACCCCGCGCCATAGTTTTGGCCTGGCGGAGGCGGAGGCGGCTGCATCGGGGACTGCCAGGGCGGCTGCTGCGCGACAGGCTGTTGCGGGACAGGCTGTTGAGCCATAGGCGGCTGAGCCATAGGCTGTTGAGGGAAAGGTGGTTGCGCGACAGGCGGCGCCTGCGGAATATCTTGCGGCGGCGTCGGCGGTGCCGGAGAAGAATACTGTGGCGGTGCTGGCGGATTATTGGGCGGCGGCTCCGGATATCGCGGCGTCGGCGGGGGCGTTGACGCCATAACCGTTTTCTGCGGGTCGAATGCCTGAGCTTCCTCAGCAACCAGGCGTGTTCCGTCATTGACGCAGAAACCCGGCGCGTCGTCCGGATAGGTCCGCTGGCATGTCGGGCAACTTTTCATCTAGTTTTCCTTTAAATAGAGTTTGGCGCGTCCGAGGTCAATCGCCTTTTACTTTTCGCACTGCCCTCTTCTATGCCAAATTTGGCGGCGAGTCAATATCCATTCTGCGTCTTCGGGCCTTCAACGGCCAATTTCCGCAAATCCGCCCCGCTTAAACGTCAGCGCAAAAGGTGACATGATCCCTGAATTCAGCCTCTTCCTTCTTTGGGGCGATTCTGCGATACTCGCAAAGGAAAACGCTCGGGCGGTCCGCCTGGATTTCGGCGGGAGTATAACATCAGTGGCAAGGAGAAGAATGCGTTGGCGTTAACTCCCGAGGCGCTCTTTAAATTATTACGGCAAACTTTCTTTGGGTCACTGGCTTCAAACGGTCATGTTTAACCTGCCCTCGATTGCTGGAGCATAAGATGAAGCAGAACTTTCCCTTCATTCGTCCCTTGAATAAGCTGCGCGCTTTTCTTCTTTCTATAATCTTTTTTCTGAACAGCTCGGTGCCGCTGTTCGCGCAGGAAATCTCGGGCGGGGCAAATCTGACCAAGGACATTACGGGCGGCGCCGTCAGCGTTCTAAAACTTCCACGCGTCACCAAACTCAAGAGCAATCTAGAAACAAAAGCCCAGACCAGTCCCCGACCCATAACGGGGGGACCGCGCGGCGGCGGCGGCCGCAAAGTGAAAACGCCGCCCCCAGTCAGAACAGTTACCGCTGAAGATTACAATGCAAGAGGCGATAAGTTTTTTGACGAAAAAGAGTACGATAAAGCCATCGAATCCTACAAGCAGGCGATCAAGCTCAGAAAGAACTATCCCGAAGCGCATTACAACCTGGGCGATGCTTATTTCAGCAAGAACAACTTCAGGCTAGCAGCCGACGCGTATCGGCAGGCGATAGCTTATAGAGCGAACTGGGCCGATGCCTATAACGGGCTGGGTGATGCGCTCTTCAATGTGAGTAAAGAGAATGATACTGTAGCGGCTGCCGAAGCGATCAAAGCTTACGAGAAGACGATTAGCCTCGACCCCAAGGTGTCTTCCGCCCAATTCAATCTGGGTTATCTCTATTTCAAACAGGGCGATTTTAGGAAGGCCATCAACCCTCTCAAAGCGGCGACCACGCTTACCCCGAAGGATTGGGAAGCCTTTAATTATCTGGGAAAGGCTTACGACCACGAGGAGCAATACGACGCCGCGCTTGCCGCCTATCGTGAAGTTTACCGCTACAACCCGAATTTTCCGGAAGCCTACTTTAACGAAGGCGTCGCGCTCTTTAATCTAAATCGCTACGAGGAGTCAATCGCCGCCTACAAGCAGGCTCTTCAGCGGAACCAGAACTATCCGGGCATCTACAGCAACATCGGTGACTCCTATCGCCTTCTGAAAATGTATTCCGAAGCGGCGGATGCCTACAAGCGCGCGACTCTTCGTACGGTTGGCACCGCGGACACTTACGCCAACCTGGCCTTCGTCAGCAATAAACTGAATCGCTACAGCGATGCCATTACTGCTGCGAACAAGGCGCTGGAGATCAACAAGGATTTGGAAGAAGCCTATGATCATCTGGGCTATGCTTACGGGAAAACACGCATGTGGACGGAAGCAATCAATGCTTTCAGGCAGGCCCTTCGCATCAAGCCCGATGACGCAGAGGCTTTGAGCAATCTCGGTTGGGCCTACAACAGCATTAGCAAGTACCAGGATGCTCTGGACCCGCTCAGGCAGGCGTTGCAGTTTAAGCCGGATTATCCCGCGGCCCACTTTAATATCGGTTTGACCTATAGCCAACTCAACAGATTCGATGAGAGCGTAGAAGCTTTCAGACAAGCGACTCGTTTGAGGCCGGAATGGGCCGAAGCCCACAACAATCTGGGCTTCGCCTATGGCAACCTGCGCCGCTGGACGGAAGCCATCGCATCGCACAAAGAGGCTATCCGCCTTAAGCCCGACTACGCCGGGGCTTACTTTAATCTCGGCTACGACTATCTTCAGAGCGGGAATAAGAAAGAGGCGATGAATCAATACAAGGTGCTTCAAACGCTCAATCCCTCGCTGGCGCAAAGACTCTACCTGTTAATCAATAGGCGGACTCCCCCCGGAGTCGCTAAAGAGGAGCGTCGCTGGAAAAACATGAAGGGTCCGCTTCCGCTTTTCGTGTTTCTCGGGCTCGGCGAATCTGACAGAACCTGAACGACGTGACCGGGCAACTTGATTGATAAGCCCGCCTTCGGCTAACAAGCAGGCTTACCCTGATAACGTCGTTCTTCCCCAACATTCAATTATTCAGGCGGGCAGAACTAGCCCGCCTGAATAATTATTAAGTCATTCCGCACTAAAGACTAATCCCCTCCGAGACCTTCGATCTGCCAGCGGTTCCGAACAGGCACTCTCCCTCCAGCAAGCCATTAAACACTCTCACTCCTCCTCACGTGGCACATTGCTTGAAAGGCGCATGGCGGGAGTCTCTACCGTTTTTCGCGCGGTAGAGACATTTTGCCCATCGCCAGGCATTAAGAGTTACGCGATTGGGCTATCGCTACAAAGCTGAACACACATTGATGAATGGAGAAGATCCGCAGAGAATAGAAGATTAGTTCAAGACCATAAATCAAGTCCTTTGCAGCTCATGGCGGCAAGGCGGCTGAGTAAGATATTTGCCGGATAATTAGCCTTCATTGCTTTAATGCTAATCTCCGTCTCCCTTCGCCCCTTCGGCAAGGTATTAGGCCGGGCGCGCTCGCTCGTGCACGCCTATATCTTGCCAAGACTCTTATCTCAGTTTTCAATCAAATTGAGTGACATCAATCTCTCAATCAGACCGAACTCTGTCTAAATGACATTCGATAACACCGCACCGGGAATCCTTAACTTAAGGAATAATATAACTTACCCGCTACCAACCGAGACGGCATGATGCTTGCTCTATGTTTTCCCAGTGAAGGCGTGCGTTTTCTGCCCCGCCATGCATGCCAGAAGCATCCCGCGTTTAAGCAACAAGATTCCGAAGAGAGCAGAATACGACCTTGAGCAGACAGCAATACGCCAAACCGTACATGTGGGCGATCATCGTCTTCGGCGTAGCTGTGCTCATCTTCTCAACTTTCAACATTCCCACCGCGCAGATTGACATCCGATTTCTGTTTCTCGCCCTCATCACAATTTGCATCGGCTCGCGCATCACCATCCAGATACCACGCGTCAAAGGGCACATCTCGGTCTCCGACACCTTTATTTTTCTCACCATCCTGCTCTTCGGCGGCGAGGTGGCGGTTCTCCTTTCGGCGACTGAGGCGCTCTGCTCTTCCCTGCGCTTCAGTAAGAAGAGGCTCACGATTGCTTTTAACGCGGCAACGGCTGCCAGCTCGACCTTCATCACCGTCTGGGTTCTGCGCCTCTGCTTCGGCTCGATTGTGGGCTTGCGAGGCGGCTATTCCGCCCCATTTATCGTCAGCCTCTGCCTGATGGCCCTCGTACAATACATCAGCAATTCAGGAACCGTCGCGACGGCCGCCGCGCTCAAAATTGATCAACCGCTCTGGACGACATGGCGCAAGGGGTTTCTCTGGACCTCGATCACATATTTTGTAGGGGCCTCCGCCGCTGGAATCATCGCCAAGCTGATTGATGCTGTCGGGTTTTACGCTTTCCTGGCGACCACGCCGATTATCGCCATCGTTTACTTCACATACTGCACCTACCTCAAGAACGTCGAATCCTCCGTGGCCCAGGCAGAGCAGGCCGAGCGCCATGTCGCGGCCCTGCGAATCAGCGAGGAGCGTTTCCGCAGCGCCTTCGACCATGCCGCCGGGATGGCTCTGGTTGCCACCGACGGGAGATGGATTAAAGTTAATCGCTCCCTGTGCGAGATGGTTGGCTACTCCGAAGCCGAACTGCTCTCTACAAATTTCCAGGCCATCACACACGAGGATGATCTGGCGAACATGATGATTCAGGTCGGCAAGCTGCTCGAAGGCGAGCTTTCTACTTACCAGATGGAACTCCGCTACAAGCACAAGCGCGGCCAGGTTGTCTGGATTCTGTTAAGCGTCACCTTGATTCGCGACTCGCTGACCAATTCCGTCAATCTCATTTTCCAGATTCAGGACATCACCGACCGCAAACGTGCCGAAGAGCGACTTCTCCACGAAGCCTTTCATGACGTCCTGACCGGGCTGCCGAACCGTGCCCTCTTCATGGATCACCTGAAACTTTCCGTCGAGCGCGGCAAACGGCGCGAGGACAGACTGTTCGCTGTCCTCTTCCTCGATCTGGACCGCTTCAAGATTATCAACGACAGCTTAGGGCACATGGTAGGCGACCAACTTCTCGTCGGCATCGCAAGGCGACTCGAAATCTGTCTGCGCCCGGGCGATACGGTGGCCCGCCTCGGCGGCGACGAGTTCACAGTTCTTCTTGAGGACCTGATGAACGTGACCGAACCGATGGATGTGGCCGAGCGCCTCCAGAAAGCCCTCGCCCTGCCCTTCAATCTCAACGGTCACGAAGTCTTTACCACCGTCAGCATCGGCATCGCGCTCAGCACAACCGGCTACGAACGCCCCGAAGAGGTCTTGCGCGACGCCGACACGGCGATGTACCGCGCCAAGATGCTCGGCAAAGCGCGGCACGAAGTCTTTGACAAGACAATGCACACGCTCGCCATGAACCTGCTGCAAATGGAGACAGACCTGCGACGCGCGATTGAGCGCAAGGAGTTCGTGCTTAACTACCAGCCGATAGTCGAGCTCGAAACGGGAAACATCCGCGGCTTCGAGGCGCTGATTCGCTGGCAGCATCCGGAGCGCGGATTTATCTCCCCGAGCCAGTTCATTCCGATTGCCGAAGAGACCGGGTTGATTATTCCAATCGGTCAGTGGGTGCTCGAAGAGGCTTGCCGCCAGATACAGGAGTGGCAGGAACAGTTTCCGCAGTATCCGCCGTTACAAATCAGCGTCAACCTTTCGAGCAAACAGTTCCTCAACTCCAGCCTGATTGACAGAATTCGGACCGTCCTCCGCGAGACAGGCGTCAATCCGCTCAGCCTCAAGCTGGAGATTACCGAGAGCATGGTCATGGAAAACTTCGACGCGGCAATTGAGATGTTGCAGCAACTCAGAAGTCTCGGCATCGAATTGAGCATCGACGATTTCGGGACAGGTTATTCATCGCTGAGCTACCTCCACCGCTTTCCGATTTCCACTTTGAAGATTGATCGCTCCTTCGTCAGCCGCATGAGCGATCACAACGAGAACGCGGAGATTGTTCGCACCATCGTCATGCTGGCACGAAACCTGAAGATGAACGTCATTGCCGAGGGTGTGGAGACCCAGGACCAGCTCGCGCAACTCGCGATGCTCGAATGCGAATTCGGTCAGGGCTACTATTTCTCCGAGCCGCTCGACGTCAAAGGCGCCGCCAGTTTACTTGCCGAGCGCCATACCTACCCGAGCGCCCTCTCCTCCCTGGACGACATTATCCAGGAGCGAAGCATTCTCGTGGCTTAAGACCGGGTTTTTGCCAACCCAGATTCCAACGTCCCCGGGATTCCCCTTCATGAGACAGATTACGCATCAGTGATATACTCCGGGACGAACCCCACCCAACAATCTGCTGCTTAAAGAGGATTTCACTTAGTCTGAAGGCGAAATAAAACACTCTTTCAGACGACTTCGTCCGGGCTACTCTGATTGGAACGAGCCTGCTTATAAGTATGGCCGTTTAAAAAGATGATTGCTAGAAAATGGGCCTGGGAGGACTCGAACCTCCAGCCTATGCTTTAGGAGAGCATCGCTCTATCCTTTGAGCTACAGGCCCATGCGGGTGATTATCGCAAATGCTTGGAAGCTATAGCAAGAACGATGATCTCCCGGCGTCCCTCAAGATTGCGTATAGGAGATAAGCAATGAAGCAAACAACTTTCGATAGAGGCAATATTAGTGAGGGGACTGTAATGAGCGCCTACATCAAAGCGGGTTTTACAGTATCCGTTCCCTTCGGCACAGGTGCCCCTTACGATCTGATTGTTGATAACGGCTTTCGCCTCTGCAAAGTCCAGGTCAAGACCGGGTGGTTTTGGAAGGGCTGCATTCTCTATAAGAGTCAGCGCAGGGTAAGAGAAGCGCACCCGTATGCCGCACGACCTTACACAGAAGCAGAGGTTGATTACTTTGCGATTTATTACCCTCCGACAGATTCGATCTATGTTGTTCCATTCAAGATGTTCAGGGGTACTGGATGTCTCAGAATTGACCCCGTACGTAACGGGCAGCAGAAATTGATCCGATGGGCGAGAGATTTTACCTGGGCAAATCACGTTGAGGAATTAACCGAATGCGATGCGGTCGCTCTATGCACCTGAGCTACGGGAGCACGTGTAGATGAAATTAACAGAAGCGGGAAAGTGAAGTCCAGCATGGCTCAGGACTGATATTTAATCAGCGAGCGCACGTCGTAGCCTTCAAGTTTCCCGCGCCCCGGAAGAAATTCCAGCTCGACGACGAAGACGAGTCCGACAACCTTCCCGCCCAAGCTTTCGACGAGATCAATAACGGCTTTGGCCGTGCCGCCCGTCGCCAGCAGGTCGTCCGCGATGAGGACGCGGTGTCCCTCACCGACGGCGTCGCGGTGAATTTCGAGCGTGTCCTGACCGTACTCAAGGTCGTAAGAGATTGAAGCGCATTCCGCCGGCAGCTTGCGCGGTTTGCGAACCGGGACGAAGCCAGCGCCCATGTGGTATGCGAGCGCCGGGGCGAAGATGAAGCCGCGCGCCTCTATGCCGATGACCGTGTCAACCTTTTCCCCCTCAAACTGCGCCGCCAGCGCATCCACAGTGCGACGTAAACCCTCCGGGTGTTTGAGCAACGTGGTGATGTCGTAAAAATTAATGCCCGGCTTCGGGAAATCAGGCACCTCGCGAATCAACTCTTTGAGATCATCCATAAGCAGTGGTCGGTGGTCAGTGGTCAGTGGTCAGTAAGATTCAGTTTTTCAACTGATCACTGACCACCGACCACTGACCACTATTTTACCTTTCGATTCGAAATGAAGAATAGCTTCCGGTCGGCTCGACATTGAGCTCTTCGACCTTCTCGACACGGGCGAAGGCTGGACCCGTCGCCAGGTCGTGCCTGAACGCTTCGACACTATCAAGAGTCCCTTCGGCCAGCGCTTCGACGTCCCCGTTCTCAAGATTACGAACATAGCCGAGAACCTGATGGCGCGCGGCTGCCCGCTGGGCGAAGAAGCGATAACCGACGCCCTGTACTTCTCCGCTAATCAAAAATTTTCGCGCGATCCTCATGGCAGCAAATGTAAAATGGGCAGCGCAATCAGAAACACGAAGCGCGCCGGAGAATAGCATAAACGTGCAGGCTCCATTAACGCCGCTCGACTAATTCGATAATGCTGACGCCGCCGGGCGGAATGCTGAGCTTTAAAAAACTCCTGTCATTCTCGCGCAGGATGTCGAGCTGCTTTTCGTCCAACCACTCCCGGGCGCTTTCAATCCCCTTGCCTTTCAAGCTCAACATCACCTCGACGCTGGCGCTCCGGTCAACCTGTGCCATCCCCTGTTGAGGCTTGAACACGCCCTTATTGTTAATCAACGTGACGACCCAGCCACGCTCGTTGCGGTTGATTAAATACTGGACCTCGCCGCTGACCTGAACAGGAGTGACGTCCGCGCAGATGTGCGCGAGCAGGTGCGCAGCGAACGGGGTGATGCGCTCGTCCTCTCCCAGATGGTCCGGCAGCGCCGAGAAGATGACGCTTCCCCGCCCTACTTTATTCAACGTTACGAGCGGGTCTCCGGCAGCCGTTTGCATCAATACCTGTGCGCCCTTGCTCACTTCCATACGCTGATAACGAAACACCTGACCGCGCAAGTCCGTCCCGGTTTCGCCTGGCAGGAGGCAGCGCGCTTCGTCCGCTTCCGCAGTCTCCGCGAGGACTTTTGCGCCGAGCAGTTGGGCCGAAAGACCTTTGGCCTGAGCGGCGTTGATGACGACGACGCCCCCCTTGCGAACGTAATTTTCGAGTCGCGCGGCCCAGCCGGGGCTCCATTCGATGTGCCCGCCGACGATCACCGCGCGGTAAGAGTCAATGGCATCTTTACGCGTCTCAGACGCCACCAGAACGTCAAAAATGTCTCCGAAAATAGATGAGACGAAAACCTGTCGGTCGGCCATCGCGGGCTCACCCTCCGTGACCGGCGCCGGATAGTAAGCCGCGCCGAAAAGCTCTCTGAGCGCGCGGTCCGATCTATTAATCTGTGAGACGCCGAAAGGCCAGTGCGGGTAGTCCGTCATGTCCCAGCCGTGCGCCGGGTCGAGCAGGAAGGCCACAGGGGTGTAAGGTGTTCCACGCTCCGGGTGTTTTTCCGCAAAGCGCATGAACTCTTCCGTGATGCGCCCCAGTGGGTTTAACTGAAAAGGGTTCTCACCCGGTCCGGGTTTGAAGAACTGGTCGAAGCCCTGTTCAAGATAGATGGCCGACGCGCCCCCCATGTAATAAAGATAATAGCTTTTCCGATACCAGGAGAGCGACGGTCCCATCGTCGCGCCGTAGCGTGAGTGTAAGAAGTTGTCCGGCCCTGCGAAGTTCTGCGCTTTGGTAAAGGTCGTCGCCGTGTCGCCGAAGTTCGGGGCATGATAATAGAGGAAATTTCCTCCGTACTGCCGGGCCGCCCCGCGCGTGAAAGCAATCCGCATGGCCGTGTTGGGCTGCACGGCCGCCGTCTCTATCCCTATGAGGCGCGTCCCCCATTCTCCGAGCGCGTGCGCGTAAGAGGTGCTCGAAGACGACTGCGCGGGGATCAGCTCTTTCCACATCGCGCCCGTTTGGGGCGTATTGAAGATCGCGCTCCACTTTCGCTCCAGCGCCTTTGTGTAGAAGACGCGATGCGCTTCCAGCAGCTCGCGCCTGGACATCTGCGGCGTCAATTTCAACTCGGTGGCAGCGCTGTCCCAGACATACCCGACGCTTTCGCCGGAAATCCACCCGAGGAACTGCTCACGAAACTCGCCCGTTAATAACTTCCAGGCGGCCTGCGGGTCTGTCTCACCCCATTGGGCCGAGCCGTAGTTGATTAAGATAGCGAAAGGCACGCGAGTCTCACGAAGGTAGCGCAGAAACGGGCTGCCCTCTTTCAGGTACTCCGGCAAATCGTTGATGTAAATAACGGGCACGACAAATTTCGAGCTGAAGATCGGAACGTCGCGCGCGCCCTTGTACTTCTTAACAAACTCTTCAATCGGCTCGGCGTGAAAAGGATACAGCGGGCGTTCTTCGGGCGGGGCCGTAGCATAGAGCTTCCAAAACTCTTTGGAGATATTCCACGGCATCAGAAAGTCGCGCCCGGCGATTGGCTGACGTTTCCACATCGCGGGAACTTCTGTATTGATGGGAGGACCGACGAGCGGGGCTATTTGCGCCCGCCCAGCGGAAAACCCGCGCAGGTAGCGCATGGCCGCAAAATCCGGCTTGCTTCGTCCTGAAGGGATGTAGGCGGAATTGTTCGTCAGGAGGAAACAGTCAATGTGACGGCGCGCCTCGGCAGCCTTTTCGATCTCGATTGAGAGGCGGGCAGCTCCTTTGGAGAGCATCGCGGATGCGCCGTCCCAGGTGAAAGCCCAGCCCCAGTACATGCTGACCTCGTCATGCGGGTCCAGAAGGTCGCGCGCGCCGAACTCCCTGCGAAAGAGTTCGCGCTCTCCCTGGGTTATGCGGACGGTAAAATTCTCCGTGCGTTTCGCCCAATCAGCGTAACGCACCCAGATCTTATATTCGCTGGCCGTGGGTATCTCTAAATCCTGATAGATCGTGGCGCGTGTTTCGTCCGCGCTCGCGGCGGCAGAGTTCCATTCGCTCTCGCCCCCTTGCGTCCATTCCGCGGAAACACCCGGTCCATTTATTCCCCACCCGGGGGCTTTGGCACGCGGCGGATTCGTCCAGGAGGGATTTAAGACGGGCTCGTGACGCTCGTTGGTCGCCAGGCCGCGCATGTTCTCTGCTTCGTACCAGAGATATTCGAAACGGTTGGGATTACTATTATTCTGAGCCCGCGAAGCTCGCGAAGTTAAGGCCCCGCAGAAGAGGGCCAGGGAAAGAAAGAGGCGCAGGGAGACCGAGAAGGTCCGAAAAAGATTTTTACTCCCCATGCATTGGCCCGCGCAATTTTGTTCTCCCACGTCGCTCGAACTCCGGGTGGCTTGTCCTCTCATCCAATCGCCTCAAGACATTCGGCGAGGCTGCGCTGGCGGCAGGTGAACATGGGCGTATCGCGCAAGGTGAAGGAGCTGGCTTTGGTTTCACGAAGTTCCTGAACCAGATCGAGGAAATCTGCCGGTTCATCCGTCTCGAAGGCGACGACAAACTCCTGATCGTCCAGGCCGAAGGAGTATGTGGTGTGGAGTTTCACAGAGCGGTATTTCGAGCCGATGCGGATGTGCTCGTCCATCATCTCCTGGCGCTGCTCGGCCGGGCGCGCATACCACTCGCGCGTTTTGACGAACGGATAGACGAACAGGTATTTGGATTTACCCGGAACAATGTGCAGGCGGTCCTCTACGTGCTCTGGATTATCCTTGTCTATGTACATCGAGCGCTTCGTCATAGAGAGGAACGATTGCGCCGTTTCCAGATATTTTCCCAATACTGTGCGATTGAGCCGCGCCGTCATCTCCTGTATTGAGTCCAGCTCGTAGCCTATTCGCCAGGTCATAAACTCTGCATTCGGACGTAAACCCACCAGCGAGTAGGTGTGTATCAATAAGTCACGACGAAATTCTTCGACCGTCTCAGTGAATTCCTGTCGCGCCTGCTCCTTCAGGCTTTCGTCCAAAAGCCGCCATTCCGGCCGCGCGCGGTAGAAGGTAAAGCTCACGAACTGACGCGGAAGCTGCGGCTTCGGTCTGACTGGCTGGTCCGTGCTTTGGGCCAATCGCAGTGAGCCATAGCTTGCGCCCCCGCCCGGTACGTCATCGGTACTCATGGTGCGCTGAAACCTCTCAACTAATATGCTATCGAATAAAAGGTCGCGTAATCTTAACCGATTAGGATAGAATGCGCGCCGGACTATTCTAAAGTCTGGGAGTCGCCTGAGTCTAGCGAGGCTCGCCCGCTGGACTTGTGTAGCTCATCGAACTTTGACGAACTCGGTTGATACTTAACACTATGCCTGATTCAGCCCCTAAAAAAAAGAAGGAGCGCGACCCGGACAAGGGGCGCAGGGATTTTCTCTTCCTCTTCCCCCTGGGTATTTTCGCGGGCTTGACCGCGACCATCGTGACGGCCGCTTACCGTTTCTTACGCCCGGCCAAATCAACTCAGGAGGCCATCTGGAGCGACGTCGCGCCGCTCGCGGAGCTCAAGGGGGAGAAACCGATCATGCGCAGCATCGTCACGGAGCACCAGGCTGCGTGGGCGACCACCCTCGAAGAACATTTCGTTTACGTGCTTCCACACAAGGGCAACGAAGTGCTTTCCGGCATCTGCCCTCACGAAGGATGCAATGTGGTCTGGCGCGCCGAGGCGAATCAATTTGTCTGCCCCTGCCACGATAGCTACTTCGCCGCAGACGGCGCGAGACTAAGCGGCCCCTCCCCGCGCGGGCTCGATCCGCTCGAAAAGCAGGAGAAAGACGGGAAGCTTCAGGTCAAATATCAGAGCTATGTCAACAACACAGAGGAGCGTATTCCGCGCTGATGACTGAAAGCTCTGATCCCATCAAGACTGAAGCCCCCAAGGGGAATTGGGTTTCTCGCTGGACGACGCTTGAGGATATCGAGCGGACGTTGATTGACAAGCCTTCGAGCGGCTTTGAAGCGTGGGCCCGTACGACCGCAGGGGTGGTCGTGATGCTGCTCACGCTGCAAGTTATCACCGGACTGCTGCTCGGTTTTTATTACGTCCCCTCGACCGAGAGCGCACACACCACTGTCGCCTACATCGAAAAGGTCGTTCCGGCGGGGTCATGGGTCCGCTCTTTGCACCACTACGGCTCACAGTGGCTCACGCTCGCGCTCCTGCTGCACCTGGCCCAGATGTTCTGGCGCGGGGCTTACCGGCGCAGGCCCGTCGGCTGGATGGCGAGCGTCATCCTCCTCGGACTCATCCTGGGGTCAGGCGCAACAGGCTATTCCCTGCCGTGGGACGCCAGAGCCTTCTTCGGCACGCGCGTGACGGAAGGCATCGCGGGCGGTCTCCCGCTCATAGGCTCACAGGCGCGACAGTGGATACTTGGAGGCTCTGAGATCACGCCCGTCACATTGGCGCGCTTCTTTGCGGTCCATGTGATGATAATTCCCACGCTGATTTTTCTGGTGCTGGCCGCGAGACTATTCGTTTTTCGTGAGAGGAGCCTGGTCTCGGCCGCGGAAGAGCGGCGACTGGAAGTCTGGATGCATCGCCAGGTTTGGCGCAACGCGATTTCTGCGGGAATTGTTTTCATCGCTCTGGCGCTCTTCGCCACGAAATATTTTGCGCCGCTCGGGCCTCCGGCAGATACTGCTGCGCCGGGCTACCTGCCGCGCCCCGGCGCACAGTTTCTGTGGCTCTTTCAGATGCTCAAATACCTTCCCGGGCAGGCAGCTTCCCTGGTCGCCGTCGCCCTGCCCGGCCTGATTCTTTTCGGGCTGGCGATGCTGCCCTTTCTCAACGCGAAGCCTTTCAAGAAACTGTTCGCGCACCCGCGCCGAACGTTTGGCGTCATCCTCTTCTCGCTCGGATTTGTGCTCTTTACCGTGCTGACCATTCTGGCCTACGTGAAAGACGCGACCGACCCGCTGGTCCGCGACCAACTCGAACGCCAGCAGGCCGAAGAGATGGCCTTTCGTGCAGCCCCGTTTGCGCCCCTGCGCTCGCGGACAAGCGAATCCATCATCCCCGAGCCGATCAATACTAACGCGAATCCGAACGGGTCGGACCCCACGGGCAAAACTAACGCGCCTTCCACCACAGCAAGCAATTCGCCGCCCAAATCGTACATCCTTATCTGCTCTGGCTGTCACGGCCCGCGCGGTCAGGCAACAACCCTGGGTCCGAAGCTCACAGGCGTCGGCTCAAAACCTCGGAGGACTGTCGAAGACATTATCGGGCTTCTCAACGACCCGGTAGCCTACGATCTTAAGCCTCCGATGATTTCTTTCGCGAACAAACTTACGGAAGAACAGAAACGTGAGATCGCGGAATGGGTCGCCGGACTTAAATAATGCAAAATTGAACTGTATGGAGTATGACCACTGTTCTTCGGTGCATTCTTCTTCAGGTAAGCTTCTCTCTACCTATCTGCGGTGGGGTGCGTTTACAAGACAGACCAGGGAGGAACTAAAAAATGAACCCTCAAAAATCTCTATGGGCACTGTTCGTCATGTTGATGGTCCTTAGCATTGGTGCCTTTGATGCTCTCTCCCAAGCTAAAGGCCGGCAATTGAAGGAATATAAGCAGGGGCCTTCCTTTGATCTTCAGAACTATTTTTTTGTCGAAGGCAATCAGGAAATAGCTCCGTTAAGACATTTCTTGTGGCAGCAATGGACGACTCATACCAAAAGTTTTTCCAATGTCATCTTCTATACCAAAGAAGGTGAGCCAACAAAATGCAGATTCTTTATCGAGCCGGACTCAACGGGACAATGGCGAGTTGTGTCTGAATGCAAAGTCAGTGTCTGTCCCTATTCGTCTAAAAAGAGATGCCGTAAATATTTGAACACCACTTTCACTGACATTTACGACATGGTCGAGCGAATCGAATATGACGATATGTTGTTTACCTCATCGAGGCTGAAACGTCCATCTCGCCAGATACCGGATGATCAAGATATTGATCCACTGAAATTTGTACTCAAGTTAAAAAACTCGGTTTCTGGAAAAACAATAGAATTGTAAGGCGGCCATCGTTGAGCTGAAGTTGCGGCTAAGTGAGAGCCTGAAACAGAGACGTCAGAAGGATAAGCTGTCACAGACGGCATTCGCCAAAAAGATTAAAAATGCAAAAGTGAAAAGCGGGCTCTCGTGTCTTCCATTTTGCATTTTACATTTTTGCATTCCTCAGCCCTCATCCCTGCTTTTATCAACCAGAGGTTTGTTTTATACTCGCTTCGATCTACAACTCATTTGTTAAGGCTTCAGGGATAAAAGAGAGATGAAAATTGTCAAACTCGTCATCGTCGCCACAGCCTTCGCGCTCTTCATTACAGCTTGCGGCGATTCAACCAGCACGAATCAAACGGCCACGGTTAGCACCGGGAATGCTCAGTCCACGCCTGCGGCCTCGCCTAAGCCGACGGCCACGGCAAGTCCGACGCCAGCAGACGAGCTGGCGGCAGCACGCACGACATACGGGCAGGTCTGCGAGTCCTGTCACGCGGTTAATGGTGATGGCGGCACAGTGAAGCTGGCCAACGGCAAAACCCTGAAGGTTCCGAGCCTCAAAAAGGGACACGCGCTGACACATACGGACGAAGAGTTTGCCAAGCAGATACGGGATGGCGGCGACGGCATGCCGGAATTTAAGGACAAATTGACGCCTGAGCAGATCAATGGCCTCGTGAAATTTGTCCGCGTAGAGATTCAGGGCAGCGCCGCGCCGAAAACCGGCGCAGGAAAATAATAAGCTTGAGCATAAGATTGTGCACCCGTAGCTCAGTTGGATAGAGCATTTGACTTCGGATCAAAAGGCCGAAGGTTCGAGTCCTTCCGGGTGCGCCATCATAAAAAGTTACGGGCAGTAGTTTCGTATTGCTGCCCGTAATTTTTTAAGCCCCGGTTAGGGGCGACAGATATTAGCCAGGGGCGTAAGCCCCTGGAATATACAGCGTATTATTTATCGAGCCCCGGCAGCGGCGGCAGCATAAAGCCCAGGGCGCAAGCCTTGGGTCACAGCGCCGATTTGAAACGCAAGCCCGCGCCAGCGGGCGACAGCCCTTGAATTGCATGCGGGTCGTGCACGGGCTGTCGCCCATTCGCATGGGCTTTTGTTTTTCTTCCTGCTGGTGACCCAGGGCTGACGCCCTGGGCTTTAGACTGTCGCCCCTACCGGGGCTCGAATATTTTGTTTGCGTCTTAATCCAGGGATGGACGCCCTGGGCTAAAATCTTCCTCCCCTAACGGGGCTCCGTTCTCTTTACTCTGTTCGCCTACCCTTAGAACCGGGGTGGGTCGAAGGACTTGCTTCTGCCCCTACAATGATCACACGTCCATCGCAATCAACCGGTTATCATTTAAGGCTTCGGCGGCGGAACAGGGTTCAACAGGTCGAGTACGACTCTCCATTTCCCGTCGGCCTGCTTTTTCCAGATTCTCAAGTAATTGCCACTCTCCGCCCTCTCGCCTTCCCCGGCCTTGAATTCATAAAGACCGTAGGTATAGCCCAAATCCCCGGATTGCGAGACATCACCTTTCGTCGTCTGCCACGTTATGGTTTGCGGCTTCGCTGCAAGCGCGTCGCGCGTCGCCTTCTTGCCGAGAAGCGGAAAGGCGTTCATACGGTAGAATCGAACATCGTCCGCAAGATACTTGAGGTAAGAATCCGAACTCTTCTCAGCCGTTACCAGCTTCGAGAAGTCATTCTCGGCTTGCAACAGCCCTGTGCGTGCGGCGGCAACATCGGCTTTCGACACGGCTTTTCTCTTCCCCGCAGGGAATGTAACTTCCATAGCTGTTGATTGAGGCTCAGGATTGCGCGTGCCCAGGTCCACGAGCGCCTTCCAGATGCCGCCCGGCTGCTTTTTCCAGATCGTCACGAAATAGCCATAAGCGACGGGCTTGTCCTCAAGGCTCTTTTCCCTGTACTCCCAGGGGCCCGTCGTGTAGCCGATGTCTCCCGCGCTCGACACATCCGCGAAAACGGGTCGCCACGTCAGCACCCCGCTCTGGTTCGTGTGTTCTTCCATCCATTTCTTCCCGTTAACAGGGAGAGGACGAAAAAGGATTGAATCGTCTGCGAGGTTCGCCAGGAAGGATTCGCGTATTCCCTTTTCGACAGACTTCGCGGCAAAGGCGCGCTCAGCCTCTACCAGGGAGCGGACCTCAGGCGGCATCTTCGATTCCTGCGCCAGCGCGCTCGCCGTGAATGCCAGCGAAATCAATAACAATGAGAAATTTCTCTTCATCCCGAAATCTCCAGAGAGGAACCAGCGTCCGAAAACCCTATCGAGAAAAGCTTAACGCAAATGCTCTTTAATAAACTCCAGGGTTCTCCTGATTATCCGGCGGGTCTGCTCGGTATCGTCCTCGACGTCGAAGGCGTGCTGTCCCTCCGGGTAGTTGATGAATTCCAGATTGATGTTCTGCGCCATCGCTTCGCGCACGAACTCGTCCGCCGCTCCATTAATATCTGGAAAATCCTTACCGCCTTTGACGACTAACATTGGCGCCAACGCTTTCGGATTCTGCTTGAGATAATTTGCGACTGTAAACTCAACGGCGATGTCGTCCGGCGCTTCGCCCTTGGAAAAGCCCAGCAGAGAATAATAAGTGACGATGCAACGCACATAGCCAGGCTTGTCTTTCAGGACCGAGCGCAGGTAAACGCCGCCGGCTGAAAAGACCCAGACGCAGATTTTGTCCCGTTCGATGTTGAAATCGCCTGCATGCTCACGAACGTAATTGACTAAATCGTCCACGTCAGCCGCCGCGTCCCGAACCTTCGTCCGTTTGTCGGATGAGCGATGATTGAAAGTGACGCCAACGAACCCATGCGCCGCGGCCAACTGCCCGTAAGAAAGATAGACTCCCCAGTCCTTAATGTCCTTGAGAATTTCCCAGGGGGCGTCTCCGGGGACGAAGATGATTGCCGGGCGACGCTCATCTTTGCCCAGATCGGGAGGAGAGTAGAGGTCCATCTGCAATGAAAGCTCGCCAGCCTTTTTGTAGGTTATATTCTTGCGGACACGCGCGCGCTCCATCCCCGCCACGGTGTAAACGACACGCATCTTCTTAATCTCATCCAGCGTCGGCTCTTTTTTCTCCTGCCCGTAGATGGCTGTGGCCCCGGTGAGCAAAAGCGCGAAGCATATCTGGGAAGCGTAAACAGCAAGGCTTGAGCAGATTTTCATTACGGCTTCGAATCGTTTACAGGATTTCATTGTTTCCTGAAAACCCCTTTCATTCAGAGGCGCACATGCAGGGCGAGCGCGACGGTTGGAGCGCTACTCTTTTGGCCCCTGCGGTCTGTGGTAAGTGCGTAGGTATTGAGGCATATCAGTTCCCGCCGGCAGCCTCGGGTCCGGAACGGCCTCGCCCGGCGTCAAATTAAGCGGGAGCACGCCCGCCCAGACACTGAGCGCATAATCCTCTTCGTCGTCCAGCGGCGGTCCGGTCCTGATCTTTGCGGAAGCTTCGTCGAGCGGAAGCGACAAAACAATTGTGGCGCGCAACTCGCTCGCGTTCGGCAGACGCGCCTCTTCCCAGCGGCCACGCATGATGTGATCTGTAAAGACGCGCAGCGCTTCCATCTTCTCGGCTTCGTCTTCCAGGACTCGCGCCCGCCCGAAGACCACCACGGAGCGATAGTTCATCGAATGGTGAAAAGAAGAGCGCGCCAGGACAAGACCGTCAATCAGCGTCACGGTCACGCAAACATCCACGCCCCCGCGCAAGGTCCGCAGCATACGGCTCGCCGCAGACCCGTGTAGATAGAGTTGGTCGCCGCAGCGCCCGTAGCCTGTGGGGATGACGAAGGGGCGGCCCTCAAAGATAAAGCCGACGTGGCAGACGAAGCCCTCGTCCAGGATTTTGTTGACCGTCTCTCTTTCGTAGTTCCCGCGCTTCGGAAGCCGTTTGAGAGTTGTTCTCTCGGTCGGCTCGAAATCTTTCATCTGCCGCTTACCTTTCGCGCTGAAATTAACTCCCTTTCGCGGCCCTGCGTTTCCAGAGCATCTGGGAAGGCACTCGCAAGGCCCTGTTGAACTTGCTCGAAGCGTTCTCCCAGGCGATGATCGCTGTCAACTCGACCAAAGCGTCGTCGTCGTAAAAGCGGCGAAGGCGCTCGAACAATTCATCCGTGACCTCCAGTCCGGTGATGGTCATGCAGTCCGCGTATTCGAGCGCCACCCGCTCCTTCTCGCTGTAGAGCAGGCTCGTGCCGTACTCCGGCAGCGCCTCAATCTTCTCGTCCGACACGCCAAGCTCGCTGCACACGGCAGCGTTGATGTCCTGTCAAAACTCACATTTGTTGATCGAAGCGACGCGCCTGTTGATTAACCCTTGCAGGCTGCCGTCAATCAAGCCGGAAGATTCAATGCCCGTCCACATTCCGCGTGCCCCGCGAAAGATCGTCGGACGCCGCGCGTAGAGCAGATGATTTAAGAGCGGCGCTCCCCACTTCTCCGCCTGGGCATCAAAGACTTTCCTGATGTAGCTTTCGACCTTGTCGGGATTAGCCCCTTCAATGCGTGCCATGCGCTTTTGCTCCTGTGATCTTTTTCTACTTGACGAATATTCGTGGCAAGAAGTTTCAAAGGGCTCGCTCGGTCCGCCCTCAGGCGCTTATTCTCCATCGAGCACGCGCACCTGCTGGCCGACTTCGATGCGACCCGTCTGTAGAACCCTGGCGTAGAGGCGCGACTCGCCCGGATGTTTTTTCTGCGAGATGCGTTTGAATTTCTTATCCTTGAATGAATTTGCGATGGTCGGGCAGGGTCCAGCGTAGGAGCTGATCTCTATGACCACTTCATCCCCGAGCGCGAGCCTGCATCCGGGCTGAAGCGCGGACCAGTCCAGGCCGGCGACCGTCACGTTCTCTCCAATGGAGCCAGGGAAGATCGGATGCCCTTCTCCTTGCAACTCCGTAATGCGTTCAAGCGAGTACAGGCAGAGAGCCCGTTCCGGTCCGCCGTGAATCTTCGGGTGTTCCTGCCTGTCGCACGTCAGGCCGGTGGGCGTCAACCGTGCTTCGCGCACAGGGAGTTTCGGGACTCCGCCGTCGGAGCAGTTGAGTTGAAAGATGTAGCCGTCCATAAACTCTCCGGGTTAATTAAGAGCTTATCAGCCGATCAAAATCATGATACTGAAACGTGCCCGTCGAAGTCCATTTTGAAACTAAGAGCCGCCCCGGCTATGATGCTTCACAATTTTCAACCTTCCCCGTAAAGGAGTTTCGTCATGAAAGACGCGCGCCCGATTACGATTCTCTGCCTGGCGAGCTATGAGAAAGGCTCCGAATTCATGCGCGAATGTAAGCGTCAGAACTGCCGCGTGCTGCTTTTGACCTCCCAGAGCATAGCCAAAGCCGACTGGCCGCGCGAAAGCCTTGACGGGATATTCCTGATTCCGGACGACAACAAAAAGTGGCGACTGGAGGACGTCATCAAGGGCGTCAGCTATCTGGCGCGGACCGAAACGATTGACCGCATCGTTCCGCTTGACGACTTTGATCTGGAGACGGCTGCGGCCCTGCGCGAGCACCTGCGCGTTCCAGGCATGGGCGAGACGACCACGCGCTATTTCCGCGACAAGCTGGCGATGCGCATCCAGGCGGATGACGCAGGGATTCCCGTCCCCGAATTCATACACGTGCTTAATTATGAGAAGCTGCGCGCATTCATGAGGGACATCCGCCCGCCCTGGCTCCTCAAACCCAGATTCGAGGCCTCCGCCATCGGCATCAAAAAGATTGAATCGCCAGAGGAATTTTGGAGCGCACTGGAGGAGCTGGGCGACCGTCAGTCCTATTATGTTCTCGAACGTTACGTGCCCGGCGACATCTACCATGTTGATTCAATCGTCTCCGAGAAAGAGATCATCTTCGCGGCGTCTCACAAATATGGCTCGCCGCCCCTGGATGTCGCGCACGAGGGCGGAGTTTTTACTACCTCGACAGTCGCCCGCGGTTCCGATGACGAGCGCGAGCTTCTCAAGCTGAACAAAGAGGTTCTCAAAGCGAAGGGTTTGGTGCGAGGCGTTTCTCACACGGAGTTCATCAAAGGGCGTGCGGACGGGCGTTTCTATTTTCTGGAAACGTCGGCGCGTGTCGGCGGCGCGAACATTGTGGAGTTGGTTGAAGCGGCCAGCGGAATCAACCTCTGGGCCGAATGGGCCAGGATCGAGATCGCGCGAGGCGAGCGGCCGTACAATCTTCCGAACCTACACAGCGAATATGCCGGACTGATTGTCTCGCTGGCGCGGCAAAAACATCCGGACCTGTCGGCCTATCAAGATAAAGAGATTGTCTGGCGCATGAACAAACGTTACCACGCCGGACTCATAGTCAGATCACCTGACCCGGCCCGCATCGCGTCTTTGCTGGATGAATACACAAAGCGTTTCTACCAAGATTTCTTCGCCAAACAGCCAGCGCCCGACAGAGCGGTGAGCTAAGGCAAAAGGTAAAAGTAAAAAGGCAAAAGGAAGATCAAACCCTGCGCCTTGACTCTCACTTTTGCCTTTTACCTTTTTACTTTTGCCTTTTTCTATTATGGACACTGCGTTGCTTCACGGCTTCATCATGTTCGCAGCCGCGTTTGTGGGCGGCATGATGAACTCGATTGCGGGCGGCGGCACGCTCGTGACCTTTCCGGTGCTGCTCTGGCTGGGCCTTGACCCGAAGGTCGCCAACGCGACCAGCACAGTCGCCCTTTGGCCCGGACTTTTCGGAGGGCTTTGGGGCTTCAGGCGGGAGATGGACAACAGCCGCGATATTCTCGTGCGGCTGGGGCTGACGAGCGTTATCGGCGGCGGGCTGGGCGCCTGGCTGCTAATCGCCACTCCCTCGCAGACCTTCGCCCGTCTGGTTCCCTTTCTCATACTCTTTGCGACTGCCCTTTTCACGCTTCAGGAGCCCATCAGCCGCAGGTTGCGGACCACTGCTCTGGCAGACAAGCCCCGTGCGCGCTGGTGGCTCGGCGCGATCATCTTTCAGTTCTGCTCTTCGATTTACGGCGGCTACTTCGGGGCGGGTAACGGGATTTTGATGCTGGCAGCGATGGGGCTCCTGGGCCTCTCGGACATTCACCGCGCCAACGGCATCAAGAATTTCCTGGGCATCTGCATCAACAGCGTCGCCGTCCTCAGCTTCGCCCTCTCCAATCTGGTCGTCTGGCCGAACGCACTCCTGATGGCCGTCGGCGCAATTGCGGGCGGCTATTTCGGCGCCAGCACCGCCAGACGCCTGGGGAGAGTCTTTGTCCGCCGTGCAGTGGTCGTCATAGGTTTGACAATCGGCGTGGTGATGCTCTGGCGGCTAGGGCGATAGTAATTATGAATGTTGAGTTTTGAATTATGAATTAAAAGCTTTTGACCTGAATTCAAAATTCAAAACTCAACATTCATAATTAATCTATGGTATGCCGAGAAGTTTGTGTGTTTGCAGGCTGAGACGCCACTGGGGGTGTTCGAGGCAATATTGAAGAGCGAGGCGTGTGTTTGCGTCTCGCCGTGGCCCGTCCATCGGTTGAAGGAAGAAATGCTGAAAGTCCAGGTCCACGTAAAGCTCCGGCTCCGCATTCTCCTGCGGGAAGATCAGTTTCAATTCGTGGCCCGAGCGCAGGACTAAATCCGTTCCTGCTTTCGGACTGACGCAGATCCAATCAATCCCGGCTGGAGCGGGCCGCGTGCCGTTGGTCTCGATGGCGACCTCGAATCCTTCCTGATGGAAAGCAGCAACAAGCGCATCATCCAGTTGCAGGAGCGGCTCGCCTCCAGTGCAGACGACCAGTGGCCGAATCCGCCCTCCCCTTTCGCCCTCGGGCCATTTTTCCGCCACGGCACGAGCCACCTCAAGGGCAGATTCAAAGGGGCCGCCTCCAGGCCCGTCCGTTCCGACAAAATCCGTGTCGCAGAACTGGCAGATGGCTGTCGTGCGGTCCTTCTCGTGCCCGGACCAGAGGTTGCACCCGGCGAAGCGACAGAAGACGGCGGGACGGCCAGTGTTTGCACCCTCGCCCTGAAGTGTAAAAAATATCTCTTTTATGCTGTAACTCATGCGCTCTGCTGCGCAGCATTCTGGTATCCAGCCGGGTCTTTAATACCGTTCTCCGCAAACCCCTTCAACCTGAGCAAGCAAGCATCGCACTGCCCGCAGGCCGCACCGCCGGTTGAAGGGTCGTAGCAGGTTATGGTCAACGAGTAGTCAACGCCCAACTCAATTCCCTTCCTCACGATTTGAGCTTTCGTCAGATTAATTAAGGGAGTGTGAATCTTCAGTTGCTGCTTTCCCTCAACGCCTGCTTTGGTCGCCAGATCGGCCATGCGCTGGAAGGCTTCAATGTATTCGGGCCTGCAATCGGCGTAGCCCGAGTAGTCAAGCGAATTGACGCCGATGAAAATATCATTTGTACCGAGAACTTCGGCCCAGGCCAGCGCGAAGGAGAGGAAGATTGTATTGCGCGCGGGGACGTAGGTGACGGGAATACTTCCGGCCATCTCCGCTGAAGTACGCCCCTTTGGCACGGCGATGTCGCCAGTCAAAGCTGAGCCTCCAAAGGCGCGCAGATCAATCTGCGCGATGACGTGCTCGGCCACGTTGTAAAGAGCAGCGATGCGCCGCGCGGCCTCAATCTCGACTTCGTGTCGCTGCCCGTAACGAAAGGTCAGAGCGTAAACTTCGTACCCTTCACTTTTCGCTATGGCGAGCGTCGTGGTCGAGTCGAGCCCTCCGCTCAACAGCACGACGGCCTTTGGTCTGATTGATGCTACTTCCGTCATTTGATGCTTCTCTCAATCCCCTCCGGTTCTTGCGGGCGGCGCTTCGCGCGGGAGGGCCTGCGGCAGATTCGCAAGCGCGTAGGCCAGCACCGCCATCGCGGCGGCGTTTTCCTGCAACTCATGCGGCACAATTTTGTCGAGCGTGTCGGCTTCCGTGTGATGATAGTTAAAATAGGTGCGCGTATCCTGCCAGAGGCCGAAGGCCGGGACCCCTTGCGCGGCGATGGGCGAGATGTCCGCTTCAGTCCCGTCGGTCCTTCTCAACAAACCCGCGCCCTGACTGCGCAGGAGTTCAGAGACGGGCGCGAGCATCTGCAAAACATCCGGATGAACTTTCGCCTCGAAGCCCAGAGGATGCCCCGCCCCACGATCACTCTCGATAGCGGCGTAGTGGTTTCCTAGCTCATTAGCATAGTCCTGAGCATAAGTGCGGCCTCCGATGAGCCCGTTCTCTTCATTCATCCAGGCGATGACGCGAATCGTGCGCTTCGGGCGTAAGCCCAGCCGCTTGAGAATCTGCGCCGTCTGCATGGCGACCGCAACACCCGCCGCATCGTCAATCGCGCCGGTCCCAAGGTCCCATGAATCCAGATGCCCCGAAACGATAACGACCTGCTCGGGATACTCGCTTCCTTTCAGGTCCCCTATTACGTTGTAGCTAATTGTGGGAGGAAGATTCTGAGGCGTCAGTGTTAGATGCAGGCGCACCTTTCCCTCCCGCGTAAGGTGTGCGATTAACTCCGCGTCTTCAAAACAGACGGACGCAGCAGGGATCGGCTGGACGTCCTGTGCATAGCGCGTCGCTCCAGTATGCGCGAGACGGTTTTGAGAGCCGCCTGCGGAACGCGTGAGCACTGCGACGGCTCCCAGCCGCGAAGCCTCGGTCGGTCCTCTGCCGCGATAACCGACGACCTGCCCGTAAGCCTCGCCCCCAAAGCCTTCAGCCGCCATCCGCTGGTCGTATTTCACGTTGAAGAGAACGATCTTGCCAGCAACTTTTTCCCGCCCCAACGCCTGTAGCTCTTTGAAGTCGCTGACCACGACGACTTCCGCCGTCAGGCCCGCGGGCGGCGTAGCGACGCTTCCGCCGAGCGCCGTGAGAACTATCTTCTGAGTCGTCTGCGGGGCCTGTCCTGGAAACTCTACGAGCTCCGCCGTCTCTACACCGCGAACCCAGTGTGGGACCGTCAGCTTTTCCAGCTTTACTTCGAGGCCCAGGCGGCGCAGCTCGTCTGCCACGTACTCGACGGCCTTTTGCGCCTGCGGCGAGCCGGTCAAACGCGGTCCGATGTTATTAGTCAGGTGGGCGGTCTGCTTGTAAGCGTAATCGCTCGCCAGCGCAGCCTCCTGAATCCGTTTCAGCTCGGATAATAGTTTCGGCGAATAGAGATTCTGCTGCGCCTGATTTTGTCCCTGCTGAGCGCCGAGCGGAAGACAGACAACCAGAAGCAACGCGATACTCAGAGCAGCAACGGCCGAATGCCCTTTCCGTGAAGCCGAAGAAAAGAGTCCTTTGTTCATATTTACATTCTCTGCGCGATTTAAGATCAAGCTGACAATACGGCCCGTTTTGTTTAGAGCGTGTAAAAAAACCTTCTGCCGCATCGCGTCAGCGATGCTCTGACTTTAGCCCGCCGCTTCAGCGGCGGGTGACGTCCATGTCACTTATTCGTCGTCGCGTCAGCGACGGTTGAGTTCAATTGTCGCTGACGCGACGCACGCAACCTGTTATGACTCACTTTACCGTGTGTTTCAACGCACGGCTAAACTCAAGACGTCGCTAACGCGACTTTTGAGAAACGTTCTTTGTTGGAACATCATAGATACTGGCCGCAGGAAAAACCAGCGGAGCTTTCGCTCTGCGCCATCATTTCAGACCACTCCCGCCTCTTTGATCTCCAGCGTTCCGTTGTCGGCGTCGAGTGTCGCCGTGACGCCGAGCGGCAGCGTTAACTGGTCCGCGGTATGGCCTATCGTCAGACCGCTGAGGACCGGAACTTTCAATTGGCCGAGGATGTTGGTGACCGTTTCGCCGAGAGAGTAGGGCGAGGCGAATGATGCCTTGTAATCATTAGGCCCGCAGCCGTCGCATTCGCCGAAAATCACTCCCGCTACGCCGTCAAACTTTCCCGCCAGCCTTAAATGCGTCAGCATCCTATCAATCCTGTAAGCCTCTTCGCCGACGTCTTCGATGAAAAGAATCTTGCCGCGCGTCTCTATCTCGTAAGGCGTGCCGAGCGTTGCCGTGATGAGCGAGAGATTTCCGCCAACCAGCGTACCCGTAGCTTTGCCCGGGCGGATGGCGCGCAAATAATGGTGCGGCCTCAACTCGTTGGACTCCGTAGGGTTGGTTACTTTCCCAACGGGCTCCGTTTCAAAAAGTGCCTTGCGAAAATGCTGCTGTGTGTAGGCCGGAAAACTTGAGACGACGACGGGGCCGTGAAAGGTGACCAGACGTGACCGCCTTTGAATCGCCAGATGAAGCGCAGTGATGTCGCTGTAGCCCAGGAAGATTTTCGGATTGCGTCTTATCAAATCGTAGTCAACGCGGTCAAGAAGCTGTCCCGCCCCGTAGCCGCCGCGTAGGGCGAAGATGGCGCTGATCTCTTTATCACGAAACATCGAATGAAGATCATCAAGGCGCTCTTCAACCGACGCAGCGTAATTCGCCGAATGCCGCCCGACGTTCTTTCCCATACGCATTCGCAGCCCGAAGTACTTGAGCGTGCGTTCCGCCAGGGCCAGCCGGTCCGGGTCTGTGACGGGTGTGCTCGGCGTGATGATTCCGACCTGGTCGCCCTGACGCAACGCCCTGGGACGGATCAGGGCATCAGCCGCCGTTCCCGCCCGGACCAGGCGCTCGGCCAGAGGGATTGTGAGCACCGCACCCGTGCCTGCCAGAAAGCTTCTACGTTTCATGAAGTCCTACCTTCAGTAGAGTCGAATAGCTGCCGGATTATTCCCCCTTGCGAAACTTCCTGATTCCCAGACAACGCCTTATAGTTTTGGATTCAATTCCCTTCTCATCACAGGAAAATCTTTGCGCACATCAACCGTTTCAAAACCCAGCCTCTCGTATAAACGCCTGGCAGGGTTATCAGGCGCGACGCTGAGCGCTATGGCCGGATAAAATTCACTTGCAGCCTCAAAAAGTTTTTTTATCAGTGTGGTTCCGATGCCGTGCCCTCTGTATTCCGGCAAAAGGGCTATCCCCATCTCAGGCGTTTCGTCATCAAGGTAGGCGAATCCCTTGTCATCCCCTTTCGACGGACGGCACCAGATGGCACCGATTGGCCGATTACTGCTCGCGTCAACCGCTATAAAACCCAGGTCGCCCACGCGCCCCCAATCCTTCACATACCTTGCGATGTGCGGGCGGTTCACAACCTCTCGCGGATAGGGCTCAGGTCCTTCAACTGGGAGACTTTGGTACACCATCTCCCACAGGAAATCCTGGTCCGCAGAGGTTGCCGGTCGAATTCTGTAACTGAAAGACTGTGCCATTCCCAAACCAGAGTAACGGACCGGTCGCGCCTGAGATCAAAGATTCTCAATCGGCACAGGCTCAACCTCATCCGCCAGCCCGAAGCCGAAGACCCGCGAGTAAAAATAGATTTCGCCGTCGAGCGCGCGCTTGATGTTCTCTGCGCGGCGAAAGCCGTGCTGCTCGCCTTCGAAAGCGACGTAGGCGACGGGCAATCCCTTCGCCCTGAGAGCCTCGACCATCATCTCCGCCTGATTCGGCAGCACAACCTTATCTTCCAGTCCCTGGAAGAAGATCACTGGGCACGACAAACTCTCTACGTAGTGAATCGGCGAGCGCTCGCGGTAGAGGTCCGCGCGCTCCGGGTACGGGCCGATAAGACGGTCCAGGTAGCGCGACTCGAACTTGTGCGTCTCCTGCGCTAAGGCCTCGCAATCGCTCACCCCGTAATGGCTCGCGCCCGCTTTGAAGCGGTCACGGAAAGTCAGGGCGCAGAGCGTCGTATAGCCGCCGGCGCTGCCTCCCGTAATCATCAAACGATTTCCGTCCGCTTGCCCTCGCTCCACCAGATAACTTGCGCCGTTCGCGCAATCGTCCACGTCCACGATTCCCCAGAGATCATTCAAGCGCCTGCGATACTCGCGCCCGTAGCCAGTGCTCCCTCCGTAGTTCACGTCCAGAACCCCTATGCCGCGACTCGTCCAGTATTGAATGCCGAGCGCGAGCGTGGTCGTCGCGGCCGAAGTCGGACCGCCGTGGCTCTTGACCAGAAGCGGCGGCAGCTCGCCATCAGGCGCAACAAAATCGGGATTTCGCGGCGGGTAGAAGAAGGCGTGCGCCGTCTTTCCGCCTTCGGTCGGAAACTCAATCGCCTGCGGGACTGAAAAATAACCCGGATCAATTTCCAGATCGTTCGAGCGGCGTAGTACCTCTATCCGTCCCGTCTCTACATCGAGGCTAACGATTGAGGCGGGCTCGGTCGGCGAGCCGCCGCGAAAGACTGCGCGCCCCTTTCTGGCGCGAAGATAAGTGACGTCCGTGTACGGCGTCTCAAGAGGCGTGAGCCGGAGTGTGCGCGTTTCCAGGCTCGCGAGGCGCGAGTTCCCCTTTTCGACGTAAGCGCAGATAATTCTTTCGGCGGATTCGAAGGCATAGGCAGACATGCCGAAGCCCCATTGCGGCTGCCCGAACTCCGCCGACATCTCCACGAGTGGCTCGACCTGCCCGCCTTCGGTCCGGCGATAGAGATTCCACCACCCGCTTCTGTCCGAGACGAAATGCAGAACACCTTCGGGCGACCACTCCGGTTGAAAGATTGATTCTTCAAGACCGCCAGCCACGCGCTCCGCCTTCGCAATCGAGCCATCCTCAGCAAACTCTCCGACCCAAACTTCCGTGCCGTCCCAGGGCATGTTCGGATGATTCCAGGTCAGCCAGGCGAGGCGCGAGCCGTCCGCGCTCAGGCGTGGGCTTGAGTAGAAATCATTTCCGGAGGCAAGCACGAGGGCGTCCGCGCCGTCTTCCAGGTTTATGCTGACCAAAGTGTTGACGGCCTCGCCTTCTCCCGTGTGATCCTCGCGTACACAGATTAAGCGTTCGCGACGACGGTCAATCATCGGGTCCGCGTAGCGCATCTTGACATCGGGCGTCAGAGGCACGGGCTCCGAGCCTGATGATTGTTTGTAAAGACGCTGGTCATCGAAGTTTGAGAAATAGACAGTCCCGTCCGCGACCACGTAATCGCCTCCACCGTATTCGTGGACGCGCGTGCGCGCGTTAAAGGGCCTGGGCGTCACGTCCGTCGTTACGCCGTCGGGCGTGCGTCGCACGATGACGCTGCGGCCCGCCTCGGACGGGCGCATCTCAATCCAATAAATGTCTTCGCCATCGAGCATGACCATCCCGACCCCGATTGAGCCTTTGACGATCAGGTCCGACGTAATCGGCGACTTCCAGGACCCGTATGGTGCGACCTGTCCAGCCATAAATCTCTTCTCCTTCGATGAAAGGGTTTCGGGCGATAATACAGCGAGCCGCGCGTGTGTCAAATATGGCGGCGGATGGCGACGGCTATTTCGGCTGCGACGCGCGCGTTATTCTCAAGGAGCGCGATATTGGACCGAAGCGTCGCCCCGACGCTTCGCTCACCCATATGCGAAAGCAGGAACGGCGTCAGCTCCCGGCCCATTATTCCCTCCTGCTCAGCTTCATGGAGCGCTTCGTCAAGAACTTTCCGCAACTCCTCTTCGGGGATTTCCGCTTCCGTGGGCACGGGTACGGTCACAAGCGTTGCGCCTTCCAATCCGAGCGCTCGGCGCGCCGCGTCAATCGCAGCCACTTCCCGTGGCGACTCCGCGCGCGCGTCTATCGGGAGATGGCTGTGACGCGAATAGAAAGCAGGCATTTCGTCTGTGCCGTAGCCGACGACCGTGACGCCGTAGGTTTCGAGCCATTCGCGCGTCGCGGGCAGATCAAGCACGATCTTTGCGCCAGAGCAGACGACGACCAGATTGGAACGCGCGAGCTCCGGCAAATCCGCGGAGACGTCCGGCAGGCTCCCTCGATGAACGCCGCCGATCCCGCCCGTGGCAAAGACCCTCAGGCCAGCGCGCTCTGCGGTCCAGGCGGTCGTCGCCACAGTCGTCGCCCCGTTCCATTTTTTTGCGATGGCGAGCGGCAGATCACGACGGCTGATTTTGTGTATGTCGTCGGCCCGAGCTATGAATTCAAGCTGCTCGCGGTTGAGGCCGACGTGTAGTTTGCCTTCGAGGATAGCGATGGTGGCTGGCTGTGCGCCCTGCGCACGCACAATCTCTTCGAGGCGCAAAGCGGTCTCAAGGTTCGTCGGGCGCGGAAGCCCGTGAGCGATGACTGTGGACTCAAGTGCGACGACAGCGCGTCGGTCCGCAAGCGCCGTTTTGACTTCGGCGCTGAGTTTGTAGATTTCAGGCACGTTCTGTTTGCCCCTTCTGGATTCTCAATTTCTCAACTCTTATTACCGCGCTTATTTTTTTTCTTCTTCTCGTTCTCGTCAGGGGTTTTTTCGCCCTTCTCTTTGGCGTTGGGCGCGCCGGCTTTCGCCGCGGCATTCTCGATCTCGGAGTTGACCTCGCCGCCCACTAGAATCGCCAGGCCTGTGAAATAGAACCAGAGCATCATGATGATGAGCGCGCCCAGCGAGCCGTAGGTGGCGCTGTAGGAGTTGAAATACCTGAGATAGGTTTTGAAGATGAAAGAGATTAAAAGCCAGAGGCCGACGGCGATGATCGAGCCGGGCGTGACCCATTTCCACTCCTGCTCTTTGAGGTCCGGCGCGAAGTAGTAGATGAGGTTGAAGGCGAGGAGGATAAAGAAGAGGACGAGCGGCCACTGCGCGATCATCCAGATGATTGTAAAGACGCTGCTCAGCCCGGCCCGGTCCGCAATGGACGAAGCTATCTCATAGCCGTAGAGTAGGAGCGCGAGCGCGGCGACGATCAGGAGGGCGAGCGCGATGGTCAGGTTGATGGCGACCAGCCGTGTTTTCCAGTAGGGCCGCGACTCTTTAACGTTGTAAGCCGTATTGAGAGTCTCGCTGATTGCGCCCATGCCGTTTGACGCGGCCCAGAGAGTCGCCAGCAGTCCGAAGGAGATTTTGCCCGCGCCTGCCGAATTGCTCAATTCATCAACGGTACTCTTGACGAGTTCCCCGGCTGTGGAGGGCATCACCTCAATAAGATAGCCGATTAAATTCTCGCGCAGTTGCGTGCCCTTGTCCGCGAAAATTCCAAGCAGAGACATCATGACCAGCAGGAGCGGAAAGAGCGCCAGCAGAAAATAGTAGGACAATTGCGCGGCGCGTCCCCAGATGTCGTCCGTGTTCGACTCGGTCCAGACGCGCTTTCCGAGTTCTTTCCAGGTCAATCCGCCGAGGTTCCACAAAGAAGATTTAGCCAGAGCCATGAGCCACCTCTTTCGTGAATGATTGTTTGGCAGGCGGCGCAAGCGCACCGCGTGCCGGGGGCAAACATTGCGCCGCTTGACAGGGCTTCCGCCTATCTCTTAGGATGACACTTCGCCTGCGGGATAAGATAGAAGCGCCTTCAGGCACGTATGTCAATGGTAGACGGCCACCCTTACAAGGTGGAGGTTGGGGGTTCGAATCCCTCCGTGCCTACCAAAGAAGATTTTGGAATTACGGAATCTGAGATTATAGCTTCAAGCTTTGAAAATGCGGAGTCGTAGTTCAGTTGGTTAGAACGCCGGCCTGTCACGTCGGAGGTCGCGGGTTCGAGTCCCGTCGGCTCCGCCATTTAGTCCTGATAAATCGGGGGTTTGAGGGCTACCTTTCGGGGTAGCCTTCTTGCTTTTAGTGGCCTTTTTGGGCTTAGTACCTGAAAAGGTAGATATGTGCTTTTGAAGTTTCCCGGCAATTCTCTCCCCCGTCTGTTGCAGGAACGGAGCCGAGAAGTGCTTATAGCGTTGCAATTCTTCGCTTCTATGGCCTGTCAGCTTACGGATGATCTCATCAGGTACACCTTCGATGAATAGCATTGTGGTGGCAAAGTGCCGGAGATCGTGAATCCGTAAATCATTAATCCCAGCTTTAGTGCAGACTCTCTTAAACCTCTTTCCTAAATCCCAGGCATACGGCTTAGAGAACTTCGTAGCATCCTTGTATTTGACGTTAGGCTTCGCGGGGAAAAGGTATTCGCTCTTTCCGTAGGAAGGCATCTGCTTAAGGGCTACGACGGCCAGCTTGGGCAAAGGAAGCCTTGCCGGGCGCTTATTCTTGCTGTCTCGCTTCGGCATGTGGATGAAGGGGTATTTGTCGTCAACCCGAACTTCAGTCCACTTACGGGGCAGGATTGCGCCTTTCCGAAGTCCAGTGCAGGCAGCAAGGATGATGAAGCCCTGTAGCTCGAAATCTCCTGCAAGCTGGCACTGCTCAATGAGCTTTCCGAGTTCTTCAACCTCCACGAAACGATCTCTGGGGTCTCGCTCTTCGATTTGCTGGACGGGTCTGACCGGGTTGTCATCGTACTTCTTCCACTTAATGGCAAAGTTGAAAGCTGAATTGAAGATCGAACGATAGTGATTGACTGATGAAGGAGAGAGTTTCTCTTTCTCCAATAGCTCGTAGAGAAAATCCTGGACCATTTCCGGGCTGATGTGACGAGCCTTCATCGGTTTGAATCGGTCCAGCCTGAAAAGAATGTACTCGAATTTGTTATTGTGGTGCTTGGCGTGACGCTCCCACCAGAAGTCTAATAGCTCGCCGAAAGTTACCTGTTCGTATTGGCGAGTGGGGATCAGCCTGCGCTCAGCGACCTGGGCCATGCGCAGCTTTCTGAAGTCAACGGCGATCTCAGGGTCCTGCGTGTGCGCAGCCTCTTTGATCTGCCTACCGTACTCATCCTGATAAGAGATCCAAAGCCAGGAGGAGTTTTTATACCTTTTGTACACACCAACGGGGAGTCCCATATAGTTCCCTTTCAAAGTTTCGATGATAGCACATTATGCCATCAACGATACACATTAATTGCTAGTTTTTTCGATCTCCGCTCAGGGCGGAGTGAGCTTGATGGAAAACTGATATTAAAAACCCGAATGGAGGTTGGTTCTTGACGTGCATGAACACACCAACCCCATACGGGTTTTCAAGGCACGTCAAGATTATGTGCTGGTATTAGCTTGTTAGTATCAGTATAGGGCATCCACAGAATCCTGCAAGAGGCTTATTAGGAGTTATGCACAGGCAGAAGAGATCAGATTTGGTAGGTGGAAACTGGCATTCTTTCCAAATAAAGCGTTATTCCGCGGAAGAATTATTTTGTGGAGTTCTAACTAATCTAAAAGCACTCATTTTCTTTTATAGGACAAAATATGCTCCACAAGTCTCTTAGAAGATTTAGCACGAGAGGATTTAGATGTGAAATCGAGATATAGTTTTCCTTCGAGAAAACCAGGAAGCGGAACCGTCTCTTTTAAGATAGGCAAAACTTTAATTCTCCTGTTTTTAATTTCTTGATTCATTGCTATTTCAACTTCCTTTTGTACCCACGGAGATTCAACTGAGGCCTGAGACAAAACAATTATTAAGAAATCCACCGAGTCAATTGCTTCTCGTAGCTTTTCAATAAGCGATTCACCAACTTTAATTTCCGCCTCGTCTAGCCACACGCGGATTCCAGCGCTCTTTAGTTGATGAGCTAAACCTCGGACGAATCTTTTATCTCTGCTGTTGTGGCTGAGAAAAACATAAGGCTTAAAAGTAAAGCCTTCTAGGAACTCAATAAATTTCCCTTCGAACACCCGCACGAATTCCCGATCTCCTTCAAGAGTATCAGTAACCCACTCTCCCTTAAGAGTATCAATGACCCACTTTTTATCTTTCGCTTTCAACTGAGCGAAGTCTTTCATTCCTTGATTAAGATGATGAGCTGCCATATGTCCTCCACAGGCAAAATAGGCTAATTCATCGGAACAAGAAGAAGTGACACTTGATGCACCTTCTCACCTCTATTAAGTAGCTTTTACCCCTATTTACAGCAAAACTCAACATTTATTGATCGTGATTTATGTATTGACAATGCACCTGTTTGATATAGAATTGCGGCATGAAAAATCTTATTTCAGCTACCGGCGATTCAGAGGCCAACAAAAATCCTTTAGAGAGTAAACAACCTACCAAGATTTTTCAGAGGGTAAAGTTGAGATACAATAGCGAACTTCTGTGTGATGCTACCAACGGCAATTCAGCGCCGACTCATAATGAATTCACAGACCATACAGAACATGACTCTCATACAAATTACGGAGGCTAATAAAATGAATTTAGATACAGCAGGCCAAGTAAGTGCGAATATTGAAAGTGACGTTCTTCTTGAACTTGTTAATGAGCCTGATATGAAAGCCGGTAAGAAGATTCTTACGAGAGTTCGGAATAGATTTAATCACGAACTTGACGGGGGAACTCCCCACATAAGTCACGACAGCTTCACAGATCATACTGATACTGCAACAGTCTGATACTGTAACAGTACCTCATACCTCCGCCTATGAGTGACTCGTTCATACAAACTTTCCTCTTAAAAGTCGCAGCAAGATGTAATATAAACTGCGATTACTGCTATGAATATAAATTAGCTGACCAGTCGTGGAGAAGAAAACCTCCTAGGATGTCTATTGATGTCCTAGATCAAACTATTAACAGAATCAAAGAACACGTCTTAGCCCATGAACTCAAAGGTGTTTCGATTATTTTTCATGGTGGAGAGCCATTATTAGCTGGTAAAGATTTCTTTGAATATGCCGTCTCTCAAATTAAAGCTCAACTAGAAGATATATGCAGTGTAAAGTTTGGAATGCAGTCCAATGGCATTCTTTTAAATTCAAACTGGGTGACGCTCCTCTCGCGACTAAAAATTAATATCGGAATTAGTCTAGATGGCTACAAGGAGCTAAACGATAAACATAGACTAGACTACAAAGGGAATTCTACATTCCCCCAAGTAGAGAAAGCTCTGAAATTATTGTTTCAGCCCCAATACTCGGAAATCAGAGGTGGGCTATTATGTGTCATACAACCAGACTCGAATCCTATTAAACTCCTAGAATGGTTTAGCAAATTCGGTAATACACAAATAGATTTCTTGTTTCCTCATTATAATCATTATAGAAAACCGCCCTCAAAATATGATGAACTATATGGCTACGGTTATGGTCTGTGGTTATCACGCCTGTTCGATTATTGGTGGGACAATGACATTGAGGGTATCAAAATCAGAATTTTTGAAGATTTAATGCATCTGATGATAGGTGGCAAATATGCGGTTGAAGCTTTTGGCCTTTCTTCAGTTCACCTTACCGTTGTTCAAACAGACGGAGAATATGAAGCTGTTGATTCGCTGAAGTCCACTTATGATGGCGCCGTTTCAACGTCAAAGAATGTTTTTCGTCACTCTTTCGACGACATATTTTCTGAATACCTGATTTCATCAAGAATCGCAAAATTTGAAAATTTATCAGAAAAGTGTCGGCAATGCAGATTGGTTAAAGCCTGTGGCGGCGGTTATATTCCTCATCGTTATCACCCAAAGTTAGGATTTGATTCGCCAACAATTTACTGCCAAGACTTGATTTTTCTTATAGAGCATATCGAACAGCGCTTATTACTTGTTCTTGATGATGAGATGAAAAATAAGATGATAACAACGATTGGTACAAATCAGGCTTTACCACAGGTTATATGCAAAAATCAGGACACGACCTTGCACAATACGGTGTCTGACAACTCGTAACTAAATATTCTTACTTCTGGCGTGAAGCGCCCTAAGCTTTCTCTTGCGCTGTCTTCGCTGTTAAGAGCTTGTTGTCGGATAGGACTTGACCAGAAGCTGCTGTCTGTAAGGTCAAATCCAGACTATTACAAATGAATCAAGTATTATCCCCTTTGCGCATCTTTTATAATCGGTCTCCACTTCTTAATCTCGATCCATAACGCCCTTCCAGTCGTTCTGGTACTGATATAGCCGTGTCGCCTTAGCAGTGACAGCCAATCATGGATTGTCCGCTTAGACACCTGCATGTCCCGGGAGATGGTCGAGACAGTACGATACAAAGTACCTGTCCTACGATTGGCGTGTACAAGTAAGTAGCCGTAAAGCCAAAGCGCTCGACCCATCAAGCGATAATGCTTACCTTCTGGATCAACAAACAACCCTCGCCAAACTGGGGCCCACCATTCACGGTTATATTCGTGTTTTAAAATTCGATTAATGGGAATAACTCTTTGTATCAAGGAGGGAGAGATGATAGTGTTAGGCATACAAATAATGACTTTTGTTAATTAGCCGCTCAAGTTTGTAGGGCAAAGGTTTTAACTGACATCTAGTAACAAATGATTATCCACTCCACTTACTTTTCTTTTATCTCTTTATTTAATACTCTTTATTTAGGTAGCTGTGGAGAACTCAATTCAAAGCAACAGTAGCTAAGAAAAGTGCGTTAGCCGAGGCTAATCGAAACAATAGATTGCGCAATAGATGTGCATACTGCCGCGCCTCTCAAGCAGAATTATGCGTAGTTTCAGAAGAACGTAGAAAAAATTAGCCCATATGCCGGGGCGCTAGATATGCCGCTATGCAGCTCTACCCAAAAATCTTTCTTTGTAAGATACTTTGTGAGCTAAGGCTAGCTGTTTATCGCTGGTTAACGTCTTCTGCATTAATTCGTCCTTTTCTTCTTCTGGATAATCCTTAAAATATTTAATGAGTTGGCTTATTAAAGCCAAAAGAGTTCGACCCATGTCCCGTTGTGGTCTACCACATGACAATTCTCTGTGTTTACTAATCATCTCAAACGGAGTTTTCAGCTTAATCACAAGCCTTTTATCTTTAACTATCAGGTTCGAGGTGATGATTTCTACAATTTCCCTGCGTTCATCAGAAGACGCCAATTTGTAGCTTAGATAAGCGTTATTCACCAGTTCGACAATCTCCTCTACCCTGCTTATGGCAGCGTGAGCGCTCTCATCCAGATTTTCCAGTAGATGTTTGGTTGTGTTCTCTTCCATCACAAGGGCATTCTTCTTCGATAAGTAAATCTCCCTTTCCACCATTCCGTCTACGTAAGCGTCCACGATCTTCGAGAGACGCCCTCGTATCTGCTCTAGCTGTAGCCGCAAGGACTTGGACCGCGCCTCTATGAACTCCTCTATATGTCGATATTGCACTTTCAGGTGCTGGCGTATCCTTGCCGTCTCAACGCTGTCGAAACTGAGATTCTTCAGAATAAGCACTAGCTCCTCCTCAACCCTGTCCTCACGGATACTGTTTTTTACACATTCCTTTGTATGGCAGCGGTAATACACACGCCCTTTCTGAAACTCCCCGATCATCTTCATATTGCACTTACCACAGATCAACATGCGGCGGAATAATATGTCTCGTCGCTGCTTGGTTTTAATGTTTTTACCTTGAAGTACGGCCTGCGCCTGGCCGAACAGTTGCGGCGTAATGAGTGGACGGTGGCGGCCTACATAAACCTCCCTCTGTTTGTGGATCTTCATTAAGCCGACGTAGAACGGGTTGTTCAGTATCTTCGACATTCCGTTGAGCGTAACCTTTCCCCCTTTCTTATTACGCAGGCCTAGCGCATGCATATTCTCAACAAGCGCGTTGAGTCCCCACCTCCCGCTGGCGTACAGCTCAAAGGCTTGCTTAACAAGCGGCCCCTGCACCGGGTCTATTTTTTTAGGCTGGCCCTTTCCGCAATCTATGTATCCAGGAGGGGCCGGGCGCGGGTACAGCCCCTGCTTTAACCTGCCGAAAAAGCCCTTGCGTGTCTCCTCTCGCAGGTTCCTGATGTAGTCGGCGGCCACCACAGCCTGGATGTCCGCAGAGAGCCTGCCGCCTCTGGAATTCAGGTCCAGGCTCTCGTTGGCGAAGTGCACTTCGATGCCTTGGTCTATTAGGTCGCCGAGGTCGGCCCAGTCTTTGAGATTGCGTGCGCTCCGGTCAATCTTATGAATGATTACGCCATCGGCTTTTCCACGTTTGAGCGCTCTGAGCATACGGGTAAAGATGGGCCGCCCAAGCTTGGCCGCGGTCTCCTTCTCCTCGAACTCCTCGATAACTTTCAATTTCCATCGCAGGGCATAGCTCTTAATGGCTTCCCGCTGTTCTACGAGCGACGTGCCGTGCTGGCCCTGCCGGAGCGTGGATACACGGATGTATGAGAAATAGCGTTTGAGCATGATCGTGAGGCAGTCTCGCTGAAATAAGCGAAATGTGAACTGCAAGGATGATTCCTATAAGGAGTCAGTCTTGCTCAAAGCGTAGGATTATGTTCTGTTTCTGTCAAATTGTTGATCCGCTCGTAAATCCTCCTTACCACGTCTATATAGCGCGTGAGATTGTACTCTGCCTCGGCCAACTCTTCTGGTGTGAGGTTGGAGAACAGGCCACTTAAATCGATATTCTTTTGTAGCGGATTTTCCTCCGACATGACCGGATAAGAAGTTAGCTTTAACAAGTTGCGTTCCATGATATTTTTTAGGTTTCTTGCTCTGTATATCCGTTTCTATTACGCTCTACGTGCTTGCGACACGAAGCCTACTGCTATCGCACCGAACATTCTTTCGTAATACTTCTCTGCCCATTTGCTACGAGATGACCCGTAGGGTCTAAGTTCTGGGTAACGCACAGCAAGCAACCGCGCTACCTCACGCTTTGTTGGCTTCCGGTCTGCACAGATGTAGCTTCGTACCACCTGAGGGGCGTACTCGCTGACAATTAAACCACGGCGCCGGGCCGTAGTCTTGAGCGCGCTTATGACGTGGGCCAGTAACTCCGCTCGCCGTTGAATTACAAGCGGTTGCTCAATTGCTAAATGAGTCGGCTGGTAAATTGCAATTAGGTCATTGAGCACGTGCGCGGTCGCTCGGCGCACCGCCACAGAGGTTCCGGGCACGCGCAGCGTTTTAATTGCGTAATAGCAGAGTGAGGTATCTTCAAAAACCGCCACCCCAAGCGTAGTTCGCCCGGGATCGACAGACAATATTCTCAGGCCGTTCATTGTTATATCAGTTAGTGATTGTCGCGGCTTCTTACGTTACTGGCTTAAAGGAAGGCTAATCTCTTAGCCAATTCTGTCACGTGCCGCCGCACTTTAAGCAGATCGGCCTGTGTTGCCTGCCCATTTTGGAACAATTCCCAGTAGGCGCAGTATTCGCGCACTTGCTCTTCGTTCAGGAACGCCGGAAGGCGATTCTGCAATTGCGGCAGACGTTGTAAGCGTTCTCGCAATTGGGTCTGAAGTTGCTCGTAGAGATCCCTGTACAAAACGCGAAGCGGTGCGCCGTAAATAATCTCTAGGAGCAACGCCATTTCGAGTGTCGGTATGCGCGTGCCGAGTTCATAGCGAGAGACCTGATCGGACGTATTATGATTGAGTAAATAAGCGACCTGCTTCTGCTCAAGTCCCCGTCTCTTACGAGCTGTCCAGAGACGGTTCTTGACGGTGCGCCTCCCTCCTACTGTCATATTGGTTTTAGGGTTAATTAATAATGGATTTATTTACACTATAGCACGGCGGGGCGGTACACCAAGTTGTGAGATTTAGCCGGTATAGGCTAATCAGTCGGGTTTTAGATGCTCTTGTTGTGGATAACCAGACGGAACAATCTTAGTCGATGAGAAGTCCGATACAAGTAACCAATCAGGCTAATTTTCACTACTTGGCGAACCTTGTGAGGTGGTTAAAGTGAAAACAGATGTTTGGTCAACTAACAAAAGAGGAGATTACATATTTTGCCACGACCGACTTTCGCAACCGGGGGACTCCATTCGGCATCAAGCGCAAAGATCGACGTGCCCACATGTATATCTTGGGAAAGACAGGCACGGGTAAGTCCACTCTGCTTGAAACATTCATCCGGCAGGACCTATCGAGAGGCCACGGCCTCGCGCTCCTAGACCCGCACGGTGATCTGGTTCAAAAAGTGCTCGCTGAAGTACCTGAGAGAAGACGCGCTGACATCATCTATTTCGATGCTACGGATGCCAGTCAACCCTTAGGCTTTAATCCTCTTGAGTGCGTCGCTGCACAGTATAGACCCTTGGCCGCCTCTGGGCTTTTGTCCGTCTTCCAGCACATCTGGGCCGACTCTTGGGGCCCCCGCCTTGAGCACATCTTAAGAAACACGCTTATGGCGCTGCTCGAACAGCCCAATGCGACACTCGCCGACATCCCGCGGCTGCTTGATGACAGTAGCTTTCGGAAACAGGCGATAGCGAAGGTTAGTAATGAGCAGGTGCGTAACTTCTGGCTGAAAGAGTATGCAGGGTATCCCGCACGCTTCAGGGCTGAGGCCATAGCCCCCCTACAAAACAAGGTCGGAGCGTTTCTCGTCAACCCGCTTATTAAGCGGATCGTTGCGCAGGAAAAAAGCTCATTTCGACTCCGGCGAATAATGGATAAGGGTAAGGTCCTGCTTGTTAATCTAGCTAAGGGAAAGATCGGCGCTGACACGTCAACGCTGCTCGGCGCACTCTTAGTCTCCCGCTTGGGACTGGCCGCCCTTAGCCGTGCTAATCAGATGGAAGATAAACGCCGCGATTTCTACCTCTACCTGGATGAGTTTCACAACTTCACCACCTTAAGTCTTGCCGGTATGCTCTCGGAGCTGCGGAAATACAGATTGAACCTGATCCTTGCACACCAATATCTGGCGCAACTCGACGAGCGGCTACTTTCTGCCATCCTTGGCAACGTTGGGACCATTATCTCTTTCCGCATCGGGCCGTCAGACACTGAGATCATTGCGCAGGAATTCGCGCCTGAATTTTCTGCAATAGATCTCTTAAACCTGCCAAATTATCATATCTATCTCAAGCTCATGATCGATGGGCGGGTGTCACGCCCCTTCAGCGCAATAACAATGCTACCACCCCGCTAAAGACACTCACGTAAATTGGCTTCTGAACCGACAACTGCGCCTCATCTTCGATGGGAGGCTGCGGCTCTTGCCTTTCTAGGCAGGCGAGGGCTGTAGCCTCTCAGTCTACAAATCAAAAGGAGGAAATGTACCCGCTGGCTGAGATTTGACTACCCCGGCAATAGGGCCGTCATCCGGCGCGGGCCGGTCATACCAATATGCGGGAGTCAGCGACATATGGGAAAAGCAAAAGATCGCCATCACGTGGTTCCCCGCGTTCGCTGCCGAGAACTGGGAATACCACCGAACTTTATCGGCAACGTCAGAAAAGTTTCTGTATCGAGGCATCGCGCCTGGCACATCCTGTTCGGCACCGCCTTGCCCGAAGAAGCTGTTGAGATCATCAGGAAGGAGTGGAGCTTGGCAGAAGAGGGGGAACTTTCCCTCCGGCGACTGCTCGGCAACGTCTCTTTGTTAAGGAGGAAGAAATGATCTCGAACAGCCCGCCAGCTTGCCACCGATGCAACCTGCCCATCGTTAAGGGTATAGAAGTGCTCTTGAACAGGAAACTATTTCACCCCGGCTGTGCCGTGGTCACAGTAAAGGAGAAAAAGGATGAACACAACGCTCATGACGCATGTAGGTGCAAGGAAGATAATCAGGAAGGAGCTATCACTTGTGCCGACCCCGCCGGCAACTGACACGTTCAAGCCCATTGCGCACGCCGCGCTGATTGATGAACTGGAGCGCTCCCTGGCGTTTCGGCACATACAGATAGTGCGCGACGAATACGCTATCTCGCCCGACGGCATGAGGCTTTTTAGCCTCTTGGAACTCAACGCCGAGTACGAGGGCGTGAGGTTCGCCATCGGGCTTCGCAACGCCAACGACAAGTCAATGCGGCTCGGCATGGTCGCCGGCTACCGCGTGTTCGTGTGTGATAACATGGCGCTTTTGGGAGACTTCAAGCCGCTGCTTGCTAAACACACGAAACGCTTTGATCTGGTCGAGTCGCTGTCAATCGGCGTGGACAGGATTCAGCGGGGCTTCGAGCCGCTCAGGGATGCGATTGCCTTTAAGCGCAGATACCAGCTCCGCGACGATGAGGCGCGCTCCATGATCTACGGGGCGTTCATGGAGAATCGTTTCCCGTTGAAACTCATGAAGACGGTCCACCGTGAGTTCTTCGTAGCGCCGTCCCACGAAGAATTCAGAGCGAGGACGGTCTGGAGCCTGGAGAATGCTTTCACGACGGCATTTGCGGAACTGAAGCCGGTGAAACAGTACGAAGCGGCGGCCAAGCTCGGCAAGTTCCTTGGGCCTTACACGCAGGCTTTCTGATCTGCCGCAGCCATATTGCAAGACACACCCGAATACTTCAGGTGTGTCTCTTTTTTTCGACTGAATGTTTTCTACGGCTCTGTACTGGAAGCAGAATAGTTGCCTTAAAATTCTATCAAAACAAAGAGACGCGGGAAACGAATTTACGTCCCCGCGCCCCGTTGTTTTAGCCCCCGATAATGTCGGGCCACTTGTCCTGTTCGCCTTCGCCGCCCGACCCCTCGCCTCCTTCGTTAATCACGCGCTGTAGCACGTGCAACTCATCGAGAGTTTCGACTTGCAGCACTTTGACCAGCAGCATTGCTAGCTTAAAACGGACGGCCCGCAGAGTGAGAAAGAAGGTGTGTGATTGTTCAGTACGCTTGATGCCTGCTTCTACCGCTTCATCTAGAATTTTTCTGATCGAGGCGATAGCATTCAACGCCTTTTCTTTCTCGCCGTTCTGCGTTGCGTTCGCAGTGTAATCAAGCAGCTTGTTGCCTCTTGTCTTAGTGTTGAGAAACGCCGTTAATAGCTCCTCATACGAGGCTAGTAGTTCCGGGTCAGCTTCGGTGTAGCCGAACTTTTTTAATAGCTCCTCCGTGTTTGGATTGTGCATTGTTGCCTCTCCTTTTTGTTGTGCTGTCCATACCCTTCGCAGGACAGCGCAACGGAGAAGCCTTTTGTGATTTTATACCTTGCTTTCGGTAGGTACGGTGAGAACATAAAAGCGTAACATACTGGCAGGTTTCGTCAAGGTAATAGTATAAGAACGACGCGGCACTGTAATACCTGCGGCGCCAACTACCCATATAACGGCTACCATCGCTGCCCTTAGGCTTATTTACTACTCGCACGAGTCAATGGTTTACATGACTGGCCTATTCGATTTTCCCAGGGAGGACGAGCAGTATCTACTTTCCAATCCCCGTAATCATCCCGATAAACCTTAAAATCGTTAGTGCCCTCAAACTCACATCTCTGCCTAGGGCTATCACAGTAATTCAAACAGTCCTCATCTTTCGTGCCTCTTACTCGCGCTTGTACGAGGAAAAATTTCTCATTCGGATGAAATTCTCCCCTGCGTAAGATTTCTACATTGGAAATAGAGACAGTAGTAGTGCGCCAACCATAATTATTGTTAGTAACCAAGCGTTTTACAATGCTGGTTATTGAAGGCTTAATCTGATCGTCAGAAGGGACGGCATTAGCGTTGGGTGACGCGCTAGGTGTGGGCTTCGCTGTCATTGTAGGAATTGGCGTCGCCGTTGATTGAGTATTTTGGGGCGTCCCCGCATTTTCAGGTGCGACCTGTTCAGTCTTGGCTTGGCTAGGGTTCTTTGTGCAGGCAAGGAAGGTCAGACTAAAAAGCAGGGCTAGAAGAACTACTCTATCTTTTGCTAGAGTGACAGGCGGAAGTTGAGTATTGCTCATGACACGTTCCTTCAATAGTGGTTGATGAGAGTCGCCTTGGATTCAAGATACGGAATCCGGGCAGCTTTTATCAGTAACGCGCTTATACTCCAAATTTGGAGTGTAAGTAAAGGAGCGCAGGCCGATCCATCAGGAGGGCGAACCTGATGGGTCGAGCACGCCGGCAGCACCCAAAGCGTCTAGGCGAGAAGTTAAGAGAGATTAGAGGGCGGCTGGAACTCAGCCAGGAGCAGATGGCCGAACGCCTAAAGGACACTAAATCATCAGTCCGGCCAGGCCATATCTCGGAGCTTGAGCGGGGCCTGCGAGAACCGACGCTGCCGATGCTGCTACGTTATGCGCGCATCGCCGGCGTTTACGTGGACGTGCTTATTGATGACGATCTGGATTTACCAAAGCAACTATCTTCAAAGAAACGTTTTAAACAATCACTATCAGGAGGACAATTATGGAAGAAGGCAAAGAGAAAGTAAGTAGAGTAATAGAAGGTATGGATGGCCTTCTCAAATCTGTTTCCATTTATGACGATGCCATTAAACCCTACGCCCTAGCTATCGGAATGGCTGGCGAGGCTGTACTTGCTGCGTTGGCCCCGCTTAGATATAGAATTCCCGCCAGCCTCGGAGGGCCGGGTAGCAAAAGATCAACAATGTCTTTATAAATACTGATTATGCGTTGGAGACTCTATCAAGTAGATAAGCACTACCAAATATTGCCGCAATCACTATACCCACGGCTACCAATTCCTTAAGCGTGTCAGGAGCATCCGACTTAAGAATTTGTTCTCCGATTAACAGCGGTTTTTTGCAGGCGGGACAAGTAGCGCTCACAAGCAATTCTGCTAATGGAAACCACCACTGCTCCCATACCGGAGTGCAATTATTGCAATGCACTCTGACCACGTTGGTATTACATCCTTCGCATTGCCCATTAATTCCATCATGCCTCAGCGTTGGCTGTTGGGAATAAAGAAATAGATTGGTTGTACATCTTGGGCAGTTCCATGTTTCTTGATGTTGCATAAATGCTTTCTCCTTTTTGATCTATGCGGCACTAACTCTCTGTTGGCGTATCCGCTCGCAGCAGCGAACGTACTGTTCAATGTTTGGAATAACCAAATCTTTACGTGGTAATAAAAGATTTGGGCCTTCTTCTTCCAAGTTCCTTTTTATAATTCTTCCTGCTAATGCGGCCTGAAATGGCTTCGAGCAGATAATGGATGCTTTGAATTCACGTCTAATGGCTTCAATTTTGTACTTCTGCCCTACTCCGACCACTAAAAATTCAAGCTGCCTTTGAGCCGCATTTTGAATAGCACGCATGTTCTTTAGAAATTGAGCAAACCGGTATGGAGATTTATAAAACTGCGCTAGAACAGCCACCTTATCTATGTCAGAACGATCTTGGAGCCATTCAAAAACAGCTCGGTAATCGCTTTCCGCAACAGGAAAGAAGAACGGGATTGTTGGTGCTCCCAAATTGGCAAGGATGTCATGTGTCTGAAAGTTTCGATCTTGATTGCGAATCTGGTCAGCTCTAGGATGTTTATCCCATACTGAATAGGTGCTACTAGTTACAAACTCAAAGCCAAAATGAGCTATTCGCTCCCAGATTTTTTCACGGTCAGAAATTTTCCATAAAGCCTCAAGCTTGTAGTCTTTTGACGTACCGATCAGGGCGATCTTGGCTAATTTCGGAAGATTAAACTGCTTCCGTAAATGGTCAATAGTTTCAAAAGCTAAATTGCCAGATTGATTAATGATTTTCCCCAGAGAGACCGCAAATAATGATGACGGTAAGATTTCAGGCCACGTAACGCGCAATCCATCTCTAATACTGGGGATGAAGGCAGGAAGAGTTATTCTATGCTGATGAGAGGAACTCGGAATAGGAACAAACTTTTCGTGGGTATCACCAAAGTAGAAGCCGCGTCGCTTTGCGCCTAAGCAGCCCACCATAGACTTACCCTGCATTAAGTAAGTCTTATTATCAATCGGTCCGTCGCACCGGCCTAGTATCCTGTAAGGGCACGGCGGACAAGCTAGAGGTAATACAGCTTGCACCTCTATTGATTGGGTATTAGACATAATCAATTCAGACAAAGTTCAACCAACACATGCGGGCTTTCTTTTCCATTAGAGAGAGTATCCCCTACCAGCCTCCTATTGCCCTGCTTCTGTAAGGATTTGATTATTTCTTTAGCTTCTGCATCAGGAACAAATCCGAGGGCATTGCCTTCTGTGAACACCATTATCCTTTTGCTTCGATATATTGAACCGGTAGCCGCTGTACCGGCCTTAACATTAGCTGCTGCTGCCGTCGGCTCATCTAACCGAAACGTCCAGCATTGTTTTGGCCCAGGGTCTTCAACAATATCGGGATCGCGCGGATTAATATCCGGCGGATTAGGTGGAGGGTTGGGTCCTTTACTCATACTGTAATGTCCCTTTCATCTATAGAAAAATGTGCGCCAGCGGATTGAGCCGAAAGCTGGCGCACCAGAGAGCCAAGCGCGACTGATCACTTCTTTTTTGGTGGCTTGATCTTTTCAACTTCTGTCGTCTTGGGATGTTTTTTGGCATAGTCCACTGGTACAAATTTACCAGTAATGGAACTCCGGCCAACTTCCCCTCCACTGCTTTTCTTTGTCATCTCTGCGCTCCTCATTTGAAAAATCCACCTTGCGGTGCTGTACCATGTGCTGTTATAAATCTATTTCCACTTACTGTCAACCATCTAGTTGACGGTTAACCACCATATATAGCGTCAATTTTGATGTCAGACCTAGGAATTGTATTCAAGCTTCAGCTAGGGTGAGTGGAAGTTTTATGTCTATACTCTTACCCCCTACATAGGGCAAAAATATCTATTGAACCGAAGGAAAAGATAAGAAAATCATGCCGTCTGTTAATTCAGAATTTGGACAAAGAATTCGTGAGCTTCGAGAAGCAAGGCGTAAGACCGATCCATCGTTTTCATTGCGCCGCTTTGCTGAATCTATTGGAGTGAGCGCGGCCTTCTTGAGTAAAGTAGAAATGGGTGAAGCATTGCCTCCAAAGGCTGAGAACATCATTAAAATGGCTGAACGTTTAGAAGTAAATGCGGATGAGCTTTTGGCGCTCGCCGGTAAGGTGGATCCGATGCTACCGGAAATTATCCGCGAGCAACCAAAAGCAATGGCTGATTTCCTTCGCACTGCTCGTGAAGCAAAGTTGACTGATGACCAACTCGAAAAACTAACTAAAAAGTTGAAGTCCGGCCAATTTAATGTTGAGAGCTGAGGGAGAATATGAAAGTAAAGTTCCTTGAAGAGAAAGAAATTACAACCGAAGCTTTTTTGTTACTTCAGGCATACGAAAGGCAATTCAACATACGGATTGCCCCGCCAGTTCCAATTGACGAAATAGCAGAGTGCCATCTTGAGCTTGATTTGCGTTTCGACAATATGGAGCGCCGGCTTCAAAAGAAGGACGTGCTCGGAGCGATCTGGATTGAAGATAAGAGGGTGATTATTGATCAATCACTCGACCCAACAACCAATCCGCTCAAGAATGGCCGGTATAGATTCACACTTGCACATGAGGTTGGGCACTGGACGTTACACCGACTTTATTATCTTACCCGCGCAAAGCAACCAGCATTATTTGGAGTGAACGATGAACCCTCTATCATCTGTCGAGCAGGTGACACTGAACCAATTGAATGGCAAGCCAATACTTTTGCCGCACACGTGCTTATGCCCAAGGAGATGATTTATAACGCCTGGGAGCAACAGCATGGCAATCTACGCCCATATGATGCTACTGATGAAGTGAAGCTTCTTTCAGAGTCTTTAACAGATACTCGGACTTCAACTGTAGGAATTGCACGAGACTTGGCTAAGCAGTTTCATGTTTCCGGGCAGGCAATGCAAATTAGGCTTACTGGGTTTGGTTTTGTAAAATTTAATAAAGAGGTATCAGGTCTCTTTGACAAGTGGAACTAGCGCCTCGCGCGCCGAGAAAGCATGCAAGAACCTTTTAAAACTTACCCACTCCTGATTATTCCATCATGTCAGCAATATAGTGAATGAGCGCGGCCACCGCGCGCTGCGGAACATGCGTGCCCTTATCTGGCTCTATTCCCTGTGCCAGAATCGCGCTCGCGGCTTCCCTAATCAGCGCCTCCCTTTCCCCTTCAAATTCTTCATGCCACCCAGGAAACAAGACAGTCTTAGTGTCGGCGCGCGGGTCGGCTTCGAGCCGGCGTGAGACCTCGCGCAATCGCTCCACGACGTTATACAGCCGTTCGCTTCCCTCTAGCGACCGGCGAGTTAAAGCCATCGCTTGCCGTACTGCTGTCTCTAGGTCTTCGGCATAGAAGGCGGTTATGCACGGGTCTTCCCCGCCCTCTGTAGGCACGTCACTATCAAATACAAAGACTTCCACCGCAGCAGGGTTTCCTGTGTCAAAGTGGAAGTCTATTTTTTGTTGCTCATTTACAGCTTCGTATTCCGTTTCACTAAGCTGAGTAATGGTGTAGCCTGAAATCTGTATCTCCCTCTTTCTCATTGCAGCGACTCCTTGCAAATACCAATTACGACACTTTTCTAGCTACCAAATATAGGCCGCCCACGGATTGTTGTCAACGTTATAACGTTATAACGTTACACAAATTATTTCTACTTAGCTGTGCCTGACGGGAATGAGGAAAGCTGATTGAATCTTTAAGCTTTTTTAGAGGGGTTAAAGAACTTGACTATATTAGCATTTACAGTTCTACCTTTGTAGTAGTTATCGAAGTCAACGTATTGAATAAACTCTTTCTTAGTTTCATCGTAATAACGTCTAAAATAGTCAAAATTGCTTTTGAGCTTAGATACATTCGACTCAAAAGCTAACCATTTGCTAAGCACACCATTCACAATTTGCTCCGCGTTTTTAAGAGACTCATCCCCTTTATATCTCAATCTACATGCCGTTACTACCGCATACTTTCCATACCTAAGGGCGTTACCGTATGTAGCTGTGCCATGTGGATTGTTCCCTGATGAATATTTCCTTTCAAGCCTCCCTAATATCCTGTAACAGCGGAACGCAAAGAAGTATTCTTTATGCCTATTAACATCATTGAGAGTCTTTGAGAAGTTATCCTCTCTGAAAAGGATTTTTAAGCTCGACCTTCTAGCCGCCGATGGCTTCAGGTCACAAGCCATACAAAGTCGCAAGAAAAGTTCGCGTTCAATGACTTGTGATCTCTGAATGTATCCTGCCCTAATCCCGTCAGCGTATTCACCGCGTTTACGCTCATAGAAATAACCATATGAATTGTAAAGTGCGTTTTGCATTTCTATTTGAATTTTATCGTTTGACCGTCTATCAGCCTCCTCAACGGGCGTTTGTTGATTTGTGGCCTTTGAAATGGCTTCTATCAACTTTAATTGCTCTTCATCATCTTCTTGCTCTCCCCCAGGGAAGGTTATGACCTTCAAGAGAACCTCTTTACCACTAAATAGCTCCTCAAGATCATCATTCATTAAATTGTCCTCATATATTCGACTCAGGGTAAAAGCTGTTTGACCGCCATTGATGATTTGGGGCTGCGTTATTATGACTTGAGCCTTGTCTTTTTGGCCGATTTTCTCATTAAACTCTGTGCCATAAGACAGCATCGTGATGCCATTATTGTATATGGCAAATTCGTTTGTGCTTTTATTTGTTATCGTTGCTGCTATTTCCTTATTGACTGTGTTGTTGGCTAATTCCAAATAGCTTCGGGGATTATATTTCAGCACGGAATTCTTGTATTTGTGCAGAGTTCTAGCGATTTCTAGCGTAGGCACAAACAGAACGCTTATTTCACACTCCTTATATGCCGTTAATACCTTATAGCTAATTCTTGCACTCGAAGAAGTCTTATTTGACAGGTTCAAATATATCTTTAATTCAGTTGGGCTGTAGTAAGTGCCAGTAACTACAGGAAAAACTAACTCGCGGAATGTTCGGTCGTAGTCAAACACCACCGCCCCGAATCCTCCGGTCAATCTTTTCAACTTGCTAGGAGTTTTTTCTTTTAAATTGGCGAGGATAATAACCTCATACTTGTACCTTCCAATATCAGTGACTTCACCTAGCTCCCTTAGTAATTGCTTGATTTTGCCATTATATTCATTGCCGTTTTCGTCGTGCGTTTCTCCATCTGCGATACGATCAACGTCCATACTGAGCAACTCTCTTAATCCTATTTCTTTGTTTTGGAAATTCCCCTCTATGACTCTGAATTTCGACTGTATTAGATAAACTCTTTTTAGTTCTTTATCTATGTAATATCCGTCAATACCGCCGTCATAAGTACCGTCCGTAATCAACCGCTCCCTTTCTTTGAAATCCAGCAACCCAAACTTCACTTTCAAGAAGAGATGAATAAACGCTCTCGATCTTGCTTGATTGAGCTTTCCCAAATCGGTCTCCAAAGGATAATAGCGTTTGTTCTCAGCCGGAGCCTCTTTTCTCAGTTGATCTAAAATATTTACCAATGTCTGGTACTTACTCACGGTTTTATGACCTCCTCCCTATCTGAATTGAGCACACACGCGCTCGACCTGTTGAGCGATCAAGTCTTTCCATATGGGGGCCTCAGCCGCTCTTTCATTCAGACAATCATCCATTACTCTTTTAATCTCACTGGGATTAAGTTCGCCCTTTGAAAATCCGGCTTCAAATATACGCGCGAATTGATCTAACCGAAGTGGGACAATGCTCAACGTCATACGTGAGTCGTCGCGTTTGTACCATGTACCCACGCGGAATGTCTCGGCTGTGTTGGTATCAATTTCTATGGCGATAAATAGCCCATAAACTATTTTACCAGCCCGCTCATATTGTTCGATTGCTCTGGCGACGTGTCGGCGCACGGGTTCGCCTTCCATCGCCTCTTGGCGAGAGCCGCCGCTTAACGTGACCTCCACGACGAGAACAAAGTTATCGAACTCAAATATCATATCCGGGGTGTTTGCCGGTGCCGTTCGCACTGGCAGAAAGTCTTGGTCAACTTGGAAGCGCCGAGCCTCACTGGGCTTATTTACTAAACGATCTATCGCAAGAAACGCACGCCAGATACTCCACTCCAAATATGCTGGGTCTTCGCCAGAAGGAACGAGACGATCTCTGCGTGACCTACTTCCTAATAGATCAGTCATGTACCCGAGAATGTCCCGCCAATCTTGCCTCTGTCTTTCGGCAAACTCTTCTTCCTGCAAACGCTCGAATTGCTTTTCGAGTCTGAGGCGGATCTGCGTCAGTTCTTGAATCGGCAACGATGCGAGAGCAGGTAAGCTCACGCGCTCGCCCCTACTACGGAGCGCATCAGAAAGAGCCTTAATGTTGGCGCGGGCTTCCGGCTCGTGGTCAGTCGGCAACTCCGCGCCATTCCACAAGACTGGGAAATAGTCTCTATCAGACAGAGGAATAAAAGGCTTAGCCAATAGCTGGTTGACCAACATTTGTTTGCGTTCAGATAGAATGATGCTCCGCCCTCTCAGGCTAAAGAGGCCGGTAATTCTTAGATAGCGTAGATTGGTGTCGGCATAATCGCCGAAGGTGCGAAGGCGCGTTTCGTCGGTGACTTCGGTATAGCTCGTTCTAAACTCACGGTCGAAAGCCCTCTTATTTTCAGCGCCAACCCGTCTCTCCCTAAAATCAACTATGGCATCAGCCGCTCCTTCGGCCTCCTGCTCGCTAGAAACAAACTGCACGACCGAAGCCATCTCTTCCATGTTGATTGACGGCTCCACTCCCCTCTCTGCGAGGCCGACCATGACCTTCAGCACCATGCGTAGAGGGCTAAACGGCTGCCCGAATAATGGATCAGTAGGCTCATGCTGCCGCACGACCATCGCGCGCAAGAAACATTCCTGCTCCTCGACCAATGTGTCGGCATTAATAAGCCGCCTTCCCTGTGGCGTGATTTCATAAGGTCTGCCGGTCAGCCCAGTAACGTCTGATACTAAAGACCGGAGCTTTGGGTCCGCCCCACTATCTTCAGTACGCCTCGATAGCTTAGGAGTGATGAAGCCCATCTTATCGAGAGCGGAGCGCCATTTACGACCTAAATCCGAATAGTCGCCTCCTTCCCCACTCTCAATTCGCTGCACGGCAACCACGCCGGCTTCGTGTAAAAGCTCTGCGAAAGCCGACTCGTTTTCTCGCCCCTCAAGGTTGCCGATCAAACGGGAGAGCGCGAGCACGCGCAAGCCGTCCTTCAAGCGGTAAGGATTGCGGACTGTGGTATTTCCTATTTGCCAGGGTTTAGCGACCAAATTGTGTTATGCCTTTTGGCTTACTGTGCGATGAAAAGATATTCGTCTACAAGATTGGTTGGGTTGCCGATCTTGTGATTTTGATTTCCAAATGAATAGCGGTGATTGAAACTTCTTACGGTTACTGACCGGCCCTGATTTTTAAGCATGGCTACCAGCTCACCTTTACTGGGTATGCAATTTGAAGAGTAAGAGATTACGAGCGTGCTTCGGGCAAACTTTTCAAAGAGTAATTCAAAAGCATCGTAGATCGTGACCTTACTAGCGAACGGTGTCGGATACTTTCTAAGCTTTTTGGTCTTAGTGTGGTGGAGAATTTCACTCCCCGGCCGCTCCCAATAAGAGCACAGCCCTTCTACAAAGTGGTAGCGCCGCAGATAGTCGTTATCGGAGTGCGGCGTGACATAAGGGGGATCTAAATAAACTAAATCGGGAGTTGGAATTTGAAGGTCAAAAATATCTTCATTGTAGGCAGCGCAGCGATAACCATTTTCATAAACAGCCCCATTAAACTCTCCCACAGCGCGCAGGAAATGCTCGCGCAAGTGCATCCGTAAATCAAGGCGCCCGTCGTCGTATTTGTCGAGTCCAACAAACGTGAATATCCCGCGTGGCCGGCGCTTAACGCAGGCACGACAAAGCGCCGCAATCGCTATTGATCGTTTGACAGGCGATTCAAGTAAAAGGATATTGGCTGAGACATTATCAAGGAACATATTTTCGTCATCGGAGAAATACATTCCCTTAAACGTGCGCTGTATAAACTGGCGCCGACGACGGTTTGGCCTTATGAGTAACTGAATCTCATCATCACTTAGACGTTCCGAACTGTTTGCTACGGTCGCGTTAGCGATGTGATAAGCATATTCTAAATGATCGTTAGTGATTACATGCTTGCCGTGCGCCTTGAACATTTGCGCGACGCAACTACTGCCACTGAAAGCGTCGAGCACCGTTTGAAATTTTAGTGGTTGTACCGATTCCCAGATGAATTGAAGCAGCGCCTTCTTGCTGCCCATGTAGCGCGTATCTGGGAAAGTAGGCTGTTGAAGTTGTAGCTCCCTTATGGCTTGCATATGATTAGCACCTCTTTTACCTTACCTCGACCTAGACCGTTCTTATTAATATTCCTACGCGCGCGCACATCAACGATCTCAAAACCCTGATAAATCTCTCTGACTAATGGAGTGTCTGAGTTGCTCGCCAGGACGTAGCAGCCCCGGCCAACCAACTTTTTCACCCAATCTGCAAGCTCCTTTTGATCGGATTCATAAAACTGCGATGACGTATATCGTTTGAAGTCCGAGTATTTGGACGCCGGCTGATAAGGCGGGTCTAAATAAATAAAATCGTCGGCCTGCGCTTCCCTCTCCAAAAAATCTTTGTAGTCTTCAGAAAAAAGCGAGACGCCTTGAAGCGTTCTACTCGCCGCCCGGAGGCGCTCTTCGTCACAAATCACCGGCTTGGAATAGGCACCGAAGGGCACGTTGAATTGATTTTGTTTATTGACCCTGTAAAGGCCGTTGTAGCAGGTTCGATTTAAGTAGATGAATCTGGCGGCGCGCTCTACCCGATCTAATGTTTCGGGTCTTTGCGCGCGTAGTTGATAATAAAATTCTTTCGAGTAGGGATAAGTTTTAAGAAGGGTAATTAAAGGCTCCACCTTTTGCTGCACTATTTGATAGGTGTTCATTAACTCTTCGTTAAGATCATTGAGCAAACTCTTCGGCGGGTTGATATAAAAGAATAGAGCGCCCCCGCCGAGAAACGGCTCTAAATACCGCTTGTACTTCGCAGGAGCGAAACGGGCGATCACTGACACGAGTTGCCCTTTGCCGCCCGCCCACTTTAGAAACGGAAGACGACCCTCATCACAGCCTTCGATGAAGCTCTGTTGATTACTGGCGTTCAGTCTCACTCCGACCATCTAACCTTGTGAAGGCTAACAGAACACAAAAATTATGTTTTAGGGAATCCGCGACCTTTAATTAAAGATTAGCAAGTAAGCTAAATCTGTCAATTTGGTAAGGTTATAAAGCTACACTGAAGGATGATTATCGAAATACTCGCCCAGGATTTCAGCCCACAATTCCTTTTCCAGCATTTTACGCTCTAAAGCCCTCATCTTTACCCGGAAAAAGAAGTCTTCGGGCACTTCAATTGTCTTGCGCGTCGTTGGGCCGACGCCGGCGATTGCGGTCACCGGGGCCGCCGGCGGAGATTTACGCGCACGTGGTTTAGGCTTAGATCCGGGGGCCGTAATAGATTGATCTCCATTCCCCTGCCCCGGTTTGCGCGCGATCTTGAAGCTCTTTTTGCTCATTTCATCGGCCTCTTGAATTCTCTAAAGAAAGCCCCATATCGGAGGCTGCTTTGCTTCTCGATTAACTACCGCAACAATCATGGCCGCGCAGTATAGCATAAAAAAGTAACGTTACAAGGTTATAACGTTATCGTTCTTACATCATTTCTATTTCTTTAAGGCTGGTGTATTCGTCTTTTCCAATTATTATATGGTCTAAAAGATCAATTCCTATTATTCTTCCCGCTTCCATCAGCCGATGCGTACCATGAATGTCCTCATCAGAGGGATCGCTTTTTCCCGAAGGATGATTATGGGCAACGATAATACTTGCAGCGTTGTTCAGAATCGCAAACTGGAAAACTTCTCGCGGGTGAAACAGACTCGCATTGAGCGTTCCCACCGAGATAACTTCTTTCTTGATAACATGGTTTCGAGTGGTTAAAGCCAGAGCGATAAATATCTCCTTACTGCTTTTGCTCATAAACTTAAGCTTTTTGTAAATTGAACAAGGACTGACAAGCGGATCGTCTATTTTTCTTACTGAAATAGCTTTCTCTGCTACCTTCAAGGCTTTCTGTTTAGCGGCTTCCTCACTGCGGGCACGGGTGTTGTACGTCATAGTGACTTCAAAGTACATATACTTTCTCCTGCCAGCTAAATAATCTGTGACAAGGGCTGGCTTACCTGCCACGCTCCGGGCAGACCAGCCGGAAAGTTGTGAGGTCAAGAGAGCCTTATAGATTTATGCCGCAGCCGAAGGCGAGGAATAAATAACCAGAGATGGCGACCTTGACGGAGCAAACCGGCTGGTACAATAAGAGAAGGCAGGAAGCTAATATAATTCTGTATCTACGCTGGAAACAAGGGATTGGCTGTCCTTAGTTGAGATTGCCGGGGCGTCCCCCTTGCGATGGCCTTGATACGAAGGGGTGGCTGCTACAATGAAAGAAGGCAGAATAAATCAGAAATCAGTATTTAAGACTTACTTAAAGAAAATCACTAACGCGATAATGGCTAAGAGGAATAATACTACCAACCGATACAGAAACTGAATATGAGTACGAGCACTATGGTGACGCTTTTTCTCTCCATAATACTCCTTTTGTAAACTCCTCATTAACTCTATTTTCCTTACGTCCATACAAGCCTCAACAGCTAAATAATAAACATGACAGATTGCTGATATCTGCCACACTTACCTCTTAGCAGCCGGGTTCCCTGAGTGTCAAGGTCTCGCTCCCCGCCGACGCGCCACAATCGAACTTAGGACTGGTTCATACCACAGAAGATTTTTAACATTCTCCATGACCACTTAACTTGGTCGGTTAATAAATCTTCCTAGTTCAAGAGAACTACCTTTGTCCTTCATGGCTATTCTCGGAACCGAAGCAAGGACTTGCTGAGGCCAATGCAAGGAACGCAGGTAGCCTATTGCACTTCAAATTTATCTGAGCGTAAGCGAAGCCATTGTTCCCCGCTTTTCCCCCATTAGTCAGGACCAAACAAGCCCGCTAAAATGTCGTAACTAAAATAGATAACGCAACGCAAGCATTAACCCTGCTCGCAATCCGTTTTAATGTCTGTTTTAATATCGGGAAATCGCTTTTGGCTATTGCAGGTTGGCAAGTGTGCGCCTCTCGGAAATATCAATGGGGCTGACAAATATCTCTCCAAGCGGATCAGTAATCCACTCCTGAAGCGTGACTAAAAACTGGTGTCCCCGCCCCGTGGTTTCGAGCACCCGAAGAATGGCGTCTGCCCTGGTTCTGGTCGGGGCGGTAAAGATCACTTGGTACGGTCCCGAAGGATAGAAATTAACCTTGTTCTCAATCTTCCACAGCGGCTCAGTTCCTCGGTCTATCTCAAAATAGAGGTCTTGCCGGATACCCTGTAAGCGGGCCTTGCGGTCAGGCTCAACGCTTGTGAAGCGCGGATAGTACACCCACTCCTCTAAGCTTCCAGTCTGTTTAAGACCAACATACACATCCCCACAGGCAAGCTCATGCTCATAGTTTGATAAAGCAAGGGATCTACGCTTCCCTTTTAAGGCATACATATAGTCCAGCGTAACGTGGGGACGCGAGAGCTTGACTATCAGCTTCTCGGCCACCATACGCTGAAGCATGGCGTTGGTCTTGTGATAGCCGCTAACTAAAGGCGGATTTTCTTGGGGGTGGATCATCCTTGCCGCCTGTCTTGCGGTTAGGCGTGGCTCCTCCGCTAGGGCTTCTAGTATTTTTTCTCGAAGAGGGCTGAACATTAAATCGGTGCTCCCACTGTTTTACTATTTCATCAGGATGATAAAAGCCCCGAAGTTTAAAAGTCTTGGCTAGAAATTCTTTTTCCGCCTGTTTACTTAAATACTCCTCACCAACTTCTTTTACGTCTAAAGCGGTCATCCTCAATGGGTCTCCTTTATACCGAGCAACAACCGCCTCCTGAGTTGGCAGATTTCTATTTACATAAGTCGCAAGCTGATGAGGAATATCACCCCCGTACCCTAAAGCTTTAACCATCTCCAAGCGGTCATAATAATCCTGGGTATGGAACATAATTTTTGTAGTGCAGAGATTCTTGACCGCTTCAGAATAACCCTTCTCAGTAAACTGAAAAAACGACTGGTGGGCTAACGTAGTGTGAAATCCTAAGTGGCGCTGATGTTCTAAAAGATCAACCAGCTTGTCGTTCATGAACCTCCCCGCTTCATCTATATATAACCGGATTCTACCCTTCCAACCTTCTTCTATCAGCCGTTCAGCGGAGAAAATTAATTCATTAATAACGGCAACGCCTAATAGCTTGGCGTGAATAGGCTCTAAACCTAGCCCCGGATAGCCATTAATAAGGATGACGTATTTCTTCGTTATTAAATCGTCAAAATTTATCCCTTCCCTCACGCCAAAAATCAATCGAAGCACTGGATGAAAGAGCGGAAGAATCCGCCGCACCGTAGAACCAAACTCTCTGTACGCTGTGTGGTTTTTAAATGCACCGCTGACGTTTATCCGGTCATGATCCTGCTCGGAACTTTTTCTAAAAATCTGCTCACGATAAAACCTAAATATGGCGTTATCCTTATCCGTAAAATACAACGCTTCATTAAGGGTTACTTGGGCATTCCAAAGCAAACGAAGAATGGCAGGAAGGTATTGCTCGACACACAAGTAATGAGACATATCCTTCATATTGTAAAGAACACGAAGCGTATCCATCACATGAGCAACGGTAGTAGTCTTATAAATGGGTTTGTAGTTAAAGGGCTGGATACAGGGAACGCGCTTTGATTCAAGAATTCTTTTTACATCTATGTAAATGACGTTCTCGTAGCCTTGATACGCACACCAGCGGAAGACATTATGAGCCGTCTTTCCCAAAGAAGTGCCGTCAACAAAACAAACGCAGTCTTTTCCAACGTCCTGCCTGATAAGACCTTCCGTTAAGGTGGACTTACCTTGCTTGGGAGCACCAATTATATGAACGTTAGACTGCGTTTCTCGCCGCTGGATTACCAGCGCCCCGGTACTCGCCGTCCCCAACAGTTTTAACCGATGCTCACTCCTCGCTTGCTCCGCTGCCAAGTCCACTATCTGCGAAAGCTGCGGTAATGAATTCTCCAACTGACTCCACGTTTTCCTTAGAGCGAGCTTCCATAAGTCTGGTTCTGATGGCATCTAAAATCGCCTCCCACATTTCTTGATCTTTCTTGTTTCGTTCCAACATCTTCCCCTTGATTTGGGCCGGATGATGACTTTGTTCTATTCGGGACTCCTCTTCCATGAGAGCCAACAAAGCTTCCCTCGCCTCTTTAAAATCTATCTTCCAAGTAGTCTGACTAAGGTTCTTTACCTTCCAAATCGCCTCAATCGTGTTGAGCTTTTGGAGCAAATCCATTTCCACATCTATCTGCTTCATTGCCCGATGTTCTTTGACCCTTAGATCAGACTCTATTTCCAAAACCGTCTTCTGTTCATAAACAGAGGGGCTAAGTTTTGCTGCGGTCGCGCTCTCAAGAATAACTAGCTGGTTTTCATGTTGGACTTTATCTAGTTCACCAATGCGGGCAGTAGCATCCAATTTGTTCATTGAGTCGTACTGACCAATGATTACATTCACTTCCGCAGTCTGGGCGGCTACTTCCATTTCAGTAGTAAGCTTGATTTCATCCGCAAGGTTTTTCTTCTTTTTCCCTTCTTGCTCAGAAACCTTAGCTTCATAGGTAGCGTTAAAAAGCCCTCTCTTTGAGGAGCCGTGAGACTTAATGCCATCTATGCTCTCAGAGAATGAGCCTTGTTCCGGCTTGCCTCTAAGCTTAAAGATCACAATTGACAAAGCGACAAAGATAGCGCCCAAACCTAGTAAACCTAGCAAACCTAGTGCTTCCATTTCTTCCTCCAAATCAGATACGAGATGTAAACCAATTGACCCCCGATGCTAAAACAAAGAATCTGCACCCAGACTGAAACATTCCAAAGCCAGGATATAAGCCGGGGGACAAACCAAAGTAGTCCTACAAAAAGAGAAAAAATAAGTGCGCCAGCCAAAAAAGCGAACAGTTCCCCTGCGAACAAACAAATAACGAACATCAACGCCAAGCAGCCCAACCATGTGGCCCAGGCGTGTTCATTTCCTACGGGATAATTAGATAAACCCGAAAGCAAAAGAAAGAGGTACAAGATTGTGGCGGCAAAGGCGAGTCCACCACCAGCTTCTAATATGTCTTCAAGGGTTTCCACACCCTTCTTCATACGATAACTCCCCTCTAAAGGTGTTTTTTTCTTTATTGCAAAACGGTTATCCCAAGCCTCAAAGAAGCTTAGGCACACAAATACCAGTTGGTGATTGAATTAAGTTGTTTACGACTTTTAGACTTCTCAGCTAAAAGCTATGGGGGTTAGGGGATTACGCGCAGATCATACGAGGTCGGGAATCCGGCGGTTATTATGCCAAGATATTGCTCCCAGCCTTTAGAAAAAGTCAAGAAAGAATTGTTAAGGTGCGCTTACTTTCCGATGACTAAGGTAATAAAGACGATAATAAATAAAGCGTTTGGATTTCGGCTTTAAGTTTCTTGAGCCCTCTCCGCCATGAAAACTCATCTCATCTCCATAGCCGCATTTGCAAACCCATACTCTTTTCTGATGAAGTTCACAGAATGCCGTGTTTTCTGATTAAGGCGTGAGGGAGCAAAGAAAATGATTCACTTGTGGTTTGTTTTTTTGTCTGGCTTATCAGCAGGAGAGAAGCTTTTCTAAATTGTAGCAACTATCCCCAATAGTACCTGAAAAGGTAGATACGAATGGAAGGAAAATCTTGGCTTACCTATGAGGGAACTTTATCAAACTGCTTTGCCCATTCTTCCCAAATATCTTTTTCTTCAATAGGTTCGGGCTGATTGTGAGATTTTACGGTCGAACTGTCACGTCGGAGGTCGCGGGTTCGAGTCCCGTCGGCTCCGCCATGTTATCAATAACTTAGAGCCTATCAAGGTTAATGAGATAGCTCGGAAACGGTCACTGTGCCAGTAGGTGTGCCAGTAAGTTTCCGGGCTATTCTTTCTACAGTCTGCTTTCGGAACTCAGGGCTGAGGTGTTGGTACTTCCTCAACTCCCTGCTCCTGTGGCCTGTCATCTTGGCGATCATCGCATCCGGGATCTCATCCATGAACAGCACGGTCGTGGCAAAGTGCCTAAGATCGTGAATTCTCAGATTGTTGATTTCCGCAAGCCCGCAGATCCGTCTGAACCTCTTTCCCAAATCCCAGGCGTGAGGCTTCTTGAAATTATCCTTGAATCTCACGTTCGGCTTTGCCGGAAACAGGTATTCGTCCTTACCATAGCTCGGAAGGCTCTTGATAGCCTCCACCGCCATTTCTGCGAGCGGTATCTTGATCGCATCGCCGTTCTTCGTCTTGCCGACATAGATATACGGATTCTCTTCGTCAAGAAATACGTCCCGATATGTTCGCGGGAGGATTGAACCTTTGCGAAGCCCAGTGGTCGCGGCGATGATCACAAACACTTTTAGTTCAGTGTCCTGTACCTCGTCGCACTTGTTCAGGAATTTCGAGATTTCCTCTGGCGTGGTGAAGCGGTCGCGTCCGGGCGGCTCGGGAAACGTCGGAACGGCGCTTACAGGATTCTCGTCGTACTTCTTGTTCCTGATTGCGTAGTTGAAAACAGAATTGAGTATAGTCCGGTAGTGGTTGAGGCTGGAGGCGGACAGTTCCACATCTTCTTTCAGACCGTTTAAGAATTCCCTCACAAGGTCTGAGGTTATGTGCCGCGCTTTCAACTTGTGCAACTTTGCAATGCGCGGCGTTAGGTACTCGAACTTGCTCGGCCTGTTCTTGGCGTGATTTTCCCACCAGTAGTCGAACAGTTCCTTGAAAGAAACTTTCTTGAACTTTCGAGACGGAAAGTTGATTGCTATTGCAACTTCCGTCTTCCGCTTGTTGTAGATTTGTTCCGCGACTTTGACGGATCGTTGGCCTGTAGTTTCTTTGACCATCTTTCCGTCTTCATCTTGGTAACGTATCCAGAGGACGTTGCCCCGCCAGAAAACGCCTTGTGGGAGCGTGTCACTCTTCGTCATAAGCTACCTCCTTTACAAGTTTGTTGGATGCTTTGTGCTCGCTCTTTTTAAGCCAGCTCAGGATTGTGGATTTCAAGAAGCGGATGTTGCACTTGGAACCCCGTCTGGGTAACCTGATGAAAGGCACCCGCATCTCTTCAACCCATCTCTCTATAGTACGCTTGCTGACGTGCAGTAGTTCTGCTAGCTGCTCTTTGGTGAGAATTTCATTATCCACTTCCATCGCATCTCAATCCTATTTCTATATTGCCTATATAATGGCCGGCGCAGCTTCGTGATTACTCCGCGTATTCTCATCAGTTACCTGTGCCTCCCTCTCCTCGCGTGAGGAGGGACTGCGGGGAGATGCTGCGGGGAGAGCAATCAACGCATAGTTGGGAAGAGCGTCCTTATGAATATCCCTCTCCACGATTTCGACCTTAGCCCCTCGCCGCACGGGGACGAAAAAGTCATAAGGGTCCAGGAAAATCCCGGCCTTCATCCAGCAGTGCTGCTCCAGTTTCCCCATCAAGGCGAAATAGAAGAGATGTCGCGGCGGCTCGTGCTGTACGGTTTGCCGCATGAGACTCACGACTCTTTTGATACTATCAGCAAACGTTAATACCTTCAGATCATCTGTGTGCCCGTAGCCCGAAGAGAAAAGAGCGGTGTACTGTTTGATTTTCGTCCTTCCGAAGAACGTTACGTGCTCCGTCCCGGCATCGTATTCGAGGGCAAAGCTCAACTCCCGCGTGTCGCCTTCCTGTAATACTCCAACTTTTGCAAGAGCATCAGGGATGATTTTGTAATGTTTGAGAAGAGCAACGAGGCTATCAGAGATGCTACGAGGGTTCTGGTAATAGCGGCATAGCTCCCGCTCACTAAAGAAGTACAGAAGCTGCACACCCGCGCCTTCTATTCTTTGCTCGAAATGAAATCGCAGGTCATTAACAGACATGAAGTGTTTGAGCTTCCGGGGCAGTTGCGTCGGGATCGAAATCTCTTCTTCGCTGCTCTCTGAGCGTTCAAGTAATGCGAGCTTTCCCTGTCCCGCCAGGCGATAGAGACCAGATTCCGTTGAGCTGGTTCTCGCCATAGCCAGATAATTCCCTGCAACCAGCTTTCTCAGCCGCTTGCAGACGGCGTTCGTGCTTTTATCGGGAAAGAAGTAATTACGAATCTGCGGCGTGGTGAGCCATCCGGCAGCATTGAGTTTCTGGAGGATTGAAAGATCGCGCACGGTTAGCGTAACAGAGGCATTCTGATTTCTCTTACGGTTACTCACGAGCATAGCCTCACAGTCAAATCAAGCGCGTGGTGACGCTACAGTTGAGGCAGCGCACGACTCTTGGAACGCGGTTGCAGATTTCGCAGGGTTCCATCAAATGCCCTTTATACGTTGCCCCACACTGGCAGCGCCAGATGCCAACGAGCGCTATCTCGTTATGGCAGCTTTCGCACCTGATAGAAGGAGATACTGAAAGCGCCAGAACGCCCACGTATTGAGCAAGCCTTCCCATTCCCCAGATGATGAGGAACGGGAGGGCAAGAATGTACACGCATATAATGAATAAGCTTTTCTTCATAGCAACACCAATCGTTTATCGTTGCTTCTTCGCATATTCCTCTTCCAGCATGCTGACGAGAGTTGGTCGGCCTTTCCCTGGCTCGGCGACAGGGAGGTATAGCTTTTGCGGGCGTAGCATCGCCCTCAATCTCTCTTCATGCTGCTCAATCGTCATAATCTTCTCTCTTGGCACTCCCTGGCCGATCTGCTCGGAGACCATAAACGCCTCAAATTCTTCTTGAGTACAGCCAGCAATTTCTAGCGGAGATGGGACGCGCGGCGTGGTGATCTTCACCGCCGTATGAAGGTCAGCTTTCAACCAGCAGTACGCATGTCTATCGGGGAGCTTCGTAATTTCTTTGAGCCTAGTTCTCAACTCCTCGCTCTCGCTCATGTATTTAATCGGCTCAAGAGGATGATGTTTAGGCTTATGCAATGTTCCTGTTAAGGGAATAGCGGGAGCGATCAGTTCCGCATCCCGGAGCGTCGAGCGCAGCATCACGATCCATCTGACGTTAGACATTATGGAATTCAAGATATCCGAGTCCCGCACGGCGGAGGTGAGTGATTGCGTAAGGAGCACGAAGAATGAGCCGAACGACCTGCTCATGGTGAGCAAGTCCACCATATGCTCGCGGTTGGTAGAGGTCTTTAAGACCTCTTGTGTTTCGTCCAGCGTCCAAAGAAACTTCTGTTTGAAGTTTGTTCGACGGAAGATGCTCTGCTTGATGTCACTCAAGGTTAAGCTTTGAAGCATCTGGCTGATACCTCGCGTGATATTCCGGCCTGCGGTATTGATGAGAATCAGGCAGCCTTGATCCTGAAGCGCGGTGAAATTCGGCACTGAAGAGGCTGAGAGACTGAGCCGCACGCTTTCCGAAACTTGGATGGAATCTACTCGCTGTCGCAGAGCAAGCAGTGTTGATCGACTTTCATCTTCGAATCTGTGGAGGAAGTAATCTTGGACTTGAGCGTTCTCTGATTTCTCCACCAATGCCTGAAGCAGCATGTTGTCCAAGCAGAGCCGTTCAAAGAACGTGAGCGGTAGATCGAACTCCGCCATCAAGAGGAAGAAATATTTAGCGATCATTTTCATCCGTACTGACATCTCAGAGAGACCGGAGAACTGCTCGCTGATCGTGTCGATCCGGTCGGCAACCATGAGTTCATCTGATAAATATTCTCTGTGGGCCAGAATGTTGTACGGAGCAATGAACTCGGAATTAGAAAAATCTATGAGAACAATCTTTTTGTTCAGGGCCTCCCGCGCTGTTGGCTCCAACCGGTAAAGATAGGCGTAGAGATACCTGATTGCGTGTTCAAATAGCTCTCCTTTAGCATCTAGTAACCCGAAGGCTGGAACTGGTGCAGCAACAGAACTATTTAGACTCTGAGATATGAGTTGTAGCGCCCGCGATAGAATCCAAAGAATTGTGTAGCTTTTCCCGGCACCCGAAGCGCCCAAGACAAGGCCGTGCGTCCAGAGCTTATCCAACGGCAGTTCAAGACGCTGCCCCTCGTCGGTTACTCCCAGTATGATCGATTGCGAAACGCCGCCGCTCAAATTCGCGAGTGCCTTTGCGACTTTCCTTTCCCGGCGACGGACGAAGCGCGCATATTCATTCAAGACACGCTCGGTTTCCTGGTTTATTCTTCTTCGGAATAACTGTTGAGTGATTCGGATTCCTCGCATTTTAGTGCCTCTCTCTCATGAAGTGTTGGGATGATTGGCTGCCTTTCGTTGGTGAGCGGTTCTCTCTCATCAATATGCAGCAGTTGACTGACCTTCGGGCGTGCGTAAAGGTAGGCGAGGTAAGATGCGACCAGAAGTCCAAGGAACAGAGCGGGTATTGTGTTATCGCCGAAAATCGACCAAAGGAGGTTTCTGATCTTCGAAAATAAAATTTGTAGAAGTACCGAGAGAATAGAAGGTCCAGCAAATACTCCGAGCAGCATGGCCCAAAACCTATCAGGCAATCTCCCGACGAAGATGTACTTGAAGACGCCGCCGATGACAAGCAGCACGATGACCTGGCTAATAAGGTCTGCCACATTGAACCCTAAGGCCAGCAAAAGACCTGAAATGCAAATAAAGATAGCGATCATTTTACTCATCTCAAATCTCCTCCAAGCTCATCCAGTTAGACAAACATCATTGGTAATCATCAACTCAAAGAAGGGAGAGAAGCTGGTCTATTTAAGTTCCTTCACACTATTAGACGACTTCTGTGTGCTGCAAAAAAAAACTTGCGAAAGAGGTTCTGGTGGCACCTAAAAGGGGTTCTGGCGGCGTCTAATAAGGTAGAAGCAGTTATTTGACAATCGGGTGAGCTTCCGTCGCGTTTGGAGGCTACAATGGAGAACGAAACGCGGCAGACCTTAACAGAGAAAGAACTTGTCGATTTGCGGCGAGTGTTCGTTAGGTATTGGAACAAGAATAAGCGCTGGAATTTAGCAGATGACCTAGCTCAAATTGGTTTGGTGCAGTGCTGGCTGAAATCTGACAAGTACAAAGCTAAGAAGGGGAAGAAAAATGGGAGACCGGCTAGTCGGAAAACCTTCTTAGTAAGAGTGGGTATAAACAAAGGTAAATCATACCTCCGCACTGTGGATAGGCGCGCAAAGAAAGATCAAGAGCTTATTGAGAAAGCTGAAATCTACAAGAAGCGCTTATTCCCTAAGGTTTCGTCGAGAAAACCTTCAAGCGAATAAGATACTTCCGTTGAATCCTTCAGCAGAGTATTTTGTAACTGAATAGCTTATAGAAAGAGAAACTCTGCTGATGAATATTTACAGCAGAGTCGTGATAGCCTCGCGGGGTTCTAGTTCTAGTAGTGCTCCGCTTTCCCTTCATAATACTACACATCATAAATCTTCCATTATCCCTGTCTTCAGGGGGAGAAAAGGAATGCAAAAACAGTTCGCGATAGAAGCTCACCAATTGTCAAATAACAATCACACCACTCTTGACGGACTTTCTCAAACGGCCTACCCTTCATACAGCAACCCATTGAAAACAAAGGGGTTTTGGATTTAGGTCTGATTTTTGAGGAGGTCAAGTATGTCAGAAAAAGAGGATCACCGCTGCGTGGACCCACAAGTGGGGCGGCTACTAGCGGATGAAATCTCAGGCGCGCTTACGGAGCCAGGGCGAGAGGATGATCACCGGCGTTTCGGTGAGCATATCAAAGAGTGCCGAAAGTGTCTTGAAGCAGTGCTTGATCACGCAAATGAAACAGTAATCATTCCGATACTCAAACGGATTGCGCGTGAGAAAGGGGTTTCTTTTGACGAGGTACTAGAGGCATTTGGTCAGCAAGTACGTGCAATGCACCGAGCAGGAAAACTAAAAACCAAGTTCTGAGAAGCTATTGCTTCCAATACTATAAGACGCGCATTGCGCGTCTTTCCCTTTTAGCTCACTTTCTTATTCTATCTCTATAGAAAAACGTAAGAGCGAAAGCCATAGCATCAAAAATGCTCATCCGGTAGTCCTCGCTCATCCACGGCTTGCGAAAAGGTGGTAGCTGCGGCGCAAGCTCTGGAAATAACCCTGCGATTATCGTGGCGACCTGATATTTGTTGAGCACACCGGACTTGGAGAATGCTTGTCTTACCGCGAGCCGTGAAATGCATTGTGCTTCAACCTTCTCGCTCGCGGCGAGCTTTAAAAGGTCTTGTATCAATTCTTGGACGCGCGAGCATCGTCGCGATCCCTTCGCCGTGCAATCTTCTACGACGAGCACATCCGGTCTGTAGCGCTTGATAACTTCACCAATCAATCGTACACACTGAGCGTTCTTGTCGCCTTTCGTCGTCTTCACGCCCCAGTCAACCAGTTGTGCAGGTGCTTCTAGGACGGCGAAGCCACAGCCTCTCGTTACGGGATCAATGGCAAGCACGCGCACGAAATGCCTCATGTGTTGTGCGTAGAGCCACCACTCGACTTAGCAGTGATTGCTTCCAAGATCGCAAGTTTTCGGATGGTGCTGCGATGCGGCTTAGCTCGTGCGAGCATGAAGGATAGGAATTGAACGCGACACAATGTTTCTCGCTCCACTTCCTGAAAGAGTCCTGCGAATAGCTCTCGTGCTGACCTGCCAAAGATAAGCTCATAGGCAAATATGGTTTGGAGCGCTGGCTGTCGTGCAAAACATTCGTAACGAGAAACCTTCGTGCCACTTTTGCAGCCTAGCAGGAATGCTACCTCTCTTTGAGAAAGACCGACTCGCTTGCGGTGTGTGCGCAGATAGTTCTGTAGTTTTTGATAGGGCATGCCGAGGTAGATCGTAATGCGTTGGACCTTTATCATATTGTGGACACGAGGACTTCAAAGAATAATAAAGTTGCCGTTAGCGGCAACTTTTTGAAGTCCCTTTGGACATCCTCTGGTAGTTCACTTATTGATCTTCCTCCTACCTATTTTCGCGGGGATATTAGGGACTTCAGGGACATTCTTTAAGAGCTTAACGGGACAGGTAGTTAAAACCGTAAAGATTTATTATTCAATTCCCTTCCGCGATCTTACGGCAAATGACCTCCTAGCAACGTCCACAACGTCCCTTATGTCCACTTGAGAGCAGCTTCTTAGCAATAAGTTATCTCTCCAGGCGTGCCGCTCCACCCGGCTACTGTAATTCCACCTACAAAGTGGTTCCCTCTTCAGCTATAGGCTCATTGGCGTCTTTCGGATTCAGGCCATATCTCTCATATAAACGCTCCAGCTTGGGTTTTTCAGAGAGAGAGATAATAAATACGCCGTTGCTCTTCTGAGGTTTCAGGTTAAGCCTCTTGCGAATGACGCCTCCAATCCACTTCGCCGTGATCTTCCGCTCATAGTCCGCCCCATAGCGATCTATAAACCAGTTTGTGATGTCCTTGATGGAAGGTCTACTTTCTCCTGATGAGAGCAAGTCCCGAATGATTTCGAGAATCTGCGCCTCTATATCCATCCCGCGCTCGACGATCAGTTCGCGGTTGTAGCGGCGTGCAAGTTCGCGCAGGTCATTTCTTGTATGCTCGTCTTCAACGATACTGAGGAGCGGAACGAAAATCTGGTTCAGGCGCGGCTCGATGCTGCGATCTACAAGGCTTTCAGAGACGATGCGCTTATGGAGATTGCGGAAGCGAAAGAGCAGGAGTTGATTACGCAGGCGCAGCGCCGTTTCTTTATAGGCCGAAGGCATATTGATCGGAATATCATCCCGGAGACGGCGTTGCCCCATCTCTTCTGTGAGGCAACGGCTCTCCAACGCCAGATCTTGAAAGAATCCACGTGTCGCAACCATCTTCGGGCCATAGACCGCATAAGCTCGCGGGTTGAACTCTCGCTGCGGTGACACCTCGCTGCGGAGCACGGGAAAGCCTCTCGCGTTGCCGTTGTTAAGAATCTTTACGACCTCGGCGCGCTCATCGCTCAATCGGAAATCGCCCTCATCGATGATGAGCGTTCCGCGAAATGTATCAAGGATGCGGAAGAGCGGCGACACCGTTGATGCGCCACTTGCGAAGATCGGCTTATAACAGAGTGAGCCTGCGATAAGCAGGAAGCGCGTCTTACCGCTGCCGGGATCGCCCCGCAACCGCAGGTACGGAAGCTCGTTGAATCCATCGTATATCCAGCTAAAGAGGACATAGTAGGCCGTGATCTTTTCAAACAACGGGCTTACATCAATGTATTGGTGGATAAAGCCCTGAATATCATTGAGCAACTGCGCTTCCGACTCGTATTTTTCAGGCTCGGACGGCAAAAGCACAATCTCATTCTTAATGAGATTGTTATGTGGTGAGTACGGGACCAGCCGCTGATGCGGCGTGAGACTCACGCTCATTTCATAGCTCCACTTCTCATCTTTCCAGATCACAAAGGCCGTCTGCGTCTCAGCGGGCCGGTATACCATCTCTAAGATCGCTCCGTCACGGAGCAGAGCCGAGACGGTAGGAGTTGCTACTTGCTTCTTTACGTCTTGGGCAGCCTTCTTAATGTTTGTTTCCATGTCACGGGTGAGCGCGATCTAGGGCATCGAGCGCTTGGATGAAGCTCATGTGCTCGACCTCTTGAATGAAGCTGACAGCATCCCCATGCTTCCCGCAGCCGTAGCAGCGGAACGTGCCAGTCGCCGGGTACACAGCAAGCGAAGGACTGTGGTCTTCATGGAGCGGGCAGAGACCTGCGAGGTTCTTACCTGATGGTCGGAGCGTTACGTAGTCTCCGATCACTTTTTCGATAGGTACTGCTCGCTTGAGGCGTTCGATGCGCTCCCGTAGCGGCGAGTCTGTGTTGTAACTTTGAGCTTGGTAGGTAGATTCCGTTGGAGCAGGCGGCTCTGGCGCAGGCGTCGCTTGTTCCAAGAGCCTCAAAAAAGCCTCTCGCTTCCAGCCTAAACGCACGAAAAAATCCGTGATGTCACCGCCATTTCCAACGTCCTCGGGCAACTCGATAAGCTTCGCGTGTGGGATCGTCCACGCGACCCGTAGTGCCCCTCGTCGTCCGGCATCATCGCGGTCGAAACAGATATACACGCGAGGGATGGATTCGAACTCCTTTGCCCACTCTGCCTTGAATGCTCCTGCACCACCTGTCGATGTCACGGCATCGAAGCCGTTTGCCTCAAGCACCAGCCGGTCAAACTCACCTTCGCAGATAATCACTTGCGGAGGACTTTGCTGTATCACTTCCCACCCGTAAAGCTCTACAGACGCTCCAGGCGAGGCCATGATCTTCGGACCCGGAAGCAAATCCTGAGGGTCACGGGCGAGCTTAAAGAACACTACCCCTCCATCGCGATTGAAGATGGGAATTGTGATCCTCCAGCCATTCCAGCCAAGCAAGTGGCGGTCGAGTACGTCATCGTTAATACCTCGATCATTGAGATACGCTCGGACTCTCTGAGGCAGCGCCTTGTGATACTGCTCTGCGAGGTGATGGGTGTTACTGGTCATTCATGCTCAAGATAGCTTCTCCATCGCAAGGCAAAAGGATAGAAAAGTTGCCGGGAGTGAGAACCTTTGCGGTCTACGAGCATCAATACTTCTGGTTTACGCTCGTAAAGGTATGGCTGACCTTAAATCTCATAAAGGCGATCTAACAATCCGCGACCTCTATCCCCACCTGAACGAGGAACAACTCAAAGAGGCTGAGGAAAACTTCAAGCGGTACATCGAGCTATCTATTCGGATGTATCGGCGCATCCAAGCAGACCCCGAAGCGTATGCGCGATTCAAGGCTTTGACAGCCTTGGGGCAACCTCCTACGATAAGAGATATCAAGTCGAGTAAGCCCAATACCCCAACCTCACAGTGAGGAAATTCTTAGGATATATCCGTGTCTCGACTGCTAAGCAGGGAGAGCACGGCGTATCACTTCAAGAGCAACGTGATGCAATTGAGCGCTACGCCTCGCGCAATAATTTCGAGATAGCTATGTGGTTTGAAGAGCGGGAGACGGCTGCGAAGCGTGGCCGTCCCGTATTCAATCAAATGCTCAAGCTCTTGCGGCAGGGCAAAGCCGATGGCGTCGTTATCCACAAAATTGATCGCAGCGCCCGGAACCTAAAAGACTGGGCTGACCTAGGCGAACTCATTGATCAGGGTATCGACATTCACTTCGTTAATGAAAGCCTCGACCTTAACTCACGAGGCGGCAGGCTTTCAGCGGACATTCAAGCAGTCGTGGCCGCAGACTATATCCGCAATCTCCGGGAAGAAGCCAGAAAAGGGTTTTATGGCCGAATCAAGCAGGGGCTATTTCCCCTACCTGCACCTCTCGGCTATCTTGACAAAGGCCAAGGACAGCCAAAGGTGTTTGATCCGGTGCAAGCCCCGCTTGTGAGGAAGACTTTTGAACTGTATGGAAGTGGCCGTTACAACCTCCATCAACTGTCAGACGAAACGTTTCGTCTCGGCCTTCGTAATCGTAGAGGTAACCGAGTGACACTTAATGGATTATCTGTTCTCCTCAACAATCCATTTTACATCGGTCTTATTAAGCTTAAGAGCACGGGCGAGCTATTCCCTGGCGCTCATGAGCCGCTGATTCCAAAATCACTTTTTGATCGGGTTCAGCATATTCTCAACAGAAAGACGAACACCCGCTCTTTTCGGCATGATTTTCTCTTCCGCCGCTTGATAACTTGCAGACCCTGTGGCTACTCGCTTATCGGCGAGGCGCAGAAAGGCTATACCTACTATCGCTGTCATACGCGCGGCTGTCTAACGACCTGCATCCGTGAAGAGACTATAGAAGAAGCGGTGCTACAAACATTTTCCCCTCTCCAATTCAGTGTTGAGGAGAGGATGTATATCAACCAGAACATTACGCAGATCAAAGAAGAATGGCGCAGCCAAGAGCAAGCACAACTTAACGCTTTACAACTGAGACTTGGTCAAACCAACGACCGGCTGGCCCGGCTGACCGATGCTTATTTAGATCAGATGATCGACAGGGATATTTTTGAATCAAGAAAATCCTCGCTGCTCATGGAACAGAAGGATACTGAAGAGGCCATATCTTCATTGAAGACGGGCGACCAGTTTTCCCCCAACCGCCTTGCTGATTTCCTCGAACTCTCAGGAAGCGCGTATTACAAGTACAAATCGGGCTTATGCGAAGAAAAACGTGATTTGCTTAGAATCGCTACCTCGAACCGACTGGCGGAGGGCAAAAGTGTAGATTTGACGCTCTCTTTGCCGTTTTATGAGGTGGCAAATCGCTTCCAATATTCAAACGGTGGACCGTATCGGGACATACCTCGAACTGTGAATCGGTTATTGGGTAAATTGAGAAGGACGAACGCAGTGTAGCGGAGTGAGATCAGAGAACCAAGAGGGATAAGTTGCCGGAAGCGGCAAGAACTTCAGTCCCACATGTTGGGCTATTCTTTTACAAGCAGTTTCCTCACCTACGCTGTTGAATTGCCTTGCTCGTTTGCCCTTGACGATTTCTGGTTATCTGCTAGTGTGTAGGAAAGTTGGATTTTCCAACTTCAGACTACGTCGAATTTAGGTACATCCTTATGCCTATCGTTAAAGTAAAGCCAAAGGGGCAAGTCACCTTACCCGTCGCGATTCGCGAGGAATTGGGTCTCCAAGAGGGAGATTTCGTTGAGGTGCGGAGCGACCGGGGCACGGTCATATTGAAGCCCAAAAAGGTCGTTGATCCAGAGGACGTGCTGACCCCCACAGAGGCACGTATGGTACGCCGGGGATTGGCACAGATGAAGCGTGGAGAGCACATCACCCTTGAACAGCTCGAACGTGACTTGGAGCGTCCGACTCGTAAAGGACGCCGAAAAGCAGTTCAGAAAACTTCCCGCTGACCGGCAGACACAGGTACTAACGCATCTTCGCGCGATGCGTGAGGATCCGTTTCGGGGGGATGCGATCCCACTCAAGGGGCCGGAATGGAAAGGCGTGTATCGTGCGCGCGTCGGCAGGTATCGTATTATCTTCGTTCCACTTCGCGCTGAACATATCGTTGAAGTTATCGCTATCGTTCCACGCGCCGAAAAGACATACAAATAAGGCATCAAGTACTCGGCTTTAAAGAACTGCGAAGAAACTAAAGTGAACCATACCGGCCTTTTTCTCGTCTCACACTGAGTGAACAAGCCTCTGTCCTTGGTTTTCCGGCAATGTACCGCAACGGCACTGCCTGGTCGTGTGGAGTCGATGCACGGAAAACCGAGGATTCTTCATCACCTCAGCAATGGAACCTGTTGTCCAGTTCACACGCAGATGGAAACCTATTGCCCCTTGTGCGGAGCGGTGGATGTCGAGCTTAGACCGCTACGTATCTTTCGCGTGGTTATGAGGTCGGAGTTAGAGGCCGATTACAGCCTAGCTGAGAACCAGGGTAGTGAAAGGGGGTAAAATATATCTCCTGCGGCGACCCTTTAAATACATAAAGAGCTAATAACCTTGTCTCTTGATCGGTAAGCCAAGAGACTCTATCATTCCAACACCCGCTGCAAGCTTTTGCTTCCTCTCTAAGATTCGTTGTCGTACAAGACCTTCAAGTTGATTATTGAATTCCTCGGCTGAAGGGCGCTGCCAATCCAAGTACTGCTTTATATCTTGCACTGTCTTCGTATAGGCGTTTTTGATCGCTTCGCTGCTAGGTTCGGCCTGTGTGTATGTAAGGCGTATTTCATTCTCAACAATCTCACCAGCCGGACGGGTTGTGGTGTAGGTATTCGGCTGCACTTTGAAGAGTTCCGCATCCCCTTCAAAGGGGATCGCAATGGTTGTTTTCGTGCCCTGCACGTAGAACGGCCTGCTCCGATCAAAGATAGCTCGATTGAAATCCCTGCTTACGTCTACTTGCGCCTCTCCATGTTCCGCGACGTAAATCTTATCGTCCTTAATCACGGGAACGTTGAGCTGGCATTCGTGGACAATCTGACTGACAAGCTCATCTTCGGCTGTTCTTTGGAGATGAGCCGAATCAATCTGCTGAACTCGTTCTGCTGCCTGCTGCTTTTGATGTTCAATGACGCTGAACATATCCACTTGCGCGAAAAGGTATTGTCCTCTCATTGGCTTACTTTTACTTCCTTTCTTGAGGGTCGCTGCATACTTTCTCTGATATTAGCTTGCTACTTCTACCACTTGAGAACTGGGGCGGAGCTTTTCAAGCTGAGCAGCACGCTCTGGCCCCATAAGCTCATGGAGAAACGCCACAGGGCGTTCCCAGAGGTCTTCCGGCTTCCTAACACCCGCATGGTAAAGCGATAGATACTCGCCACGCGTTAGGGTTAATGGAAGAGAAAGTAATTCGAGCGCGTCAGCCGGGATGCCAACCTCAAGCTGCTTGAGAATCGTTTCTACTGACTCCTCGCTCGGCCCTTTGTCAATAAACATGACAGTAGCAATCTGGTTCGCGGCGCGTAGGTGGAAGCGTGTGGTGTCGGCGCAACTCCGCACATCGCCGTACCCGACCGTGTTATAGGCGTTCACGCTGTAGCTCTGCTCTATGTGCTCCATCGGCACGCCGTGTATCCATTCCCATAAGAGCAAGGCGCGTTTGCAGCGCGCATAGTAGCCAAAGAAGTCGCTCACGTTGCGCTGCAAGGTGGCAACAATGCTCTGTCCGTACCTCTGTGCCGCATCCCGAGGCCATCGTGTTTCTGACGGTGCAAGCCCCTTCCCGGCTTTGGTTCTCGTCTTCATCATTGGCACATACACGCCATCTAGCTCAGGAAGCCCCTGAATGAGCGCCATAATGTGCTCGACGGTGAGAGCGCTATCCTGGACTCCCTTAAGCAGGTTGATAAGCCGTATAACCGATACGAAGGAAAGGGACGAGCGCCCACAGACCTGACCGAGGAGGCTTAGCTGCACGTAGCCTCCTTCTTCCTCAATGAGGCCAAGTCGAATCATCTCTTGCAGGAGCGCCGCTAGACGCTGTTCCATGCTAGCTTGCCACTCTGGATGCGATCTCACAGCCAAGTAGCCGCCGTAGGTGTTTGCAAGAAGGCGAGCAACTTCCTGCTGCTCTACGCGGCCCACTTGAGCGAGCAGCCGAAGTACCCACGTCTCGACGTGCTCGGGGTCGAACGAGGAACGCAGAGAGGCAAGATCACCCATGACGTAGCGACCAAAAAGAGTCTCTCGCTCATATCCGTTGTTCGCTAAGATGATCGATTGGCCTTCTTCATTAAACCCTAACCGCCCTGCCCGCCCGGCCATGTTTTTGTACTCTGCTACGGTAAACGGGCGGCCATCCTCTCCAACGAATTGCTGCTCGGCCAGAATGACGGTCGAAGCCGGGGTGTTGATGCCTGCTGCAACCGTCGTCGTCGCCGCTAACACCCGCACCTTACCTTTGGGATTTCGGAAGGCCCGTTCTACGGCCTCCTTTTCTTCAGGGAAGAGGTTCGTATTGTGAAAAGCAGTCCCGCCCGCCAAGCACCGCCGCAGCCTCGCTGAGGAAGTGGAGAGGTCGCGCGTGGGCAGTGCTGAAAGCGCTTCGTCGGCGACGGGGAGACCGAGTTCATCTGCGAGATACGCAGCGCTACCTTCAGCAGGACCGCGCCTATTCCGAAAGACAATAACCTGTTCCTTTTCGTTCTGCTGCATGAGCATCCTAACGAGGGGAACGATCATATCCTGTGAGCTTGGCTTGTCTCTTCGCTGGCGGACCGCGCCCGGAGGGAGCAGTTGCTTTACCTTCACCTCACCGGAGGTATCTAGGTATTGGAACGTGCCACTTCGATCAAGCACACCTTCAACGAGCGGCACAGGCCGCTTATCGGTGATGAGACTCTTGCAGCCAAGCCAATCATCGAAGTTATTGACGTTGCCGATTACGGCAGACAAAGCAATGAGTTGAGGCGAAACTCCTTTCTCTCTCGCAGCGAGTAGATAGGTTAACAATAACTCTACGGTGATACCCCTTTTCGGATCTGCGATGAACTGTGCCTCATCAAGTACCACTAGACCGATCTGGGTGAGCAGCGAGGGGTTGCTTAGGGCAAGACCCAGGAACATCTCGTAGGTCAGCAACGCTAGATCATACTTGCCGCGCACGAACGCACTCGCCGCGTCTACGCGATCCCCTGTACAACGGATCACACGAACATCGAGCCGTTCGCCGTACAGAAGCGAGAACTGGTCATACTTCTCATTGACCAGCGCCTTATACGGAAGCAAGAAGGCGGCTTTACGGCCATCAACAACGGCGCGGAGCGCGGCCATCTCTCCAATGAACGTCTTGCCTGAGCTTGTTGGGGCAACCACAAGCAAGGAATCGCCGTCAAGCACCCTGTGATCGTTTACGGCTTGAAGCTGTAGGTCGTTTAGCCCTGCCTTGAACCACGATGTCCATTCCGTAAGCACTTCTTGCGGCAAGCCGAAAGCAGCCAGTTCTTCAATTGCGCCGGTTACTCGAATGCCTCGGACTTCGGGAAATGCCGCAAAGAAGCGCTCGCCCGCACGCAGCGCAGGGATTGTCAGCCCTCCTTCGACATAGCCGAACATAACGGGCGTTTGCACGACGCCGATCCTTGCGGCCTCTGCCCGCACACGATCCATTACTTGATCCATTGCTGTGGATAGGCTGATCGCTGTTTCTGCCTCTTGTAATGCATCTATAAGCGCCTTACTGAGTAAACCATGTCCGCTCCCAGGAAGCTCGTAAGCGACTTCATTGATGTTGGCGGCAGAAATGAGAATGCGGCCCTTACCTGCGAGTGCATCAAGCGGGAATCCAGGGTCGCGTGAGATAGGACTGTTTTCTAAGACGCGCGCTGGTGCGCCGCCACTGAAACAGCAATCAAGAACAAAGAGCATAGCCTTAGCCTTCGACTCTTTAAATCGAGTGGCTAGCTCCTCCATCGAGATGGTCGTATCAGTAAGGCTATCGAGCGCGGTGTCATGAGTTACGATGCGGTGATCATGCGAGCCGTGACCGGAAAAAGAGAGGATAACTGTATCGTTGGGGCCTGCCGCACCCAAGGTTTCGTCTAGAGCATGACGAATTGCTGCGGTCGTCGCGTTCTCGTCGATGAGGAGATTCGCTTCAATGTCAGAGATGGTGTCGCAGAACAGCGCCCAAAGCGCCTTGGCATCCCGGCGAGCGCCGGTTAGATCACGTATCTGCGGGTCCCGGTATTTATCAATGCCGATAAAGCTTGCGCGGATCATGAAACTTCACCCTTAATGCTTTTTATCTATGGGCGGATGCGGGTCGTTGCCGTAGCTGTCTTTATCCCGAATCCTATTCTTACGGTCATGAATGACAAGCTCGGACTTGTTCGCCTTGGCGAGCGGTGTACCAGCTTTAATAGCAGCGCCTTGCGTATCGTGGAGACTTGACGCTCGCTTATCACCCTCGCCTTTGACCGCCCATCCGCCATCCTTCCTATGCGTTACGTGGATGTTCTTTTTAGTCATGGTTTCTCCTTGTTACTGCTCCAAGTAATTGAGCAATTCTGACCCTTTTTTCAGTACCCGTGAGATCACGCCCTGTACATGAAAATCTTGATTGAGAATGATCGGTTTGTGTGTCGGGTTCGTTGATTCCGGCTTCAAAAGAAAGTACCCCTGCCCTTGCACCAGCCGCTTGATGGTTGCTTCGCCATCAATGAGCGCCACAACGATGTCACCTGAGCGCGCGACGGGCTGTTGTCTGACCACTACCAGATCGCCGCTTTCTATGCGCTCGCCCTCTACCGTAGCTTTGTTCATAGAATTACCGCGCACCCGCAGAAGGAAAAACTTCGCGCTAGGCGGCGCAAGAAACTCCTTAGGAAGTCGGACCCATCCTTCGAGATTTTCTTCGGCCACCATCAATGAGCCTGCCGGGGCTTCGCCCACTAAAGGGACTGACAGTGTCTCAGCCCGCTCCTTGATTGTCTTGAGTAATCGGAGTCCTCGTGCGCCAGGCCACCGCTCAATGTCTCCCTCGTCTTCTAGCCAACGCAGGTAGCGCAACACGGTTCGGGTAGATCCTACCTTGAGTGCGCGGCGAAGCTCTTCAACGGTTGGCGGCATTCCATAGTGAAGTATCCACCGGCTGATAGTGGCGAGCACTTGTTCTTTAGTTAAGAGCTTATCTTTTCCCATAGAAGAATTCTGTCACCTGCAATGTCACCTTTGTTTCCATACATATTCTAAACCTATTCTGAGTAGCGTCAAGCTTTTTCTGCCGCGCTATTTCCTCTGCTCTACCATCGCGATCTGTACAGTAACGTTATAAAATCGCTTCACTTTAGGCGAACCACTCTGGAAGAAACGACTGCTCTCGTCGGGCGAGCGCCAGCGCCACCGCGCCGCGCGCCTCTGCCTCTCAGAAGTGATGACCATCATCGTGATGTTCCACTCATCAAGTTACCGCAACTTCAAGGCTTATTACACCGAGCAGGTGCTGACGCATTACGCTGGAGCGTTCCCGCGCCTCACCAGCTACCAACGCTTCGTCGAGTTGATGCCTTCTGCTTTGGTTCCCTTATGCGGCTACTTGCAGACGCGAAAAGGAAAGTGTTCCGGCATCTCGTTTATTGACTCGACTTCTTTGAAAGTCTGCCACAACCGGCGCATCCATGCGCACAAAGTATTTGAGGGTTGCGCCCGTCGGGGCAAAACCAGTGTGGACTGGTTCTTTGGCTTCAAACTGCACCTCGTTATCAACGACTGCGGCGAACTGCTCTGTGTGCGGCTCACGCCCGGCAACACGGATGACCGGCGCCCTGTGCCGGAACTGGTCAAGGAGTTGTTCGGCAAACTCTTCGGCGATAAGGGCTACATCTCGCAACCGCTGTTCGAAACGCTGTATGACAGGCAGGTGCAACTTGTCACCAAGCTCAGGGCGAAGATGAAGAACCGGATCGTCTCAATGTTCGACAAGATCATGCTCAGGAAGCGGGCCATCATCGAGAGCGTGGTAGATCAGCTCAAGAACATCTCGCAGATCGAGCATAGCCGCCATCGCAGCGTGGCCAACTGCTTCGTCAACTTGCTGGCCGGGCTGGTGGCCTATACTTATCGGGAGAAGAAGCCGTCCTTGAACATTCGTCTCAAAGAGCAGTTGCGGCTTCCAGCCCTGGTGTTCTGAGTTCGCTTATCCCGAACTCACGTTAAGTAACTATTTCGCAGAGGGGAAGCTTCATACAAAGCTTCCCGCTTTCTTTTTTGCTGACGGTGAGATGAGGAGTGCTGCTTGGATTTAGCTTCTTTTGCCTTTTGTTGACGCTAGCCTAATTCCTGCATTCATTGTAGAGCACGGAAGGTTCTCTGGAAGTTCGACTTGATCATCTACTAGTGCATTGATCCAGCATCCACTCACCTCACTATATCGGAGCAATACTTCTAGAGTAGGTTCCCGCGTGTCTCGCTCGAATCCCGATACATAGTTTCGAGCGAATTCAGCATCTAGCCCAAGCAGCTTTCCTATCTCGGTTTGCGAGAGTCCAAGCGCCTCACGAATCTGGCGCAGCTTTCTGCTCAAATGTTCTGGTCGTGTGCGTGACGCTGATCCCATTAGGATGTTCCTCCTAATGGGATACAATCAGCAGTTCCTAGATTGAGCTTGCGTCTGTGACCATTTCGTCCTACTATTCTGCTACGCTTTTTTGCCGCAAGAAACCGAACTGTTTTTGGTTTCTTGACGGCTCGCATCACCCTTGATGTAAAGCCGCTCCGTGCATCAGCAGATTGTCAAAACCAGAGGCAAACAAAATACCAGCAAAGGCGACAAGAGCCAAACACTATTAGGCAGATTGATGAACACAACTCAGACGAACGCGGCGAGGGTGCTTGAGCCTGTGGTGAACTAACAGAGGTAAGCTATGAGGCGAATCGTAGTAGTTCTTTCTCTGTGCGCGGCACTGCTAGCGGGAGTATTAGTGTCTCCAAGTGAGGCGCAGCATAGCTCGCATCGGATTTCGCAACAGACTAGACAAAGCGTGTCTCGAAGGCTTGTTGACAACATTCGCGATGCGCCAGTCATCGTTGCAAGGCCCGGTGACTTGAAGCTTGAGAGCTATGCGAGCGTGGAAAGCATTTCGACGCTCGTGCCGAATGATCCGGGATATGATCCCGCATGGGGGAATATTCTCGGGTTGCCCTTCCTGCTCGCCGAGCTGCAACAGCAGACGGGCCTGAAAACGGTCTATATCGTCGTGATGGACACGGGTATCACACCTCATCCTGACCTTGATGCAAATCGCGCAACTCAGTACGACCGCGATTTCACGGGATCGCCATCGCCTGATCCTGCGTTCAGTACGCATGGACAGAACGTGGCGTCGATTGCTGTCACGCGGACGAACAACGGGATAGGTGCAGCAAGCATCGCGGGATATACTGGAACAGTCAAGGTCATCGATGTGAGGATTTTTGACGTTAATGATACGACATCGGTGCAAGCGGAAGTTGACGCCTTGAATTATGTGGCCTCGCTCGTCGATCAGGGCGTGCCCATCGTCGCAGTCACTTGCGCGTTCGGCGGCCCCGGTGAAGTCCCGCCAGAGCGTGACGCTATCAACGCGCTTACCAATAGAGGTGTCGTGGTCTTCGCTGCTGCGGGAATTGGGCCCGATGGCGGACACGATTTTCACCCTGCGGCCTATGCTGTGACGAACCCACTCGTCGTACCGGTCACTGCATTGAACGCTGCGGGCGACGGCCTTTCCAGCCCGAATGGTTGGGGAACGATTGCCGCGCCTACGAACGTCAGAGTGCTCGCCAAGGCATCCGAACCGAACTGGGTGGGAATTTTTGGTGGTCTCTCAGCTTCGGTGGGTCAACCTGCGGCAGCATATGCGCTGATCAGCAGTCTCTTCCCGGGGCTGAGCCCCGCTGATAGGCTTCGACGGCTCGTGTTTTCCGCCTCGCCCCTGAACGGGGCGGCTCCGAGAAGGCTGAACGCGTACCTCGCGGGCACAAAGCACGTGTTCCTCGTCGGCTCGCAAGGTCCGACAACAGGTGCCGCCGTGCTCGATGCGCTCAGTTCCATCGCAGGACCGTTCGCTGTACACTCGCGGTACTTCACGAGCGGTTTTACGGTTGACGAGCCAACGCGCGTGGCATTCTTCGCGTACAACCTTGACCTTACAACATCACTTAGTTCGCTCCGGGTGAAAGCGGTGGGCTTACAAGGGAAGGAATACACGCTGCCAATTGCCGATCCGCTCGCCACGATGCCTAACGAACCGTTTGTCACGAAGGTGACCGTCACGCTCCCGGACGAGCTAGCTGGAAAGGGGAACCTGATCGTCACGTTCATCGTGAACGGCACGGAGACGAATGGGGTTAGCATCACGATCAGGTAACAGCAGTGACCTTCATAAATGTCTCGGTTCAGCCACCCCATCTAAGGTAAAGCTCCGCGTGGTGCGGAGCTTATCTGTGAATACCTAGCTTGCCAAGATTCCACTGGTAGGAGCATTTCTGGCAGCGGATATAGAGCCATTGCTTTTGAGAGAACCCACGTACTTCCCACCCACCGGCATGGTCGTAGTGTTCGACTCGCGCCCGAAAACTCGTCCTGCACCAACGGCAAATTTTCCCTTTAACAAGATCGGCGTACTCTTCGAGCGTGGGGGCTTGTTTAGCAAGCCCGCACTTCCCATCTCCCGACAGGTTTATTTCAGTGATGAGACGATCACGTTTGGTGTTCTTCATGGCGTTTACTCCTTGATGAAACCGACCTCGACCAGATAGCTGTTGAGAGTAGGCGAAGCAATGCAGGAATCGCAGTACCCGCTCTCTGGGTGACGGCAGCAGTCGTGGCAGATCACTGCGTTACAGGCGTCACAGCATATCCAATCTCGATCCGGTGTTCCGGTAAGGAGCACGACCCCGAGGCCGTTCGAGAGCACTCTGCTTGAAACCTCGATCTCGCCTCGTACCTCTCGACCACAGATTTCACAGCACACTTTGCCACCTCCTTCCTTTCTCAGAGCTTTTCGAGGAACGCTCCGAGCTTTGCCGTCATCTGGAACTGCGGGATGGGCTTCAGCGTCTTGAAGGCTGCGGTGAAAGCGTTCGTGAGACTCCACAGGGTACGAGGCTGGAACTCCTCAAACTCTGGGGTGAAGTAATGCCGGTGGACGGCGGGAAGCAGGTTGCGCGGGAAAAGCTTCTCCGTAAGGCACGCATCATAAATCAGTGACTTTGCCCGCGTGTCCGGGAGCGCGCGCGCTTTCCATTCTTCAATGCGCCGGGCCATAGGATCGAAGTTCCGCTGGATCTTCTCGACGCCTACGGCGACGAGATCGGTAAGCTCCATCGCCTTCGTGTGCTTCCGCAAGACCGGCTTGAAGTCACCGGAAAAGAGCATGTTGTCGCAGACCGTGACGCGCAGCCCCGCGACCATCGAAAGGCGCATACTCTTATCGTTGCCGTTCCGCACGCCAATCGAGAAACGAAAACCGTCCGTGCCTGAGCTTAAGTCGAGCACTCCGAACATTCGCATCCCATCTGCCGAGATCGCGTACTCATCGCGCGTGACCACGAGACTGCGATACGCGAGCGTGAGTGTTAGTTCCTCAATGATCCTAGCGTGCGAAACCGGCTTGTGGGTCGCCGTCTCGGGTGGCGCAGGGATTTGTTGTAGTTCGTCGCGGGTGATCTTCCGTGTTCCGCAGTGGGCAATCAATGTGGCTTCCATCATGCTACCTCCTTTTCGGTAGTGGTTGTTGCTTGGGTTACAAGCTGTAGGTGTGGTTCGCTCGCTGGCAGGATGATCTTGAAAAGAACGTCAAAGAGATTCCGCCAGCACTTCTTGCAGAGGTATGCCCGGCCATCGGCTTTCGCAATCACCTTCTTGCCGCAGTTCGCTGCACAGTTCGTAATCATGCGTACTCCTTTCTCTTTTTGAACTGATAGGGGCTGCACTTAGCTTAGGGGGTTCAGCAGAGAGCAAAAGGATGAAACTTTTGCCGGAGGCGACAAACATTACAAGCTTGGCAGGCGCAGTAGTGAGTTGAAATATGAGCAGGTGTTAAGCAACTCGCACAATTCCCTTACCTTTCTTGGTTGCACGAACTTTCATAATGAGCAGCGGCTCTTTGGCATACGACAAACTGATCGCCTGGCGCATATGTACCTCATCGGAAAAACAGGCACAGGGAAATCGACGCTTTTAGAGACACTCATCCGGCAAGACGTACACTCCGATCAGGGGCTGATCTTGATTGACCCGCACGGCGACTTAGTGGAACGTGTGCTTGCGCAGATACCTGAGCACCGGAAGAGCGACCTCATCTACTTCAACGTGCCGGATACGGAAGCGCCGATGGGCTTTAATCCGCTGGAGCGCGTGCCGACGTCGAAGAGATCGCTTGCCGCTTCAGGGATGCTCGAAGCCTTCAAGAAGCTCTGGGCAGATTTCTGGGGGCCGCGTTCTGAGCACATCCTAAGAAATACATTGCTCGCGCTCTTGGAACAACCGGAGGCGACGCTTGCCGATGTGTTGCGGCTCTTCGATGATCGTGTCTTCCGAAGAAATGCCGCCGAGCGCGTGGCGAACGCGCAGGTTCGGAACTTCTGGCTTCGTGAGTATGAGAGCTACACCGCCCGATTCCGTACCGAAGCCATCGCGCCTATTCAAAACAAAGTAGGGGCGTTCTTAGCGAATCCGATCTCGAATAGAATTCTCACGCGCGCACAGAGTTCATTCGATCTCCGGCGAGTAATGGATGAGGGCAAGCTGCTTCTAGTCAATCTCGCGAAGGGGAAAACGGGCGAAGATACGGCAGCACTCATTGGAGCGTTGCTGGTTACAAAGGTAGGGTTAGCTGCCTTGAATCGGGCGGAGATCGCGGAGGAAGAGCGTAGGGACTTTTACGTTTACCTTGATGAATTCCAGAGCTTTACTACCTTGAGCATTGCAAACATGCTCTCGGAGCTACGAAAGTACCATGTGGGGATGATCCTGGCGCACCAATACCTTTCGCAGCTTGATCCACGCGTGCATGACGCGATACTGGGGAACGCAGGGACAATTATCACTTTTCGACTTGGTTTCTCTGACGCTCAGCTACTCGAAAAAGAATTCCAGCCAGAACTCTCCGCATTAGACCTTGTTAGCTTGCCTAATTACCACGTCTATCTAAAGCTCATGGCGGATGGAGTGGTGTCGAGACCGTTTAGCGCCGAGACGCTGAAGTTACCGCAGGCGCTATCTTGAGTCGGGTCTTCCGCCCGCCGAGGACATAACTGGCTACGAAGCTAAAGAGACGTGCGTGTACGCGTCTCAACTGACCTAGAGCAAATTCAAAAGGCCGTAGGCTATTGTAGCAGTAGGCATCCGGTGTACGGCGACCGCAACGATCAGGCGGTCAACAAACTTCTCAGAAACTTCTAACAGTCGTGCGACAGCAGCGATCACCAGTGAGGAGGCGTCTCATGAGGCATTTCCTAGTGAGAGAAAATGGTTGACATGAGGAGTTTTCAGGCTGGGTCCAGTAGAGACTCCAGCCACGGACGCACTTTTAATTATTTTTTCAGATAAGTTGTTGACAAACAGAGCCAAATATTGTTTAATACAAAGGCCGCTGTTTGTGACAGCAGCATTGGTCTTTACAAAGATGGTTGCACACGATAAAGGCAAACCTGCTGCGAGGTAGGGACGCAAAGCCGTGAGTCTCCAGGCACTTCTGGAGATTGTCTGGTTGCCGAAGGTCATCGGAAAAGCCAATGACATTATAGCTAACTTTGTGTATGGCGATGTTCCCGCACATATGTTGCTATATTCAACCTCTCAATCTTCGCCTGCCTAAAACTCATAAAACTTTTGCTAGACCATACCCTCGTCAGAACCTACCCAACAGGTTCGTTCTAATCGCAAAAGTTATCTCTTTAAATCTGCTTCCATCCTCTTTCCGCGCCTTGACATCGTGCGCTAAATAGTTTACACAAGGCCACGAAATGGTTTGGAGGCATGTAGGAGAAATAAGCCTACTACGCCTACATTTATAGATGAAAGGCTTTCTGGAAAGGCGGCATAGGAGTTGTTTGCCACATTGCTGTCAATCGACGAGCGATTGATGTGAAGCCAGGAGCCCGGAGGAGCTTGGTTGTTAAGCTCACCTTAGAAAGGAAAACAATGCCTAATCAAGCTGAAGCTGCGATTAAGATTACTAAAAGCGGTAGTCAGTATGTGGATCCTGCTGACATAGTAAAGAGTGCCGCAGGGCGAGAACAAATCAGGCAGATGTCTGAAAGTCATGGTAGCGGGCGCGCAGCTAATTTGAGAGATAGTTCTACAACAGCTACAACTGATGCTAATGCTAATACCGCAACTGGAGCTGCCGGGGCAGGTAAGTAATATTCTATCCCTATCGCTCAATAGTCTTCACGGGTGAGCCTCGCCACCTAACGGCTTATCTCTCTAGCCTGTCTGACGAAAACAAATGCCATATAACTTACTCCTGCTCCCTCTCTTGGGCGGGTTTATCTTTATTTGGAAGTGGAATATTACCAGGTATTATGCCGCCCGCTCTCAGAATGAACGACTCATAATCTTTTCAGCAGTAGCTGGCCTCTTTTTTTTAGTTTTTTCATTACTCTTAACTGTCTACCTCCGACAAAGGTGGCCGGGTCTTTCTGTCTGGTGGCATTCCTATATACCGTTCCCGTATTCAGGAACCTCATGCATAGCATTTCTTATCGGTGCCTTTCTTTGGATGCCGCTAAACTGGTTATCTAACCGACAGACCCAGCTACATAAAATCCTCGATGAGGATGGAGATCGGTTTGAGCTAATCTTGAAGAAGGCGATGACCGAACGGAAAATGATCTCCTTAACTTTAAAGAACAATAAAACGTATTTTGGATTTGTCACTGCTCCGCTGAACCCCGCCCTTAAAATGAGGTCAATTAGCATCGTACCTTTCAGGAGTGGATACCGAGATGACGTTACAAAGGCTTTGAATTTTACGACAGAATACTGGAAAGTCTTTGAGGCGTTTACTGCTGAAGGCGATCAGAAGGAAAAGGACCTAAAGCAAGAAAAGGAGAATCAAAATAGGATCAAACAGCTTCAGGTTGAAAAAAGAAAGGAGTTGGCTCAGGCGGAAAGTAGCTTGGCTCAAATAGAACGGAGCCTTACGACAGAGAAAGAGCAAAACGCAAATCCTGAAGCAGTCAGCCAAAATGGAGCAATCTCAAAAGAAGGGATAACAGTAAAAATTGAAGAACTTAAGGGATTCCTACAAGGGCTAAGTCAACACAGGTCAGATAGTAATACTCGTATAAAGATATTAGAAAAGGAAATAATAGAAATCGATTCTAGATACGGAGATTACGAGACTACAGTTCCTGTAGAAGAGGTTTGTATTCTTAGTATTTACCATCATAAGCTTTACGAACAGTATTTTGCTCCAAGAATTGACGAATTTGATCCTATGACTGGGGTGATTGGATCTGCAATCAAAATTAAAGGCTTAAATTTTGCTACTGCGACAGAGGTTAAATTCAATGGCGTGAATGCCAGGAATTTCATTGTAAAATCATCGACCGAAATTGAGGCTATTGTTCCTGAAAATGCACTCAGCGGGCCAATCTGCATAAGTACTCCAGGAGGCAAGACAACGAGTCCTATTAGTTTCTCATTCTTACCTCCACCGACGATCAGCGGCGTCGCACCAGGAAGCACATCGGTCAGCAAGAAAGTGCGAATTATTGGTACTAACCTTGGCGACACAAATGAGGTAACATTTAACGGCTTGAATGCTGAATTTGGCGTTGATTCATCTACACAAATCACCGCCACTGTTCCAACCGGCGCTACAAGTGGACCAGTGACAGTGAAAACGCCTGGCGGTTCTAATATTAGCCCCGGCACTTTCAATGTTACCTCCTGATATTACTTCCTTCAAAAGTATACCGGGATTATCAAATAGACTTTGCCTCTTAAAACTCTATTCAGGTAGCTTGCATGTATTGGCAAATCACATCGAGCTTAACTGGAATCGCAGGACGTGCTTATTATTTAGGACTAACTTCTTTTGTAGAAGCGGGCGTTCCTTGAGGAGAAGCGAGAACTTCCTTTAGGGGAGTTGCTACCCAATCTTTGGTGTATTTTGGTTTGTCTTTGAAAGCGATAGGACTATTGACAAAAAGGGATGTAAGTATAAGGACTGTTCCGATAATAGCAAAAATCAGTCCTGGTGAAACGGAGATCATTGAGGCTTTTAACCTTTCGCTTGGTTTCTCTTCCTCTGGCCTGTCTGAGTCTGTATTAGCAGGTGCTTCTCTAAGCTTTCCTAATATAAAGGCTGCTCCAACTAGCGCCAGGATCATTCCAGTGATAGCCCCAAGATAACTGACCCAAAGTTTAGACAAAAGGAATATATTGGCTTGATGATATTCATTCTCTAAATCATTGGCCTCTAAATAGGCGAGGGTCTCCCACCTTGCGTATTCAAATCTTTCACTATTTGTCGCGTTTGGGATGCTATCAATCGAACTAAGTACCGGGGTTAGATTAGGCTTGTGGTCTTGTTCAATCTTATTGTGAATATAATAGATTTGTATCACACTTGCCGTAAAGCATAGAAGAATTAACGTTACTACTAGAATGAACGTATACAGAAAGGGTCTTTTCTGCCAATTAGGCATCGCTGGGTGAGGGGTTGCCATGATAGAGCTTCTCCTTCAGGGTTTACAACGATAGGGCTTTCATCCAAAAAGACTTGGATAATGTGAGACTAGCGATGAGAAAACTTCAAGTTAGCGAAAAGCCGGAGCTTATGGCGCACCAATCCTAGTCTTATGAATATCTTATGTCAATACATGAACGCAAGGAGTATTGATAAGGTCTTATATGGAGCGCCTCGATGCATCGCTCACAACGTATCTTAAGAAGCTTGCAAGAGGGTTTGGAGCACATTGTAGATAAATAAATAGCAAGGAGAATGAAATGTTGAGTAATAGTTTTCATAATCCCAAGGCCAGAGTTTGGCCTCGTTAGCTTGTATTGCTGGTTCTCTATTTTAAGTATTTTCACACAGATGGCAGAGGCTCAGCATCTGGCCGATTGTGCCAGTAGGTGTGCCAGTGGAAGGTGCGGACACAGGACATTTCAGGCTGTTTCATGTCGTCCCGTGTCGCACCAAGTTGTTGCGAGAAAAGATAAGTTATTGAAAGACAGAGCGAAAACTTTGGCCTGTCACGTCGGAGGTCGCGGGTTCGAGTCCCGTCGGCTCCGCCATTTTGAGAAGCGCGCCTGTATCGTCTAAGGTGCGCTTTTCTACTTTTACCGCACGTTTGCAGCCATTCTCGAAGGGTAGAAGATTCTAGCTTGTGCGCCTGACTGAAGCTATTACGTCCTATCTACTTCCTTGAGTCCCGTTGAAATTCCCACCGAAATGTTATCCTTGAATTTTATACTACATAGTAGTATAGTACATATATGGCCGATGAGGAGACAATTTGGCTTGAGTTTGTCGAGTCAAAAATCTTCTACCGGCGGGTCCGAGAGCTATCGCTTGAATTGCTGACGGCCATTCAGACTGATTTGGTTGAAAACCCGGAGCGAGGGGCCATAGTCGAGGGTACGGGAGGAGCGCGGAAAGCCCGCGTCGCCGATCCCGGCCAGAGTCGTGGTAAGAGTGGGAGCTATCGCTACTTGTACTTATATCTGCCGCACGCCGGGCGCATACACCTCCTATACCTGTATGGTAAAGATGAGCAGGCAGATTTATCTCCTCAACAAAAGAGGATTCTGAGAGAACTTGGTCAGGCAATTCGGAAGGAACGACAATATGGCAAAGACACAAAAGGCGAAGGTAAGTAAGTCAAACTACATGAGCGACGAAGCGTTCGCAGAGTTAAAAGGGGCGTTCGAGGACGCTTTGGCTTACGAGCGCGGCGAGTGTAAAGACCTGCGTGTCACTCGCGTTGCCGTTCCGCGCCCGCCAAAGCCAATGTCTAAAACTGAGATAGCGAGGATCAGGCAACAACTAAACTGTTCTCAAGCTATCTTCGCGATGATGCTAAATATAAGTCCCAAGACAGTGCAGGCTTGGGAGCAGGGACTTCGAACTCCGAGCGATGCAGCATTAAAGCTTTTATCAATTGCCAAGAAGCGTCCTGAAATACTCTTGGAAGAGGTTTAAGAAGTAGCCGTAAAGAGCTAGGTATCAGGAAGACACCATAGGCAGAGATGGCTAACTTTTATCGGATCAAACTAACAAGAACTATCTTAAATTGTAGTAAGCCTATTAGGGTGGGCACTAGAGTCTTGTAGATAACTTTTGGATAGGTACTTTCTATGGAGGCAAAAGTCGTATTCCCAATCGCTGGCTTTATCCTCGCCGTATTAGTGTTCCTCCACACTCTCTTAGTGAAGCGAAAAGAAGCCACAATAGAAGGACAAGACAAAGAGATTACACGGCTAAAACTTCTATTAGATGAAGCCAAGAACAATTCCCCTGATATTCTTGCCGAACGATACAAGAGGAAAATTGGCCGGTACGAAGCTGAATTAAAAGAATTGATGAGTGAAAGTGAGGCCAATAGTGTTGCCATAAAAGAGAAGGAAGCCGCGCTTCAAATCGAACGGGCTAATGTCGCTGCATTAACAGAACAGATGAATAGAGCGAATGAAATTTTAGAAGATTATCAATATCTCAAAGAGCAGTTCTCGTGTCCTCATTGCGGTGCGGAGACAACGACACTCGCACCCACCGAATTTGACTTTTACACAGCATACGCTTGTGGTTATTCAACTGGTGGAGGCTATCACAATTGTCCATGCCCGCGTGACCCTGAATTTCCAACATTTGACGAATATGAATTTGAGATTCGGCAAACGAATACCCGGTGGATATGTATTGCAAAACCGAAAACAAAGCGAGCGGAAAAACTGCATCTTGATAATATGTGGGGTACTACATCTGATGAGGCAAAAACAAGAGTAATTCAGCAATATAATTCCAAAGCCCCGAAGAATAAACGGATTGGCGAGGGCATGGCTCCTAAACAAGTTTCATAGATTCCTCTTTTCAGCTTGCTATATTTCCTGCGTAACGATCATTCAGGGGCTATCGCATTCCAATCCGTTTTGGATGCAATTGGAAAATCTTTCAAGCCCCTTCAGAGTCACTCCAACGTTTGTAGCCCCTCCACGCCAGCGACTATGTTGATTAGGAATTTATGCTTGTGAGAAGAGTACAATTAACGCTGTTACAGTCAGGCGCTGGCCGCGATACCGTGCATCTATCTGGAATTGGCGTGTGGATGTGGTTTGTACTGGATCTGACCAGATGAAAGATCTAACGACGAACCTTTTTTGCGGACAAATGTAGGGAACGATAAAGTTTTGGATTACACACTAAAGAATTTGTGTATTGCTAAGGTATCGAGGTGAATTGTAAGAGAGCGGCTACCGGGGTAGCCGCTCTCTTTGGGTGGAGATCAGCTAGCTGGCTTATAAAGCAGCTAGTAATTTTTAGTAAAGACTTGGTGTAATGCTACCGCCCTCTTTACTTTTCCGATCTCCAGCTAATACATCAATAATTAGTGTTGGCGTTCCAGTAGCGAACAACTGGACAATGAGGGCGGAGTTGCATTAACCAAGTTATTAGCTTGGTCATGTCTCTTACCTCCTCACCAATTATTATACACCATAGAAGACAACCTCATATCTGCACATACTGAGGGACAGTAGCCGTAATAGCCTACAGTCAGAAGCTTCTCTGAGTGTTCATCATAGCTTTTCAATATAATCTTTAGTCTCCGCTTCTTTCTTTCCGGCCACATGGCCGAAAAACCCTGACTCCTGAACCTCCTTCCAAGCTTCCTGATATTGCGGCTGAGCATTGAAAGTTGCCAGTGAGAGTATTTTATCCATCACTTTTATGATCGGTCGGTGCGCCCACGTTTTTTCGTATTCATCTGGTGTTGAAGATAAGATAAGCCCAAATAAAGAGTCCAGAAGTGTCACTTTGTTGAGAGAACGCCGGCCTCCCGTTTTTTCATCCACCAAATCCTTCAGCGGATTACCTCTTCTTTTATCGTAAGCTGCCTTCACGTCCTCCGCACTAAAGACATAATCGTTTTCACAATGCTGCGTTAATGCTTGTGCAATCTCCTCGAAGGTGAAGTTATCCAATTCGACACTGTGATCCCACAGGTAAACGTATTCATCTCTGGTGACAGTACGCTTAGGGAACAGTTCTGACGGTTTCTTGATTAGAGCTTGCTTTATTTTTTCTACATTGCCCTCCTTATCTAAAACCACGAAAACTAAAGCCTGTTTGTCATGATTGCTGTCAATGTATTTTTCTAACTTTTGGAATCCCCCTATGCCACCTAATTTCCTAATTTCAATTCCCAATGTTGGGAATGGCGCGCTAAAAACTCTGGCAGCGAGCTTAGGGAATGTCTCGTACTCGCCGTCTCCTTCGACAACCAAAATCAATTTAGGTCTCGGATTCAGGTGATATTCATTCGAAAGATACTCTAAATATTCCAGCGGATTTTCTGTTACGCCTACGCCGTAATAACTATCTCCATCTTCCGGCGACTGTTCGTACAGATACACTCCTTCGCCTGTCAGATCCTTGTGGAACAGATTCAACATCAGTTCCATCGAGTACAGGCTTTGGGCAAGCTGCGCGTGTCCCTTCAACTTATCCTTTTTTTCTACGGAGATGAAATTAACTAGCTCCCGCCACTTCTCCAGCGGGTCAAGTTCCTGCCTGTCCCTGATGATCTTGTAGCACACGCTTTTGAGGGTTTTCTCGTCTATGCCGATGTCGGCCAGTATTGCTTTTGGATTCCACTTGCGGCGATATTCATCCCAATCGAAGATCTCCTCCGTGATTACGGTTATCGTTCTGCGGTCTGATCTTGTATAAGGATGATAGCGGTCGGAAATTACTTGGCAAATGGTGACTGCTAAATCAACCCTACTCCTCACTCTGTGTTGAGAAAAGATAAACTCTGCATTGCGGGAGGCACGTTCGACTATCCTCCTCGCGTCCTTCTTTTCAAGTGTCAACCATTTTTCAGGCTTTATCCTTGACCGTTCGATTGCAGTAAGCAGGTCCGATAGTGAATACAGTTGAAAGGATGAATAATAGCTTTCCACCTTCTCACCTTCCTCATCAACTGTGGGTGCTTTTCTTTTCTTGTATGGAATAGAGCTTGGCTGCCAAAGAGCGCCCGTCCCAAATAAGTGTCGCGTCTGCTCGCCCCAAAACCATGCCACCATCTGTAGAGGACTGACTCTGGCAAAGGGATAAAAAATTCCTAACCTTTCGAATTGCAAAAGTTGTTCTTTTGAAGTTGATATGCCTCTTTCATTACAGTGCTTGACGAAGGAGTCCATTGATAACAGCGGGCGAGTGTAGAACAGGTCGTTTTCAATTAAGTAGCCCAAGTCGGGCATTTTATCTACGCGACCGTCGACAAATTTGAAGACCTTGGATGGCAGTTTTTGTGAATCTTTAGGCGTAAAGGCATACGAAGATTTGTGTTTAGTTTTCCGCTTTCTTCTAAGCAAATAAACTCCACCTAAAATAGCGGACGCACCGGCTAAAATTGTCAATTTGTTTCGAGCCTTCATATATGGATAAATAATACCGCGCTGGTGAAGAAGTTGATCCTAAGCCTCCTCATGTGTAGTGGAGACCGTAGGGGTAAGGTTCAAGACGAGACTCGTTCTTCCGGGCGAAGCCGCGAATCTCAGCTTGGTTAGCTGGAAATGTCGTAGCACCGCGCCGAATGTAGAACATAGGTTTGTCGGGGTACAGGCCGTAGGGCGGATAGTCGCCTTCCTCGACAAAGAGTGCTATGACTTGTTTGCCTTTGATTTTACAACTGGTGATTCGCAAACTCGGCTGCGGCACTACCGTATCCCGCACTATATTGATAATGCGGTCTTTCTCTTTATTGACATCACCGGCGACGCCTACTATTTCGCCAGTCCCGTTGACGACTCCGAATAGAATCACCCCTCCGCTGACGTTGGCGAACCCGGCGACTGTCTTCAGGAAAGTCGTCTTTTTTTCGTTTGAGATTTCCCTCTTGAACTCCCTCGTCTCACTCTCGCCCCGGTCAATCAAACCTTCGATCTGCGCGCAGTCGTCCGCCGGGTCAAGGATAACGTTCTTCCCTACTGACTCAGCGTTACCACGAAGATCAAGATCGCGGTAATCCAGCCAGCGGTCGCCGCGCGCATCTCGCCGCGCGGTGATTTCATAGCGATGGCTCCCGGCAAGTTCAAAGTTACGGCTGAAGCTGAAGGAGGAAAGAGAGCGCACGTTAAGGTGACGGTGACAGAGGGCGCACAGCGCAGGCGCAATGATAGGCCATCAGGAACCAGAGAAGTTTCCACACGCGACCAGGCAAAAGTTGCAACATCACTGTCGAGTAAAGAAGAGGGTGAGCGAAAGAGCGCCCATGCTTCAAGCTCACGAAGAGTCAAGAAAGCTCCCCGCTCTTATGCGCCAGCTAGCCATATTCCTGCCGCCGCTATGCCTTTACCGGGTGATGGCTGGGACGGCAGCAATTACTGGTCGGCGGATGATCCAGGCAACACGCGCGGCAATCCTCCAGGTGGCGCGCAGGATAATGGGGCGGGAAGCGGTAACTTCCAGATCGCCGCTCCTGTGCTGGCGCTTCCTGGACGTGGCATTGATATAGGTCTTGGGCTAGCTTACAACTCGCGCGTCTGGAATAAAGCAGCCCCGAAGATCACCTTCGACATTGACAGAGATTGGCCTGCGCCGGGCTGGTCTTTGGGCTTCGGCAAGATCGTCGGCATGGGCGTGGATAACGGCAGCATGATTGTTGACGCCGACGGGACACGACACGGCTATGCGGGAACGATCACTTATGGCCCTAACCAGAACTATACGGACTTCACGGGCCATACAACGGACGGCACTTTTATTGACTATACGCACCACACAGGGATAGGCGGTGCGATGACCTACGCGCAGGCCAAGTATCCGAACGGAACTGTCATCGAATACGGGGCGCAAGGAACGGGCGCAATGTACCCGACGCGGATCACTGACGCCAACGGCAACTACATCACGATCACATATGTCAATAACCAAGGGCCGCAGATTCAGACCATCACAGATACGCTCGGACGCCTAGTCAACTTTCACTACGACGCCAACAATCTCCTGACGGCGATCACCGCGCCCGCCCTCGGCACGGGGACACGCACGCTCGTCAGACTCCACTACGCACAATTATCACTTAGCTATTCATTCAGCGGATTGACACCTGTGGTGCGTAACTCAACTCCTTGGGTGATTGACGCCATCTACTACCCTGGGACCAGCACAGGCTATTGGTTTGGCGATGCAGATTCATATTCATCTTATGGAATGATTACCAAAGTGATTGAGCAGCGAGGGATGGGCTTTTCCGCATCGTCTCTCAACGATCAGGGAACGGTCACACCCGGTTCGATGACAAGGCAAGAAGTTTACGGCTTCCAATACACCAATCTGACGGATGCGCCAACTTTCAGTTCAATGACAGAGACGTGGACGCGCGACGGCGTGAACACAGATCAAGCCATTACCAACTACGAAGTACACGAGAACTCCACGCCGCGCACAGTGACGGTGACGCTGCCAAACCAGACCAAGAGCATCCGGTATTCCTACAATGCTCCCGGACAATATAACGATGGATTGGTTTATCTGGATGAAACGCGCGACGCGAACAATAATCTGCTACAAAGCAGCACAGCCACTTGGGAGCCGGGCGCGTATGGTAGCCCCCGGCCTACTCGCGTTGAAGTCACGGATGAGCGTGGTCAGACGACGGCGACGGCGTTCAGCTACGGGTCTGTTTACAATCAGGTGATAGAGGCACGCGATTATGATTATGGCGGGCAGACTCTTCTACACGCCACGCGCACGCAATACGATAACAGCGCGCACTACACGAGCCGCCATATCTTCAACTTACCAACAGTTGTCGAAGTCTATGCGAGTGATAACACAACGAGAGTGTCGCGCACTGAATATCAATATGATGGTCAGCCTTTGACCGATACGCCTGATGTAGTGATGCACGATGAAGCATCGAACCCTTTCGCACCACAGTACATTATTCCAGGCGATTGTTATTATATTTGCGATTGGTACTGCTACTATCAATGCGATCCTGACCGCTTAGCCACCGACTACAATCCAGCCACAGATTTTCGGGGCAATGTTACGCAGGTCACGACGTATTCAAACGCCGGAGCGGAGCCAGCGAGCGGGGCAATCATCGAGACGCGGCGCTATGACATTACGGGAAACCTCGTAACGGCTTCGACTTCCTGCTGCCAACAAACAAGCATCAGCTACACCCTAGCAACACAATACGCCTACCCATCAGCGCAGACGAGAGGCTCGTCTGATCCGAACTCTCCAATACATATAACGACTAGCGCGACCTACGATTTCAATACCGGACTCAATCTTTCTTCCACCGATCCGAGCGGGCGCGTCTCGCAGAGAACTTACTTCGCAGAGACGTTGCGCCCGCAGACTGCTTTTTCGCCGACTGGAGCTTACGCCTCTTATGCTTACGATGAAGTCGGGATGAGTGTCACCCAAACAACCTACGAGGTTAATGGTACGATTGCCGATCAGAACGTCAAACTCCTGGACGGGCGTGGGCAGGTGAGACAAGAGAAGGCTCTGGGGGTAAATAACGTCTGGGACATGGTTGATGTCCATTATGACGCGCTTGGTCGAGTAACCGAGCAGTCGCTTCCTTACCGCAACGGCGAACAACCTCAGTGGAGCGTGATGGCTTATGACGCGCTCGGTCGGGTGATCAGCTCGCAAGCTCCTGATGGAAGCACAATCCAGGCTTTCTACAATGAAGTGAACAGGCCAGATGTAGCGAGTAACAATCCGGGACAGACTACTCGTGTGGTTGATGCTTGGGGTAGAGAACGTTGGGGACGCACAGATTCGAGTGATCGCTTGGTCGAAATTGTCGAGCCGAATCCGAACGGGAATGGCTCAGTTGCGACGGGCGGATACCTGACGACTTACAGTTATGACACGCTCGGCAATCTGACGGGAGTTGCGCAAGACGTGCAGACGCGCTCTTTTCGCTACGACTCTCTTGGGCGCTTAACTCATCAGAAACTTGCCGAACAGAGCGCCAAGCTCGATAACGACGGTCATTACGCTATATCGGGCGGAATATGGAGTAACGTTTTCACCTATGATGATCGCTCGAATCTTGTCTCGCGCACGGACGCGCGCGGAGTAAGAACAGTCTTCAACTATAACAATGATCCCCTTAATCGGCTGCAATCGGTGTCGTTCGATATATCCGGTTTCGGCGACACAGATCATCCTGTTCTGGCCGCGCCAACCATTACTTACGCCTATGTAACGACTGGCGACTTAACTAGGCTTAGTTCTGTCACGACCACAGGAATCAACACTGATTCATTCGATTATGATTCGGAAGGGCGTATCGCCACCCGAACGCAGACTCTAACAAATCGTGAAAGCTATCCGATGGTGACTGATTATATCTACGATAGCCTTGATCGCGTGACAGACGTGCGCTACCCGGCTGAGTACAGCAATGGATTTGCGCCGCGCAAAGTCGTGACACACAGCTATGATATTGCGAGCCGGTTGACGGGCTTGAAGGTGGATGGGGCGGACTATGCTTCGCAGATCGTCTATAACGCAGCGAGCCAGACCACTCAACTTAAAGTCGGCGCTGCCGGAACGAATCAGATTACGGAGAATTACGGTTACAGCCCGCAGACCGGACTGCTTGAGAGTCAGACAATCACGCGCGGGGCGACGAAGCTGCTCGACCTGGCTTACGACTATGCCGGAGTTAACGGCAAACGCACCGGGCAATTGATCAAGATCATCAATAAGACGACCAGCGAATTGGAAGCAAGCCACCAAAAGGATCGCAATTATGAATATGATGCTCTCGGAAGATTGGTGAAAGCTACTGGCGGACCTACGGTATCACCTCTCTGGACGGAGAGCTATTCATATGACCGCTTCGGCAATCGTTTGAGCGTGACGGCTTCAGGGAATGCCGCCGCTAAGCTGAACGCGCCCGCTGAGCCGAAGGTGACACAGCCGACCGATCTACTGGTAAAGCGCACCGAGATTGAGTTGCCTGAGGCTCTACGACAGAATGAGTCTCGGATGCTCTCTGACTCGTCTTTTTCGCCGGGACGATCTACGGGCACTGAAAGAAGCGCGAACCCGCCGCCATCTTTCGCAGATACAACAAGAATCCTCACCAATAGTCCATTTCCAGCGACACCGCCCCAAACATCCCCTTACAAGATTGTATTTGCCAGCAATCGGGACGGCAACGCTCAGATATACTTAATGAACGCTGATGGGAGCAATCAGACCCGCCTGACCAATAATAGTACCAATGATGAGTCTCCCATGTGGTCGCCTGATAACACACGCATCCTTTTTCAAAGCGACCGCGATAACCCTTACTCCGGCGCTGCCGAGATTTATGTAATGAACTCGGACGGCACGGCTCAAACACGCCTAACCAATAATACTCAGGACGATAGCTGTCCCGTCTGGTCGCCGGATGGGAGCAAAGTAGTATTCCAGAGCGCGCGTAACGATCTCTATTACCAGGTCTATGTGATGAATGCGGATGGGACTAACCAAGTCAATATCAGCAGCGGCACAACCAATGAAGGGCAGCCCTCTTGGTCTCCTGACGGAACGAAAATAGCTTTTACCAGTGAGCGAGATCATCCGGGTACGCCCTCAATCTATGTAATGAATGCCGACGGTAGTAATCAGACAAGACTCACCTTTAGCAGCAGCGAGATCAGAGACGAGCAGCCTGTCTGGTCGCCCGATGGGACGAAGATCGCATTTGTCAGCACGCGCGATAGCGTGGTGGAGAGTTGGCAGGAAACGGATGACGAGGGAGGGATGGTGCAGAGGAGTGCGGTGCGCACCAACAAGGAAGTCTATGTAATGAATGCCGATGGGAGCAATCAGGTTAGGTTGACGAACAATCTGGAGAATGACGATTCGCCTGGCTGGTCTAACGATGGTACGAAGATCATCTTTCGCAGCGAGCGGGAGAGAGATTGGTGCGACCCGATTCAGCAAGTATGGATTATGAATGCCGACGGCGGTAACCAGATTGACATTTCAAATAACTGGTTTGGGGATTACTGCCCAAGCTGGCAACGAATAACAGGGAATATCCCTCCGGCGGTAAGTATCACGAGCCCTACAAGTGGAGCGACTTTCAGCGCACCGGCTAATATCATAATCACCGCCAACGCCAGCGATAGCGATGGAACTATTAGCAAGGTGGAGTTCTATCAGGGGACAACTCTGATCGGCACGGCCACGACTGCACCCTTCAGCATCAGTTGGAACAATGTCGCTGCCGGGAGCTACCAAATCACGGCTAAAGCAACAGATAATAGCGGCGCAGTCACAACATCAGCAGCAGTGTCCCTCACAGTCAACATTGCGGCCATTCCGATTCCGCGCGATGGGCTATCGCCCCTAACATACAATGTACAGAATAATCAAATCACCACATCGGGTTACGAATATGACGCGGCAGGTAATCTTACTCGCTCACAATCGAGCGCGGGAGGCGGGCAGCGATTTGAGTATGATGCTGCTGGAAGATTAGTCAACGTTAAGACTGACAATAATGTCCTGATTTCCACCTACGGTTACGGCGCAAGTAACCAACGGCTCATCACCATAGAAGGTAATCTGAAGACCTATTACGCTTGGTCGGGTGAAGCGACTATTGCTGAGTACACTGAAGGCGATACCGGGGTGGTCTCATGGTCGAAGAGCTATGTCTATTTAGAGGCGAGACTGTTAGCTACCTTGCAACCTAACGGCAACGGCGGAGAGTTCACTCAATATCATCACCCGGATAGATTAGGCACACGGCTCATTACCAACGCTGTGGATACGACTGTGCAAGAACAAGTCAGCTTACCTTTTGGGACAGCTTTAGATGCTGAGTCCACGGGAGCGAGTAATAAAAGATTCACAAGCTATGACAGAAGTGCGACGACAGGTTTGAACTATGCCATAAACCGACACTATGACTCGCAGCAAGGGAGATTCACGCAGGTCGATCCGATTGGAATGGGCGCGGTGAGTTTGGAGAATCCGCAGACGTTGAATCTCTATGCTTACTGTGGAAATGATCCCATTAACCATACGGACCCCAATGGCTTGTTCTGGGGTAAGCTGTTCAGATTTATTGGCAAAGTAATCAGAGTCATTGCGGCAGTTGTCGCAGTGGCGGTGGCAATCATCGCAATAGGGGCGGCAACCTGGGGCTTCGGTGCTGCTATTGTAGCAAAGTTGGCAATTACATCAGGGCTATTGTTCACTTACGCCTTTGGTCCGCCCAAAGTTCGACAGATTATCGGGGCATTGGCGAGCTTCGGCGCTATCAGTGGTAGAATTCCGCTCATTTACAGTTTAACCACAGAAGGTGCAGGTAGCAATTTTGCTACGGCTGCGAGAATCTTCTCTGGTTTTTTAGGTGTCGGATCGGTATCAAGTTATTTCCAGCAAGAATCGGATACCAGGAATGATGCCTCGAATTCAAATCGCAGTTCGTCACGCCAAACAGAATCGACGGACAGTGTAATTGATATTGATGGCAGGGAGGTTGCTGTCCTTTCGGTAGCTGTTCTTGCTCGTCCGGCGGCGCTCGGCGGAGCCATTGGTATCAGTTTCAGCAACATAGCACTTGGTGTAGGGGGTATTCTAGGACTTGGGATACTTTTTTATGGAACAGCAGTTATAGTTTCCCAGCCGCATCCTCCTAATTCAGCAACAAATATCAATATATTTAGAGGGGGTAAACGAAATATACAAAACGATTGGACTGATAAAATGAAAAGAGAATTTGGAAGGAATTTAGATAAAATATGTGCTGCCTTAAGAGAAGCATATAAAACAGCCACTGGCTCAGAAAGGGCCCAGATTAAGGCAGCACAGAAATACTTTGGCTGCCGACGTAGCACCGGGGGACAACTCAACTAGAGGCACCTATGGACACATTAAATTCTGACACCAAATGGTATTTAGCCTACGAGATTCTTTACTTTGAGACAGATGATAGCCCAGAGGGACAGCCATATTTAGTCTGGGAAAATCTGATTTTGATAGAGGCTTCTAATCCCGAAGAAGCATACAAAAAAGCAATGAAACATGGCTATGATAATGAACATGAAGTAAGAATTGACGGACGAAAAGGTCATTGTAGGTTTAAAGGTCTAAAGGATCTGGTAAAAATTTACGATGAACTCGAAGACGGTTCTGAAATTGAATGGCGAGAGTATGAAGTGGATAGAGCAGGACTAGATGCGCTAATAAAACATAAACATGACTTTCATGCTTTTAAGCTAATACCAGCGGATGAAGATTAAAAAAATATACCCCTTTTATGGAGGGGTATATATAAAACAATACCAGATGTGAAAGCTATTTTGTCTAAACCAACACTCTCCTACAAATGATCGTCAGGATGTGCTGGTTTTGAAGAATTAAAAGTCGGATCGTTTAATTACAAATGAACCAGCCCAGTGAATCAGACTCTTTAACTGCGATCTTAATCTGGCGCTTTTGAAGCTCACTTATAAATCTATCCTGAGATAACCAATCCGGTAGTGGAACTATTCCTGAGCATTCTATCTCTTCATTAACGATCATCTGAACAGCAACCGAGGGAAGGATGGAGGGAATAACCTCTCCTCGCGTCTCAGCGAAAACAGACATGCTCACTTTTTCACCGTCACTGCCGGAAACTTCGACCATCACTCCTCCCTGCGTAGTACCGAAAAACGACGCGAGGTATATAAGCATTCTGGATAGTGGCACGAACCAGCGAAGATTTCGGATGCCCAAGAACTCTTTGAACGAACGCAGTCCCGCCAGGCTGCGATTCAACAGGCCGAGTTCAGAGCCGATTTTAAACTCGACGGTTTGAACATTGAAGTAGATGCGTTGCAGAAAATAGTCTGCAATATCTACGACAAAATAGACCGAGCGCGTTCCTAAAGGCGGCGGGAAATTTACCTTCTCTCGTCCTGTCCATCCTTTTATCAATTTGTTCTGTCCTTGCGCTGGTATTGGGAATTCCTCTCCAACAGTGGACAGCAAGCATAAAAAAGAGCCTTCCCCCCTAGGATTTCGAGTGCCTGGCGTTATAAATATTCTAGTCTTTTCGATGGCTCGGACTTTATCAAGGCAAAATTTTGTAAGTAGAGATGACATCCCAGGCACAACGGAACAGCCTACGAAAGCCATGATGCCAGCCTCTTTGATTTGCCCGGACAGTTTGTGGCATCTCTCGACGAAATCTCTGTCATCTGCAACGTCAATATAGTGAACCTTCTTTTCAATGCAGCCGCGAAGTAAATTGAGTGTCAATCCTTGATAAGGGCCGACGCAGCAGACTACAGCTTTCGCTCCCTCAATAGTCGAGAGCACAGAGTTATAATCATTTAGATCGGAAATGACGTATGTGATTCGGCTATTAAACGGGCTGAAACCTACAGCTCTAGGGTTTCTGGAAGCTATCGCAATATTCACGTCCGAATGTTTTAGCAGGTCTTCAACCATTAGTCGGCCAAAGAAACCACCGCCACCATAAACGATAACGCGAGGTTTTATCGCAGCACGAACGAATCCGGCCTGATCCAGTTTATAAACGCGCTCCAGCAGACGAGAATCGTCAGCAAGAATATCCTCCTTCTGTTTATAAAAAAGAGGTCGTAACAACCAAAAGACCGGAGTTAATGACCAATGGAAATCGTAGATGATCATCTCAGTTTGAGTTAAATCTCCATCAACGCCTTCCAATAAACCTTCAACCCGGATTCGCGCCAATGGCCCAAGAAACTCATACCAGTAATGATCTTTATCAATAGGCGCACCTCTCACCAATATATCCTGCTTCAAGCCATAAAAGAGACTCACCAAGCGGTACTCAACGTAGTCCGGTTTTTGTACTATGACGCGCAGGTTCCTAAACCATTTCTTATGGAGCACACAGACATGTTCTAAGTCCATGATATTCTCGAATACAAAAAGACGACTGGATTTCAGCCGTCTTTGAAAAGTCATGGTCATTTTCATGGTATGAAGATGATTGTTGTATTTAATTTATACCTAACACTTGATTTGCTCGCCCATCAATGAATTGAAACACCTTTTGAGGTGCTCTGCAAGATCAAGTCAAGCAGGGAGATTAGATAGAATAGATTGTTAGTTTTTATTTTTGGGCAGGTGAAACATGGCCTAAACAACAAGGTGGTGTGCAGGCCCGAACTAATCTTAGGCGGTTATGCAGAAAGCGGCGGGTAGCTTTGACTACCCGCCGCTTTCTATATTCCGCTACTTCCCCTTGCCACGAACGCCGCTCCTCTGGGTCGGCTTCCGTTTGTTAGACTGCCACCTACCGGATTTGCGTGATGCTCGTTTTTGGGATGACAAAGATCGCATCGGTCGCATTGGTGCAGGCCAAAGTTTCAGAGGACGAGTTGGCCGCGTATGAAGCGGCTTTAAGCTATGCGCTTGACTCACTCGACGAATCAGAGATTGAGCGGCGCTTTGGTGCATCCGTTGATGAGATCGAAGGGATGCGCGGCGACCTGCGGGAAGTTTTAGAGCGGCATGGCGAGGTGGCGCGTAAGCCCGAACAGATAGCATATAGGCCATGATGTGGTGATCGGCCTTTGTGGCGAATGGGCGGAAGCAAGCTGCTGGTCGTGTGGGACGGCTTGCTGATTCATCGCAGCAACGAAATCAAAGCTTTTCTGGCGGATGGGAGGGCGCAGTTCGTGCAGTTGGAGAAGTTGCTAGCTTACGCGCCCGACCTCAATCCAGACGAAAGCGTGTGGCAGCATCTCAAGCATGAATCTAGCCGTTTTTTGCTGGCGCTGGATTGGACATCAATTAGTGGGTGAGGCATTTGCTGTATGACAATGTAGGTATAACGTCCCGCTCAAATCTCAGCAATCGAGTTGCTGGATATTGAATGAAGGCGATCCCGACACTACTTTTTAAAATCGGCGTTGACTTATGTAGCCGGTTAGTATAAATAACTGCCGCTCACAAAAGTAGTTTCTGGGCTTCCTTGATAATTGGCCTTTGAGCTTTTCTCAACCAGGACGTTCCTCTAACACGATCCGGCTGTCCCAAGCGAAAGACGCCAATATAATTCTTCCCGTGATACGGCGCGGCCTAGCCGCCGCCGTGAGCACCCTTTAATCACTTCGTATCGTCAATCTGGCGGTGCGAGTGAGAGTAGTGACTGTCATGCCACTAATGATTCTCCATGTACCTGATTACCTCTGCGCTGTCCTCACGGTGAAGCTCACGCTTGACTACTCCGACTCTGCATATCTACCGGAGTAACTCAGCATTAACACAGTAAAGTGGAGGATAAACTCATGGTTACCAAAAAAGGCGCTAAGAAGGGCGCAGCCAGCAAAAAGTCAACCCGTAGTAGAGAGCCGTCGCCCGCTGCCAGTTCCGGCGCGGCGGAACATCCCGAACTGGATATGAAGGTCGATTTGATGGCGACGGCGACGGCATACGGCCAGACTGTTGACCAGCACCCGCGCCCGATCAGCCCATCACTTATATTCCCGCAGCCGCTCCCGCTGATCCTCTTGGACGAGTGCGGGGCAGGCGCCTTTACCTGTCAACGCTCAAGCATCGCCACGACGGGCAGTAACAATGACGAGACCGACTTCCCCAATAGAATCGGAAATTACCATAAGGGGCTTCCACACGACGGACTAGGTGAAGTAGTGCCAGCCGCGTACCAAACACTGCTCGATGCGACCGTGACACCCACGCCCGGTGAGTTTCCTGCCATCAGGACGACGATCGGAGCGAACTGCGGGCGCAAGCTCACCAATCCCCAGTCCGGGCTCGCTACGGACAGGGAGGGGCCGACCCCGAGCAACATGAAAATGCGTTCGGCCCCGAAGGTGAACAGCAGGGAGGCGGCGGCTGAAGCGGTCGAACTCTATTGGATGGCACTGCTGCGCGATGTGCCCTTTACACAGTTCACCAACAACAATCTGGTAGAGACGGCTGCCGCCGAGTTGTCCGGCTTGACCGATTTCACCGGGCCTAAGATTGGCGGCAGGGTGACGCCAGAGTCGATTTTTCGCGGTTGCTCCAGGGGTAATGAGGTCGGCCCGCTTCTCTCTCAGTTTCTTCTCAAGGACATACCTTACGGGTCACTTCTGATCAACCAGCGGCAGCAGACAGTTGTCGGCGAAGAGGTCGTCGGGTCGGGCAACGCCGACTACCTGACCAAGTACCCGGAATGGCTCGCAATCCAGAACGGCAAGACGAACTTCCCTTCAGACATGTTGGACGGCACGCGCCGTTACATTCGCAACATGCGTGACATCGGGCAATACGTCCACGTGGATGCGCTTTACGAGGCTTACCTGAATGCCTGCCTGATACTACTTAGCTTGGGAACGCCCGAAGACGATGGCAACCCTTATAAGGAGCCGCCCGCCTTGCGTCCGAACTCTCGTAACCAGATCGGCTTCGGCACCTTCGGCGGGCCGCATATCCTGAGCCTCGTCTGCGAGGTGGCGACGCGCGCCCTGAAAGCGGTCTGGTGGCAAAAGTGGTTCGTTCACCGGCGGCTCAGGCCTGAAGCCTACGGCGGATTAGTGCATCACACCAAGAGCGGGACCAAGGCTTACCCACTCGACCCGCAGGTACTCAACTCCGATGCCGTCGCCAGGACTTTCAGCAAGTACGGCACATACTTGCTGCCAATGGCATTCCCCGAAGGCAGCCCGACCCACCCTGCATACGGCGCAGGACATGCTACGGTCGCGGGTGCTTGCGTCACGATCCTGAAGGCATGGTTCGACGAGAACGCGCCGATTACGAACCCTGTCGTGGCTTCCGATGACGGGCTGTCGCTCGTCCCCTACACGGGCGGCGACGCCGGGCGTCTGACCGTTGGCGGTGAATTGAACAAGATAGCTGCCAACATCGCTATCGCGCGCAACATGGCCGGTGTCCACTGGAGGAGTGATTACTTCGACTCGATCCGCTTAGGCGAGCGTGTCGCAATCTGCGTTCTCTCGAACCAGAGAAACGACTACTTCGAGTTGCCCGGCTGGTCATTCACCTTCACCAGCTTCGATAATGAAACGGTGAGGATTTCTCAAGCCGGAGTCACGGGGAAGAAGCCCGGATTCACCCCATGTACGGATAGAAACATTGATGTGCTCTGAAGCTCGGCATAGGGGCGGGGTTGGTTGTTGGTCCCGCCCCTATAAATTCACTTGTCAACATAGAGGTGGTTTGTGATCTTCGTCCGTGCTAGCGTCCTCTTGATCCACCCCTGCTTGTCCTTATCTGCGCTCGTTCATTCCTGTCCTGCTCTCTGGGGACTTCCGGTCGAAGAGGATTTCCGTCGCTCCTGCTTCGGGCAACCGATTGTTCCTGGCGAGCGCGCACCTCAGCTATCTGTTTTTCTATGACCTCGCGCCTAGCCGCCACTGCCGGGTCTGGCGAGAGTTCTTCACGGACGTGGCTAGGTCGGGTTAAGGTAGTCTCCCTGCTCTCATGCCGTCGCTCCGCCTGGACGCATCCGGCGAGCCAGTAATGTCCTTTGACTGACGTCTCGTTGCGCAGGGCAATTGCATTCTAAAGCCGAAGCACCTTGAGTAAGTATTGTTCGTCTAGCGCAGCTTTCAGTCGTTTGGCCTTAATGCCGCGCTTCACGCTTCGCTCTTGCTGTAACAGGTTATTGACGATGCGGCGCAACAGCGCGAAGTTCTCCGCTGCATGCCTGGCTCTCACCCTAGAGGCATCTTCGCCAAAGACCACGTCTAACACCCAATGACAAGAGTTCTCAACTGCCCAGTGCCCGCGCACCGCCTCAGAGAACTGCACGGCCTCAACCGGGAGACTGCTCAAGTAATAGCGCTGCTGCCGAGAGACTCGCCCCTCGACCTCGCGCGCCGTCTCGTACAACCCGACCGATTGTAAAGCGGCCCATTCGCCGGTAGCGACCAAGTCCTCCGGGGCGTTGGCTTGCAAGAAGTACCGCTCCTCAATGCGCCCGTGCTCCTTCTCTACCGTCCGGTGCTCGCTGACAGTGAAGCCGTGGGTGCGCCCCTCACGCACCGACGTCAGGAACTGCCGCACGCGCTCGTGCGTGCCCGCCTGATTGCCCTTCAATGCCAGCACGTAGTCGGCCTCCTGCCGCCGCACCTCTGCCGCTATCTCCTTCTGGCAGTTGAGCGCGTCGGTCGTGACCACACACCCCTTGAGCGCCAACCTGCGTAGCAACTCCGGCACCGCCGTGATCTCGTTGGAGCCCTCCGAGACCTTCACCTGCCCCAGCGTTAGGCGGTTCTCCCGCGCCCAAGCGCTGACCAACTCGATGGCCGGACAGCCCTCGGCCTTGTCGTAGGAGCGGCGTACCGTCTTGCCGTCGATGGCCACGACCGCCCCCTCGCTCAACTGTGCCACCTCCCTCACCCAGCCCATGAAGCAGCGCCCGAAGGCCGTGGGGTCGAGCGTGGCAAACACCCGCCCGAAGGTATCGTGCGAGGGGATCGCGTGCGGGAGTTCTAGAAACTGGCGCAGCCACGCCTCACGGGTCTCGCCGAACTCCTCGATCTCGGTGAAGTCGTCGGCCCCGCACACCACGGCGCAGAGCGCAATGGCGAGGATGTCTTTGAGCTTATGGCGACGACCCTGAGAGCGACGCGGGTCAGGCAACTCCGAGAAACTGTCCCAGATTGATGTCGGTGGTGGCTGTGGCATGGCGTCCTCCTGCGGGCGGGATGGGAAATCCGCTCACATGACTACACCAGCCACGGGTTGTCAAGCTATCCGCCGCTCCAACCAGAATGCGATTGCCCTG
>Ga0268243_1000010_pt1 | contig 110942 bp, 108 predicted proteins | sample BulsoiMagMametaG_FD_200254 | JGI IMG/M metagenome (GOLD analysis project Ga0268243, IMG submission 200254) | Bulk soil microbial communities from Mexico - Magueyal (Ma) metaG (v2) (version 2) | ecosystem: Environmental > Terrestrial > Soil > Agricultural land | place: Mexico: Magueyal...
AGATTGAGTTGATCACGCCGATTGCCATGGAGAAGGGTTTGAGGTTTGCCATTCGTGAGGGTGGACGCACTGTTGGTGCTGGCACGATCTCCGAAATCGTGGAATAGCTCTCTTTGAAGTTGAGTTGAAGAAACTATGCTGAACGAAAAGATCAGAATCAGACTCAAGGCTTACGATCATCGCGTGCTCGACCAGAGCACCTCCGAGATCGTCGAGACGGCAAAGCGCACGGGCGCGCGCGTCGCGGGGCCGATCCCGCTCCCCACTTTGAAAAACAAGTGGACGGTGCTGCGCTCGCCGCACGTTGATAAGAAATCGCGCGAGCAGTTTGAGATCAGGACGCACAAGCGCCTGATGGATATTCTGGACCCGACGCCGCAGACGGTGGACGCGCTGATGAAGCTGGACCTTCCGGCAGGCGTGGACGTCGAGATCAAAGCGTTTGGCAGACAATAAAACAGGGGATGGGGGCTAGGGGTCAGGGGCCGGTAAGAGGCTTTGACTGATCCCCGGCCCCTGGCCCCCGACACCTGAGGTAAGAGATGATTAACGGAATCATCGGTAAGAAAGTCGGGATGACGCAGATTTTCGCTGCGGATGGCACGGTCACTCCGGTGACCATTATCAAGGCCGGGCCGTGCGTCGTGGTGCAGAAAAAGTCTGCCGCGGGCCGCGACGGCTATAACGCCGTGCAGCTCGGGCTGGTCGAAGACAAGCCCATCAAGCTCAAGAACGTGAACAAGCCGATGCGCGGCCACTTCGAGAAGACCGGCGGGGGCGTCCCCCCGACGCGCGTTCTGAAAGAGTTTCGTCTGGAAGACTCGGCGGACCCGACGAACGTCGGCGACAAAGTCCTTGTTGACCAGTTCGCGGACGGAGACGCCATTGAGGTCATCGGTCGCTCCAAGGGGCGCGGCTTTGCCGGCACGATCAAGCGTCACAATTTCAATCGCGGTCCAGAGTCGCACGGCTCGATGAACGTGCGCGCGCCCGGTTCAATCGGCGCGTCCGCCTACCCGTCGCGCGTCATCAAGGGGACGCGCTCTTCGGGCCACATGGGCGACGAGCGTGTGACCGTGAAGGGGCTGACGGTGGCCCGCGTGGATATCGAGAACAATCTGCTGATGGTGCGCGGCGCAGTTCCGGGCGCAACCGGCAGCGTGGTGATTATTAAAAAAGCAGTGACAAGTAAAAAGTGACAAGTGACAAGTTAAATACTTGTTCTTGCTCGTCACTCGTCACTCGTAACTGGAGTTGAATATGCCTACCGTTAAGGTGCGCAATCTGAAGAACGAAGAGGTCGGCGACCTGGAGTTGTCGGACGTGGTCTTCGGCGCGGAGTTGAACGAAGCGTTGATCCATGCCGCCGTCAGAAATTACATGGCGAACGCGCGCGCGGGAACTGTGGGAACGAAGACGCGCGGCGATGTTTCCGGGTCCGGCAAGAAGCTCTGGAAGCAGAAGGGCACGGGGCGCGCTCGAATCGCCTCGATCCGCAGCCCCCTGTGGGAAGGCGGCGGAAACACGCACGGCCCGCAGGCGCGCGACTGGTCTTACAACCTGCCGAAGAAGATGCGGCGCGGCGCTTTGCGCTCCGCCCTTTCGGAACGCGTCCGCGAGGGGAACGTCGTCGTGCTCGACCAACTCTCGCTCAAGGAGGCGAAGACGAAAAATTTCATCGGTCTCCTCGGCAAGCTGGGGCTCGAAGGCAAGACGCTGATCGTTGACAATCTGGATAACGAGAACCTGCTCCGCGCGTCACGCAACGTCCGGCGCGCGAAAGTCGTCAACAGCTACGGCCTGAACATCTACGACCTGCTCTATCACGACAAGCTGGTCCTTTCACGCGCCGCCGCCCTGGAACTCGGGGAACTTCTCGATCCGAGGGCGAAGAAGGACGAAGCCGAGAGCGAAGAGAGTGCGGAAGAGACCCGAGGCGCGGCCGAGGAGGTCGCCGGGCAGGATGAAGAAGCGACAGAGGAGGCGGCATAAGAGATGAGAACAGTTTGGGACATCATCAAGTCGCCAGTGATTACCGAGAAGGCGCTCGTCGCGAAAGAAGAGACGCAGGACGCGCGGCAGCTTTTGACCTTCCGCGTTGACCGTCACGCGACCAAGCCCGAGATCAAGTCCGCGGTCGAGACGATCTTCCAGGTCCAGGTTGACGCTGTCCGCACGGTCAACTACATGGGCAAGATCAAGCGCCGCGGGCGCTACGAAGGGCGCAAGCCTTCGTGGAAGAAAGCCTACGTCACTTTGAAACAGGGCGAGAAGCCGCTCGATTACGGCGAAGCAATCTAGAAAGCAGGGGACAGGGATCAGGGGCCGGGGGCCAGTGAAAAGCTCTTAACCGACCCCTGGCCCCTGACACCCGGCCCCTAATAAAGATATGGGCATCAAGAAACTTACACCGACATCACCGGCGCGTCGCTACCAGACCTATTTGACGCGCGACGAGTTAACGGTTGGCGCCGAGCCAGAGAAGTCGCTGCTTGAGCCGAAGAAGCGCATCTCGGGTCGCAACAACGACGGGCGCATTACGGTGCGTCGTCGTGGCGGCGGCCACAAGCGTTTCTACCGCATTATTGACTTCAAGCGCGACAAAGCGGGCGTTCCGGGCCGCGTCACTCAGATAGAGTATGACCCGAACCGTTCGGCGCACATCGCGCTCATCACCTACCTGGATGGCGAGAAGCGCTACATCATCGCGCCCATCGGGCTGGAAGTCGGTAAGACCGTGATGAGCGGCCCAGAGGCGGACATTCTGCCGGGCAATGCCCTGCCGATTCGCAACATCCCTCTGGGAACGCAGATTCACAACATCGAGCTCAGGCCCGGCAAAGGCGGGCAGATGGCCAGAAGCGCAGGCTCTTTCGCGCAGGTGCTGGCGAAAGAGGGCGACTACGCGCAACTGCGTATGCCTTCGGGCGAGGTCCGGCGCGTCCCAGTAGTATGCATGGCGACAGTGGGCCAGGTCGGCAACGTCGAGCACGAGAATGTTTCTTACGGCAAGGCCGGGCGCTCGCGCTGGAAGGGCATTCGTCCCCACGTGCGCGGCGTGGCGATGAATCCGGTGGATCACCCGCACGGTGGTGGCGAAGGTAAAACCTCCGGCGGACGTAATCCCGTCACCCCCTGGGGACAGCCGACGCGCGGCTACAAGACGCGCAGCAACAAACGCACGCAGAAGATGATCGTGCGGGATAGAAGAGTTAAATAATAATTATGAGTTTTGAATTTTGAATTAAAAGTTTTCGGCCTTAATTCATAACTCAACATTAAAAATTCATAATTTTTGTGAGCGGAGCGAACAAAACAGATGGCACGTTCAGTTAAAAAAGGTGCGTTCGTTGATAAGAGCATCGCGAAGGCTGTAGAGCGCATTCGTGCGGGCAGCGCGCGGCCTCCGGCAATCAAGACCTGGTCGCGTCGTTCGACCATCACGCCCGACATGGTCGGACTGACCTTCGGGGTTCACAACGGCAAGCGACACCTGCCGATCTACGTGACCGAGAACATGGTCGGTCACAAGCTCGGCGAGTTTGCGCCGACGCGGACCTTCAAGGGCCATTCGGGCACGAAGGCTGAAAAGACTGCGAAAGTAGCGAAAAAATAACGTAAATCGTAAATCGTGAATCGTAAATAGAGAAAACCGCTCGACGATTCACGATTTACGATTCACGATTCACGAGGAAATCATGGAAGCAAGAGCGAGTGCAAAGTATCTACGCGGGTCGGCGCAGAAGGCGCGGCTCGTCATAGATATGATTCGCGGTAAGAACGTCAACCAGGCTTTGGCGATTTTGCGGTTCACGAATAAGCGTGCGGCCGACGGCATAGAGAAGTGCGTGCGCTCGGCCATCGCCAACGCGAGCGAGGCAGCGGAGAAAGCCAATGTCTCGATTGATCCGGATGACCTGTGGGTCAAGGCTGCGTTCGTTGATCGCGGACCGACGAAGAATCGTCGCCGCGTTCGCCCCGCACCGCAGGGCCGAGCCTATCGCGAGCGCCGCCATTTCTGCAACGTGACGATTCTCCTCTCAAACGATGAGAAGACGGTCGTCGCGGATGCGAAGAAAAAGGGCGGGAAGGCTGAAGAAGCCAAGCCCGCGAAGCTCGAAGAGAGCAAGGGCCGCAAGCGCGGCGGGGCGGCAGCAGCGCCGCGTGCCAAGCGCGCCGCATCGTCCAAGGACGAAGGCGAAAAGAAAGCGACCAAGAAGAGCGCCTCAAAGAAGAGCGAGAGCGCTGAAGAGACCGAAGAATAGTTATGAATTTTGAGTTTTGAATTTTGAATTCTCGGCTTTAATTCAAAACTCAAAATTCAACATTCAGAATTTGGAGAATTATAGTGGGTCAGAAAGTTCATCCATACGGCTTCCGCCTCGGCTACAACAAGGATTGGCACTCGCACTGGTACGCGAAGCGCCAGTTTGGCGAATATCTGCTGGAAGACCTGAAGCTGAAGCGCGAGCTGAAACAGAAGTTCACGGGAGCGGGCGTCAGCCACGTTGACGTGGAGCGCGCGGCCAATCGCCTGAAGATCATCATCTACACCTCTCGTCCGGGCATCATCATCGGGCGCAAAGGGGCAGAGATTGACAAGCTCAAGGGCGATCTTTCGGCGCGCACGGGGCGCGAAGTGCTCGTCTCGATCCAGGAGATTCACAAGCCTGAATTGAACGCGCAGCTCCAGGCGGAAAAGATCGCGGCGCAGCTTGAGAAGCGCATCGCTTTTCGCCGCGCCATGCGCAAGGCCGTCGAGGAATCCTTACGCTTCGGCGCGCAGGGCATCAAGGTCAAAGTCTCTGGCCGCCTGAACGGCGCAGAGATTGCGCGCAGCGAGTGGCACCTGCAAGGGCAGCTTCCTCTGCACACCTTGCGCGCGGACGTTGACTACGGCCTCGCCGAGGCGCACACGACTTTCGGCGTCATCGGCGTCAAGGTCTGGATTTACAGGGGCGAGATTCTAGACCCGAAAGCTGCTATGGCGCGCGGGACGGGCACAGACCCGATCAACGAGCCGGCCGCGCCGGGTGGGCGCGGCGAGCGCCGACCGCGCACGCGCCGCGAACGCGAGGGCCGCGATGGTGAGCGCGGCGAACGCGGAGATCGCGGAGATCGCCGCGGACGCGGGGGAGAGAACAGAGGATAAAAAGGGGCCAGGTGTCAGGGGCCAGGGGCCGGTAAAAGCAAAATACCGGCCCCCGACCCCCGACCCCAAACCCCGTGTTGAGCGGAGCGAAACATTATGTTGATGCCGAAAAAGGTAAAGCACCGGAAGCAGATGAAGGGGCGCATGACGGGTGTCGCGAATCGCGGCGGCGCGATCAGTTTCGGTGAGTACGGGTTGAAGTGCCTGGAGCCCGCGTGGATTACGGACCGCCAGATCGAGGCGGCGCGTATCGCCATGACGCGCCACATCAAACGCGGCGGCAAAATCTGGATCCGCATGTTCCCGGATAAGCCCATCACCAAGAAGCCCGCGGAAACACGCATGGGCAAAGGCAAGGGCGCGCCGGAATACTGGGTCGCGGTCGTCAAGCCCGGACGCATCCTTTACGAGATTGAGGGCGTGGACGAGACGACGGCGCGCGAGGCGATGCGCCTGGCCGCGCAGAAACTCCCGATCAAGACGAAGTTTGTCTCGCGCAGAGACCAAGAAGGAGGCGCTATTTAAGTTTTGAATTATGAATTTTGAATTATGAGTTAAGGCTTTCAATTCAAAATTCAAAACTCATAATTCAAAACTTTGTGAGCGGAGCGAACAAGAAATGGTTAAGAGACGCGAAGAGATAGATCGGCTGCGCGACACGTCGGATGAAGATTTGCAGAGCGAGGCGGCCCGCCTGAAAGAGTCGCTCTTTCGGTTGAATTTTAAGCTGGCGCTCGGCGAAGTTGACGCGATCAAGAACATTCGGCAGGAGAAAAAATCCCTGGCGCGGATTCAGACCATGATGCGCGAGCGCCAGGCGCAAAACGAGTAAATCGTCAATCGTAAATCGTGAATAGAAAAAACCTGTTCTGACGATTTACGATTCACGATTCACGATTGACGAGGATTTGAGATGGCAGAAGATAATCAGGAAGACGTGAAACCAGCCGACGACGCGACGACGGTAGCTGAGGAGACGAAGGCCGGCGAGACGCTGGCGCACGCGGTCGCCCCGAACGTTGATTCGCAGCCCGGCGACGCTTCGGGGGCGGAAGCCGGAAAGCGCGGCAATCGCGCGCAGAAAATCGGCATCGTCGCTTCGGACAAGATGGAGAAGACTGTCGTCGTGCGAGTTGATCGTCTGGTCAAGCACCAGAAGTATCGCCGCTACGTGCGCCGGACCTCGAAGTTCATGGCGCATGACGAGACGGGCGCGACCATCGGCGACAAGGTGCGAATCGTGGAGACGCGACCGCTCTCGGCCAGGAAACGCTGGCGCGTGGTCGAGATTGTGCAGAAAGCAGAAAAATAGGGGCCGGGTGACAGGGGACAGGGGCCGGTGAGAAAACAAGTTATTACCGACCCCTGACCCCTGGCCCCCGATCCCCGATACGGAGTGAGCAAGCAATGATTCAGATGCAGACCTCTCTGGAGGTGGCCGACAATTCGGGGGCGCGGCGCGTGGAAATGATCATGCCGATTGGCGGGTCAACGGGCAAGATCGCTTCTCTCGGTGACCGCATCAAGGTCACCGTCAAAGAGGCCACGCCGGACGGGACAATTAAGAAGGGCACGGTGCAGAACGCGGTCATCGTTCGCACGCGCAAGGAAGTCCGCCGCAAGGACGGAACCTATATCCGCTTTGACCAGAACGCGGCGGTCTTAATCAAAGAGGACGGCACTCCCATCGGCACGCGCGTCTTCGGGCCGGTGGCGCGTGAGCTTCGGGATAAGAACTACATGAAAATCGTTTCGCTCGCGCCGGAGGTAATCTAACAATGGCTCAAGGAACAAAACGCGCGAAAATCAAGAAGAACGATCAGGTCATCGTGATCGCCGGGCGCGATAAGGGCAAGCGTGGTCGCGTGCTCGAAGTCCTGCCAAGCCGCGGCAAAGTGAAGGTTGAAGGCGCGGGCATGATCAAGAAGCACCAGCGCGCCAACCCGCAGAACAATCGCGGAGGCGGGATCATCGATAAGGAAGCCTACCTGGACATCTCGAACGTGCAGCTGGTTGACCCCGATTCGGGGAAGCCCACGCGTGTCAGGTATGAAGTGGAGAGCGACGGCTCGAAGTCGCGCGTCGCCGCCCGCAGCGGGCAGAGTATAGAGAAATAGGGATTTTAGTAAAGCGCAGACGCCTGGAAACGCACGGTCCGCAAATGTCGGCGGCGAGACCCAGGCCACGGGGGAAGAGAAATGGCAGCGAGGTTAAAAGAGCGATACACGAAAGAGATTGCGCCTGCGATCTCAAAAGAGTTCGGGATTGAGAACCCGATGGCGGTGCCGCGCCTGGAGAAGATAGTCATCAACATGGGCATGGGTGAGGCCATCGCCAACTCCAAGATTCTGGACACGGCGGCCGACGAAGTGCGCGCCATCACGGGCCAGAAGCCCGTCATCACGAAAGCGAAGAAGTCTATCGCGTCGTTCAAATTGCGCCAGGGGATGCCCATCGGCGTGATGGTGACTTTACGCGGCGACCGGATGTATGAGTTCCTCGACCGGCTGGTGTCGGTCGCGCTGCCCCGCGTCAGAGATTTCCGCGGCGTCAGCCCGAAGGCGTTCGACGGGCGTGGCAACTACACCTTGGGCGTGCGCGAGCAGTTGATTTTCCCCGAGATTGATTTTAACAAAGTGGACAAAACGCGCGGCATGAACATCTCGATAGTCACCACCGCGCGCAACGACGAGCAGGCGCGCGCGCTCCTGAAAGCGCTGGGCATGCCGTTCAGACAGTAAAAGAGGGGCCAGGGGTTAGGGGCCGGGGGTCGGTAAAGCAAAGACCTCTTCCGGCCCCCGGCCCCCAGCCCCCGATCCCTGAGGTTTTATGGCAAAGAAATCACTGATTGCGAAGTCGAACCGGAAGCCGAAATTTTCTTCGCGCGCCTATACGCGCTGCAAGCGTTGCGGTCGCCCGCGCGCTTACCTGCGCAAATTCAACCTGTGCCGCATCTGCTTCCGCGAGTTGGCGCTCCAGGGGCAGATTCCGGGCGTCGTGAAATCGAGTTGGTAAGAAAAATAGGGGCCGGGTGACAGGGGCCGGGGGCCGGTAAAAGCAACTGCTCTTGCTGACCCCTGACCCCCAGCCCCCGACCCCTACGAACGGAGTGAGTAATGACTGATCCTATAGCCGATATGCTGGCGCGCATTCGTAATGCGATAACTGCAAAGCACTCGCGCGTTGATATTCCGGCCTCGAAATTGAAGCTTGAGATCGCCCGCATTCTGAAGGAAGAGGGCTACATCAACAACTTCGTCGTCAAGGGCGACGGGACGAAGCGCACGATTCGTATCTTCCTGCGCTATGACGCGCGCGGCACGAGCTCCATCACGCACCTCGAAAGGGTGTCGCGGCCTGGCCGCCGCGTTTACATGGGGGCGACTGAGATTCCGAAAGTGCTGGGCGGCTACGGCATCAACATCGTCTCGACTTCGCGCGGCCTGATGAGCGGCAAGGCCGCCCGCCGCGAGAACATCGGCGGCGAAGTGCTGGCACAAATTTATTAAACGCTGAAGTCTGAACGATGAACGCTGAAGTAAAAGCATTCAGTTCATCGTTCCGCGTTCCGCGTTCATCGTTGAGGTAATTATGTCTCGCATTGGAAAGAAAGCTATCACGGTTCCGAAGGGCGTCACGGTTACGATCCGCGACGGTGAGTTGGAAGTAAAGGGCGCGAAGGGCACCTTGCGCACGCCCGTCCCCGAAGGCATCAACTTCAAGCAGGACGGCGATCAGTTGGTGGCCGAGCGCGCCTCCGATGATCTGGCGGCGCAGCACGGTCTGGCGCGCGCGCTGGCTAACAATGCCATCGTCGGCGTCACCGAGGGCTTCACCAGGAAGATGGACGTGGTCGGCGTCGGCTATAAGGCGGACGTGCAGGGCAAGAAGATCGTCTTTGCCCTCGGCTACTCGCATCCGATTGAGTTCCCGCTGCCCGAGGGGATTGAAGCGAAGGCCGAGCGCGTCGCGACTAAGACGAGCATCCAGCAGTACCAGACGACGCTGACGCTCTCTGGCATTGACAAGCAGAAACTCGGCCAGGTGGCCGCGGAGATGCACAAGCTGCGCAAGCCCGACGCCTACAAGGGCAAAGGCGTGCGCTACGCTGACGTCCCGATCAAGCTGAAACCAGGGAAGACAGGGAAGTAAACTATGAGCGATGAACGATGAACGCGGAATGAAAAGCATTTAATTCATCGTTCATCGTTCATCGTTTGGAGAAATTATGGCACAGAGAAATAGAGCGGCAGTTCGCAGCGCGGTACACAGGCGCATTCGTCGCAAGGTGCGCGGCTCCACGGAGCGCCCGCGCCTGGCGGTCTATCGCAGCATCAATCACATCTACGCCCAGGTCATTGACGACGAGCGCGGGCAGACAATTGTTTCCGCCTCGACGACGGAAAAAGATTTGCGGGGCGCGACGGGCGGGAACGTCGAGGCGGCCGCGCGCGTCGGGCGCACCATCGCCGAGCGCGCTCTGGCGGCAGGCATCAGCAGCGTCGTCTTCGACCGCGGCGGCTATCTTTACCACGGCCGCGTCAAAGCCTTGACGGATGCCGCGCGCGAGGCCGGATTGAATAAAGATGAAACGGCTGCTCCGGCTGAGGGCGGCGAGGATAACGGGGAGCAGTAATGAGACAACCGAGACAACGTATTCCGGCGCAGGGACTCGACCTGAAAGACCAGGTCATCTCGATCAACCGCGTCACCAAAGTGGTCAAGGGCGGCAAGAATCTGAGTTTTGCGGCGCTCGTCGTCGTGGGCGACGAGTCCGGCCACGTGGGCTTCGGCACGGGCAAGGCGCGCGAAGTGCCGCTTGCCATCAAGAAGGGCATCGAAGCCGCCAAGAAGAATCTGATCCGCGTGCCGCTCATCAACAACACGCTGCCGCACCAGTTAATCGGAAGATTCGGCGCGGGCCGCGTTCTGATGAAACCGGCCTCGGAAGGGACTGGCGTCATCGCCGGCGGCGCGGTGCGCGCGGTCATGCAGGCCGTGGGCGTTCACGACGTCCGCACGAAGGTCCTGGGCTCCAGCAACCCGCACAACGTCGTGCGCGCGACCTTCGACGGTCTCCTCAAGATGAAAGACCCGATGGAATTGGCGCGCCTGCGCGGTAAGCAGGTGGAAGAACTGTAAAAACCGTAAATCGTAAATCGTAAATCGTGAATCGTAAATCGAAAAGAAAGGCCGTTCGTCCACTCACGATTTACCATTTACGATTCACGATTTACGATTCACGATTCACGAGGTTTTGAAATGGCTGACGAGAAAAAAGAGCAGGCTCAGGATGGCGGGAAGCTTCGTATCCAGTATTATCGCAGTTTCATCGCTGCGCCGAAGGCGCATAAGCAGATCGTCAAGAGCCTCGGCCTGACGAAATTAAACCAGGTGGTCGAGCGCCCGGACACGCCGGCGACGCGCGGCTTCGTCGCTAAAGTTCCGCACCTGATACGAATCATTGAATAGCTGGGGCCGGGTGTCAGGGGCCAGGGGCCGGTAAAAGCAAAATACCGGCCCCTGGCCCCCGGCCCCCGACCCCCGATTTACGGAGTAAATCATGGCAATTGGTCTTAATAATCTACGCGCCCCGAAGGGCTCGACGCATAAGAAGAAGCGTGTCGGACGCGGTCCGGGCACGGGCCTTGGCAAAACTGCCGGGCGCGGCGAGAAGGGGCAGAAATCTCGTTCGGGCTACTCGTCTAAAATCGGATTTGAAGGCGGCCAGATGCCTCTGCATCGCAGACTCCCGAAGCGCGGATTCACCAACATCTTCAAGAAAGAGTGGATCGAGGTCAGCCTCTCTTCGCTCGATAAGAATTTCGAGGCCAACGATGAGATAACCCCGGAGCTGCTGCACGAGCGCGGGCTGATTAAGAAAGCCAGGCGCGACGTGGTCGTTCTCGGCACCGGCGAAGTCTCAAAGGCGCTCCGCATCTCGGCGCACCGTTTTACGAAGAGCGCGCGAGAGAAGATCGAGAAAGCCGGCGGCGCGGCAACGTTAATACAGTGACGAGTTGCAAGTGACGAGTGACCAGCAAGAGCGCTTTAACTCGTCACCTGTCACTCGTCACTCGTCACCGTTTTAGGGGGCAATCGTATGGAAAAGTTTTTCGCCGCCATTCGCAACATCTTTCAGGTCCAGGACCTGCGCAAGCGCATCTTCTTTACGCTGGGGTTGCTGGCGATCTATCGCGTCGGCTCGCACATCACCGCGCCCGGAATTGATAGTGACCTGCTGGCGAAGCAGTGGGAGAAGGTCGGCGGCGGCCTGCTCGGCGTGCTCGACCTCTTCTCGGGCGGAAACTTCCGCACGATCTCCGTCTTCGCGCTCGGCGTCACGCCGTACATCACCGCCTCCATCATCTTACAGTTGATGACCGTCGTCTCCCCGCAGCTCAAGAAGCTACAGGAAGAGGGCGAGATGGGGCGGCAGAAGCTTAACCAGTGGACGCGGTATTTGACGGTCGGCCTGGCTGCCATCCAGACATTCTTCGTGGCGAGCTGGTTGCAGTCCATCGGCGTTACCAATCCCAACATCATCGGCGGCAAAAAATTCCTGATCCTGACCGCCCTCATTCTGACGACCGGCACGATTTTCGTCATGTGGCTCGGCGAGCAGATTACGGAGCGCGGCGTCGGCAACGGAATCTCCCTGCTGATCTTCGCGGGCATCGTCATCGGTCTCCCACGCGGGGTCCAGCAAGTCGCCGAGCGTTTGGGCCGCGGTGACGCAATGGAGACGGTCGGAGTCATCGCGATGGTGCTTGCGCTCGTCATTCTCATCGCGTTTATCGTCTTCATCGAATCGGGACGACGCAAGATCGCCGTGAGCTACGCGAAACGGCACGTCGGGCGGCAGATGGTCGGCGGACAACAAACGACCATGCCGCTCAAAGTCAACATGGCCGGCGTGATCCCCGTCATCTTCGCGTCCTCCGTGCTGTCAATGCCGCAGAGCCTGTTCTCCGCTTTCCCGCCGGCCGATCCGAATTCCACCTGGGGGAAAATCTACAGCTTCTTCCAGTTGTTCCACGGCGGCGACCCGTACTACGAGCTGATTTTCATCACGCTCATCATCTTCTTCACCTTCTTCTATGTTTCCATCGTCTTCAACGTGGAAGAGGTGGCCGATAATCTGCGTAAGCATGGCGGCTTTATGCCGGGCATCAGGCCGGGCAGGGCGACGGCGGAATATCTGCGTACCATTCTGACGCGGCTGACAATCGTCGGCGCGGTCTATCTGGCCTTCATCGCTTTCGTCCCGCAGTTGATGCTCAGCGGTTTTAAGGTCGGTCGCTTGCCGTTTATCGGCGCGTGGCTGGAGAGCTTCGTGACCACCACGCCGGGACTTTCGTGGATTCCCAACGGCATGGGCTATCAGTTCTATTTCGGCGGCACGAGTCTGCTGATTCTTGTCGGCGTGGCGATGGACACCGTCGCGCAGATCGAGTCACAACTCGTAATGCGCAACTACGAGGGCTTCCTCGGCGGCGGGAGTCGCATGCGCGGACGCAGAGCGTGAAAAGCGGGGGCCGGGGGACAGGGGTCAGGGGCCGGTAAAAGGCTTTCGCTGACCCCCGACCCCCGACCCCCGACCCCCGACTTATGTCAAAGATCATCGTCTTGATGGGTGCGCCGGGCGCTGGGAAGGGAACGCAGGCGCGTCTTCTTCAAGAGCGTCACCACCTCCCACAGATTTCGACGGGCGATATCTTTCGCGCCATGAAGGATGCGGAGACGCCCCTCGGGGAAGAAGTGCGCGCGATTATGAACTCCGGAAGACTCGTTCCGGATGAGCTGACGATCCGCGTCGTCAGGGAGCGCACAGGGCGCGCTGATTGCAACGACGGCTATATTCTGGACGGCTTCCCGCGCACGACGGTCCAGGCCGCAATGCTCGAAAATTTAGCGGCCGAGCAGGGCAAGAAGATTTTGGCCATAGAGGTTGCCGTGCCTTTCGAGATTTTAGAGAAAAGGATGGTGGGCCGCCGTTCGTGTCCGGTCTGCGGCGAGATTTACAACATCTATTTCAAGCCGCCCAAGTCGGACAGCGTTTGTGATCTGCACCCGGAAGCTCAGCTCATTCAGCGCTCCGACGACACGACGGAAAAGGCTAAAATCAGGCTCGCGACCTATGAACAGCAGACGCGGCCTCTGCTCGATTATTACGAGTCGTCCGGGCGCCTCCATCGTGTTGACGGGACGCTCGACCCGGAAACTATTTACGCGGACATCGAAAAGATCGTAAATGGTAAATCGTGAATCGTAAATCGTGGGTTCTTCCATTCACGATTTACGATTCACGATTCACGAACAAATGATTATCGGGAAATCCAGAAAAGAGTTGGAGAAGATGCGCGCCGCCGGGCAACTGGTCGGGCGCGTGCTTCAAGAACTGCGCCGGATGGTTGAGCCGGGCATCACGACGCTCGAATTTGACATGGCCGCGGAGAAGATGATCCGCGACGCCGGTGCCCTGCCGACCTTCAAAGGCTATCACGGTTTCCCTTTCTCCATCTGCGCCTCCGTCAACGAGCAGGTCGTGCACGGCTTCCCTTCCGGCTATAAGCTGCGGGAAGGCGATATCTTCTCGATTGACATCGGCGCGACGCTCGAAGGTTTCGTAGGGGATACGGCGACGACCGTCCCCGTGGGGCGTGTCGGTGAGGATTTATTGCGACTTATCCGCGTCACGGAAGAGTGTCTTGAGCGGGCCATCGAGCAGTGCCGCGAGGGGAAACACTTAGGTGACATCGGCTGGGCCGTTCAGAGCCATGCCGAAGCGCACGGCTACTCTGTCGTCCGCGAATACGTCGGCCACGGCATCGGGCGGCGGATGCACGAGGACCCGCAGATCCCCAATTACGGGACGCCCGGTAAGGGCGCGAAGATCAAAAAAGGGTATGTTTTTGCCGTCGAGCCGATGATTAACATCGGCACTTACGAGACGAAGGTCCTGAAGGACGGCTGGACGGTCGTCACTCTCGACGGGAAGCCTTCCGCGCACTGCGAGCATACGATTGCCATCACGGAAAACGGCCCGGAAGTGTTTACACGGGTCATCGGGGCCGAGCGAAAGCAGATGGAAGCCGTGGGCGTGTAAGTCTTACCCCCAGCGCGGCTTGGAAAAAAAATTGGCCTGTGCTAATATGTGCAGTTTGCGAGTGGAGGCAAATTTAACCTATAGAGGTATATGGCGAAAGAAGAAGCGATAGAAGTGATGGCGAAAGTCCTGGAGACCTTGCCGAACGCGATGTTCCGCGTCGAATTGGAGGATAACCAGCACCAGGTGTTGGCTCACATCTCCGGCAAGATGCGCAAGCACTTCATACGGATTCTTCCGGGCGACCGCGTGCTCGTGGAACTTTCGCCGTACGACCTCAATCGTGGCCGGATTACCTACCGCTACAAATAGACGTCGGGTTTTCAGTTAAAAGGACGAGGGCGAGATGAAGGTCAGAGCTTCAGTCAAAAAGATGTGCGATAACTGCAAGATCATCCACCGCAAAGGGGTGGTGAGGGTGATCTGCACCAACCCGAAGCATAAGCAGCGTCAGGGATAAACTTTTTTTGGAGAATTAAAGGAATGGCTCGTGTAGCTGGTGTTGATCTCCCGCCTAATAAGCGCGCGCAGATCGGCCTCACATACATTTACGGCATCGGGCGCCCGCGCGCGACCTCGATCTTGAACGAGGCGCAGATCAGCGTGGATACGCGCGTCCGGGATTTGAGCGAAGACGAACTGGGTCGCATCCGCGCCATCATTGATGGGCAGGGTGAGATCGAGGGAGACCTGCGCAAACGCGTGCAGATGGACATCAAGCGTTTGATGGACATCGGCTGCTACAGGGGATTGCGCCATCGGCGCGGCCTCCCCGTGCGCGGGCAACGCACGCACACCAACGCGCGCACACGCAAAGGCCCGCGCCGCGCGACCATCGCGAAGAAGAAAGCGCCGGGCAAGAAATAAGAAATAGGGGCCGGGGGCTAGGGGTCAGGGGCCGGTAAGAGGCTTTGACTGATCCCCGGCCCCTGACCCCCGACACCTAAAATTATGGCAAAAGCAGCAGGCGGAAAAAAGAAGGTCTTTCGAAAGAAAGAGAAGAAGAATATCCCGAACGGGATCGCGTATATCTCTGCGTCGTTCAATAACACGATGATTTCGATTACCGATCTCGAAGGGAATCTGATTTCGCAGTCGTCGTCAGGCGCGCGCGGTTTCCGCGGCTCGCGCAAAGGCACTCCGTTCGCCGCCCAGCAGGCGGCGTGGGAGGCTGCGAAAAAGGCGCAAGAGGCCGGGATGCAGCAGTGCGAAGTGCGCGTGAAGGGGCCGGGCGGCGGGCGCGAGTCAGCCATCCGCGCCATCAATAACGCGGGCATTCGTGTGACGACGATTCGTGACACGACGCCGATCCCGCACAACGGCTGCCGCCCGCCGAAGCGAAGACGAGTGTAGTAGTGAGAGTGACAAGTGACAAGTGACAAGTGACAGGCAAGAACGCTTTTACTCGTCACTTGTCACTCGTCACTCGTCACTGTTTTTGAAACCTAAAGGATGAAGGGCGACCTATCAGGCGTCTGTAAACTTTTCCGTCTATCAGATAGACCGGAGGCAAAAAGAGAGTGGCTAGGTATAGAGATGCGGTGTGCCGTTTGTGCCGCCGCGAAGGTGCAAAACTTTTCCTGAAGGGCGACCGTTGTTATAAGCCCTCGTGTCCGATTGAGAAGCGCGGCACACAGCCGCCCGGGCAGCACGGCTTAAACGCCCGGCGCGGCAAGGCGCTCGTCGGTTACGGTCAGCAATTGCGCGAGAAGCAGAAAGTCAAGCGCATTTATTTCATCCTCGAAGGCCAGTTCCGCAACTACTTCGAAAAGGCTGCGCGCCAGCGCGGCATTACTGGCGAGAATCTGCTCTTCTTGCTCGAACGCCGCCTTGATAATGCGGTCTATCGCGCCGGCTTTTCGACTTCGCGTCGTCAGGCGCGCCAGCTCGTCAATCACGGTCACATCGAAGTCAACGGGCGCAAAGTTGACATCCCTTCTTTCCAGATCAAGGTCGGCGATATCATCAGCGTCAAGGAGGCCAGCCGTAAGAACCCGCACATTGAAGGCGCGTGGCAGACGGCTGCCGGGCGCGGGCGTCCGAGCTGGATAGCTCCAGCGGACGGCGCGGACATGAGCGCGCGCATTGACACTTTGCCGACGCGCGCCGACATTGACCGTTCGATCAACGAGCAACTGATCGTCGAGCTTTATAGTAAATAAGTAGTCTGGAGTCTGAAGTCTGGAGTCTGGAGTCAAAGGCCAAAACAAATCGCTTTTGACATCGGACCCCAGACTCTGAGACTCCGGACTCCAGACTCAAAAAAATTATGGCTATGGATCAAAATAATCTCTGGACGGGTTTTCAGATGCCGCGCCGCCTGGCGGCAGATACGGACACGATGACGGATCGCTACGGCCGCTTCTCAGCGCAACCGTTCGAGCGTGGTTTCGGGACGACCGTCGGCAATTCACTCAGGCGCGCTCTGCTCTCTTCCATCGAAGGCTCGGCGATAACGGCCGTCAAGATCGAAGGCGTTGAGCACGAGTTCTCTTCCATCAACGGCGTGGTCGAGGACGCGACGGACGTGATCTTGAACTTGAAGCAGGTGCCTTTCAAGCTCCACGGCGGCGAGGCCAAGACGCTCACCATCAATAAAGAGGGCGCGGGCGAAGTCACGAGCGCGGACATCGAAGCGGATGCCGACGTCGAGGTGCTGGACCCAAACGTTCACATTGCGACGGTCGGCGAAGGCGGAAGTCTCCGGATCGAGATGCGCCTCAAGCGCGGGCGCGGCTACGTCTCGGCGGACCGAAACTTTGACGAAGACTTGAGCCTCGGCTACATCCCGATTGATTCGGTCCACACGCCTGTCAAGAAGGTCAACTACACGGTCGAAGCCGCCCGTTTGGGTCAGAACACGGAATTCGACAAGCTGACCATCGAAGTTTGGACCGACGGGTCTGTGAAACCCGACGACGCGATTGGGCTTGCGGCCAAGTTGATCAAAGATCACATGTCCATCTTCATCAACTTCGAAGAGGACACGGACGATTTCGCGTACGCGAATATCGAGCGGCCGCCGTTGCCGCGCAACGACCAGCTGGATCGCTCGGTGGACGAGCTCGAACTTTCGGTCCGCTCCTACAACTGCCTGAAGAACGCGGACATTCGCACCATCCGCGACCTCGTGCAGCGCAGTGAGCGCGAGATGCTGGCGACGAAAAACTTCGGCAAGAAGTCCTTGAACGAGATCAAAGACATCCTGAACGGGATGGGACTCGATTTCGGCATGGAGTTTGACGAGCAGGGCAACCCGATCCCGGGCACGGGCGGGCGCGACGGCGATTTGGAAGATTACGTGGATAACGACGAAGAAGAATAGAAGGCAGGGGCCGGGGACCAGGGGCCGGGGGCTAGTAAAAGCTTCTGTCCGGCCCCTGGTCCCCGGCCCCCGACCCCACTAAAGTCATGAGACACCTAAAGGCACACAGGAAACTCGGACGCACGAGCGCGCACCGCATGTCCATGCTGCGCAACCTTGCGACCTCGCTCATTAACGCTCAGGACGAGCGCATCATCACCACGCTGCCGAAGGCGAAAGAGCTGCGCCCGTTCGTCGAGCGCGCCATCACGCTCTCGCGCCACGCGGCGAATCTCGAAGGCGATAACACGGAAGCGCGCTCGGTCCACCTGCGCCGCCAGGCGGCCGTCTTCTTCCACTCCGGCAACCGCCAGCAGAAGGTTTCGACCGGAAGACGCGGAGGGGAGCGTGCGCCGCGCACCGCCGGAGTGCTCGCTCTGCGCCGGCTCTTCGACGAGCTGGGCGAGCGTTTTAAGGACCGCCCGGGCGGGTACACGCGCATTATCAAGCTGGGCCGACGCGACGGCGACAACGCCGAACTCGCCATCATCGAGCTGGTTGATAACCAGCGCGAGCGCGAGGCCATCGAGGCCGCCGCCAAGCGCGCCAAGTCTGCGAGCGGCGGTAAGAAGAAATCCGCCAAAGCGAGTAAAGAGGTCGAGGAGACCAAGAGCCGCCGCGGAGGCCGTAAGGCGGACAAAACTTTCGAGAAGGAAGAGACCACAAAGGCGCGCGGACGCGGGAAGGATGCCGGCGAGCCAGAGCTTGAGGACCAGAAACCGAAGGGCGGGCGCCGCGCGAAGAAAACCGAGAGCACGTCTGCCGAGAAGGATACAGAGTAAGCAAAAGCGTGAAGTGTTAAGGCAAGCGCGCGAGGTCGTTTTGAAAGCGCGCTGGATGCTGGCCGCGAGCCTCAATTGAACCGTCGGCAAAAGCCCCCACGGGACGGTTGAGGCTCTTCGCTTTGTTCAACATGAAAAGGGCTGGCGCGCCCGTCGAAAGGGGCGCTCGCTTGGAGTTGAAAAGAGAATGACCGACCAAGAAGGCGCAACACAAACCGCACGCGAGGAGCGACCGCAGCAGCAACAACCCTCCAGACAGCCCGAGCGCACGGGGGGAACTGGCGGGGCGCGCGAACGCGACAGAGGGCGTCGCCGCCACGGGCAGAGCAGCGGCGGCGGCGGCCAGCGCCGCTCCGAAGCTCAACTTCCGATGGATGAGCTGCGCGATCTCTTCGCGCTCTTTTCCGAGCACGGCCTGACAGAATTCGAGCTTGAGCGCGAGAGCTTCCGCGTCCATCTGGGGCGCAATCTGACGCCGCAGATTATCAGCGCGCCGCCAATCCATGCGGCGCAGGCGTTGGCTCCGGTTGAGCAGACGGCGCCGCCCGCCGTAACCCCCGGCCAGGGAACTGCGGCGACCGCTACGGCCGCGCCCGCGGAGCCGGCCGCGACTGAAGATGAGAGCCTGCACATCATCACTTCACCGATTGTCGGGACCTTCTACCGCTCCCCGTCCCCGACCGCGGAGCCGTTCGTGCGCCTCGGCAGCCATGTGGACCCGGACTCAGTGGTCTGCATCATCGAGGCCATGAAGCTGATGAACGAGATTCAGGCAGAGACCATGGGCGAGATAGCCAAGATTTACGTCGAGAACGGACAGCCAGTCGAATACGGGCAGCCGCTGTTCGGAGTAAAGAAATGAAATTTTGAATTATGAGTTTTGAATTATGAATTGAGGCCAAAAGCTTTTAATTCATAACTCAAAACTCATAATTCATAATTATTTTATGCGTCAGTTCCGTAAAATTTTAATCGCTAATCGCGGCGAGATCGCGTGCCGGATTATCTGGACGTGCAAAGAGATGGGCATCAAGACCGTCGCCGTCCACTCGGTGGCGGACCGCGATTCGCTTCACGTGCTCTTTGCGGACGAGCACATCTGTATCGGACCGTCTCCCTCGGCGCAAAGCTATCTCAACATCCCTGCGATCATCAGCGCGGCCGAAATTTACAACGTTGACGCGATCCATCCCGGTTACGGTTTCCTGGCGGAATCCTCCTACTTCGCGGAAATTTGCGAGGCCTGCAATATCAAGTTCATCGGCCCGCGCTCCAACGTCATCCAGATGATGGGCGACAAAGTGCAGGCGCGCCGTGCCATGCAGGAGGCCGGAGTGCCGATATTGCCCGGCAGCCCCGAACCCCTCGAAACCGAAGAAGAGGCTTTGAAACTGGCGCGTGAGATCGGCTACCCGGTGATCGTCAAGGCTGCCGCAGGAGGGGGCGGGCGCGGCATGCGTATCGTCCGTTCGGAGGAGGAGCTCGGTCCGGCGCTTGAAACAGCCTCGACCGAAGCAGCCGCCGCCTTCAAGAATGGCGACGTTTACATTGAGCGCTACATAGAGCGCCCGCGCCACATAGAGATTCAGGTGCTCGCGGATGAATACGGCGAGTGCGTCCACCTGGGCGAGCGCGAGTGCACGATTCAGCGTCGCCACCAGAAGCTTTTGGAAGAGGCTCCGTCGCCCGTGCTCTCCCCGGAGCTGCGCGAGCAGATGGGCGCAGCGGCGGTCGCCGCCTGCAAGAAGATAGGCTATTCGAGCGCGGGCACTTTCGAGTTTCTCCTGGACGAAGACGAGAAATTCTATTTCATGGAGATGAACACGCGCATCCAGGTCGAGCACCCGGTCACAGAGATGGTGACGCTCGCTGACATCGTGCGCAACCAGATCAGAATCGCGGAAGGCGCGCCCCTGGATTACAAGCAGGCGGACATAGTCATCCGCGGCCACGCCATTGAGTGCCGCATCAATGCCGAAGACCCGGAGACGTTCACGCCTTCGCCCGGTACGATCACGGCTTTCAATTTGCCGGGTGGTCCGGGCGTGCGCGTTGACACGGCCGCCTATCCTGGCTACACCGTGCCCCCTTTTTACGATTCGATGATCGCGAAGGTGATCGTCCATGCGGGCACGCGCGAGCTGGCGATTGCGCGCATGAAGCGTGCGCTTGAAGCGATGGTGGTCGAAGGGATTAAGACGACGATCCCGCTGCAACTGAAGATCATGGACGACCCGAACTTCCGTGCGGGCGATTTTTCGACCAAATTTATGGAGCAGTTTATGGCTGCGAACGGCGCGAAAAATCAGCTCAAAGTGCCCGCCGTCTCGCGTTGACGCGACCCTCGCGGGTCTTTATAATAAACGACTTTTCCGAAGTGGGCGGGGGCTCACCTTAGTGCTGGAGATATAAAGAGATGGCTTACGCAATAATCAAAACTGGCGGCAAACAGTTCCGCGTCGAAGAGGGCAAGACCGTGCGCGTGCCTTCAATCGCCAAGGCGGCGGGCGAGGCGGTCGAACTAGACGTTCTGCTGGTCGCGGGCGGGGATGAGGGGACGAAAGTCGGCTCGGCGCTCGCTGAGGGCGCACGCGTCGCGGCGACCGTCGTGGATCACGGGCGCGATGACAAGATCATCGTCTTCAAGAAGAAGCGCCGCAAGCACTACAAGCGCAAACAGGGCCACCGTCAGGGCTACACGACTTTGAAGATTGATTCAATCGGATAAACGATGAAGTATGAACGCGGAACGATGAATTAAAAACAGTTCATCGTTCATCATTCCGCGTTCATCGTTAGGAGTTTTTATGGCACACAAAAAAGGGGTCGGCTCGTCGCGCAACGGTCGGGACTCGAACTCGCAGCGATTGGGGTTGAAAAAATTTGGCGGCGAGCGCGTGCTCGGGGGGAACATCCTGGCGCGCCAGCGCGGCACGAAGTGGAAGCCTGGCAAAAATGTCGGGCGCGGCAAAGATGACACGCTGTTTGCGATGATCGACGGCATCGTCAAATTCGAAGACAAAGGCCGTTCGGGAAAATTCATCAGCGTCTATCCTGAAGCTGCCGCGACCGAGGGGGCGCCGGCGGCTGCAGCATAAGAATTTGACCGGAAGTCAAAGTCCGAAAGCGACGCCAGCGCCGAGTGCTTCACGCTTCAGACTCGGCTGGCGTCGCTTTTGATTTAACGATAAACGCGGAACGATGAATGATGAATTAAGAGCTTTCATTCAGCGTTCAGCGTTCATCATTCAGCATTTTGTTTATTGATCGTACCAAGATTCGCGTCCGGGGAGGGCACGGCGGAAACGGCGTGACGGCCTTTCGTCGTGAAAAGTTCGTTCCGCGCGGCGGGCCTTCGGGCGGAGACGGCGGGCGCGGGGGCGACGTCTGGCTCGAAGCCGACGAGTCTTTGAATACGCTGCTCCACCTACGTTACAACCCGGAGCACATCGCCGAGCGCGGTCGCCACGGCGAGGGCTCGAATCGCGCCGGACGTGACGGCGAAGACACTTTGGTGCGCGTCCCTGTCGGCACACAGGTCTTCGACGCGGAGAGCGGAGAGTTGCTCAAAGATTTCACGGAGAGCGGCGAGCGCTGGCTGGCAGCGCGCGGCGGGCGCGGCGGCTTTGGCAATTCACACTTCGCCACTTCGACTAATCGCGCGCCGCGTTACCACCAGGAGGGAAGCGAAGGCGAAGAGCTTGAGTTGCAGCTTGAGTTGAAACTGCTGGCCGACGTCGGCCTCGTCGGTTTCCCCAACGCAGGGAAGTCAACGCTTATCTCGACCATCTCGGCGGCCAAGCCGAAGATCGCAGACTATCCTTTCACGACGCTTGAGCCGCACCTGGGCGTGGTTGACATGGGGGAGTTTCGGACCTTCGTCGTGGCAGACATCCCCGGCCTGATCGAAGGGGCGCATCAGGGCGCTGGCCTGGGCGACCGTTTCCTGCGCCACGTCGAGAGGACCAAGCTCCTGCTTCACCTCGTTGACGTTTCATCGCTTTCGGGACGCGACGCGGTCGGCGATTACGAGACTATTAACCGTGAGCTTCGGGCTTACGATGCGCGGCTCGCGATGCGCCCGCAAGTGGTGGTCGCGACCAAGGTGGACGCGCTCGATGAGCCGGAGCGGTTGGAAAGTTTGAAGCGCCGCGCCGCCGCCGACCGCAGACCTTTTTACGCGATCTCTAGCGCGACCGGGCAGGGCGTCCGCGAGCTGGTTAACGCAATCGCGCGCCTGCTTGATGAAATTAACGAAGCGGTCGTGCACGAAGCGGACGGGATGCGCGCGGCTTCCTGATTCGAGATGGACGCAACCTTGCGCATAGGTCTCTACGGCGGGACGTTCGATCCGGTTCATATCGGCCACACGGCTGTGGCCCACGCTCTTTTAAAGCTTTTCGCGCTCGACCGTGTGTTTTTCATCCCGGCTTACGTCGCGCCGCACAAGCGGGACACGGGGGTGACGCCCGCGCTGCATCGTTACGCGATGCTCGCGCTCTCCACACAGTTTGACACGCGCCTCGCGGTCTCGACTGTTGAGATTGATGCGCCGGAGCGCCCTTACACCTATGAGACGCTGTCGCGTTTGCAGTCCTCTTTCGGGCGCGGAGCGCAACTCTTCTTCCTGATGGGTGCGGACTCCTGGGCGGAGATTACGACGTGGCGCGAATGGGAGCGGGTGCTCGCGTCGTCGAATCACATCGTCATGGCGCGCCCCGGATACGAATGGGGGGCGGACCATGTCACGCCCGCGATCCGCGAAAGAATTATTGATCTGCGCGGCGCAGGCGAAGCGGAGGCCCGGCGAGCGGTCGGGGAGAGCGAAGACTTGAAAATCTATCTCACGGACGCTGTGAATATGGACGTTTCGGCGACCACGATTCGTTCGCTCAGGCGAGACGGGCGCGACGATTGGGTCAAACTGGTCTCGCCGGCGGTCGCCGATTACATCAGAAAGTATGGACTTTATAGCAAGGCATGAAAGAGAACTCTTCAATTAAGGAACAGGTCTTACACCCGGAGCAGAGTGCAAAGGCTGCGGCATCCACGAAAGCGCGCAATGATGCGGCGCAGGGCAGCGCGGCGGACAACTGCGCGGAGGAACTGGACGAGCGCATCTGCGCGGCTCTGCGCGCGGCGAGCGATAAGAAAGCCCTGGAGATGGTCGTACTGGACCTGCGCGAGATAGCCAGCTTCACGGACTACTTTTTAATCACAAGCGGCACGAATGTGCGACAGGTGCAGGCCATCGCTGACGAAGTGGTCGAGCGGCTGAAAAAAGAGGGCACGCGCGCGGCACGCGTCGAAGGCTATAACACAGCCGAATGGGTGCTGGTGGACTACGGCGATTTTATCGTGCACGTCTTTGAAGACAAGGCGCGCAAATTCTACGACCTCGAAAGGTTATGGCGTGACGCGGCGCGCGTCTCTTTGCCCCCTGACTTAACGGGCGCTGAAGGCTCTTTGAGAAGAGAATCGTGATCGAGCTCGTGGCGCTGTCGGACGCGATGCGTGAGGTCCTCAGCCTCGCGGAGCGCGCCGCCGCGACGGACGCGAACGTGCTCGTCACAGGAGAATCGGGCGCGGGCAAAGACGCGCTCGCAAGCTTCATTCATGCGCGGTCGAAGCGTGCGGGCGAGATGGTCGTCAAGATTGATTGCGCCGCGCTGCCGGGCGAGTTGCTGGAGGCGGAGCTTTTCGGCTACGAGCGCGGCGCGTTTACCGGCGCGACCGAAGCGCGCCCGGGGCGTCTTGAAGCGGCGCACAGGGGAACGCTCGTCCTGGATGAAATCGCGCACCTCTCCGTGGACGCTCAGGCGAAACTTTTGCGCGTCATCGAGGAGCGTGAATTCGAGAGGCTCGGCGGGCGGCGCGTCATTAAGGTTGCGGCGCGGCTGATCGCGCTGACGAACGTCAATCTGGATGATGCCGTCCGGCGAAGGGTATTTCGTGAGGACCTCTTTTATCGTCTGAACGTTGTGCGGCTTCACGTGCCGCCGCTTCGCGAGCGGCGCGAGGACGTTGAAAAACTCGCTCGCAGCTTTTTGAAAACTTACGCGGCCAAGCACGGACGCGACGTCAACGAAATCGCTCCCGAAGCCCTGAAGATTATCAAGGACTACGAGTTTCCGGGCAACGTGCGCGAGCTGGCAAACACAATCGAGCGCGCTGTAATCGTGGCCGACGGCCAGAAGATTGGGGCTGCGGACTTGCCGGAAGCGTTGCGCGCTGCGGTCACTTCGCAGGAGCGCGGGCAGAAGCGCCGGACGCTCGCGGAGGTCGAGGCGGATCATATCCGCGAGACTCTTGAAGCCACAGGCGGCAACAAATCGGAGGCCGCGCGCCTGCTCGGCATCAGCCGCAAGAATCTCTACGAGAAACTTGCGCGATACAAGATAGGGGATAGGGGCCGGGGGTCGGGGGCCAGTTAAAGGCTCTTACCGACCCCTGATCCCTGACCCCTGTCCCCTGTTTATGCTTTTACGCCTTGTCTGGATCGGGAAGACGAAGAACGAGCATTTGCGCCTGCTCGTGGAGGATTACCTGGGGAGGCTCAGGCGTTTCGTTCGCTGTGAAGTTGCGGAGTTGCGCGAAAGCGCTGCGCGCAGGGCTGCCGAAGGCATCGAAGACGAGGGCCGGCGCATCTTAGGCGCGCTCCGTCCCGACGCTTATCTGGTGCTGCTGGATGTTAAAGGCCGAGAGTGGAGCTCAACTGAGCTTGCGGGCGAGATTGAAAAGTGGCAGACGGGAGGGAAGCGGGAGGTGGCTTTCGTTATCGGCGGCCACAGCGGAGTCTCGGAGGGAGTAATCCAGCGCGCCAATCTCCGCTGGTCTCTGTCGCGCTTAACATTTACGCACGAGATGGCACGCGTCGTTTTGGCCGAGCAATTATACAGGGCTTACACGATCATTCATGGATTGCCATATCAGAAGTAGAACCGGGAGGACTAATCAAAAACGATGGATAAAAGAAAGATTAGAAGCTACAGGGACAGGTTGCTGGACAAGCGCGAGGGCCTCGTCGGTCAGGTCATGGAGGCTGAACAGTACAGCCGCGAGCGCGACTCCGAAGCGACGCAGGACCCTGCGGACATGGCTGCCAACGCGTACACGAAAGAGCTGTTGGTTTCCATGTCGGCGAATGACCGTAAGCTTCTCGAATTAATAGACGAAGCGTTGGGTCGCATCGAGGCCGGCGAATACGGCGAGTGCGTTCACTGCGGCGAGCCCGTTCAGGAGAAGCGCCTGGAAGCAGTGCCCTGGGCGCGCCATTGCCTGCGCTGCCAGGACTTGCAGGAGCGCGGTCTATTGAACGTAGACGAGGAATAGATGTAACCCTTAGTCTCATGACATAATCCTGAGCCTTCAGGTTTGCAGCAACTGCAAACCTGAAGGCTCTTCGCTTTTGCCTGATTCAACGTTAATTAGATTTCAGGCAAGCGTAGCTCCTAACGGAGCTAATACTGAATAGCAATCAAAAGAGAGGAAGAAGACGATCCACGAAATGACACGAAACGACACGAAAACTCGTCTTGTTTCGTGCCATTTCGTGTGATTTCGTGGACGGTCTTGCTCCTCTTTTTCTAGTGCAATCTGGTATAAGAACTTTCGTCCGCCCTGATCTGCAACTGCTGTTATTGATGATGAAGATAAAGCTCACGAATCTCAGTGCCGGCGCAAATGTTCTTTACGATGCCGCGCTGGCGCTCCTTTATCCGCAGCCCTGCGCGGTCTGCGGCGCGGCGGTCGAGTCGCGCGCCGACGGTGTGGCCTGCGCTGCGTGCTGGCAGCGGGCGCGCCTTTACGGGGCGGAAGATCTGATCTGCTGGAAGTGCGGAGTGCCCGCGCCTGTAAATGTCCCTGTCAAAAGGCGCGATGAGGTCCGTTGCAGGCGCTGCGACGGGGAGCCATTCACGGCGGCGCGAGCGTGCGGCGCGTACGAGGGGGCGCTGCGCGCCAGCGTGCTCTCTCTCAAGCGTGAGCCTTTTGTGGCGCGCCGACTCACACGCCTCCTGCTCCAGACACAGCAACGCGCCCCGCTCAACCGGGCCACACGCATCGTCCCCGTGCCGCTTCACGCAGAAAGACTCCGCGAGCGCGGCTTCAATCAGGCGACGATACTCGCAGAGGCGCTGTCTCGTCTGACGGATCTTCCGCTGGACGACCGTAGTCTCATCCGCTCAACTCATACGGAGCGCCACCGCGCTGGAATGGACGAGCGCTCGCGGCGCGAAAGCGTGGAGGATGCTTTTGAAGTCCGCCGCCCGCGCCTCATCGAAAGGGAGCGCATCCTGCTCGTTGATGATGTTTTCACGACGGGCGCAACCGTCTCCTCATGTTCGGCCACGCTCCTGGCAGCTGGAGCGCTGGAGGTGCTTGTGCTCACACTCGCAAGACCCATATAGATGTCAGATGTCAGATGCCAGATGCTGGTGAAGAGCAGAGCAGACCTCTAGCATCAGGCGTCTGACATCTGTATGATGTCACGCATGAAAACCCTATACGATCCGATTGAGCCTTACGACCAGGGCATGCTGAAGGTCTCGCCCGTTCACAACATCTATTACGAGCAGTGCGGTAATCCGCAGGGGCAGCCGGTGGTTTTCCTGCACGGCGGGCCCGGCGGCGGAATCGTCGAAGATTACAGGCGGTTCTTCGACCCGAACGCCTACCGCATAGTCCTTTTCGACCAGCGCGGCTCCGGGAAGTCCACGCCGCACGCGAGTCTCGAAGAGAATACGACGTGGGACCTGGTCTCAGACATCGAGAAGCTGCGCGAACATCTAAGTATAGAGGGCTGGCAGGTCTTCGGCGGTTCATGGGGCAGCACGCTCTCTCTGGCTTATGCACAGACGCACCCGGAGCGAGCGCGCCAACTCGTCCTGCGCGGCATCTTCCTGTGCCGCCCGGAGGAGATTCGCTGGTTCTACCAGGAGGGCGCGAGTTGGATTTTCCCGGACGTGTGGGAAGAGTACCTGAAGGTCATCCCCGAAGCTGAGCGCGGCGATATGGTGAGCGCCTACTATCGCCGCCTGACCAGTGAGAACTATGAGGTCAGGCTCGAAGCTGCGCGAGCCTGGAGCATCTGGGAAGGGAGCACTTCGAAGCTCTTTTTCGATTACAGCATGATCGAAAAGTTCGCCGACCCGGAGTTCGCGCTCGCGTTCGCGCGCATCGAGTGTCACTACTTCATGAACAACGCCTTTTTCGAGACGGAGAACTACCTGATCGAAAACGTCGGCAAGATTCGTCACATTCCGGCCGTCATCGTGCAGGGCCGTTATGATGTCGTCTGCCCGATCAAGAGCGCCTGGGAGTTGCACCGCGCGTGGCCGGAAGCGGACCTTCAGATCACTCCGGATGCGGGACACTCGATGATGGAGCCGGGCAACATCAGCGCGCTCGTTGACGCCACAGACCGTTTCAGGGAAGCAAGCTAAACCACTTTCTACGCCGGAGACCGAGCACCAACCATTGCAGGCCGCTATGCCCCTTGCCGCCGGTACATGTCTGGGTCAGTACGAAATTCGCTCCCCCCTGGGCGCCGGGGGCATGGGTGAGGTCTATCTTGCGCGCGACACCAAGCTCGAACGCACAGTCGCCTTGAAGGTCCTCTCGCCGGAGGTGGCGCACGACAACCGACAGATGGGGCGCTTCGTCCTGGAGGCAAAGGCCGCCTCCGCCCTCTCGCACCCGAACGTCGCCCACATTTACGAGATTGACGAGGCGGAGGGCATGAGCTTCATCGCCATGGAGTATGTCGAGGGCCAGCCGCTCGACCGCCTGATCGGGGGGCATCCGCTCAGCACCCCAGAGATCGTTGACTTCGCATCGCAGATGGCCGACGCGCTTGACGAAGCCCACTCTAAAAAGATAGTCCACCGCGACATCAAGCCGTCGAACATCATCATCACGCCCCGCGGGCGCGTGAAGGTGCTCGACTTCGGTCTGGCAAAGGTGGAGGAGGCCTGGGATCCGTCGAGCGAGATCGCCACACAGGTGAAGACGAACCCGGGCGTCGTCATGGGCACTGTCCCGTACATGTCGCCGGAGCAGGCGCGAGGGAAGGAGGTTGACAGCCGCACGGACATCTGGAGCCTGGGAGTTGTGATGTACCAGATGGCGACCGGGCGTCTGCCCTTCAGAAGCGCGAGCGCGCACGATATGATTAACCTCATCAGCAACTCGCAGCCGAAGGCCATCTCCCATTACAACGATGAAGCGCCCGCCGAGCTGGAGCGGATCATACGCAAGTGTCTGGAGAAGGAGAGAGGGCGGCGCTACCAGTCGGCCGGAGACCTGCTGGTGGACTTGAAGAACCTGAAGCGCGACGACGAGACGGGCGCGACGCGGGTCTTGCGCCAGCGGCGCTCGCGACGCGCGGTCAACTCGCTCGCCGTGCTCCCGCTCGTCAACGTCGGGGCGGACCCGTCGGCAGACTACCTCTCCGACGGCATTACGGAGAGCATCATAGACAGTCTCTCGCAACTGCCCCGGCTGAAAGTCATGGCCCGCTCGACTGTCTTCCGCTACAAGGGAAGAGAAGCGGACGCGCAGGAAGTGGGGCGCGAGCTGGACGTGCAGGCCGTGCTGGCGGGCCGCGTTCAGCTTCAGGGCGGTCGGCTCATCATCAAGGTCGAGCTGGTGGACGTGGCGGACGGCTCGCGTATGTGGGGCGAGCAGTATAACCGCACGCCCTCGGACATCTTCGAGGTGCAGGAAGAGATCGCGCGCGAGATTTCCAAGGGGTTAAGGCTGAAACTCTCTGGCGAGCAGAAAAAGCGGCTGGCGAAACGCTACACGGACGACGCAGCGGCCTACACGCTCTACCTGAAGGGGATTTACCAGAACAGCAAGTGGACGGGCGAGGGCTGGCGCAAGGGCGTCGAATACTTCAACCGCGCGATTGAGGCCGACCCCTCTTACGCGCTCGCTTACGCCGGCCTCGCCAGCTCCTACGTCAAGCTCGGCCTCTTCGGCGCAATGCCGCAGCGGGAGGCTTACCCTAAGGCCCGTGCCGCCGCGTCGAAGGCGCTCCAGATGGACGAGATGCTCGCTGAGGCGCACGGAGCCCTCGGCTTCGTCAAGATGATTGACGAATGGGACTGGCCCGGGACTGAAGCCGAGTACAGGCGCGCCATCGAGCTCAACCCGAACTACGCAGACGTGCACAAGCTCTACGGCTATCACCTGATACACATGTGCCGCTACGATGAAGCCATACGTGAGATGCAGCGCGCTGTCGAGCTCGACCCGCTCTCGCTCGAATACATGACGAGCCTCGGCGATGCATACTATTACGCGCGCCGGTACGATGAGGCTGCGGACCAGCTCTGGAAGGCGCTCGAAATGGAGCCAGGCTACGGCGAGGCGCATCTCTTTCTGGCGCGCACGCGTGAGCAGCAGGGGCGGTTTGACGAGGCCGTCGCGGGCTTCCGCCGCGCGTCCGAGTTGACCGGCGACGTGCCCGCGTCCTCTGGGCTGGGCCGTGGCTACGCGCTCTCCGACAGGGTGGGAAAGGCCCGCGGGATTCTCAGCGAGTTGAAGGAACTATCCAATAGGCGCTACGTGGACCCGACCTACCTGGCGCTCATACACCTGGGCCTGGGCGAGCACGACGAGGCGTTCACGCTGCTGGAGCAGGCTTATGCGGACCATTCCGCCTGGATGGTTCATCTGAAGGCCGAGCCGATGTTCGATGCCGTCCGCGCGGACGCGCGCTTCACGAGCCTGCTCGAACGCGTCGGCCTCTCGTGATCGGGTTATTCAATTATGGCCGTTTGCAGATGGGAACTCTTGAATTGCAGCGGCGAGGCGGTCCACGAAGTTACACGAAACCACACGAAGAGAATGCTGCTTTTGTTTCGTGCCGGTTCGTGTAATTTCGTGGAGAGCTTTTTCTGCGCTTTTATTACCTGACTGGTTTATCAAAGACCATCACGGCCGGGCTAAATTCACTCGCCGCCAGTGCGGCGGAGTAAGGCATGCGCTTCAGTTTACAGCATCAGTATTAATGCCTCGGCGCGGATTTGTCTTAAAGTATCGAAGGATTATGAAACGCTGCCCCACATGCAGGCAGGTGTATTCGGACGAAGCCTTGAACTTTTGCCGCATTGACGGCACGCCGCTCGTCGCCGAGGGCGAGCCTCAGACTCTGCTCTTCAATTCCGGCGCGCAAACGGGCGAAGCCGAAACCGCCGTCTTCCGTCCTTCGAGCGAGGTCAGGAGTCGCGCCGCTACCTCTTCGTCTCTGACGGCGCCGCTCGGGCGCAAGCGTGCCTCGCGCAAAGCGATTGATTCTCTGGCCGTCCTCCCGTTCGTCAACGCGACCGGCGACGCGGAGACGGAATACTTCAGCGACGGCATCACGGAGAGCATCATCAACAGCCTCTCGCAACTCCCGAAGCTGAGGGTCGTGCCGCGCAGCACTGTCTTTCGCTACAAGGGAAGGGACGCGGACCCGCAGGAGGTCGGGCGCGAGCTTGGTGTGCGGGCCGTTTTGACTGGCAGGGTCTTGCAGGTCGGGGATTCCTTCGTCGTCAAGTGTGAGCTGATTGACGTCGAGCAGCACGCGCAAATCTGGGGCGAGCAGTACCGGCGCGAGCTCGCGGACATCTTCAAGGTGGAAGAGGAGATTTCGAAAGAGATTAGCAGCAAGCTCCGGTTCAAGCTGAGCGGCGAAGAGAAGAAACGCCTTGGCAAGCGCTACACAGAGAACACAGCGGCTTATCACCTCTATCTCAAGGGCCGTTACTACACGAATAAACGCACGGAAGAATGGATCAGACGTGGGATCGCCTGTTTTCAGCAGGCGATTGACACGGACCCTAACTACGCGCTCGCTTACGCGGGATTGGCGGACGCCTACGCCTTCCTGGCCTCTTCGACGGGCGGGAGCCGTCCGCGCGATACTTACCCGAAAGCGAAAGCCGCCGCGCTCAAAGCCCTTGAGCTTGATGCGGCGCTCTCCGAAGCTCACGCCTCGCTCGGCTTTTATCATTTGATGTACGACTGGAACTTTGCGGAGGCGGAGCGTGAGTTCAAGCGCTCGGTCAAACTGAACCCCAACTACGCGAACGCTCACGACGGCTACGGATTCCTCCTGAAGGCCACTGGGCGAATCGAGGAATCCATACGCGAGAGTAAAGAGGCTAAGAAACTGGACCCGCTATCGCTCTACACGGTCGTGAGCCTGGGCTGGGCCTACTACTTCGCGCGAGACTTTGACCGGGCGGTCGAGCAGGGACGCAAGGCGCTGGAGATGGAGCCGCGCTTTGATTTCGCCTACTGGATCATCGGCGTGGCAGAAGCCCAGCAGGGCCATGCGGAAGAATCGGTCGCCGCCCTGAATCAAGCTGTTCTACTGACGGGCGGGAGCCTGACGCACATGGCGCACTTGGGCTACGCCTACGCGCTCGCAGGAAAGCGCGAGGAGGCCGCGCAGGTGCTCGCGGACCTGGAAGAGAGCGCAGGCGAAAAGTACGTCTCTGCCTACTACTTCGCAATCATCCACCTGGGCCTCGGCGACCGCGACCAGACATTCCATTGGCTTGAGCAGGCGGTTGAGGAACGCTCAGGCTTTCTGGCCTTCATCAAAGTCGAGCCGATGTTTGATTCTCTGCGCTCGGACGAGCGATTTGCGGCGTTGCTTCGCCGCATGGAATTGGCGTGAAGTCCTCATGATGATTGGAAACTCACATAACGCAATTTTTTTCAGCCGCGTAAGCGGCACGTAGAAGGTAGCCAGACGTGAAACGTCTGGGACTGTTGAACGAAACAAGGGCGCGTTGAAGACGCGCGGAGAAAGAGATGCCGTCCGCACACACGAGTTTGCATTTTCATCTAGTCTTTTCAACCAAAGAGCGTCTGCCAATGATTACACCCGAGTGGCGCGATAGGTTGCACGCCTATTTGGGCGGGATTGTGAAAGGCTTGGAAGGTATTCCGCTAGCCATTGGGGGAGTAGAAGATCATGTTCACTTGCTCGTAGGTTTGAAGTCTTCGCATCGGCTTGACTATTTTCTGCGGGACTTGAAAGCTGATTCTTCCGCATAGGTGCATCAAGAGATCGGGAAAAGAGTGTTTGGCTGGCAAAAGGGCTACGGAGCTTTTACAGTCAGTCCGTCGAACCTTGAAGGTGTCAAGCGGTATGTTCTGAGCCAGGAGAAACATCATCAGCGCAAAACTTTTCAAGAGGAGTATATTGAATTATTAAAAGCGAGCGGCATTGATTACGATGAGCAATATTTGTGGTAGGTTCTTCGCGCATCTTCAATGCGCGAACTTCTTGGTGATTAACGGTTCCAGACGTTGCACGTCTGGCTACCCTCTTGATCGCGTCTGCCGACGCGATTTAATGACTGGAAAGTTTTTGACACCCACGTGCGCGGTCACGTAATATCAGTGAGCAGTATGAATGGACGTGTCCTAGTCCTGAACGCTTCTTTCGAGCCGATTAACGTGTGCACCGAGCGGCGCGCGGTGGTGATGATTTTCAAAGGGGTGGCGCGCATGGAGGAGCACAACGGCCACATGCTTCATTCCGCGAAGCTCACGATTCACGCGCCTTCTGTCATCCGCCTGACCGAGTACATACACATTCCGTTCGAGCGCAAGTCGCTCTCGCGTAAAAATATTCTGCTGCGCGATCATTCGACCTGCCAATATTGCGGGCGACAGTATTCGCCCGCGGAACTGACGCTCGATCACGTCCACCCGCGCTCGCGCGGCGGCGATTCGACGTGGGATAATCTGGTGGCGTGCTGCAAGCGCTGCAATCACCGCAAGGGCAACCGGACGCCGGAAGAAGCAGGGATGCATCTCCTGCGCCGCCCGCGCGGGTTTTCCCTGCACGTCAATCGCCAGATCATGCGCTATCTGGGACGCGCTGACGAGACGTGGCGCAAGTATCTCTTCTACGAGTCCGGCGTCGAAAATTAATCCGATTCAACGCGGCCCTTTGGTGCGCTGCGGATAATCGGCTGAGGAGTTTAGTTATGAACCAAGTTTTGCTGTTGGGCATTATGCCCCAGGGGACAGAGTGGCTGCTCATTCTGCTGGTAATCGTCATTCTTTTCGGAGCCAGCCGCCTGCCGCAGCTTGCGAAAGCCATCGGGCAGAGCAAGCGCGCTTTCAGAGAAGGGCAGGACGAAGCCGAGAAAGAGGCGCAGCTCGAAAAGGGGAAGCGGGAAAAGGCGCTTCAGTCAAAAGCAACCGCGGACCAGTCATCGCTCGCGGACGTGGACGACGAGAAACTCTTTGAAGAGGCGCGCCGCCGAGCGGCAAGCTCGCGTGCCGGCGAGTCGAGCGACCGGGAAAGGGATTAGCTTCGAAAATCCCACTCGGTTAAATCAAAGATGGAGCAGAGGGCCTCACACTTTTCAAATCTCTTCTCAGCCTGCCTTTCGCCCGACGATGAGCGTGGCTTTCACAGAGAGCGCAAAGTCCATGTCCTGACGCTCGGCGTCAATGATGCGCTCAATCTCTTTCGAGACGCGGGCGCGGTCCGCATCTTCCGGTAAAGATTCTAACCAGTTCCGGAATAGAAAGTCCGTAATCAGGGGCGCATTCAAAAACTCTTCGCCCGACTCGTAATCAAACTCTTCGATCTGCGTCCAGGTCGTGACATTCTCCAGCCCTTCGCGCTCCGCCATCTCTTCGATCTCAGAAACTGTCGGCAGTTCTGTGATCAATGATTCCACGTCGTGGTCGTGGTTGGTGATGCCGGAGTTGCGAAGCGCCTCCCAGTAAACAGAGAAGAACTCGCCGAAGCTCGAAGCGGTCGGCAGCGTCAATGCCACAGTGCCGCCCGGCAGGGCCACGCGCACCATCTCTGCGAACATTTCCGGGAGGCGTTCGACGGCGACCAGCGACGCGTCGCCGACGACCAGGTCGAATTTGTCGTCTTCAAAGGAGAGCGCCTCCAACTGGGCCCTGTAAAATTCCGGGTCAGCCCGGACCGCTACGGCCTTGGCGCGTCCCAGCTCAAGACACTCCTCGTTCTCGTCAACGCAGGCGAGCGTAACATCGTTCCCGGCGCGCTCGGCAATCGCCAGTGCGTGTCCGCCCGTACCCGAAGCGACGTACAACATGCTCCCGCGCTTCGGCAGCTCCACATGCTCATCAACCAGCTCGGCGAATCTCTCGCCCCAGTCGGTCGCTACATACAGGTCCTGAAGAAAAGCCAGTTCTTTGTCCGATTTGTTCACTGTCACTCTTAATTTCTCCCTAGCTGTCAACGCTCAGCAATCAGCTTTCAGCAATGACGTGGGTGTAGCACAAAGTTGCTCCGGCCTTGGTTTACCGATGCTACTCGTCTGATTGCTGATCGCTGATCGCTGATTGCTCCTCATCGTAATAAACTTTCCCGCGCAAAGGCTCTGGGAGACACTCCATCTCCTCTTTGGCGCGCGGGTCGCTGTGAACGTAGCGGTAGCCGCTTCCGTAGCCGACGCGCTTCATCAAAGGCGTGATGGCGTTCCTCAAATGAAGCGGCACGGGCTCGCGCGCCGTCGCGCCCGCGTCCTCGGCGGCTGCCATGTAAGCGCGCTTGACGGCGTTCGATTTCGGTGCCCGCGCCAGATAGATGGTCGCCTGCGAGAGCGGGTAGAGCGCTTCGGGCAGACCGATGAGGCGTGTGATGTCGGCGGCGGCCGCGGCCTGAACCATCGCCTGCGGGTCTGCCAGGCCAATGTCCTCGGAGGCCAGAATACAGAGGCGGCGCGCGATGAAGACTGGGTCGGCCCCGCCCTCGATCAGGCGCGCCAGCCAGTAGAGCGCCGCGTCCGCGTCCGAGTTGCGCAGAGACTTGATGAGCGCTGAGGCCAGATTGTAATGCTCCTCGCCGCCTTTATCATAAGCGTAGTGCGCGCGCCCCAGGGCTTCGACGACCGTCTCAAGCGTCACACGGCGGACGCCTTTCTCATCCGGCGCGGTTGATTCGATGGCGGCCTCAAGCGCTGCGAGCGCCACGCGTGCGTCCCCGTGAGCCGAATGCGCCAGGCGGCTTACAGCTTCGTCCGGGACGACCACGTTGAGCGCGGCCATCCCGCGCTCGGCGTCTTCGAGAGCGCGTCGCAAAATGGTCTCGACGTCTTCGTCCGTCAAAGGATTGAGAATAAGAACGCGTGAGCGTGAGAGGAGCGCGCCCGTGACTTCAAACGAAGGGTTTTCGGTCGTCGCCCCGATGAGCGTCACGGTCCCATTTTCGACCGCATGGAGCAGGGCGTCCTGCTGTGCCTTGTTGAAGCGATGAATCTCGTCTATGAAGAGCACAGTGCGTTGTCCGCGCTTTTTATCCTCGCGCGCTTCCGAGATGGCCGCGCGGGCTTCCTTGACGCCGGAGAAGACCGCCGAGAGGGCTACGAAATGTGCGCCGCTTCGTTCGGCGAGCAGGCGCGCCAGGGTGGTTTTGCCGGTGCCGGGAGCTCCCCAGAGGATGAGGGAGGGTAGAGTGCCGTTGCCTTCGATCAACCGGCGCAAGATGCGGCCCTCGCCGACCAGATGGTTTTGGCCGACAAACTCCGCGAGGGTGCGCGGGCGCATACGCTCAGCGAGAGGCGCTAAGAGAGCGTCGGGCCGGGCGGCCTCCGGCTCATCTTCTGCGAAAAGGTTACTGGCTGCGCGACGCGGCATGACTGGGGCACCCCTTGCTCAAACAATCGTCCCGCTGGCAGACCGTAAGCTCAAGACCTGCGGGAAAAATTAAACCAGGCTGGGAAAAGCTTAACACAAACTTGTTGCTAACGGGGGGGGCGAAACGTGTTAGAATGGCGGAAAATCTTGGATGGAACGTAGGGTAAAGGTTCTTCGTATAAGGGGACGAGAAGAGCGCGGGGCATGGAGATCAGATGCGGGCGCTCTCAAAAGTTCGGGAATCGTGAGAGGTGTAAAATGAAAACTACGAAAGACACTTTAAGAGTTGTCGGAATCATTCTTCTCTGCCTGTTCGTTCTGGTTGTCGGCGTGCCACTCCTGCTAGCCGCCGCCGGAGTGACGCTCAGTATCTTCGGCTTCGTCACCTCGCTGGCCGTGGGCCTCATCAAGCTGGCCGTCGTGCTCGCCATCGTTTATCTGGTACTTGTCGGACTCCGTGCTGTGCTGCGTTAACAGCAGAACGCGCGCAACCTCTTCGGGGCGAATTCTCGCTCGCCCTCTGTTTTTCTCCTCCAGCCCACTTTAGCGCCAGCCTTTGAATGAATCGAGAGTTCGATTCATTTCTTCCTCTTCTTCATTATCTTGACGGCTACCACGATTCCGATAACCATCATTATCCCGAACCCTACGGCAAAGCCGACCAGCCTGCCGAGCGCTGCGGCCCTGTCGCCTTCCGAAGAGAGAAAGCCTTGAATCGAAGGTAAGATCATCATCTCCAGCCTCAGACGTTGAAGCGGAATTGTACCTTTATCAGCAGCGGAACTTAAGCATTAAGCCTCGAAGGATTGCAGAGACAGGCAGAGCAGGGAAAAGATGCTGCACACACGATTACACACAAAATGACCCTGAAAACTGCTATTCCGCCAATTGGCGCTTTGCCATAGCGGCAAAGTATCAATTGAGACCTTGCCACTTGCCCCAGAATCGCTCCGTGACCGATTTGCCTATGCTGCGCCCCGTTTCCCGGCCTAAACGCCAGCCACGCCTCAAGCGGTAAGCAGGATGATAGACTTCAGGGCGAGTTTAAAGCCGTGCTATCCCGTGCCCCGGTTGAATGAGTTGTCAGGTGGCGGACTTCGTCTAATGACATCTAATTAACCCAAGTTGCCGGTTATCAGTTGCCACTAGCTTCAGCTAGTGGAACAGAGCTAGTGAAAAAGAGTCGGCTTGAGCCGAACAATAAATAACAGATAGTTTCCTATGGCTTCAGCCAAATAGTTCGGCTCAAGCCGAACTATTCAAAGAGCTTTGTGATCCACTAGCTGAAGCTAGTGGCAACTGAGATAATCTCCTAACATTTATAACTGGCAACTTGGATTAATTACAGAAAACTTGTTACGCTTCTTAAGGAACACTCAGATGTGCTTCGGCAAGAACTCGGCTATCACGATCAACAGTGCGGAGCCAAAATCTACCTGCGGGCAGCATCAGTACTTTACGATCATTTGGCTTACCGATAATCACCTGGTCAACTGGTACAGCCGACGCGCTCTCTCCTTCCTTAAACGCCTGCACGAGCCGCATACCGCTTCCGCTCCAAAGTTGCTGGGGAATTCGAATGCGCCTCCTACCCAGGGTCCGTGCCATCCAATCCGGACGTCCATTCTCTATCTTGATACGCGGCCAGAAAATGTAGGCGTCAAAGGAGTCTGAGCCTAGCAAGCGTCCTTCTACTCTATTTACGAAGATCGTTGGCCGTTTGACAAGACCTCGCGAAGTGGCGACACGATAAAGCGGATCTTCTTCCTCAGAGGTCAGGCGCTGGCTCATCCTGGGAGCGTACACCGTTAACGGGTTGATGCCGGTGAGCCGCTTGAGCACAGATGCCATCGGCGTCCACCCGTCTTGCGCGGTTTCTTCAGAGGCATGCCCTCTCCCGGCCAGGATGAGCACCTTCGCGTGCGGGTCAAGGTCGAACGTCCGGGCTTTAATATTTTCGGCCTGCGTCCTGTCGCGGAAACTTGCATCGCCCGCCGGGCCACGCTCCTTCGTATCGTAGGCAATGAGCTTGTATCCTAGATCCTTTGCCAGGCGCACCGCGTTGGCGAACACAGGATCAAGTAAGTAGTAGCCTGACTGGTAATCCGGATACCTGAAATCAGGATTCATCACTTGATCAGTGAAGGTTTCAGCCGCCAGATACCTGTAGCCTTGGCGCCACAGCGCGCGCAACAAAGGCTCATAAAGAGAGCGTGTTTGTGGCAGGTGGTGCTCCTCGCCATAAATAACTATGCGGGTCTTTTGGGCTTCACGCTCGATTACTCGAAGAGCATTTTCAGGTTTATACGATACCGGGATCGGAGTTTCCACACTCGGCGCTTTCCTTCGATACGTCGGCAAGCTCAGCGCCTCTACTCCGGCAAGCGGGAAACCTAAGAACTCTTCGAAGTTAAAGCGAATCTCCGGATAGATTCCCGCGAAAATCTTAGACTTCAGATACTGCGTCTCAAGATCGAGCATCGCGGCATAGGTGGCTAGCGGATTCCCCGCTTCCAATGCTTCTTTCTTTAGAAGCCCGGGGAAAACCAGTGTCTCCTCTTGGGAAACACGATCCCCGGGAGTGCTCTCACTCCTAAAAGACCCTTGCAATCGCATACGTTCGACTTTAGTCTCGCGGGGCTTTTGCTGTGCCAAAACGATTTGAGGCGCCAGACAAACAATCAATGCTAGAGAAAGTTTAGCTCTCATATCTTGCGCGACAATTTCATAGTGATTTGTTCGTGTCTTACAGACACCTGACGCTCGAATTAACCGGGCGCGCATTCAAATACATAACGGACAAGTTGACGATAAAAGCCAAGCCAACTCGCGCTCCGGTTGAATGAGTTGTTAGGCTCGCCGCCGAAGCTGACACGCTCAATTAACGCAAGGTGAATTCTTCCGACATAATCATTTGAGGCTCCTCATCCCGGCTGAAAGAGATGTAGATAACCCGCTTGACTCTGTTGCCGAGATAGATTTCTTTCGCCAAATCCTTAAATGTCATCGACCTGCCCGGCGGCAAGACATAAACATCTGGTACATAAAGAGCTCGTACGGGTGTCATAAACTCTTTATATGGACGAGGCGGGGTGTTGCCTTCGGGATTGAGCCACTGATTCTTCTCCCTATCAAGCCGAATCAGATAGCCGAGCGGGTAATAGCGGTTGGTCTTCAGTCCATGAATATAGATCGCCTTATCTGATCGGTTCTTGACGCGGAAGGTGATTTGCCGACTATAGAAATCGAAACAGCCTTGATCGAGCTCGACCTTACCCTGCTTAACGGCAGAAAAATCAACTGCCGACATCTTTGCCGCTGGCAAGTCGTTGGCTTGATAAAACAGCAGGAAGAGAGTTAACAATAACACCATAGAATCTCCTCATCGCTAGAGCCTAACTAACATTAGACCGCCAATTGATGCGCTTCAGACGTTGAAGCGGAAATGCACCACGTCGCCCTCCTGCATCACGTACTCCTTGCCTTCCAATCTCAGCAAACCCTGTTCGCGCGCTGCCGCCGTGGAGCCTGCGGCCATCAACTGCTCGTAGCCGATGGTCTCGGCGCGAATGAAGCCGCGCTCGATGTCCGAGTGGATGACGCCGGCGGCCTGCTGCGCGCGCGTGCCCTGCGGAATCGTCCACGCGCGCACCTCTTTTTCCCCCGCCGTCAGAAACGACATCAGCCCGAGCAGACGGTAGGCGCTCTTGATGAGGCGGTCCACGCCGCTGCCCTCGACGCCCAGGGCCTCAAGGTAATCTTTGCGTTCGTCGGGCGGGAGTTCCACGAGTTCCGCTTCCAGTTGCGCGCAAATGATGACGAATTCGGCCGCCTCGCTCTCGGCAATCTCGCGGACCGTGCGCACGTGCGGGTTCTCTTCCGGCCCTTCCGTGAGCGTTGCCTCGTCAACGTTGGCGGCGTAAATCGTCGGCTTCATCGTGAGCAAAAAGAAGCCGCGCGCGACGGCGCGCTCGTCGTCCGTCAGGGAAACGGTGCGGGCGGGCTTGCCCTCTTCGAGCGCGGGTTGAATCTTATCCAAAACCTCAAGCTCGGCGCGCGCCGTTTTGTCGCCGCTCTTGGCGGTCTTCTGCGCACGCTCGCGGCGGCGTTCGACCGCGGCGAGGTCCGCCAGGGCCAGCTCAATCTGAATCGTCTCGATATCGCGTCGCGGGTCAATGGAGCCTTCGACGTGAACGATGCCCTCGTCCTCGAAGCAGCGGACGACCTGCACGACCGTATCCGTCTCGCGTATGTTAGCGAGGAATTGATTGCCCAGGCCCTCGCCTTTTGACGCGCCGCGCACGAGCCCGGCGATGTCCACGAACTCTACAGTCGCGGGGATGATGGTGTTCGTCTTGACAAGCTTCGCCAGCGGCTCAAGACGCTCATCCGGCACGGGGACGACGCCTATGTTCGGCTCGATAGTTGCGAATGGATAATTAGCTGCGAGCGCCGCCTGCTGCGACGTGAGCGCGTTAAAGAGCGTGGACTTGCCGACGTTCGGAAGACCCACGATACCTGCGCGAAGCATGAAGATAACCCCCTCGGACCAGATCAAAGCACTAAAGCGAAACTAATTTTGTACACCGCCGACAGCTCTGATGTCCAGCCGCTTCAAAGATGGCGAAGCCCCGGCAGGGGCTAAATTCTGTCGCCCCTAGCGGGGCTGATCTGGATTAAAACCGTAATATTTTCTGCGCCTAATTTCAGAGTCAGACGCTAGCTCTTCACCTTACGCAGTTGCTCCAGGAGCTTGCGAACGGATGGGGCGTCCGGGGCTTTGGGCTCAAGCGCAAGATAGGCTTCAAGGTGACGGATGGAATCCTGGCGCATCCCCTTGCGATAGACCAGACGCGCGAGCGAAAGGTGCGCCTGCGCCGCCCTCCGCTCGTCGAGCTCAAGCGCGCGCGTAAAATGGCGCTCGGCCTCTTCGGGCTGATCTTCCAGCAGAGCCCACCCCAGATTCAGATGCGCCGCCCAACTCGCCTCCTCCAATTCGAGCGCCTTGCGCAGCTCGCTGGCGGCCTCTTTCGGACGCCTCAGCGCGAGCAGGACCACCGCGTACTCAAGTCGCGGCTCAGCATGCCTGGGGGCGATCTCTCCGAGCGGCTTGAGCGCCTCTTCTGCCTCCGAAAAGCGCTTTTGCGCTCTCAGCTCGCGGCCCAACTCCAGACGCGCCGCGTAGAATTTCGGGTAGGCTTCGACTGCGGCCTTGAACTCTTTGGTCGAGTCGGCGCTTCTGCCCGCGCGTGAGGATTCCAGCCCTTTGCGGTAGTGCTTTCGGGCAGCTTCGGGGACGTCCAGGTCCACGTCCGCCAGGACCACGCCCGGAGGAGCCGTCCCTCCTGGCTGTCGCGCGGGGAGATCAACCGAGACGGTGATATGAGTGGAACGTGGCTTTCTGACATCGATGGGGATAACAGTTACCCTCGTGGCGGTGGCCTCGAACCTCTCGGTCTCACTCGTCTCGACGATATATTCGCCGGGCAGCAGGTTCGTGAACCTGAGCTCCCCCTCCTTGCCGCTGTAGGTGTCCGAGACCGGCTGCATTCTGGCTTGCCATAGCAGCCGCACGCGGACCCCTCCGACCTCTCCGCCCCGCGCCTTGAGCAGGACCTTTATTTCATGTATGGCGTCGTTTGAGACCTGTGCGAGCGACGGGCAGGAAAACAACAGCAGGCAGATGCAGGCGAGAACAGGTCTCAGGCGCGGGGGCTTGCCTTCAGTCATAAAAGTCTCCTTTCTCAGCGGGAAGAGGGCTTATTCCGACTACCTTCTGCCGAAACGTAGCGCAATAAGCGGCACCTTGAAGTATAATAAGTGTGCATCATATCTTCTCAGCTTTGCAACAATTGGGATTATTTAGCGTATAATCAGGCGTTCCCGCAGGGGTCGTCTTTATCCAAACGCACAAAGCTTTCCAAATTCGGAGACCAAAGAGATGAAAGATTTGGCCGATGTCGCTCTGAACACTGCCAGGCAGCGGGGCGCGTCTTATGCTGACATACGCATCGTTCGCACGCGCAACAATTTCGTCACTACGCGCGAGAAGCGCGTCGAGAATGTGGTGAACACGGAGTCCTACGGCTTCGGCGTGCGCGTGCTCGTTGACGGCTCTTGGGGATTCGCCGCGTCCTCCAGAGTTGAAAAGGAAGAGATTGCGCGCGTGACTGACCGCGCCGCCTCGATTGCCAAGGCTAATAAAGCGATTCAGCGCAACCGCATCTCGCTCGTCCCCGTAGAGAAGTACCCGGACGGGAAATTCATCACACCCATCCAGAAAGACCCCTTCACCGTCCCGCTTTCCGAGAAGGCTGATCATCTCCTGAAGGTCAACGCGGAAGCCTTGAAGGTTAAAGGTCCGGGGCCGATGTTCGTCAACTCCTCCATGTTCTTCGTCAAGGAGGAGAAATATTTCGCTTCGACCGAAGGCACTTCCATAGAGCAAACGTTGATTCGCTCCTGGCCGAATTTCACCGTGACCTCAGTTGACCCGAAGACCGGACGCTTCGAGCAGCGGACGAGCCTGGGATCACCCATCGGCAAAGGCTACGAGGTTGTCGCTGAATACGATCTTATCAATGAAGTGCCGAAGGCCGCGGAGCAGGCGATTCAGAAGCACACGGCCAAGCCGGTCGAACCCGGGCGCAAAGACCTCGTGCTCCACCCGACGCATCTCTGGCTGACGATACACGAATCCATCGGACACCCGACGGAGCTTGATCGCGTGCTCGGCTACGAAGCCAACTTCGCGGGCACGTCCTTCGCCACGCGCGAGAAGCTTGGGAAGTTCCCATACGGCTCGAAGTTCGTCAACATCAAGGGCGACAAGGTTCAAAAAGACGGGCTGGCGACCTGCGGTTGGGACGACGACGGCGTCAAGACGATGGAGTGGGACATTATCAAGGACGGCGTGCTTGTCAGCTACCAGACCGTGCGCGACAACGCGGCCGTCATCGGCCTGAAACATTCGCATGGCGCTGCCTACGCCGATAGCTGGGGCTCCGTCGCGTTCCAGAGAATGCCGAACGTCAGTCTCCAGCCTGCCGCGGGCAGCGCGAACATCAGCGCCGACGATCTGATCGCGGACGTGAAAGACGGCATCTACATCGAAGGCGACGGCTCTTTCTCGATTGACCAGCAGCGCTACAACTTCCAGTTCGGCGGTCAGGTCTTCTATGAGATTAAGAACGGGAAGAAAGTGGGCCTCCTGCGCGATGTCGCCTATCAGTCGCGCACGCCAGACTTCTGGAACAGTTGCGACGGAGTCGGATCAAAGGAGCACTATCATCTTGGCGGCGCTTTCAACGACGGCAAGGGCGAACCCGGTCAGGTCAACGCGGTCTCGCACGGCTGTCCCCCGGCGCGCTTCCGCCGCATCAACGTCATCAACACAGGACGGAAAATCTAAAAGTAGGGGCCGGGGGACAGGGATCAGGGGCCGGTAAAAACAAATTTCCGGTCCCTGGCCCCCGACCCCCGACCCCGCTCCGAAGGAGCACTTATGGCGATACTTTCTAGCAGCGAAGCTGAGGCAATTCTCAAAAAAGTTTTGAGCTTCTCGAAGGCGGAGGAGTTGGAGGCGAGTCTACAGGGCGGGCGCACAGCCTACACGCGCTTCGGCGTCAACTCGGCGAGCACGAGCGGCGACACGGACAATCTCTCGCTGGTCGTCAACGCGCATTTCGGGCAGCGGAGCGGCGTTGCGACCACCAATACGCTCGACGACCAGGGATTGGAGAAAGTCGTGCGCGCAGCCGAAGAGATCGCTCGCCTCAGGCCCGAGGACCCGGAGCAGCAGCCTTTCCTGCCGAAGCAAACCTACGGGAAGATAGAGGCAGCCTTCGACGAAGCGACCTACCGCGGCGAAGCCCAAACGCGCGCCCGCGCCATCGGCTCGACGATTGAGCCGGCCAGGGCCAAGAACCTGATAGCCGCTGGAATCTTCGACCACACGGGCGGGTTTTCGGCGCGCGCGAACACGAACGGGAACTTCGGCTATCACAGAAGCACGAACGCCTCTTTTACGACGACCGTGCGAACGCCGGACGAACTGGGCAAGACTGGCTCCGGCTGGGCCTCTTCCATGTCGCACCGCATCGGCGACATTGACGCCAAAGCGGTCTCCGCGCGTGCCATCGAAAAGGCGGAGCTCTCGCGCAACCCCGTCCAGATAGAGCCGGGCAATTACACGGTCATCCTTGAGCCCAACGCCGTGGGCGATCTGGTCGGTTTCATGATGAGCTTCTTCGGCGCGCGCCAGGCGGACGAAGGCCGCTCGTTTCTTGCGAAGAAGGGCGGCGGAAACCGTCTCGGCGAGCAGCTCTTCGGCAAAGAGGTCAATATCTATACGAACCCGAACTACACAGGGGCCCCTGGGTCGCCCTACGACGGCCAGGGATTGCCGACCCGGCAGCTCGATTACATTCGCGAGGGCGTGGTCAAGAATTTGAATTACAACCGGTACTGGGCGAAGAAGATGGGCAAAGAGCCGACGCCGGGCGCCACAAATCTGATTATGGACGGGGGCAAGAGTTCAATCGAGGAGATGATTAAGGGCACGGAGCGCGGCATCCTCGTCACGCGTTTCTGGTACATTCGCCTCGTTGATCCGCAAAGCGTGCTGCTCACGGGGCTGACGCGCGACGGCACGTTCCTCATCGAGCAGGGGCGCTTGAAGTATGCCATCAAGAATTTCCGCTTCAACGAGACGCCCGTCAAGATGCTCAACAACATCGAGCTGATGTCGCCTTCATCGCGCATTACTGGCTCCGAGCGGTTCGGCGGCGGCAACTCCGTGCTCGCGCCCGCGCTCAAGGTCCGGGATTTCTCGTTCACCAGTTTGTCAGACGCAGTCTAAAAGCAGTGACAGGTGACAAGTGACGAGTGACAAGATGGTTATTAACTCGTTACTCGTCACTTGTCACCTGTCACTATGGTCTTCGCTCTTGCCCTGGCATTGATTGCGATTGCGGGCGGCGCCTTTGTCACCTACCTGTTTGACGAAGAGGCGCCGCTCGCGGCGCGTCTGTGCATGGGCGCGTGCATCGGGTTTGCCGCGCTCGGCCTCTGCGGCTTCATTCTCGCCTCCTTTCTAGGCTTCGGCATACTGACCCTCCTGCTCGTCTCCGCCCTGCTGGCTCTGCCTTTGCTTCTCCTGACGAACGCCCGGCGGCGGAAGCGTTGGCAGGCAGATTTGAATGAGACTGTGCGGGGCGTGCGGCGCGCCATTCTTCATCCGGCGCGCCGGACGAACATCTACATGCTCTTCTATGCGCTCGTCGTCGTCTTGCTCTGGCTGGTCTTCGACCGCGCGATGATGACGCAGCCGGACGGCATCCTGACGGGTGTGAAGAACAACTACGGGGACCTTCCTTTTCACCTGAGCATCATCACGCGCTTCACGGACGGCGCAAACTTCCCGCCTGAAGACCCGACGTTTGCAGGGACGCGCTTTACCTATCCTTTCATAGCGGACTTCGTCGCGGCCTGTTTCGTCCGTGCGGGTGCAAGCTTGCGACAGGCGATGTTCCTGGAAAACTACGTGCTCGCCATCTCGTTCGTCGGCCTGCTCCACCGCTTCACGCTGAAGTTGACACGCGATTGGCTCGCCGGACTGATTGCGCCCGTCCTGGTCCTCTTCAGCGGAGGATTGGGCTGGTGGAATTTCTTCACGGAGTCGAAGTGGAGTGAAGACGGCCTCCTCGGCGTCCTCTTTCACCTCGAACAGCAATTCACGATCAACGATTACGGCTACCGCTGGGGCAATACTCTGACGACTTTGCTCGTCCCGCAACGCAGCATCCTGCTCGGGCTGCCGCTCGCCTTGATTGTTTTTACTCTGTGGTGGACTTCGCGGCCAGTGGACGAAGAAGGCAAAAGGGAAAAGGTAAAAGGCAAAAGGAAAGAAACGAAGACCCAAAGACCTTCTTCACTTTTACCTTCTTCCTTTTACCTTTTGCCTTCCACGAGGCGGATGATTGCGGCGGGAGCCATCGCTGGCCTTCTGCCACTCATACACGCGCATACCTTTATTGTCGTCATGATGGTGGGCGCGGTCATCTTTTTGCTGACTGGTTTGAAGCAGTGGCGTGCGTGGATTGCATTCTTCATTGTCGCCGTCGTCATTGCCGGGCCGCAGATGTGGTGGTCAACGCATGGCAGCGCCGTGCGCGCGGGCGATTTCCTGGGGTGGCAACCCGGTTGGGATAGCGGGAAGGAGAACGTCTTCTGGTTCTGGTTCAAGAACACAGGACTCCTCATCCCGCTCATAACGCTCGCGCTTCTGTGGCGCGAGGGCAAAGCCCGGAAGCCACTGGTCCCGCCCGAGCTCCTGCTTTTCTATCTGCCCTTCCTCCTTTGTTTCATGATCCCGAACCTGATAAAACTTGCCCCCTGGATATGGGACAATATCAAGGTCCTGTTCTACTGGTTCATCGCGTCCGTGCCGCTCGTCGCTTTGCTGCTGGCGCGTCTGCTGCGTGGTAGATTAATGCTGCGCGCGGCCTCAGTCGTGTTGCTTCTGACGTTGACGCTCGCCGGCATGCTCGATGTCTGGAGCGTGGCGGCGAGAGTCGTGGAGTACAGTATCTTCGACGACGAAGGAGTCGCGTTCGCCGAGCGCGTTAAAGAGAAGACGCCGCCACGCTCCACCATCCTTCATGCGCCGACGTTCAACAGCCCGATCTTTTTGACGGGGCGCCGCACAGTGATGGGCTATCCCGGTCACGTCATTTCGCACGGAATTGCGTTTCAGCCGCGCCAGCGCGAGATCGGACAAATCTACGCGGGGGGAGCGGATGCCGAGACGCTGATCTCTAAATACGGCGTCGAATACCTGGTCGTCGGTCCACAGGAGCGGCACCCGAATAGCGGCCTGCGAATCAACTATTCATTCCTGGAGCGTTTCCAACTTATTATCGGGGACGAGAAGGAATGCCTTGCCGGGGAGATTGATGAGTCCCGCGAAAAATATGGGTACTGCCTTTACAAAATCGCGCGACCGTAAAGACGTGGAGGCGCGAAACAACGCGAAGTCGGCATCCGGTGAACCGGATGACACAGATTCGCAGGAACTCTCACCGTTGGTCTGGAGGATAGCGAGCCTGACGATTCTGGCGGGCGCGGCCTTCATACGCCTTTATGAGCTCGGCCTCAAGCCGATGCATCATGACGAAGGCGTCAATGGATTCTTTCTCACGAACCTTTATCGTACCGGCGAGTACAACTACGACCCGACGAACTATCACGGCCCGACGCTCTACTACTTTGCGCTCGGGATCACGAAATTCAACGCTTTCCTCTTCGGGCAGGCGGCGGGCTTGAGTACCGTCGCGGTGCGCCTCGTGCCGGTCATCTTCGGCGTCGCGACCGTCTGGCTCATCCTCTGCCTGCGCCGCCGCATCGGCACCATCGGCGCGCTCTCGGCCGCCGCGCTCATCGCGCTTTCGCCGGGTCACATCTACATTTCACGCTACTTCATACACGAGGCCCACTTCGTCTTCTTCACACTCGGGATCGTCGTCGCCGCGCTCAATTTCTACGACCGGAAACGTCCGACCGCAATTGCCTGGGCCACGCTGGCGCTGATCCTTCTGGTGATTCTAGTCCCCTCGATCTACAGATTGCTTTCCCTGTCATTCCCATCTTTGTATCCTTCGATAAAGATCACCTTCGCTTTCGTCCTGGGCTCCGGACTGACTTACGCCGCGTTCTATTTCCTGCGGTCCGAAGATGAAGGGCGGCCGATTTATCTCCTGCTGGCCTTTGCTTCCGCGGCGTTCCTCTTTGCGACGAAGGAGACGGCGATCATTAACCTTGGCGTGCTCGGCCTTGCGCTCGCGGTCGCCCTCGTTTACATGCGCCTGGCCAGGAAAGAGGCGGTCCCCTCATGGGAGAAGAAACGCGCTCCAAAAAAGAAGAAGAAGAAACGCCGTGCGCCGAAGGAGAGTTGGCTGGATAGGTTCGGCGGAGTCCCGAACGTGGCTTTATGGTCAAGCGTCGGGCTCGCGCTTTTCGTGCTCATCAGCATCACTTTTTACTCATCTTTCTTCACCTATCCGGAGGGCGTCGGCAAGGCCCTTGAAAGCTTTCAGGTCTGGGCGAAGACGGGTAGGAATGAGCACACACAGCATGGATACCTGGGCTATCTAAACTGGCTCATACAGGAGGAAGCGCCGCTGCTGTTTCTGGCCCTGGTCGGAGCCATCATCGCTTTAATTCGCAGACAAGATCGCTTCGCAGTCTTCGCCGGGGCCTGGGCCTTTGGGACGTTCGCGGCCTACACGCTCATTCCTTACAAGACGCCCTGGCTCATGCTCAGCTTTATAGTCCCGCTGGCGATCATCGGCGGTTACGCCGTGAATGAGCTTTACCACTACGGGGGAATTCTCACGCTGCGCTTTGCGGCCTTAGGAGCCGTCCTCTGCGCGCTCGTAATTTCGGGCGCGCAGTCCGTCAGGCTCAACTTTTATCACTACGACGATGACCGTTATCCTTATGTTTACGCGCACACGCCGCGCGAACTTCTCAACCTGGTGAATAAGATTGAGGAGCTGGCAAAGCGCGCGGGAACGGGCAAAGAGACCGGCATCACCATCATGGCGGAGGCTTATTGGCCGCTGCCCTGGTATCTGCGTAATTACCCGAACGCGGGCTTTTTCGGACACATGGTCGAGACTACCCAGCCGCTGGTGATCGGATCAGTAGAACAGATCCCGGAGCTTGATGAAAAGCTCGGCGACCGTTACAAGATCGTTGACACGTACCCGCTTCGTCCGAGTGTTCAACTGGTGCTTTACGCTTGGCGCGAGCTTGCTGAACAGTAAACAGAAGAAAACCATCCGGTTTCCGGGGTTAAAAGAGGGGGGACGTGATAGCGTTTGCCGCCGCCGCAAGCTCTTCGTAATGGAATCACTATCACTTTATACCTTGCTCTTTTCAACAATTTGATTTAAGTTGCTCTGCTCCCTCTAATTCTATCAACCACCAGCGAAGGTTCCCTCATTTTCGTTGTGGTGGAAATTCCCCCTCATAACCCCCGACATCTCCGACGTACTTGTCTTAGTCTATTCGCCTATCAAGCGCAGGCATCGCACCGTTTTTGAAATTGCAACTCGGCCGAAGTCACTGTTTCTGATCAAGGAGGCTCCATCATGATGTCTCTCAAGCCCCGCTCTCACCGCACCCTGCTGCTCCTATCTCTATTTACCGCGCTCTGTTTTGTCGCGCTCGTGTTCGGCGTAACCCCGTCGTCACAAGCCATCAGCGATAAAGGCGTTAATCCTAAAAGCAGTGCTCCAACCGTAGGCCAGCAGACGGAGGCGCCGGACGAGCAGGCAGACCTGGCTGCGTTTCGCAAGTCAGTCGGCGGCGAGATCACGCCCGTAATCATCGAGCTCAGGGGCGAGCCAGGCGTGATTCGTAAAGTTGCCTCAGAGCAGTCCGGACAAAAGCTATCATTTGACCAGATAGTGGACTACAGCCTTGAGCTTGTGTCCAAACAGGACGGTTTTCGCGCGTCACTCGCGGGGCGCGGCGTGCGCGCCCTCATGCGCGAAGCGGATGTGAAGCAGGTTGACGGCTCCGTGCGGCACGTCCAGTATCGTTTCACTTACCTGCTCAACGGCTTCGTGGCTTACATCGCAAAGGAAGACCTCGCGCGCCTGCGTGCTCTGCCGGAGGTCATGTACGTTGAGGAAATCCAGCCCGTCAGGTTCCACCTCGACAAGGGGATTGACTACAGCCTCGGCACGCAGACAAATACGGCGGACCGCCGCGCGGCCGTCTATGGCGCGACGCAGGAGTTCACGCCCGCGACAGACGACGCGGCCCACCCGGAAAAACCTCGCGCCACGAAAATTGATGGCTTCGAAGGGCAGAACATGAACGTCGCCGTGATTGATACGGGAGTTGATTGGCGTCACCCGATGTTCGGCGGCACAGGGCTGACGACGCCGAAGCCGCGCGTCGCCGGCCAGCCGGAAAATCCCGCCGACAATAAAAAGATCATCTACTACTATGTGCTCTCGCCCGGCGACATTACGGATGACTTCGGTCATGGCACGCATGTCGCCTCCTGCGCAGCAGGCTACGTCGTTGACGGCACGACGCCCCGCCGCGTCGGTTACGGGACGGGCACCAGTCCAGACGGAACGACGCCCGGAACAGGCATCGGACCGACGCCGAACGGTGTCCAGTTATTCGGCACCGCGCCGCAAGCGCGGATCATGGCATATAAAATCTGCGGCCCCGCGAATAATTGCTCGGGCGACAGCGAGCTGGCGATGGAAGATGCGGCTTCACCTTTCACCCTCGTGGGTGCTGGTGACGGTGCCGCCGTGCCGACCGCTGTGGCGAAGCCAGTGGCCGACGTGATTAATCTTTCGCTCGGTGACACGGCGGGTGACCCGGCCGGTTCCAGCGCCCGCGCTGCTAATAACGCGGCGCTCGCCGGTTCAATCGTGGTCGCTTCGGCAGGCAATGCAGGCCCTGGTGCGGGCACGACCGGCGCGCCCTCTTCCGCCACCCTCGCGATTTCCGTCGCCGCAACTCTTGATCCGGGCTCGACGCCCGCCGCGGACGTGCTCGCGCCCGCGCAAATCCTGCTCGAAACGTGCGCGGGCCAGCCCCCGGCCTCGTGTGCCGTCCCGGGCCCGCCGCCGGAGAAGGGCGCAGCCTCAAATGCTAATACGCCGCAGCCCAACGAGCGTCAGGGAATGAGAATCTTTCCTGTGGCCGGCGGCGGCGCGCTCCCCGAAGGCTCTCTCTCCGCTCATTACGTTTACGTTGATAACCCCAACACTACGCCGACGCAGGTGAGAAACCGTATCGCGCTGGTTCGCGGCGGGACGGGAACGTTTTTCAATATCGTCAACGCCGTCGCCGCGCAGCAACCGGCTGCGATCATCCTTGTTGACGACAGAGAATCGCTGACGGCCCTGGTCGTCGCCGGTAATATCCCGGTTTTCAACGCCAACACGGAGACCAGCAATTATCTGATTAACCGTATGAGGGAAGGTGACACGGACGCCAATAATGACGGGAGAGACGACGTAGCGCCCGGTACGGTTTCACAATTTCCTCTCCGATTGGCGGAGAGCGTAACGCTGGCGACTTTCCAACCCGGCATGGCCGGCTTCAGCTCGCGCGGTCCGAACGATTTTGACGGGCGCTTCCGCACCGTCAAACCGGACGTGGCAGCGCCAGGCGTCGGCATCACGGGCGCGGCCACCCCCGAAGGACTCCCGGACGAGACGATAGGCATGGCTACTCCCATCGGCTACATCACTGTCAACGGGACAAGCTTCTCGGCCCCGATCACGGCGGGCGCGATGGCTGTCATCCGCCAGCGCGTGCGCGAACAACTCAATCTAGATTCGACCAACACAGCCGCCGTGGACTATCGCACAAAGCGATTTGATACGGTGACGGTTTCCCGCGCCCTCCTGATGAACACGGCGACCAATTTGCGCAGCGGCCTAGGCGTCGCTCAAGGTGACGGCGCGAACTCGGTCGCTTCCATCAATGACATGGGGGCCGGTCTCATCAACGTGGCGGGGGCGCTCGACGCTAAAGCCATTATGGTTGCGCCGACGCTGCTTCAGACGACGCCGCGTGAGTTCACGCCGCCGGCCGCTCAGCCCTCCCCGACGCCGCTCCAGGTGCTAATCCCGAGCGCGAGCTTCGGGACAGTGCCCGTAGTAGGAGTCAACAGCACCGTCACGCGGACGCACGAAGTCATCCTCCGCGACGTCACGGGTGGCACGGGCAGCGGGACTTACAGTCTTACTTTCCAGAACAATCGTTTCGCTGACAAGCCGGGCTTTCTGATTGATTTCACGGCGGCGGACGGCACGACACCGATCACCTCAATTACAATCCCATCCGGCGGTCAGGCGACCTTCCGTGTGCGCGTGGTCGCGGACGGCCAGCAAATCACTGCGGACCCAACCGAATTTCAGTGGTACGTGACGGCCACGCAGAACTCTTCGGGGCGAAAACTGCGCATGCCTTTTTACTACAGAGCCGTGCGCGCCACCTTCCCGAACATCGCGGCTCCCAATCAGACGCCGCCGACGGGCACAGAACAGCCTGCGCCCCCCACGCCGCCGGGCTGCCCCGTGGACACTAACGGCAATTATCAGGTCAACTGGACGTACACAGGACCGCCACACGTCGGCTTCCGCGTTCAGGAGGCGACGCGCTCTCAGGAGATCTTCTTCGACAACGCCGACGAGCCGCTCGTCGCCGGCGAGAACTCGAAGTGGAGGGACGCACTGACGCCGCCGCAGTGGACCTCTCAAGCCAGTCCGGGCACGGGCAGTCTGGCCTATTTCGTCCCAGACGCCGCCGACCAAAACGAGCCTCTGACGATGAAGGGCACAATCGCGTTGCCGGCGGGCGGCGCGACGCTCAGTTTCGTCACCTACCAGGACACCGAGCAGGATTTCGACTTCGCTCACGTGGACGTGAGCACGGACGCGGCGAATAACTTCGTCAGCTTCAATACGGTCGCCTCCTTCTCGGGCTTCTTCTCTGGGACGCGTTTCATTGATCTCTCGCCGTACGCGGGCCAGACCATCAAGCTGCGCTTCCGCATGACGAGCGACCTGGCCGTCCCTGCGCCAGGCTGGTACGTGGAGGATATCCGCGTCAACACGGATGACTTCAGCACCATCGCGGACACGGGGCCCGCTGTGAATTCACACAGCATTACTGGAAGGCCGGATAAGACCTACTCCTATCGGATCGCCGCGCTTTACACGAATCCGAACCCGGCGGAAGCGGGCACAACGATTACAGGACCATACAGCAACCTGCGTTGCGTCACCGTGCAGGGTAGCGGCAACAGCGCGCCGACGACGCCTACGCTTTCCATCAACGATGTCGCGGTTACCGAAGGCAACAGCGGGACGAGCAACGCCACCTTCACCGTCAGCCTTTCGGCGGCAAGCGCTTCGCAGGTGACTGTGGCCTACACGAGCGCCGACGGCACGGCCACGTCTGGCTCGGATTACCAATCAGTTACCGGAACACTGACTTTCGCTCCGGGCGATACGACCAAGACGATCAATGTTCCAATCTTTGGGGATACGACCGTCGAAGCCAATGAAACCTTCTTCATCAATTTATCGAGTCCGACGAACGCGACTCTCAGCGACAATCAAGGCACCGGCACGATTGTTAACGACGACTCGCCTCCGCCTCCGCCCCCACCGCCGCCGACGGTGCAACTGGGCGCGGGGTCTTACACAGTCTCAGAAGGGGCAGGCCGCTTCACCCTTACGGTGACACGCAGCAACGCCGCGAATGCCGCCACGGTTGATTACGCCACGTCTGACACCGCGGGGCTGGCTGAATGCAGTACGGTCAACGGCATCGCTTCGCAGCGGTGTGATTACACGATTGCGGTCGGGCGGCTGCGTTTTGCAGCCGGAGAGACCAGCAAGGTCATTGACATTCCTGTTATTGACGACGTGTACGCTGACGGCAACGAGAGTTTCACTTTCACTCTCAGCAACCCCAGCGGCGACACTCTGGGCGCACAGGACAGGGCCACCCTGACCATCACGGACAACGATAGCAATTCGAATGCGCCGAACCCGATTGACACGACGGACTTCTTCATCCGCCAGCACTACCTGGACTTCCTGCTCCGCGAGCCGGAGCCGGGAGGCTTCCAGGGTTGGCGCAACATCTTGAATAATTGTCCGCAGGGCGATACGAGCTGCGACCGGATCGAAGTCAGTTCGGCTTTCTATCGCTCGGAGGAGTTTCAGACCAGCGGCTACTTCGTTTTCCGCGTCTATGTGGTAAGCCTCGGACAAAATCCGCGGTACGCCGAGTTCATGCCCGACTTATCGCGGGTCAGCGGATACCAGACCGACGCGGAGAAGGAGTCGAACAGAGTCGCTTTCGTCGCCGAATTCATGTCCAGGTCGTCGTTCAAGAACCACTATGACAGCAAAACTCAGCCGCGGGACTATGTGGATGAGTTGGAGCGGACGGCTGGCGTCACGCTGTCGAACAAAGAACAGTTGATAGCTGATCTGGAGCAAGGCAAAAAGAGCAGGGCGGAGGTCCTGCGAGCCGTAGCCGACAGCCCGGAAGTAATCGGGAAGTATTTCAACCAGGCGTTCGTCGTCATGGAATACTTCGGCTATCTGCGTCGCGATCCGGACATCCTCTATCTGGAATGGATTCGGATTATGAATGAATCCAATGGTAACTATCGCATCATGGTCAACGGATTTCTCAACTCGACGGAATATCGGTCTAGATTCGGAAAACCCTGATGAGATAAGTTGTTGCGAGGCCAAATACCGGCCGCTGTGATGGTAAAGTCCGAGTTCTCTGGACGAGAGTTAAAGGGGAGGGCTTATCCCGGCCTCCCCTTTTACCGTGGCTATTGCTGCCGCCACGCTCTCCGCTCTTTTGCGGCGCCGCTCCCTTCGTTAAAACCGCTTCTAGTTAAATCTGTCTCTCGCAACAATAAAAAGACTTTGCCTGAAGCTTTGGTTGACATCTTTGGGAAGTCCAACATATAGTGTGCGTCTCTTGATGATGTTCCAGGGAGTGCGGCCTTCCGGACTCCCTCGGGGCCGTTAAGGTTTCAGAAGCGCCAAGCATGTTCAAACTTCAACGCTTAGAGATCACCGGATTCAAATCCTTCGCCGATCATACGGAAATTGTCTTTACGGGCGACGGCATCACCGCCGTCGTCGGTCCAAACGGATGCGGTAAGTGTATTAGCGGCGATACACTCGTCACATTAGCTGACGGGCGCGAGGTGCCGATTCGTGAGCTTGTCGAAGAAGCGCTCGATGCTTCTCCAATCGTCGAAACACTTGATGATGGCACGCTGACCCGTTTTAACCCGCATCGCATCAACATTCTTTCGCTCAATCCCGCAACATTGCGCCTTGAGCCTCGCCCCGTGTCTGCTTTCGTAAAACGACAGGCCACGCCATATTTATTGCGTGTACGGACTCGTGCCGGTCGTGAAGTCACGGCGACGCCTTATCATCCGCTATTCACTCTGGAAGCAGGACGTTTGCGCGCCCTTAAGGCCGAAGAGTTGAAAGTAGGCGTGCGCCTTGCCCTGCCCCGCGCGTTCTCTATCGCAGGCGGCAAAGTCCGGCTTGAGCCGTTTAGCGTGCTCGGTCAGTTCCAGTCTGATGACAATATCTTTGTTCCATACTCTGAGAAGTTGCGCGTCTGGGCAAATGATGCTCGCGCCAAATTCGGGACATGGACCGCCTGGGAGCGCGCGGCCAATGTCTCAGGCTCATCGCTCAGAGGATTGCTCGGCGGGCAGGCGATAGGCGCTGCGCCGCTCGCGCGGTTAGCCGAGACGGCTGAACTACAGCCGCCTCTCGATGGTCGCTTTAAGTCACATGGCTCCGGCCAGCTTCAAATCCCTCCAAGCTTCACGCCAGACATGGCGCGCTTCTGCGGCCTGCTAATCGCGGAAGGTCGTAGCACAAACGCCAACCAAATCTGGTTCGTCAATTCGGACCCGGCTGTTAATGATGAATACGAGCGACTCGCGAGCACCCTGTTCGATCTGAAGGTAAGCCGCAATCGCTACAAGCCGGCGGCTGACGACAGTCTGATCTACTCTCGCACTCTGGGCGTCGCGCTGGAGCGATTGTTCAACTTCTCTGTCAATTCAAAGTCGGCGGAGAAAGAATCGCCGCCGCAAGTCTTCCTGGCTGACGCCGAAACGCAATGGGCTTTCCTGTCCGGCCTGTTCGAGGGCGACGCCTACGTTTGCGCGCGCCCTGCAGCCGAAGGCAGACGCGCACACGCCTATATCGAGTACACGACGGCCAGCCCGAAGCTGGCGCGTCAGGTCGTCTCGTTGCTGCTTCGTCAGGGCGTCTTCGCATTGCTGCGCGAAAAAGAGAAGTACGCCAGCAACACCGCGTTGAAGCAGCGCCGCACATATTACTCTGTTCTGATTTACGGCAATCAGCAATTGCGGTTCATGGCGCAGCATCTTTCGTTCGTCGGAGAAAAGCGACGTGCTTTGCGGGCGTTGCGCGAACTTGATGCTGTCTCGAACCCGAATCAAGACCTCGTGCCGGACGTTACTGCGCTCGTGAGAGACGCCGCACGCGCCGCGAAGTTGAACCTCAAGGCGAACAGGCAGGGGTGTGCAAAGCTGGCGGCATATGTCGAAGGGCGTTGCGAAGCTAGTCGTCATGGTTTGCTTGAGGTGATCAATCAAATCGAAGAATTAGGCGCGCATCCGGAGTTGGCGCGCGAACAGTTAGCCAATTTGCATCAGCTCGCGACTTCGGATGTCTATTGGGATGAGATTGTCAGCATTGAACAGGTCGAGCCGCCAGACGAATGGGTTTACGACCTGAGCGTGGCGGAGACACATAATTTCGTTGCGGGCAACATCATCGTCCACAACAGCAACGTCGCGGACGCGATTGCCTGGGTGCTCGGCGAGCAGCGGGTCAAGCACCTGCGCGGCGCCGAGATGAAAGACGTCATCTTCCAGGGCTCGCGCAATCGGCAGCCTTCAGGCATGGCCGAAGTCGTCCTGCACATGGTGCGCGACGAGACGATTGAGCACGAGCCGGACATAGACGATATAGACTCGACGCTCGAAGAGATTGACGATCATGCCGTCAATCTTGACGAACTGAGCGTGGAGGCGGCCCCTGCGGAAGCTGCCGCCGAGCCCTCCGGCACAAACGACGAGGCGGGCGCAGCCGCCGGGCCGCCGGACATGGCGGCAGAGAACACGGTCGAAACTCAAACTCCCGTCGGCGTTGAAACTGCCGCGACCGATTCCGCCCCTCTTCAGCCCGAAACAACAGCGCTCAGGATTCATCACAAGCGGCACTGGCGACCGAGCCGCCTCGCGCTGGAGTTCGCGCCGGGCGAAGCCGTCTCCGTGACACGCCGCCTCTATCGTTCGGGCGAGAGCGAATACCTGCTCAATAACCGCATCTGTCGCCTGCGCGACATTCAGGACCTGTTCTCCGGCACGGGGCTTTCGGGCGCGCACTACGCCATCATCGAGCAGGGTCGCATCGGCCAGATTCTTTCGGCCAAGCCTATGGACCGCCGCACGCTCATCGAAGAGGCTGCGGGGATTACAAAGTTCCGTGTGCGGCAGCGCGCCGCCGAAGCGCGGCTGGAATCTGCGCGCTCCAATCTCTCGCGGGTTTCAGACATCATCTCCGAGATAGACCGTCAGGTGAACAGCCTGCGTCGCCAGGCCGCGAAGGCCCGCCGCTATCGCATCTCGCGAGAAGAGCTGCGCGAGCTATTGCGTCGGATGTATGTCGCAGAAGAGCGCTCTCTGACCGCCCTGCTTGAAGAGACGCGTTTGCAGCTCGAAGAGGCCGCCCGCGAGGAGCGGGCCCTTGTTGAAGGCCTGGCCGCGCGGGAAGAGGATGCGCGCAACGCCACACAGGAGGCGCGAAGGGTCGAAGAGGAATTGGCGGAGGCGCGTGCGGCGGCGGCCGAAGCCGAATTGCAGCGGGACCGGCGCGCACGCGAACAGAGTTATCAGCAAGAGCAGGTCCTGGCAATCGAGAAGCGGCGGGCGGAAGTCTTGAGCGAAATCGAGACGGTCCGCCAGCGCCTCCAAAGGACCGAAGAGGAATGCGAACAGTTGCGCGAGCAGGACGCGCGCCTGCGTCTGGCGAGCGAAGAGCAGGCGCTGACTCTTCAATCGGCCGAGACCTCTTACGGGCGACGCGTCATCGCCGTTTCGGAAGCCGAAGCCGAGATCGAGCAGGCGCGCGAGGAACTGCTGACGCACACGGCTGTCGCCGAGCGCTTGATGGAGATCGGCCGCCAGCTTGAGGCCGCGCTCGAACGTCTCGCGCAGCAGGCGGAAGGGTTGGCGCGTGAAGGCGAGCGCGCGGCGGGCATCCACGCGGAGCGCCTGGCGGAAGCAGAGAAACAGAGTCAGGAGATCGCGCGCGCGCGCGAAAACCTTGCGAAGCTCGTCGCTGAACGCGAGGAGGCAGTCCACACAGTCGTCGCCGGGCACGAGAAAGTTTCGGAGACGGACGCGGAATTGACGCGTGTGCGTGAGGAGTATTCGCGCGTGCGCCACCGCCTCGACACCTTGAAGGAGCTGGACGCCAAGCGCGCTCATTATTCCCCGGCCGTCCAGCGCCTTTTTGCGACCGACGACGCGCCCGCCGAATTTCATTTCATGGGCACGCTCGCCGACATGCTTAATGTCGAGCCGCGCTGGGAGCGCGCCGTCGAAGGCGCGTTCGGCTCATCATTACAGGCGATTCTCGTCCCGACGCCGGACGACGCTTCACGGGCCGCCCTTTGGCTGAGGGAAAACGGTGCCGGGCGCGCGAGCTTCCTCGTCGCAGGGCTTCACGGCGCAAGCGAAGAGACGGACATCACCACGTACCGGTTCAACGCAGCCTCGGCCGATGATTCGGCAACCGCCGCAGAGATTCCGCAAGACATGCGCATCCGCGACGTGCTCGGCGCGCCGCCGGAGCTGCTCGCGGTCCTTGACCGCACGCTCCCGCAGCGCATGAACGCCCGCGTCGCACGAAATCTGGAACATGCTATGACCATCAGCCTGGCGACGGGCGAGATGTGTGTGACGGCAGACGGCGATTGGGTCATGGGCGGCCAGCTCGTCAACGCAGGTGACGCGCGCCTACTGGAAGAGGGCGCAGGCCTGCTCGCCTTCAAGCGCGAATTACGCGAGCTCGAAACGCGCGCCCCGCAACTCCAGACGGAAGTCGCGCGTGCCACACAAACGGTTGCCGAGGCGAGGGCGCGTCTGGCGGAGCTTGAGGACGCGGTCGTCCTGCTCAACGAGGCCATCGGGCGCGAAGAGCGCGACCACGTCGCACTCGACCTGAGCGCGACACAACTCGCGCATGAGATTGAGCGCGCCGAACGTCACATGCGCGTGGTCGCGGACGATGCCGCAAGGCTCGCACAGGAGCGCCTGGAACTTGAGGAAAGACGCGCTACCGCGCTCGCCGAAGCGGAAGTGGCCGAGCAGTCACGTCTGCGTGCTTCGGAGACGATAGCGCAGGCCGCAACCATTCTCGCCGAAGCACGCCGCGCAGCCGAAGCTGAAAGCGAGAGCCTGGGCGAGCAGCGCGCAGCCGCAGCCGCAGCAGCCGAGCGACGCCGCGCCACGGCCGCCGAGCTGAGGCGCATGGAGACGGAGCGCGGCGAGCTTGAGGCCAGGCTGGAGCGGCACGAGCTGGAGATTACAGAGGCCCAGTCACGCCTGGAAGAGCTGAGCCGCTCGATTGTCGAGATAGAAGAGAGCGTGGGGCTTGTCGGAGAAGAGCGCGCACGCGAAGAGCACGAGATCGCTGAGCGGACCGCGCGTCTCACTGCGGCGCGTGAAAGAGCGGACGCGCTCTCGACAGAGCTTGCGGAGCTGAATCGCCAGGCGGCTGCTTCGCGCGATGCGCGTGCCGCGCTCGAAGTGCAGCGCGCGGAAGCGACAGCGCGGCTGGGCTACGTCCGCGAGGCCTGCATGTCGGAACTGAATCAGTCGCTCGAAGAGTTGTCGCGCGAGCGCGGTACTGACGAAGAGTTTGACCTTGAAGCAGGTCGGGCGCGCGTCGAAGAGCTGCGCGCGCGCGTCGAAGGCTTCGGCGCCGTCAATATGATGGCGCTCGAAGAGCTCACGGAAGCTGAAGAGCGCTTGCAGTTCCTGACAACCCAGCGGCAAGACATCACCGAAGGCATCGCTTCGACCGAAGAGGCTCTGCGCGAGATCAAGCGTCGCTCGCGCGAGCGCTTCCGTCAGGCGTTTGAACAGATCAACCATAACTTCGGACAGCTTTTCCAGGAACTCTTCGGCGGCGGGCGCGGAGAGATGAGTTTGATAGACGCCGACGATGTGTTAGAGTCCGGCATTGACATCGTCGCACAGCCCCCCGGCAAGCGGCTTCAGAATGTACTTCTGCTGTCCGGAGGCGAAAAGGCCATGGCCGCGCTCGCGCTCGTGCTCGGCATCTTCCATTACAGGCCGTCGCCGTTCTGCCTCCTGGATGAGGTTGACGCGCCGCTCGACGAGGCCAACGTCGGCCGCTTCACAAATAAGATCGGGGAGATGGCCGCCGGCACGCAGTTCATCGTCATCACGCATAACAAGCGCACGATGGAGATGGCGCGAGCGCTTTACGGCGTCACGATGGAAGAGGTCGGGGTTTCAAAACTCGTCTCCGTGAAATTCGATTGAGTAAGCTAAAAGCAATCCTGTGCGTCATGATTGCCGCGCTCGTGATTTCGGGCGCGGCGATTTGCGCTGCGGCGCAGAACAGAAATAATCCGGCCAAGCAGAACGCGCGCGAACCGGCGGCGAGAGAAGTGACGCCGACGGCGAAGGGCGAACGCGCGGATGACGCGACCTACTCCTACGAATTTCAAAAGTCGGATTTTTTCATCCGTCACATCTATATCAAGCACGACGCAGGCGGGCGCGGCGAAATCTCTTTCGAGCGACAGGGGGATCTTGAGCCGATTGTCGAGCCGCTCGCGCTCTCGGAAAACGCGCGCTCCCGAATCACTGCCCTGTGGGAGGCGCTGCGTTTTCTAGATTCAAACGCTGATTACCAGTCCGAGAGACAGTTCCCGCACCTGGGCATGATGCGCCTGACGATGAAGCGCGGGACGCGCGAGCGCACGGCCGAGTTCAACTGGACGAACGATCCTAACGCCAAGGCGTTGGCGGATGAATACAGGCGCGCGGGCAATCAGGCCATCTTCGTCTTTGACATCGAGGTAGCGCGCCAGAACCAGCCGCTTGATTCACCCAAGCTCATGGACCTGCTCGACAAGTACGTCTCCAGCAATCAGCTCTCGGACGCACAACAACTCGTCCCGCTCCTCAGAGAATTGAGCACGGACGAACGCCTCCCGTTAATGGCCCGCAACCATGCCGGGCGCATTTTGAAGAAGCTGGAGAAGTGACTACTCCGCTTCCTAAAGGTGCGCGGCTTCTTTGGCTCTGAGGCCATCGCTTTGTAGTCCCAAAGCGAGAATGTTAATTGCGGCATTATGGTCACGGTCTAAGACCAAGCCGCACGAGCAAGCATGGAGACGTTGAGACAAGTCCTTGACAACCATTGCCCCGCACGCGGAGCAGCTTTGACTTGTTCCGCGTGGGTCAACTCTTCGCACACATCTACCAGCGTCCGCCGCTTTGTAGGTCGCGTATTGAATCAGTTGATGCCACGCCGCGTCTTGGATACTCTTACTCAAACAATGGTTCTTGACCATGCCTTTGATGTTCAAATCTTCAAAGGCGATAACTCCAAACCTGGAAACGAGCGTCCGGCTAAGCTGATGGGCGAAGTTATTGCGCCGGAACTTGATGCGCTCGTGAATGCGTCTTGCTGCTTTGCGCTTCTCTTTTTGTTGCGCCTTCGCTAGGGCTTTCTCATCCGTGCGAAAGAATCGCGGATTATCAATCTGCTCGCCTGTCGAAAGCGTAGCAAACGCGGTGAGTCCAACATCTATGCCGACCGCCCTTTCATTTTGTGGCAACGGCTCAGGTATGCATTCCACAGAGAAGCACGCATACCACTTGCCCGTCGCGGAGCGCGTGATGGTCAGCGTCTTAATCTTACCTTCAATCGGTCGGTGCAGTTTGATTCGCACATCTCCGATTTTAGAGAGGCGCAACTTGCCATCTCTCAGGGCGAAGCCGGATTGAGCGTAGGTGAAAGAAGTGTATCTGCGGCGAGACTTGAAACGGGGGAAGCCTGCTTTGATGCCACGCTCTTTCACGCGGCGAAAGAATGCTTGAAAGGCTTTGTCCAATCGTCTCAGCACGTCCTGCAATACTTGAGAGTGAATCTCGTTAAGTTCTGGACGTGCTTGCTTAATCTCAGGCAGTTGATTCGACTGTTCGACGTAGCGGACAGACTTTCGCTCAAGGCGGTAAGCGTCTCTGCGCTCTTGAAGTCCGGCGTTGTAAAGTTCGCAACAAAGCGCAAGGGTATTGTTCAGTCGTGTAGTTTGAGCACGCGAATGATAGAGGCGATACTTGAAAGTTCTTTGTGCTAATCTTTGTTCAGCCATGCGCGTCACGCTTATTCCGTGCCGTGTATTGGTGAGAGCCGGAATGCTGTTGATCGCAGCGTTTCGGCTCGCTTGCATCATAGCACAGCTTGAGGCGCAAATTTGAAAACTTTTGGGCGGGAGTAGTGTCCTAATTAGGGCATCAATATACTTCACGAATCAAGCGTGAGAGTGTATTACGTCTGCATTGTAAAAACGAATCTGCCGGAGGTGTGCTATGACACTCCCGGTAAGTCGAACCATACCGCATCTATGCGGGCTGTCCGGAGACAAGCGGCGCAAGCGAAGATTGATAATGGCCAGGATGTTTATTGATGATAGCGGCAGTAGCGCCGAAGAACCCATCATGTACGTTGCGGGATGGGTCGGCCAAATTCCGACTTGGGACGCGTTTGCGGATGATTGGGAGATGACACTTGCTGCGCCAAACCCTAAGCCGATTGATTACTTCAAACACAATGAAGCACTCGCGCTGAAGGGGTGTTTCGCTGGCTTCACGGAATCGGAAGCCAATACTAAAGCCCGAAATCTAGCTGAAGTAGTGGCGCGTCACGATGTATATGGTGCAGTGTATTTCGTTGGGCGGGGGCAACTCAAGCGAATGATTGAAAAAGAGGCCGTAGTCATTAGGGATAAGGTTCATCAATACTTGTCGGACCCGTTCTATATTTGCATAGGCAGCCTAGTTGGTCACATGCTTGGCTCACAATATGGCAAATATCCCGACGAAAAGGTGGACTTCATCTTTGACGGGCAGCCAGGAAGTAGTCAAGCAACGCGCTTCATTGCTCAATACGAAGTGTTCCGTGAGTTTGCTCCCGAACCTATCAAACGCATTATGGGTACGGCAATTGCGATGGATGATAAAGAAGTCTTACCGCTTCAAGCCGCCGACCTTTTGGTGGGGCAAGTGCGAACGGCAGGGCAACTAATGATAGCAGGTCAACGAATGGCGGAGCCTGAACTTCTTGCGATTATGCACCAACAAAGGCCGATACGGATTGAGCCTGTAACCGATGAAGTCATCCGCCAAACAATTAGCACACACAATCTTGCTATATCAACGCGCCGACTTCTTACGATAAAGAGACAGCATGGCGGGGAGAAAAGGGGATGAAAGAAAAATCATCATCAGAGTTTGAAGAGTTTGGCAAAGTAATGGACGGGCTTTTATCTGTCCCTTACTCGGAACTTCAACGAAAGCTAGAAGAGAAAAGCAGGAATAGAAAAAGCAAGACCGCCGTGCTTTAGCCCGAATGCTGACACGGCGGCCTCACTCGCCACACAAGTCCCGCTCACCCCAAGCGGAGACGTGCGAGCGACGGGAGCGCGCGAAGCGGCTTTATCAGGGACGCTCCCGAAGGTTGTTAGCGGCGCTTACTTGATTTCTTTCTTGAACGTGCGAGCCGCAGCGTGACTTTCCCTGAATTGCGATTAAAGGTCACGTAATCACCCGCTCTGGCTTTTAGCTCTCTCAAGATCGGGTGAGGGACTCTGGCGCGCGTGAAGCCAGCATCATCTGTGACTTTGGCTCTATATTCGGTCTTTTTCATGTGAAGCGTCCTTTAGAGATATGAGGTAAAGGAAAGCGTGTTAAGATTACACGCGGTTTAGTCTTTGAAAACTAGCGACGGCTGATGCGACGACTCAAGCCTCAACCTCAAGAATGAGATGAGCGCCGCCGTTCGAGAAAGGTCAACTCTCACGGCGGACAACTTGAGCGGGCGCATTGTATTGGAATCTTCCAATAGAAGCAAGCCTCTTGCGCTATCCCTGTTAGGAGGCAACTTCTAATGGGCAGGGGAGCGCGTGAGAAGCCGGAGCGTCTGGCCGAAAAGCTCTTGCAGATTCGGTTAGCTTTAGGCTTATCTCAGAGTGAGCTGCTCAGACGTTTAGGGGCTGAGGATAGGATGGCGTATCACAGAATTTCAGAGTTTGAATCGGGAAAGGGAGAGCCATCGCTGATAATCCTTTTGCAGTATGCACGCGTGGCTGGTGTTCACATGGAAGACATTGTTGACGATGAAATAGATTTACCGGAGAAGTTGCCGAATAACAGGCGTGCCACTAATAAAAGCCGCTAATTTCAAATTAGTACACTATCTGCGCGAGGGACACAATTCATCTCCCGCATAAATGCAGGGGGCTTCTTGTGAGTTCTGATAAATCTTCGCTCATCTTTGGCAAAATTTTTCGTTTCGGGCCGTCCAGACCCCGTGAGCGGTAGCCCCCGAAGCGCCTTCTAACCCGCTCGCTAGAAAAGAAAATCCACGAAACGCTATTTGCGCGTAACTACTGACGCTCTCTCTGTTTGCTTGGATCACGCTCTCGTTCTTTGGCAATCGAAAGTAGGATGCGAAACCGCGCCGTTTAATCTATAATCGCGCACGACGTGTCAGCCTCCTTGCTCACAAAACTTGAGGGCGCGATTGCGGAATGCGCCGACGACATCGGCGCGCTCCACGCGCGCTGCGCCGAAGCCGCGCCCAATTACAACATCAGCTCCGAAACATTCCGCGCGGCCATCCGCGGGGCGATTGACAAATATCTGGTGGATCATCAGAGCGGGGATGTCCCCGAGACAGACCAGATACGTCAATTCATAGGCGAGCTGCAGATCAACGATCTCTATCTGGCATTGGCCTGCGCGCGCGGCAGCGAGCATGCCTGGTGGGAGTTCGATCAGAACTACCGGCGCTACATCGAGCGCATCGCGCGCCACCTGGCGAGCGCCGAGACGGACGCCGAAGAGGTGATTGATTCGGTTTACGTGGAGCTTTACGGCACGCGCGTCGTCAACGACGTGCGGCAATCCAAGTTCGCGACCTACACGGGGCGTGGAACTTTGCGCGGCTGGCTCCGGACCGTCGTCTGGCACGCTGTGATTGATCTGCACCGCGCGCGGCACGACGAGATTTCGATTGACGATTGGTCCGAGAGCGGCGGGGAGACGCATGACCGCCCGGGCTGGCGCGCGGAGTCGCGCGGCGGCGAGAGCGCGATGGTGGATCGCATCACGCGCGAACGTTATCGCGCGGCCACGGTCGAGGCGCTCGATGCATCGCTGGCGACGCTCGACGACCATGAAAAGCTGCTGCTGCTTTATTATCATGTCGAGGGCTTAAAACTGCGCGAGATTGCGCGACTCGTCGAAGAGCCTCAGTCGCCTCTTCGCCGCTGGTTTCAGCGTCAATCGAAGCGGCGCGTGACGGTTCCAGACAGCCGCGTGCACGAATCAACCATCATGCGCTGGCTCGAAAAAGTTTACGGCAAAGTTCTCGAACGTTTTCGATCAGAATTGCAAGAGAAGAGTGGGTTGAGCGACGCAGAGATTGAGCTGTGCGTCGAGATGGCGACGGAAGATCTCGCGCCCGAAGATGTCCGTCGTCACCTGATGGACGTGCCCGCTGAGAGATAGGGCAAACGCTCACACGGATGAGCGTCCAGAGAGAAGAAGGAGAGAATCGGTAGATGCCGAGACCGAAGAGCAACAAAGAGAGCGAGCGCTGGCGCCGGATGCTGCATCAGCACCTCGGTCGTCGTGCGTCGCTCGATCAGGCATCTACGCTCGGCGCGCATCTGGACGAGGACGCGCTCAGCGCTTTCGTCGAGGGACGTCTCGGCAATCCTGAGTCTGCGCCCGTCGTCAGGCATCTGGTGAGCTGCTCATCCTGCCGACGCATCACCGCGCAATTGATTCGACTCGATACGGAGCTTTCAGGCATTGAGACGGACCAAGCGCCCGTCACTTCTGAAGAGCCCGGCCGCATCCGTCGCCTGCTCGCAGACCTCGCATCGCGCGTGCTTCCCGCTACAGAAACTGACGCGGTCTTCGCTTATCACGCTCCGGCCGATGATTTCGAGAAGAAGGATGAGGCGAAGACGGTCGCGGAGGCCGGGGACAAAGATACTGAGCAGTAGAATGTATGAAGAAAGCGAAATCGAGGGAGTAACGGAAACCGCTTCACACAAGCCTTGATTCTTAACTGGTACCCGGCTTGAATGTCTTTATGCTGCCATCGAAGATTTGATCGTAGCTCTCTCCAACTTCAGCAGGAACCGTACAGGTAATAACGAATTTCCTTTTGTCATTCCCCTCGAAGAAATAAGTAATAATCCTCAGCAGTCTTCCATCAATTTCCACTTGCGAAATGGTTTTGTGCCCGACAAGTTGAGAGTCTGTAGTAAACTTGGATTGTTTCAAATCAGCAAAGTTTTTAGCGCCAGATTCCTTGGCCAACTGGGGCGTGAGTTGATTCTCTCTTTTTACAAACTCATCCAGGGATTCTTCGGTCTTTATATCCTGGACGTTGATGTTAGGTGCAAATCCGTTGACGGATTGACCGAAAGCCGCCTGATATTTTAACCCCGGATAATCCCTCATATTCCAGTCGGCTGGTGGAAGGTATGAGAACTCACCATTCGGAGCTGTGTACCTTTGCTGTTGCCGCGCACAACTATTCAGGACGAGTAAAATAGTCAGTGAAATACATAAAACGTTTCTTTTCATCTTCCAGTCGTTATCTGTCCTGTTCATACCCGCCCGCCTCAATAGTGACATCAATAAGGAATCAGATCATGACCAGCGACGTCCAGATTAGCGGTAGCAATAGCGAGCTTAATTGCTGCCTATCTTCCGCCACAGGCATGAAACGTATCCTGCGTATCCGACGGCGGTCCACGCGTTCGACAGTAAAGCTCGCCCCCTCGTGCTCGACCGTCTCGCCCTGCGTCAGGAGGCGTCCGGCCTTGGCCAGTAGAAATCCTGCGAGCGTCGTGTAGCCTGCCTCTTCCGGTAGGTTCAGGTTGAAACGGCGGTTCGCGTCGCGCACGGCGAGCATTCCGTCGAGCAGATACGTCCCGCCTTCTTCGACAATCTGTGAGCGGACCTCCTCGTCATATTCGTCGTTGATCTCGCCGACGATCTCTTCCAGCAGATCTTCGAGCGTGACCAGCCCCTCGATGCCGCCGTATTCGTCAACGACGAAAGCCATGTGTGTCTGCGAGGCCTGCATCTGGGCGAGCACCGTTCCGAGCCTGGCGGTCGCCGGGATGAAGGTCGGCGGGTGAAGCAGTTTTTCGAGATTGAATTCGCCCGGGTCTTCGCGCAGGCACGGGACGAGGTCTTTTAAGTAGATGATGCCGATGACTTCGTCCATCTTCTCGCGAAAGACCGGCAAGCGCGAGTAGCCCGAGCCGCAAAAGAGTTTCTCGGCTTCATCAATCGTCGCGCTGACGGGCAGAGCGACGACGTTCAAGCGCGGGATCATCGCCTCGCGCACTTCGGCGGCGGCGAAGTCAAAGATGCGATTAATCAAGCGCTGCTCGTCCTCTTCCAGATGCCCACTCTTGCGCGAAGCCTCTATGAGCTGGCGCAACTCATCTTCCGTATAAATCGAGCCGTGTTCGGCCGTCGGGTGAAGACCGAAAAGACGGACGGTGCGGGCGCTCGCCCGATCAAGGGCGCGGACCGGCCAGCGGAAGATGCTGTAGAAAATCTGCATTGGAAGCGCCGTCGCCAGCGCGACCTTCTCGGCCCTCTCAAGGCCGAGAAGTTTCGGGGCCTGCTCGCCGAGAACGATGTGCAGGATGGTGATAATGATGTAAGCGACGAGAAAGGCAATCGTGTGTCGCCACGCTTCCGGCAGGCTCGCGAGCGGGGCTTCGAGAATATGCGCGACGGTCGGCTCGCCGATCCAGCCGAGCGCGAGCGATGCCAGCGTGATGCCGAGCTGCGAGGCCGAAAGATAGGCGTTCAGATTATTGAGCAGGCCGAGCAGGCGTTTTGCGCGGCGGTCATCTTCCTTGGCGAGCGTCTCGACGCGTGAGCGGCGCACGCCGACCAGCGCGAACTCGGCCGCGACGAAAAAACCGTTGGCGAACACCAGGGCAATGATGGCAAAGATATAGAGTGCTGTCTGCATCGTCTCAGAAAAACAGGGATGCGGATAGCTTAGACGTTTGTGAGTAAGAGTACAACTCTTGAGGGGCTAATGCGCCAGGCGCTCGTTGACGAGTCGGCAGAATTCAACGATCCGGTTCTCCACCCAGAAACGGTCTTCGCCGTCGGTCTCCGCGCCGACAAAGCCGACGTGGCCGCCGTGCTCGGGCGCGATGAAGATCAGGTAAGGGTTCTCCGTCAAAGAAGGGTCGCGGAAAGGCTCGAAGGGAACGAGCGGATCGTCCTGAGCGTGAATAATGAGGGCGGGCGTGCGTATGTGGCGAATGTAGGAGAGCGAGCTGGCCCGCTCGTAGTACTCATCAACGCTCCTGTAGCCGCCGTCAACCACCGTGTAGCGTTGGTCGAAATCTCTGATGGTGCGGATGCGATGGAGCCCGCGTGTGTCGTAGCGGTCCGGAAAGAACTTTCGCTTGCGGCGCACGCGCTTCCGCATGCTGCGCATAAAACTGTATTTGTAAACCCAGTTCTCGGGCCGCTCGATGGCGTCCGCGCAAGGGCTCAACTCAATCGTGGGGGAGATGGCGCAAACGCCCGCCAGCTCGCGCGGCACTTTGTTCAAGTCTTCGCCCGCGAACAGCAGGCTCATATTGCCGCCCAGGGAAAAGCCTGCAATGAAGATGCGCGACAGCCGGTCCTTCTCGATCAGTTCGCGCAAGACAAAGTGCAGGTCGCCGGTCAGTCCACCGTGATAGAAGGTTGGCGTCAGGTGCTCCGTCTTCCCGCAGGTCCGAAAGTTGAGGCGCACCACGTTGAAGCCTGCGTCAAAAGCTTTCGCGGCCGTGGCGAGCATGTAAACAGAGGTGTTGGCGCCTTCGAGCCCGTGAAGGAGGAGCAGGGTCGGGTGCGAATGACGATTCTTTTGCCAGCGGCAATGAGCCAGAAGCCGGACGTCCGGCTCGACTTCGAAGATGCGGGATTCATCTGCGCGATGCGTCCGCTTGAGAAATCCGCGCGGCCAGTAATAGGCCCCTAACGTTTGGGCGTGGCTTCCGACGAACTTCGGATGAGGCACGAAAGGCTTTGCTCTGAGTTTCTCTGCAATCGTTTGGATGAACGAAAGCGGATTCTCTTGCCGAACCTGCCTTTTCGTCACGACCCGTTCTGTAGTCTGCGTACTCATCTTGCCTTCTGCTTGAAGTGTTTGGTTAGTCCCGTTCGCACACGTCCAATGAACAAGGTATTGCGGGCGCAATTATTGATTGATTTACTTCCCGCTTGAAGACGCTTTCTGAGGTAACGCCTTGCGGACCTTATGAACCGTCCGATTATAAAGGCAAAAGTAAAAAGGTAAAAGGCAAAAGTAAGAAACGAGAATCAAGTTCTTTCTCTTCACTTTTTCCTTTTACCTTTTGCCTTTTGCCTTATTTTGCCGTGTCGCGGGCGCTCAAGGGGGCGCGCGCCCGCCGACCTACGGCTGGTGAGAAAGGCGCCTGGAAAGTTTTGGCGAATCTCCGGCGCCGCAGACGGCTTTTCAAGGAAGGCTTGCCGTCTCTGACCGCATCTATGACGTGTGACCGCCCTCGCCTTTGCGGACCCGAACGCACCTCTTAAACCAGTCGTTTCGGCTCGCCCGGCTGTGGGTCCACTGCGGGCGGCGGAGTTTCGGGCTCGCGCACGGGGGCGGCGGGCGTCGGCAGCGAGTCCGGCGGCAGCGGCAGCGGCTCAGGCCGCGACGGGTCCGGAACGATGGGATCGTCAGGACCGACGGGCGGCAGGTCCGTGTCGCCCGGCTGCGGCAAAGGCTCGTTCGGTTGTGGCGCATCTGTTTCCGGATTAACGATCATGCAAAGTCTCCTTTATATCTTCAAAGGTCTAAATGTTCCCAGCTGCCTTTGTTTGCTTCTCGCGCTCCAGGTCGGCGACGACGAAGCGGATCATGCGGTAGTTGATTCTGGGAGGGAGTGCGTCGCGCAGTGGGCGCAGAAGCTCCGTCCCCAAACGCGCGGCAGCCTGTTCGACCAATGCGCGGTCCGCCTCAGAGACGTGGCGGGAGAGGTCGAAGGGGTGCCCTTTCGTGATGCATTCGGCCAGATGCTTCTCGACGGTGATCTCCGTCAGCCCGCGCCGCTCGCAAATCTCTTCTATGGAGAGGCCCTCGTTGTAGAGAGCATAGGTCTCGTCAACAGTGTTCACGGATTTCGCCCTGGAGACTCTGGTGGGCTCAGCGCTGTATGAGGCCGTGGCAAGCGCGCTCAGTGAGGTTTCCGGCAGGGCCAGCTCTACCTGCGCTCGCTCGCGCATTACATCCCCGCCGAGCGCGGTCAGGGAGACAGTCGGGTATGAGCCGCCCGTGACCTTCAAACATCCTGCGGCGACGAGCGCGTCAATGTAAGTCAACAACTCGTCCTGCGTCATGTCGTCGAGGATGCCGTAGGTCGAAAGCTGATCGAGTCCGGCCTGTAGAACATTGCGTGCGCGCGAGCCCCTCAGCGTTGAGGCCAGAAGTCCCTTGCCGAAACGCCCCTGCATTCGCGCTGCGCACGCCAGGACTTTGCGAACGAGCAACATCTCCTCTTCGGTCAGGGCGCGAGCTTGAGTGACGCTGATTCCGCGCGCCTCTGTAGCGGCTGCTGTTTCGGCCGCGGCGCTCGCTCGTTTAATACGCGAGCGCTCGTCAAGCTCGTGCTCAAGATCGAGCGCGACGGGCACGTGCTCTCTCACAAACTCGTCAAGCTCGCTCGGCTCGCTGAGCGGCGCGGTCGGTTTTGGTCTGCGCGTGAGAGTCTCATCCGCGAGCGTGGCACAGTTGCCGCAGGTGCCGCAGTTTTTGGCGTGATGCGCGTCGCCGAAATAGTCCAGGATAAAGGCGCGGTAGCAGCTCTCCGTGTAGCAGAAGCTGATCATTTCGCGGAGCTTGCGTTGCTCCAGCGCGGCGCGGCGGGCTATCTCTTGCGGGCGTATGCGAAGGCTCGACGCGGGCCGCTCGTCCAGAAGGAGGACGCCGCGCGTGCGTCGCGCCGGGCTATAGGTGATGATTTCAGAGGCCGCAAGCTGCGAAAGCGCGCGGCGCACAACTGGAAGCTCCAGACCGAGGCTTTCGGCAAACTCCGTCACGTCCAACTCTATCTCCGCGCGCTCGTTCAGGTCGTGACCGCCGAGCAGGCCAAAAAGAACTTGCCTCGCTTTCGTGTCGCGTGGACCGACCGCTTCGCGCGCCTCGTGCGGCTTCATTCTCAAACGCAGGGCGGCGCGGTTCTCGCTTGACGAGCCGCGTTCGATGTGGCCGGCCTTCTCAAGAATGATGAGGGCGGATTGCACGGCCATCTCGTTGCGAACCCCGGCGCGCGCGGCAATCTCGCTGACCGAAAGCTCTATCCGGCTTTGATTGGTGGCGACCAGAGCCTGATAAACGCGCGCGACCACTTCGGGCGGCGGGTACGAGCCTTCGATAAAGTAGTCCTGCGTGCGCTTGTCCGCGTAGTTAAAGAAGAGCGCGCAGGTCGAGGGCAGGCCGTCACGCCCGGCACGCCCGATCTCCTGGTAATAGGCTTCAATCGAGCCGGGCATCTGGTAGTGAGCGACAAAACGTATGTCCGGCTTGTCAATGCCCATGCCGAAAGCGTTGGTCGCCACGATCATCTGGACACGCCCGGACATGAACTCATCCTGCGCGCGCGAGCGCGACGATTCGTCCATCCCGGCGTGATAGCCGATGGCGCTCAGACCAGCGCTCTGGAGTCTGCCCGTAACCTGCTCGACGGCCTTGCGCGTCGAAGTGTAGATGATGCCTGCGCCACCCTGCGACGCAGCGAGCGCCCTGATGTGCGCGATCTTCTCGCGCTCCTTCTGCGTATGAATGACATTGATGGAGAGGTTCGGGCGGTCGAAGCCGCTGACGAAGGCGCGCGGGTCCTGCAAGCTCAGTTGCTCGATAATGTCCGCGCGCACATAGGGCGTGGCGGTCGCCGTGAGCGCGGCGATCTGCGGGCGCCCGAGCTCTTCGATGGACTGTTTGAGCCGCAAGTAGTCCGGGCGAAAATCGTGTCCCCATTGCGAGATGCAGTGCGCCTCGTCAATCGCGAAGAGGGAAATGGCGATGGAGCGCAGGGTCTCCACAAAGTGTGCGCTGCGAAAACGCTCGGGGGCGACATAGACCAGTTTATAAAGCCCGCGGCGCACGCCCGCGATGCGCGCCTTCTGCTCTTCGAACGTAATCGAGCTGTTGATAAACGTCGCCGGAAGGTTGCGCGCCGAGAGGGCGTCAACCTGATCTTTCATCAAGGCGATGAGCGGCGAAACGACGATGGTCGCGCCCGGTTTCATAAGCGCGGGCAGTTGATAGCAGAGCGATTTCCCGCCGCCGGTCGGCATCACGACCACCGTGTCGTGGCCTTCGAGGACAGCATTGATGACTTCGCGCTGTCCTTCGCGAAAACCTTCAAAGCCGAAATGTTGACGAAGCGCCTGGAGCGCCTCTTCGTGAACTGCCATAACAGATAGTGACGAATGACGAGCGAAAGAATTTTAACTTGTCACCTGTCACTTGTCACTTGTCACTGCTTTTTTGGTAAGCTTGCAGGTGAAATGGAAAAACGCGAGTGGCAGGCGCGCACCAAACGCGATTTGATGATAGAGGTCTGGGAGCACCTCGATTGCGAGACGGTCGGCGCGGCGGAACTGGAGACCATCGAGTCGGTCGTGCGCGAGCGATTCGGCGAGGGCGCAATCGAGAGCCCGGCTGCGGTGGCCCGTCTGCTGGCCGACGAAGGCGCAGAGCTGCGCCACGCCGAAGTCCTGGAACTGGACACGCGCTACCGCTCGACGGACCCGTATGAGGCGATGTTTCGCAACGTCCTGAAGTTTTCGACCTTCGCGCAGGCCGCAGCTTCGATAAAAAACCTCGATAACCTCAGGCGGCAATTCGCGCGCAAGAAGGATGAGGAGGGTTTACGCCGCGTGCGCGAGACGGCCTTGAAGGGGAAGCAGCGCGCGCAGATGATCGCACGCAACCGCAACGTTGATGAAAAGAAGCGGGCGGAGAAAGCCGAGATCGCCGAATGGTTCACGGTCTGGTTACAGCAGCCCGAAATCTTTAACGACTGGCTGGAACTGAGACAACGCTCGGCCGATTATCGCCAGCAGTTCGGGGGCTAACCGCGGAGAAAAACGAATTATGAATTTTGAGTTTTGAATGTTGAATTACTGCTTTCAATTCATAATTCAAAACTCAAAATTCATAATTATTCTTCTAACCCATCTGGATGACTTTGAGCGTCTTGAAGTATTGGTCCGTGAAGTGAACTTCTACTTTGGCGCCGCCGAAGACGTTCTTGGATACTGCGCTGGCGATTTGGGCGAAGGGCTTTTCGTATTTCGGATCCTTATCCACGCCTTCTTTGACCGAAACGCGCATCTGGTAGGTGTCGCCTGCTTTGTCCAATTGAAGTGCCCGCTCCTCCGTCTCGCTGAAAAATCCACCTTTGTCCAGGTAGTCGCCCAGCTTCCTGGCGTCCGCCTCGGTGACGTTCGAGGTGTAGTAGAGCTTACCTTTCTTGTATTCGAGCTTGGTCCCATAGCTGGAGCACGAAGCGGAGAGAAGGCTCGCGGCCACAACGAAGATAAGAAATAGCGTTCTGTAGTTTCTCACGATGTCATCCTTTTATTTTGTAGGTTACCGCGGGTGGTTTAGTTCATCTTGCGCGGGATTCCCGTACCGGCTTAAAAGTGAGGTCCCTCGTGTCGCGCAGCTTGAAAAGAGGTCTCGCTGCGACAGTAAACCCCTGACTGGCTGTTGCGAGCAGAGGCTATGCTAAATTCGGGGCGATGTCAACAACTGCCCCCACGCTCTTTACGGTTACGGAATAAGGATTGCCAGCTTAAATAAAAAATACAGAATGGCGCCTGACAGGGTGAAAACAAGAGGCCGTTTTGTTGGAGAAATACGCTAGATCATCTGGAGGAGGTTCAGTATGAATTTCGGAATTAGTACAGTCAAGAAGGCTTTATGTACAGTCTCAGTCGGCGCCGCCCTGCTGCTGGGCATGTACATCCCGGCCGAGGCGCAGCGGCGCAAAGGCCCGCCGCCCTGGGCAAGAGCCAACGGCAGGCGATATGATCGGCCGTACGGGCAGACCGTGAGTGCCAGAAGGCATGCCCGAAACGAATTGAGACGCGATCTTAGAATTCATCAACGCAATGAGAGGCGTACTCTGAATTCACGGCTGCGTTATGGGCGAGGTGTCTACAGCAACAACCCGACGTGGCGCTATCAGAGCAGGCAGGCGCGACGTAACCTGAGGCTGCATCAACGTGCGGAAAGGGATGCGCTCAGACAGACCTGGAGGAATAACAGGCGCGGGCGTCATTAATCTCTGAGCTTTAAAAAGCTGAAACTTCTCTCCCTGAATATCCTGTCAGACAGTGGAACGCGGGCAGCACGTCATTCAACGTGCTGCCCGCGTTCTAATCTTCGCGCCTTAGCGTCTTTGCGTGAAATCAATCTCCAGCAAAGGCGGCGGGTTCCTACCTTCTTAGTCCTCGGACGTAAACGACCAGCGCTTCAATCTCGGCTTGCGTTAATTTATTCGCGTAGGCAGGCATTTTGCCGCGACCGTTCGCGATTGAATTAAAGATGCGCTCGTCCGTGATGTTATTCTGCCACTCCGCGTCGGCCAGGTTACGCGCGTGGTTAAACTTTGCCTTGAAAGTCTTGGACCTTCCGTCCTTGCCGTGACAACTTGCGCATTTGCTCTTATAGATGGCCGCCGCGTCGCGCGCGGGCTCGGGCGGACCGGAGTTTTCAAACGCCGAAACGCCAGGGCGCGCGCCGCTTGCCAGAATGAAGAAAGAGCAGACGACCCCGACCGGGACGATCAGATATTGTGTGATTCTTTTCATTTAATAACCCCCTCGTAAAAGTGATGAGTGATGAGTGATGAGTGATGAGTAAAAACTTCTTCTTACTCATCACTCATCACTCATTACTCATCACTCGTTTTAGCTTCCCTCGTTAAGCCACTCTTGCCAGGCTTTAAAGTTGAATGGTCTGTTCAGAAATTGCTCGACGAGCTGCTTCGCGGGTTGCGAGCCGCCGGGCACGAGCACGGCATTACGGTAGCGCTTCGCCACACCTGGGGCAAGCAGGTTCGATCTGTCGAACTGGCTGAACAGGTCCTTGGCGATGACGAGCGACCACATATACGTGTAGTACACAGCGGAGTAGCCGTCGAGGTGCCCGAAAGAGGTCTGCCAGTGCGTATCCTTGACGAACGGGTATGGCTGATACTCCTCGGTCAGTTTCTCGATCATCATGTCCGTGTTGACGTCCGCGGGCTTGCGGTCGTAGATGGAAAGCGACAGCTTGGCGTAAACCATCTGGCGTCTGACCACCAGCCCCTTGCCGAACTCGCTGGCGCGCTTCATCTGTTTGACGAGCGCGGTCGGAATCGGCTCGTTGGTCTGGTAATGTTTGGCGAAGGTTTGCAGCACCATCGGGTCCCAGGTCCACTCCTCCAACATCTGCGAAGGCGCTTCGACAAAATCCTGCTCGGTGCGGATGCCGCCGACGCCAATCCAGTTGTGACGGCCCGCGAAGAGCTCGTGCAGCAGGTGGCCGAATTCGTGGAAGAAGGTCTCAACGTCGTCGTGCTCCATCAGGCCCGGATCATTGGCCTCGCCCCCTGGAAAGTTGCAGACGAGCACCGCCTCTGGAATCTGGCGTCCGGCAACGCCGGTCCGCACGGAAAACTCCGCCGCGTGATTGAACTTGCCCTTGCGCGGGTGCATGTCCAGATAAAAGCGGCCGACCAGTTTCCCGTTCTCAAGCATCTCCCAGCACTCGACCGACGGGTCCCAGACGGGCGCGTCTTTAACCTGCCGGAAGGTCACGCCGAACAATCTGCTCGTGACGTCGAGCACGCCCTGCTTGACTCTGTCGTACTGAAAATAGGGGCGCACCGATTGAGAATCGAAATCGTAGCTGGCTTTTCTGACGAGCTCCGAATAGTAATTCGACTCCCACGCGTTGATCCCCGTCGCGTCGGGGACGTCCTGCTGCTTGCGCTTGAGCAGCATTTGGTATTCGCTGGCGGCCTTGGCCTTCGAAGCCTCGACGATGCGGTCAATGAATTCGGAGGCGTTCCTGCCTGAGCCAACCATCTTGTCCGCCGTAATGTAGTCGGCCCAGTTCGAGAAGCCCAGGAGGTTCGCCAGTTCATGCCGCTTGGCGATCATGCGGTCGAGCACGGCCATGTTCTTCGGGTACGCACGGTTGTTGTACTCCATGAACATGCGCTTGCGCAGGCTCTCTCGTTTCGCATAGGAGAAGACCGGAAGGGAATCCGGGTAATCAATCGTCAGAGTAATCTTGCCATCGGGGCCGGGTTTGTGACGCGCGATGTAATCGGCGGGCAGCCCTTCAAGCTCCGCTGGGTCTTCGACGATGACTGTGCGCTTGTCGTCGCGGATGTTGCGCGAGAACTCCTGTCCGATGAGGACCAGCTCGTCGCGCAGCGCCTTGATGCGTTTTCTGGTCGCTTCGTCCTTGTCCACACCTGCGAGGCGAAAATCGCGCAGGGTCTTCTCGACGTAGTATCGCGTCTCGGCGTCCGCGCCCTTGACGTCCAGAGAGGTGAGCGCATCATAGACGGCGCGATTCAAAGAGAGGTCTGTCAGAAATGCCTGGACCTTTTGAGAGACCTTCTCGGCGGTCGAGCGCATGGCCTCGTCCGGGTGGACCTCCTGAATCAGCCCCGCCTGCTGGCCCGCGGCGTCCAGGTAGGTCAACACTTCGTCATACGGCCTGAGCGTATTTTCGATTGTGCGCTTGCCTTTGAAGGCGATCATCCGGTCAAGCGTCTGTTGAGCTTTAGCCAGCCGCTCGTCCTGAATTTTGGTGAACGTGGCGGGGTCTGGCTTGCCCGTCCAGAAGGGCGCGTCATTGGGCTTGCGCGCGGCCCTGGCGCTCGCCGCACAGAGAGTTGCCACAGCCGTGATTAGAAAAAAGAACAAAATTCTACGCATTCGTCTGATCTATCCTTTTTGAATTGATTGTCGGTCAAGAGAGCTGCGCGCCCGGCCATTTCGGGTCTATCGCCTCGCTTCGATGATTCTCGGCGCATCCCGGTTGGACGCTGACGGATTCGTAAGAAGAGGCGAGCGCTCTAGAGCGATACGTTAATTATCGCCCGCATGTTTCTTCAGCCTTAATGGTTTTGTTCGGAAGTTGTCGTTAATGGAAAAGCAGGGAATTCGACCGGATAATTTGACTTGGCCGCATCTCAACCCAAAACTTCAGCGACCGCGACGCGCAAATCAGCGATGGTGTGAGCCTGTACCTCTTCGCCCCGTATAAAATTTCTGGTGGTCTGGTATGTACCGCTGACAGGTTCGGCGTAAAGCTCGATTCTTTCATCCGGCAAATTGACGAGCCAGGCTTCCGGGATGCCCGCCTTCGCATAAAGCGGCATCTTGTAAGAGCGATCGCTTTCAACCGTCGAGTCGGCCACTTCGATGATGAGCAGCACGTCGGCGGGCGTCGGGTGTCCGTCGCGATAATAATTATCGCGCCAGCGCAGGAGCGCGACATCCGGCTGCGGCTCCGAATAATCATCGAGGCGAATTGGGTCTTGCGATGAGACAATAAACTTGCGGTCAAAGAGACGATGGAAAAGCATGCTCAAATAGGTAACGCATGCGGCGTGGGGAGGTCTAATGCGCGGCAGTTCATAAATACTTCCTTCGAGAAGCTCAAGGCGGGCATCTGAACTAAAAATGCCCGCCTCGCCCATGCGCTCATACTCGTCAACGGTAATCCAGTATTTGGCTAGTTGCCGTGACATTCTGTTTAGCTTCCTCGTTACTCTTCCTCTTCCGCTCTAATCCTTCCTTCAGCTTTCGCTTGCTCGACGATCTTCTGTGCGATCTGGCCCGGCACCTGGTCGTAGTGTGAGAACTGCATGTGGTAGGAGCCGCGCGCAGCCGTGATCGAGTTCAGGGTTGACTGGTAGTTGAGCATCTCGGACATCGGGACCTGCGCCTTGATGACCTGCTGGTTGCCGCGCGCCTCCATGCCTTGCACACGCCCGCGACGCGAGTTGAGATCGCCCATCAAATCGCCGCTGTACTCCTGCGGCGCGACCACTTCGACATCCATGATCGGCTCAAGCAAAGTGGGCTTCACCTTCTCCATCGCCGCGCGGAAAGCCTTGCGGCCCGCGGCGCGGAACGAGTGCTCGTCGGAATCCACTGTGTGATAGGAGCCGTCAACCAGCACGGCTTTGAAATCTATCAGCGGGTAGCCAGCGACCGCGCCGTTAGAAGCCGCCTCGACGATCCCTTTCTCGATGGCCGGGCGGAAGTTTTGCGGCACCGCGCCTCCGAAAATCTTATCCTCGAAGACGAAACCCTCGCCGCGAGGCAGGGGCTCGAAGACGACCTTGCAATCGCCGAACTGCCCGCGCCCGCCCGTCTGCTTCTTGTGGCGGCCCTGGACCTCTGCGCGCTGCGTGATCGTCTCCTTGTAGGGGACTTTCGGCGGGTGGAGCGCGACTTCGACGCTGTAACGTTTCTTCAATTTATCAATCACGGTCTCGACATGTAGCTGGCCCGAGCCCGCGAGCAGGAACTCTTTGGTCTGCGCGTCGCGCGTAAAACTGAGGGCCGGGTCCTCTTCCAGAATCTTGTGAATGGCGACGCTGATCTTCTCTTCGTCCTGGCGGGATTTCGGCTCGATGGCGAATGCGATTGCCGCCTCCGGATATTCGACGCCGTCATACACTATCTGCGCGGCCTTGTCCGCGAGCGTGTCGCCCGTCTGCGTGTCCTTCAGCTTGACGCAGGCGATGATGTCGCCCGCATGCGCCTCTTCGATCTTATCCAGTTGTTTGCCCTGAACGGAATGAAGCGCGCCGAGGCGCTCCTGCGCGCCGCGTTTGGAGTTGAAAACATTGGCGTCCGAATGGACCTTGCCGCTGATGATCCGCATGACATTGATGCGCCCGGCGAAGGGGTCCGCGATGGTGCGGAAGACGTAAGCGGAAAATGGCTCGCTGTCATCGTACCTGCGCGAGATCGGCTCTCCGCCGTCACCATCAACGCTGGCGCGCCCGTGCTCTGCCTCGTGCGCCGCTGGATTCGGTGCATAATCCACGACCGCATCCAGAAGCACCGACAGTCCGACGAGCGTCGTGGATGAGGCTGCGAAAACGGGGCAGAGCTTGCTCCGCTCAATCGCCTTCTTGATCCCAGGAATGACGTCCTCGTCCGGCAGCGTCCCCTCTTCGAAGTATTTCTCCATCAGGGCGTCGTCCGATTCGGCGACGAGCTCGACCAGGCGTTCGCGCGCTTTGTCCAGGAGGTCGCGCCCCTCCGTCGGCATCTCGATCTCTTTGGCCTTCCCGTTTTCGTCAAACTCGTAGGCTTTCATGTGAACGACGTCAACGATGCCTCGAAAATCTTTCTCCTTACCGATGGGGAGCGTAAACGGAATGATGGCTCGGCTAAAGACCTGCTGCGCGCTCTCTATGGCCGCGCCGAAATCGGCGTGCTCTTTGTCCAGCATGTTAATGAGCATCATGCGCGGGAGCATGAACTCGTTGGCGTAGGCCCAGGTCTTCTCGGTCTGCACCTCCACGCCCTTGACGCCGTGAATGACGACGAGCGCGCAATCGGCCACGCGCAGGGCGGGCCGCGCGTGCGCGACGAAGGCGGCGTAGCCGGGCGTGTCTATCAGGTTGATCTTCGTCTCTTGATGTTCGAGGTGGGCGAGCGCCGTGTTGAGCGTTACTTTGCGTTCAATAGAGTCCTCTTCGTAATCGGTGACGGTCGTCCCTTCGTCAACTTTGCCCCAGCGCGGAGTCGCCCCGGCGACGTAGAGAAGAGAACTGATGAGTTGCGTTTTACCTGCGTCGCCGTGCCCGATGACGGCGAGGTTGCGAATCTTGTCGGTCGGATAGGATTTCATAAGCCTTGAAAAGAGTTTCCTTTCAGAGATTCATAATTTGGAGAAGGATAGCCAGTCGCATCAATTTGAACGTCCTGAAATGATGGGCGGGATGCGCTCCGAAGTTGAGACGATAATTTAGCCGAGCGGAGCGGGGAAAGGCAAGCGAGGAGCAAGGGCGGAAAAACGTCTCTGAATGAATGGATAACCATGTTGCGCGGAAAGGTGCTGGGCGCCCAGCCCGCGCGAGCGGGCGGCAGCATGTAGCCCCGCGCGTGAGCGCGGGACATGAATCCCCCAGCATCGTCAGAGCCCACGTTAGCTGCCTGCTGCTCACTGCTCTTAGGCCACCTTTACACGCGTAGTCGCATCTCAAGTCACGAAAAAGTTCCTGCGGAACGAAGGTCTTAAGACGGCGTATGGACGTTTGGGAAAGTAAAAAGTGCCGCGCCGGTCGTTTGGAATCGGGAGCTTTCGGGCTTTAATCAAAAGGGAGTTGATAACAATCATGTTAGGAAGAAAATCATTCACAATCTTTGCGACCTTCATCCTTCTTATCGCCGCATCTTTGAGCGCGTCGGCGACGACCGTTGTGACTTTAGATAAAAACGTTAAGACGGTCGCGGACAATCGGGTCGAGACGCCTTTGAATCTGGCGATTCTCATCCAGGACGATCTGGTCGCTCGCGTCGGCAGCGAGCTTGGGACGACTCGCGAATTTATCCGTTCGCTTCCGGCGGGCTCGCGCGTCATGGTCGCGTACCTCACGACCGGAACCTTGCAGGTCCGGCAGCCGTTCACGGATGATCTCGAAAAAGCCGCCAGGGCTTTGCGTGTGCCTGTCGGCAGCACCTCGGCTTCGCCTTACAACCCTTACATAGAGGTCATAGAGGCGCTGCGCCGTTTTGAGCAGAGCGGCGGGAATCGCAATGCCCTGCTTCTAATCTCCGACGGGCTGGACACGTCGCGCGGCTTCGACATTGACTCGGCGGCCAATACCGTTGATTTGCTGCGCGCTATCAAGGAGGCGCAGAAGCGCAACGTCACGATCTATTCCTTCTACGCGCCGACGGTCGGATTGACCAGCTGGAATCGCAGGGCGATTGGCTACGGGCAGAGCTCGCTCAATCGTCTCTCGAACGAGACGGGTGGGCGCGCCTTCTTTCAGGGCACGGATTTTGTGACCTTCGATTCCTATTTTGAACGCCTTCGCCAGGCGCTTAACGAGCAGTACGCAAGGGCCTACTAAGGCTTAACGCGAAAGCGGATTTACAGTGGCGGCCGGAGAGAAATGGTTCTCCGGCCGCCACTGTTTTTTGTCGTTTCCATTTCCGGATTTAGTGATAAAATCTGCGCTGAAATCTCTGCCCCCGCAGTTGAATCGAACGTATCTCATTGAAATCGCACGTGGACGCCCCTCTGACCCTCCAAGTTGACGAAATCTGTGGCGCTCGTCGCCCCGCGATGGTAAATTACGCCTTCCTGCTCCAACGGATTGGCCAGAATCGCTTGCGGAGGCCCGACAGACTCCGCTCCACGCCATGAAGACCGATAAAGGAATCGAATATTGTCTGATTGTCGAAGGTGCATACCTGACCGAAACAGAAGCCGAACACGCTTTACGCGACCCGTTCATAGAGGACTGGGTTGAGCAGACCGGACGTTTTCGCATTCACAACATGGGCGACATCCAGGTCACGCCGGGCGTCCCCTTAGGCACGCTCGGGGTCCGCCTTCTGGATGAGAGGTTGTTCGAGATTGCGAGCGTGGACCCGGAGCACCCGCTCACGGAACACAAAGCCAAAGGCGTTGCCGAAGCTCTCCGGCGGCAGGACATGTTCGATGAGATAACGGTCGAGCCGCGCGATGCAGAAGTGACGAGTAACGAGTAAAAGCATCTAGCCCGCATCAAGCGGGCGGCCGTCTAAAGCCCATGAAATGGGCTACAGTATAAAGCCCAGGGCGCAAGCCCTGGGTAACCGGCAGGAAGATATTTCGAAGCCCGTGAAATGGGCGACAGCCCGTGGATGCCCGACTGCAATTCATTTAAGGCTGTCGCCCGCTGACGCGGGCTTGATCCTCTTGTTAACTATACCAACCCCGTGCTGACGCACGGGGCTTTATGCTGCCGCCGTCTAAAGACGGCTTGTAATAGTGTCTTGGCGAACGGAGAAGATTTACAACTTTTTCTTGACAACCGCGTTCGCGTCCTCACGGGCGACATCACGCGGCAGCGTGTAGATGCGATTGTGAACGCCGCTAACTCCACACTGCTCGGCGGGGGAGGCGTTGACGGGGCAATTCACCGCGTGGGGGGCGCGCGGATTTTAGAAGAATGTCGTGAAATCAGGCGCACACGTTTGCCTGATGGTCTGCCGACGGGCGAAGCTGTGATGACGAGCGGCGGGCTGCTGCCTGCGCGCTACGTGATTCATACTGTCGGACCGATTTATGGTAGATGGGGCGGACGTGAAGCCGAGCTGTTGGCGAATTGTTATCAAAACTCCTTGAGGATCGCCTCCGAAAATGAGCTTGCTTCAATAGCCTTCCCGTCAATCTCGACGGGCGCTTTCGGCTATCCGAGCGTGGAGGCGGCGAAGGTTGCTTCGCGTGCGATTGCCGATTTTTTGCAGACTGAGAGTTCGGTACGGGAAGTGCGCCTGCTCTTTTTTTCGACGCACGACACAAAAATTTTTTTGAAGCATCACAAGTTCGATGACTGATGATGGTGGGGTCCGAAGGAAAACTGAATGGTTCAACTGGGTGAAGAGATTGAGCAGAGGGCTGCTTTGAGTGAACGTTTATTGCCCGAGTCGTTAAGAGGTCTGGAACGGCTGGCGTGGAATTACTGGTGGAGCTGGTCCGCGGACGGCGCGGCGGTCTTTCGTGACCTGGACCCTTCGGTCTGGGAAGAGTGCGAACATAACCCGCGCCGCTTGCTGGCGGAGGTCTCGGAATTTCGCCTGATGCAGATGGCGACCGATCCCGTTTACTGCGAGCGCGTGCGCCGGCTCGCAGAGAGTTTCGACGCGTATATGGCGGACGAGCGCGTCTGGGATTCGCAGTCCGAAAAGAGACTCACGCGTGAACGCCCCGTAGCCTATTTCTGCGCCGAATACGGGATTCACAACTCTTTGCCACTCTATTCCGGTGGGCTTGGAATGCTTGCCGGGGATCACCTGAAATCCGCAAGCGATCTGCGCCTGCCGCTCATCGCCGTCGGACTGCTTTACCGCTACGGCTATTTTCGTCAACGCCTGAGGCGCGACGGCTGGCAGGAAGAGCACTACGGCGAGACACACCCGACCGTGTTGCCGATTCATCAGGTTAAAGATGAGTCGGGCGCGCCCATCCTGATCGAAGTCCTGATGCGCGGGCGCACCGTGCGGGCGCAGGCCTGGCGTGTGGATGTCGGACGTATTCCTCTTTACCTGCTCGACACAAACATAGAGGAGAACGAAGAGACGGACCGCCTGGTGACTGGACATCTTTACGGGGGCGACCGCGAGACGCGCATCGTGCAGGAGATGATGCTCGGGCTGGGGGGCGTGCGCCTGCTCCGCCGCCTACACGTTGACCCGCACGTCTTCCACCTGAACGAAGGCCACTCGGCGTTCCTCACGCTTGAGCTGGCGCGCGAAATCAGGGAAGGCGAAGGCGTCGCTTTCGACGAAGCCGCGCGCAGAGTGCGCGAGCGTTGCGTCTTCACGACCCACACGCCTGTCGCCGCAGGCAACGATGAGTTCGTCGTGCCGCTGGTCGAAAAGTGTTTCGGACCATCCTACGAAGAGGCGCTGGGGCTGTCACACGAAGAGTTCATCAACCTGGGACGCGTCGTGCCCGGCGACCGCGAAGAGCTTTACGGTTTGACGCCGCTCGCCATCAGAATGTGCCGCTCGACGAACGGCGTCAGCCGCAAGCACGGCGAGGTCTCGCGCGCCCTCTGGCAAAAGCTCTGGCCCGAACGGACCATCGAAGAGGTTCCGATTACTTCCGTCACCAACGGCGTGCACGCGCCGACGTGGGTCGCGCCGCTCGTACGCGCCCTTTACGAGAAGCATGTCGGCGACAACTGGGCGGAGGTCGCGCACAATCCGGAAGAGTGGCGGCGAGGTGTCGAGCGAATCTCTGACGAAGAGCTCTGGCGCGCTCACGGCCTGCTCAAGCAGCGGCTGATAGCTTTTATCCGGCACCGTTCTTTCCACGCGCGCCTCAGCAATAACGAGAGCATGGACTACACGGAAGCCGCGCGGACGATGTTTGACCCCGAGGCCCTGACCATAGGCTTTGCCCGGCGCGTCGCCGCCTACAAGCGCTGGAGCCTGCTCCTGACGGACCCGCATCGCCTCCTGCGCCTCATCAACCACGAGGACCGGCCCGTGCAATTCGTCTTCGCGGGCAAGGCTCACCCGCAGGACCACGGCGCGAAGTTTATTCTCCAACAGCTCGCCCGGTGGAAATATGACCCGCTCGTTCGCCACCGCGCCGTTTTCCTACAGGACTACGACCAGGAGATCGCGCGCCAGCTCGTCCAGGCCGTTGATGTCTGGATGAACGTGCCGCGCCGCCCTTTGGAAGCTTCGGGTACGAGCGGCGAGAAGGTTGCGATGAATGGCGGATTGAATCTTTCGGTCCTGGACGGCTGGTGGATCGAAGGCTACGACGGCGCGAACGGGTTCGCCATCGGCGACGCCGCTCCGGGTGAAGAGACCTCGGACGTTGACGAATCGGACGCCGAATCGCTCTATCGTGTGCTGGAGGAAAAGGTCGTCCCCGCCTATTACGACCGCGATTCCGCGGGAATACCGCGCCGCTGGGTCCGGATGATGAAGCGTTCGATTGAGACGCTCGTGCCCGGCTTCAACAGCGACCGGATGGTCGAAGAGTACGCGCGAAAGATCTATCTGTAGATGTCCTTATTCTGATGATGTGCGCTTGTCTTAATGCGTGATAACATCTCGTGTGAGGTTTGATATATGACCACAAAGACTCACGCCACTATCGAAGACCTGTACCGCGTACCAGAAAATGGCAAGGCTGAAATCGTTAATGGAGAACTGATCCTCATACCGCCAACAGGTGATCTGCCTAGCCGCGCCGCTTTCAACATTGCCTCCAGCTTGAGAGAATTTGCGCGCGGGAAAAACATCGGGCGGGCCTACCCTGACAACACAGGCTATAAAGTTAATTTGCCAGACCGCGATTCCTTCAGCCCCGATGCCTCCTTTTATACGGGTAAATCTACCGGGATGAAGTTTCTGGAAGGAGCGCCTGTTTTCGCCGTTGAAGTCAGAAGTGAATTCGATTACGGCAAGAAAGCTGAGACGTCGATTACAAAGAAGCGCAGCGATTATTTTGCGGCAGGGACACTAGTAGTCTGGGAGGTTGACCTTCTCGGCGAAGACACGGTCAAAGTTTATAGGGCCTCAGACCCGAACAATCCTACAATTTATCGTCGCGGCGAAATCGCTGAAGCCGAACCTGCCGTTCCTGGTTGGACAATGCCTGTAGATGAGCTTTTCGATTAGACCTCGCAGAACAATCCACAAGAGTTAAGTGATTAAAATTCTCATGAGGGCGCATTGACGAGTTCGGTCAAATCCTCAAAGTATCGGCGATGTGTACGCCGCAAAGCTTCTTCGGTTTCTGCTTCTAGTAAGACAACCTCACGCTCTATTCCGAGGCGGTTTAGATTAAGTTCCATTTCAAGCCGAAACTCTTCAGCCTTCTCTCGTTCTGAGTCATCGAACTTTTCAAAGGTGACTATTTGACCGCGATTACGATCATACTCAATCAGAAATATCATTACATTCTCCTTTCATCCTCCGACACTGTTAGACCCTTTCGATGAGTTTTCGAAGCAGGTTAAGCGTAGCTTGTCTAGTTGAATCCTGAACTCCCTGAACTTCTTCTATCTGCCGCTTAAGGTCGTCCGACAGGTTATCTTTTGTGGACGATAGTATCAGTATTTCAGTTAAACCTCTTTCATTCGATTCTTCAGAGTTAACAAGCTTGGATGCCTTTTCAAGGAGTTCCTGAGCGTCTTTACTGCCCCCACCGTATTTAATCGCTGGATCAACAACATCGGAATACTTTTCAGAAAGCTCAGCCCAGAGGTGTTGCAGTGAAGTCCGAACCTGTATCTCAATCAACTTACCAAGATGGGTTACAACTACATGAACAGCTCTGTAACCATGACTAGGTCGTTCGCGGCGGTCAATGACCGTGGTATGTTCAAAGAGCCCTTTAAGAGATTGAACGACTGAGTCCTGTTCAGCCATATCTCCCACAATCAATCTACAGCCTGCAATGTCTTGAATTTGGGTTAACCTAATGCTCTCTCTTCGTAGCTTATCAGATATAGACGTGGTTGATTTGGCTGGCCTCCCTGTTGGCTCAAGCGCTAACTCCTTCCGAATAGCCCCGACGACGAACTCGTATGCCTCAGTAAACGAACGGCGATACTGATCGAGAAGGCGCAGATCATCCTCGCTGATGTTGCCTTTTCTCAAACGATCACCCAGCCGGTCAATCTGGGTCTTAGACATTTCCTTTGCCATAGCTTTGTGCCCTCCGCATCTTAGCACCTCAGATTATTTGGCATCTAGCAATCGGCTGGCGCAAAGACTCCATTTATCGTAAAATCACAAAGCGAACTTGATGGCCCGCCTGAGCGTCTAATCCCGCTCACGGCTTGAGCATCGAGCGAGGAAAAGCGAGATGGCATTACTGAATATAGTGCATTATCCGGACCCGGTGCTTTTGACGCCGGGCGACCCGGTCACGGAGTTTGACGACAATCTCAAGAAGCTCGTCGCGGATATGTTCGAGACGATGTACGCTGCGCCGGGCGTCGGGTTAGCAGCGCCGCAGGTCGGCGTCTCAAAGCGCCTGTTTGTGATGGACTGTTCGGGGGGCAAAGACCCTGCACAGCGCATCGCCATGATTAACCCGGAGGTGATTCGCGTCGAGGGCCAGCAGGACGGCGAAGAGGGCTGTCTTTCGTTCCCGGGCATCTTCTTCGCGGTCAAGCGGGATTTCCGCGCCATCGTCCGCGCCCACGACGTCAACGGGAACCTCTTCGAGGTTGACGGCATGGAACTGACCGCGCGCTGCATGCTGCACGAGACGGACCATTGCGACGGCATCGTCTTTATAGACCACACCACGCCGCTCAAACGCGAGATGGTCAAGCGCAAGATCAAGAAGTTGCAAAGAGCCGGTCAGTGGTAACTGAAAATTTTGAATCTGAAGAAAAATGCGGTCGCCCGCGCAGCTTGCGGCGACCGCGTTTTTGTATGCTAAGCCCCTTTATCACACGTTGCCAAAGGGAAGAAAGGGAATAGCGATCCACGAAATAACACGAAGCCGCACGAATAGACTGCTTGATTCGTGCGGCTTCGTGTTATTTCGTGGATCATTTCCGCGCTCGTTTTGTTCAGCGATTTGGTATAACATTCCGGCAACCATAAAGTTTTAGATAATCCATTTTTCGAGTGCGGGAGGAGATGTTGATGCGACGACCTCTGCTGATTCTTTCTCTGCTGTCTGTTTCGCTTCTTTTGTTCGGTTGCGGCGAAAGGGCGACGACGGTGACGAACGCCAACGCTAACGGTGCGTCGAACATGACGGGCGCGAACAGCTCTGGCACGGGCGCGAACGCCGGGTCCGGCCCGCAGACTCAGGGTATTGGGGCCAACGGCGGAGTCAACGGAAACACTTACACAGCCCCGCCCGGCTTCAACAAAAACGGAGACCGTGGGAGCGCGAGCAGCGTCGGCAATACGCCATAAATTTTCATACATTTTCAAGGAGCAAGTATGCAGACCGAATTTCGTAACGAGCCGTTTACAGATTTCAGCCGTGAAGAGAACGCGCGCCAGATGCGCGAGGCCATAGAGAAGGTCCGTGGGGAGCTGGGGCGCGAGTACCCGCTCGTCATAGGGGGCGAGCGCATTACTACGGAAGGCAAGCACGAGAGCATCAACCCTGCAAAGAAGGCTCAGGTCGTCGGGCGCTTTCAGAAGGCGACAGAAGACCTGGCGCGCCGCGCCGTCGAGACGGCCCACGAGACTTTCCAGACGTGGCGTTTTACGCCCGCAACCGAGAGGGCGCAGCTTGCGCTGCGCGCCGCAGAGATTTTACGTCAGCGAAAGCACGAGATGTCCGCATGGATGATTCACGAAGTCGGAAAGAGCTGGGCAGAGGCTGACGGAGACACGGCCGAGGCGATTGATTTCTGCGAGTTTTACGCGCACGAGCTGCTGCGCTACGCTGGCGAGCAGCCTTTGACGAAAATAGAGGGCGAGGATAATCGCCTCGAATACATCCCGCTCGGCGTGGGCTGCGTGATTCCGCCCTGGAATTTCCCGCTCGCGATCATGGCCGGGATGACCGTCGCCGCGGCCATTACGGGCAACACTGTGGTCCTCAAGCCTTCGTCTGACGCGCCGACCATCGCCTACAAGTTCTTCGAGATTCTGGAAGAGGCCGGAATGCCTCCGGGCGTGGTCAACTTCATGACGGGCTCTGGCGCGGAGGTCGGGGACGTGATCGTTGACCATCCGAAAACGAGGTTCATAGCCTTCACGGGCTCGAAAGAGATCGGACTCAGAATCAACGAGCGCGCCGCGAAAGTTCAGGAAGGACAGGTCTGGATCAAGCGCGTCGTGGCTGAGATGGGCGGCAAGGACGCGATCATCGTTGACAGGGACGTGAACCTGGACGACGCCGCGACAGGGGTCGTCCAGTCCGCGTTCGGTTTTCAGGGACAGAAATGCTCCGCCTGCTCGCGCGCTATCATTCACAGGGACGTTTACGAGCCGATGCTGGAAAAGATCGTCGAGCGGACAGAGAAGATTAAAGTCGGAGACCCAACTGACCCGGCGACGAACATGTCGGCCGTCATCAACCAGAAAGCCTTTAAGACGATCAACGAGTATATAGAGAAAGGCAAGGCCGAAGGCGGCAGGGTTCTGACCGGCGGCGGGGCCGACGGCGAGCAAGGTTTCTTCATCGAGCCGACCGTGATTGCGGACGTTCGACCGGGCGCGACCATCGAGCAGGAGGAGATTTTCGGACCCGTGCTCGCAGTCATCCGCGCCGAGGATTTCGACGATGCGTTGAGAATCGCCAACGATACGCAATTCGGTTTGACAGGGGCCGTCTATACGGGCGACGCGGCGAAGATCGAGCGAGCGCGTCGCGAGTTTCATGTCGGCAATCTTTACTTCAATCGCAAATGCACGGGCGCGCTGGTCGGCGTACACCCCTTCGGCGGCTTTAATATGTCCGGCACGGATTCAAAGGCAGGCGGGCGCGATTACCTGGGACTCTTTCTTCAGGCCAAGCTCTCCTCCGCGAAAGTCGCCGCCGTCGAAGACCAGAGGGCAGAGAAGCGCGCCACTATTTAGAAGACAGACGAACCATTTCTCTTGATGAAAGGAGTAGTTATGCGTTCCCTCAGAACTCTTGTTGCCTCATCCCTGACACTCTCCCTTTTGCTGGCGACCCTCTTGGTCGGAAATCCTGCGCAGACTAAAGCGCAGGACAATAGTCCGAAAGCGACGGTCCTTTTCGTCGTCTCCGCCCTGCAGTTGCCGAACGCCAGTGTGGTGCCTTTCCTCATCATTGAAGGGGGGCAGTTCAAGCAGCCTATTGCGGGCGACTCGGACGCCGCGGAAATCGAAAGCTTCTCGCGCGAACATTATTCCAAAGGCCGAAAGTATCGCGTCCTCTTCGGGGGAAGCGAGGCCGGCTCGCTGACCGTCACCAAATCGAACAAAGACGAAGAATGCGCGCGAACAAGCGCGGACGTGACATTGCGAAGTCAGGCCAAACTCAATCGAAACGTGATGGCGTTGGCGACTAATTCCGCGTCTCTGGGCGGTGGAAAGAACACCCGTAGGCCTCCGACCGCTGCCGAGCGCGCCGCACTCATGCCGCTCGTCCAGGCAGCCTACAAGCAGAAGGGACTTGCGGCCTCGTTGCTCCCGGGGCTCGTGACGGTCAATCTCACCGCGCTCGATCTTAATAATGACGGCAAGGCGGAATTGGTCGGCAGCTTCGTCGTCAAGAAGCAGAAGGGCGGGGCCGAGCGCTACGCGCTTTTCCTGATTGCGGAGCCGCAGGGCAACAGTTACCGCACCACTGTCCTTCAATACGAAAAGTTCGTGGAGAAGGATATTATGTCGGGCGCGGACATCACGATCATTGAGAACGGCGTCTACCTGGAGCGGCTCGTGGACGGGCTCGATTTTGACGGCGACGGAGCGTCCGAAGTCATCACACAGACGGACGGGCTTGAGGGCGACAGCTACTCCATCTACAAGAAGCAGGACGGAAAGTGGAACAAGGTTTACGAGTTCGGCAACTACAGATGCGGCTTCTAAGGAAAGGATGGTCAATCCAATGAAAGAGATCTCCCCGGGTAAACCTCTTCGTCTGCGAGTGCTCCTGGCCTTCTTCGCGTTATCAATGCTTTTCATCCCTTCTGCTTTCGCACAGGGAAAACCGGATTTTACTCACGCCGGGAATTTAGCTCCTATCCAATGTCGCGGCGATCAGCTCTCTGTGCGCCACGTCTCTGAAGACGCAGCCATGGGCGGCGTTCGCACTACGGACTATGTCTTCACCAATATTTCGTCGTCGCCGTGCACGCTGAAAGGCTACCCGCGTTTCGAGTTGTTGAATAAGGCCGGGAGACCTGCTCGCGGTGGCCGAGCCGCTAATGGCATAACCATGATGGGCGATGATGCCAAAGCGTCTCCGCAACTGGTGACGCTTGAGCCGGGTAAGACTGCGGCCTTTCTGGTCTATCACAACGCTGGCGGCGCAGGCTATATGGGGAAGCCCTGTCCTGTCTATCGCAGGGTCAGGATTACAGCGCCCGGCACTAAGCGCGTGTTCATTCTGCGTGAGGAGTATCAGGTGTGCGGGAGCCTGGAGGTTTCGCCGGTAAACACGCCTTCCGGCGAATAACCGCACACTTAATCAGACTAGCGCTGAAATAATCGTCGCCCGAGAGAAACGATGGCGAATGCTTGCGGCATTGGTCTGTCAGCATCTAGGTCGTGTTGATATTTCGTTTTTCAATTGCCACTAGCTTGAGCTAGTGGGGCGGAGCGCACAAACAAGGCGGCTTGAGCCGAACTCTATGTTTTCAACTCTCCTTGCGGCTTCAGCCTAATTTGGGGCTGAAGCCGCAAGGAAGGTAGTTTGTCCTCAAATTCGGCTAAAGCCTGCGCCCTACCATTAAACCTGTCCACTAGCTAAAGCTAGTGGCAATTGAAATGAAAAACCAAATGTCAACGGAACCTAGTCTCTGCATGATATGCGCCTGATTTTCATGGGCACGCCGGATGCGGCCGTGCCGACGTTACAGCGCTGCCTGGGGGATGGCCACGAAGTCGTGGCCGTCTGGACGCAGCCGGATCGGCCGGCCGGACGCGGGCGTAAAATCACTCAGCCGCCCGTCAAGGAGTTTGCCCTCAAGCACAATCTCACAGTCCATCAGCCGGCAAAGATCAGAAACGAAGAGGCGCTTCAACTGTTTGCTTCACATGATGCGGACGCTGCTGTCGTCGTCGCTTACGGTCGCATCCTGCCTGCTACTTTTCTGCACACTCCGCGACGTGGTTGCGTCAACGTGCATTTCTCGCTGCTGCCGCAGTACAGAGGCGCTGCGCCGGTCAACTGGGCCATCGTGCGCGGAGAACGCGAGACGGGCGTGACGACGATGCAGATAATAGAGGAATTGGATGCGGGCGCGATTCTCTTACAGCGTGAGACTCTGATTGGAGACGGGGAGACTGCGCCCGAGCTGATGGCAAGGCTCTCGCAAATGGGCGCGGAGCTTCTGTCGGAGACGCTCGCGCGGCTTGACTGGATAGAGCCGCGAGCGCAGAGCGAAGAGAAGGCCACATTCGCGCCCATGCTAAAACGTGAAGACGGGTTGATTGATTGGGCGCTCGACGCGGCGCAGATAGAGCTGCGCGTGCGCGGCTTTCAACCCTGGCCGAACGCTCACACGCAATACGGTTCGCAGCGCCTGACCGTCTGGCGCGCTAGCGTTGAGACAGGCGAGCGGGGAGAACCGTTGAGCCCTGGCCAGGTGGTCAGGGCGGACGGCGACGAATTGGTTGTTGCGTGCGGGGACTCTACTTCGCTTCGCCTGCATGAGGTTCAACCGGAGGGGAAGCGTCGTTTGAGCGTGCGTGACTTCATCAACGGCACGCATCTTCGCGCTGGCGAGCGTTTTGGAATGCAGGACAGGGCGGAAGGATGAAGGCGGAAAAGAGAGCGCGGACCGTCTCGCCCGCGCGGCGCTGCGCCTTTAATATCCTGCGCCGCGTGGAAGAGGAGAGCGCGTATGCGACTCTATTGCTCGCGGGCGTTGATACGGAGGTGCGCTCTGAAGATCGTGCCCTCTGTTACGAGCTGGTGCAGGGCGTGCTGCGCCGACAACTCTGGCTCGACAAATTGATAGAACATTATGCGGGACGCGAAGCTGAAAGCCTCGACGCCCCCGTGCGGCGCGCCCTGAGGCTCGGACTTTATCAACTGCGTTTCCTCTCTCGCGTTCCGGCATCGGCAGTCGTCAACGAATCCGTCAATCTGGCATACCTCTCACGCCTGCGCTCTGCCGCCCCGTTCATCAACGCGGTCCTCCGGCGCGCGACACGCGAACCGGACTACGACCCGGCAGCAGAGATTTCTGACCCCCTGGAAAGACTGGCCGTAGAGACTTCGCATCCCGTCTGGTTAATGAAGCGCTGGGTTGAGGCGTTCGGCTGGGAAGAGGCGGAAAAGTTTGCGTCCGTCAACAACGAAGTGGCGCCTGTAGCCTTTCGTGTCGTCGCACGGGGCGAGAGCGTTGATGAGGTTTTAGAAGAACTGCGCGCGGCGGGGGCGGTTTTGCAGCCGTCACGGATTGCTGCCAAAGCGTGGCGGGTCCAGGGCGCGAGCGCCCTGCTGCAAAGATTGGCGCGTGAAGGGAAGGTTTATCTACAAGACGAGGCTTCGCAGCTGGTCGCGCACGTCCTGGGGGCGCAAGCTGGGGATCGTGTGCTTGATGTCTGCGCCGCGCCCGGCAGCAAGGCGACGCACATCGCATCCCTTACGCCGAATCTTTCGCTCATCGTGGCTGGCGACATACATGAGCACCGTGTGCGGACCGTGAGAGACGCGTGCGAGCGGCAGGGCATCACAAATCTGCGCGTTGTGGCGCATGACGCTGAAGAAGCTTTGCCTTTCGCCGATTCACTTTTCGACCGTGTGCTCGTGGACGCGCCGTGCACGGGCACTGGCACCTTGAGGCGCAACCCCGAAATACGCTGGCGCATCACAAGCCGTGACATTACGGACCTGTCCGCGCGGCAAAAGCTCATCCTCGCTCATGCCGCGAAGGCTGTACGAAAGGGCGGACGCCTTATTTATTCAACCTGTTCCGTCGAGCCGGAAGAGAATGAAGAGGTAATCACAAGCTTCCTCGAAGAAAACATGGCATTCCGGCTGACCTCCTTGAATGTTCCGGCGGAACTTCAAAACGCTGACGGGATGACGGCGCGCATCTGGCCGCACCGGCAGGGCGCGGATGGTTTCTTTATCGCTTCTTTCGAGCGGCAGATTTAGAGTACCTGACAAAACTAGCCACAGAGGCACGGAGAAGAATGAAAAAGGAGTCAAACAAACCTTCATTGATTAACTCTGTGTCTCTGTGCCTCTGTGGCTCTTTCCGGTTTTGTTAAGCGCTCTTAGTGACCGAGGCGCGCTTGCCGCACGCTTTATGCGGGTGTTAGACTTCGCGGTCGGTTTCTCGCCGGGCGCGCGGGGGTGTTGGTTGTGTCTTGAAGAGAGGTGATTCGGACTGTGGGCTTTGGAAAGCGTGTTTTCTCGGCGCTGGGAAAGGTTGGGATAGCCCTGTCCATCATAGTCCTCTTCATCCTGGGGTTCCTGGGCACCATCTACCTCAGCCTGCACACGGCGGAGGTCAAAGTGCCGGACATCTTAGGGAAGGACCGCCGCGCAGGTGAATCGGCTCTGGACGATGCGGGCCTGAACATACGCGTGGCGCGCACGCGAGCGAGCCTTGATAAAAAGCCTGACACGATTCTCTGGCAATATCCTGAAGGGGGTCAGATCGTCAAAACGGGCCAGACCATCGCGGTCGAGGTCAGCCGGGCGCCGAAAGAGGGCGAGAGCGTCCCGTCGAGCGCTGAAGGCAATCAGCAGGGGACCGACAAGCCACCCGAAAATGCTAACGCCAATCAGGCTTCAGCGACGAATCAAAATCAGAACCAGAATAAGCCGAAGAACAAGAATAAGAACTCTAACAATTCAAACAACGCTAATAAGAACTCGAATAACAGCAACGCAAACAACTCTAACGCGAATCGCAACATGAATGCGAATCGCAACGTGAACAACAGCAACCGCAGCTCGAATACGTCGAACGCGAATCGTACCAGCACGAATGCGAACAAGCGTCCACCCGTGCCAGCGCCGTCTCCAGGCGCAAACAGGGGAACGCCACAATGAAAGTCTGGAGTCTGGAGTCTTGGAGTCTGGAGTCAAAGGCTGAAAAGAAATCTGCTTTTGACCTCTGACTCCAGACTCCAGACTCTGGACTCCAGACTCCGATGATCGAGATAGCCCCTTCAATTCTGTCAGCGGATTTCACGCATCTGGGCGAAGAAATCGCCGCAATCGAGCGCGGCGGCGCGAGAGTCGTTCATGTTGACGTGATGGACGGCCACTTTGTCCCGAATATTACGGTCGGTTTGCCCGTCGTAAAAGCCGTGAAGCGGGCAACGCAACTGCCCATTGACACGCATCTGATGATCACAGAGCCGGGGCTCTATGCCGAACAGTTCGTCGAGGCGGGCGCTTCGATGGTTTCGGTACACGTGGAGATTGACCCGCACCTCAACCGGACCCTGATGGCTATCAAGAAGAAGGGCGCGCTGGCTGGGGTGGCAATCAATCCGGCAACGCCGCTAATAGCTCTCGAAGAAGCGTTGTCGTTTGCGGACTACATTCTGTTAATGTCCGTCAATCCGGGCTTCGGCGGACAAAAGTTTATCCCGACCAGTTTAGATAAAGTGCGTCGCCTGCGGCGAATGATTGACGAACGCCGGTTGAGCACGCGCATCGAAATAGACGGCGGCATTGATCGCCACAATATCGCAGAAATAGCAGCCGCCGGCGCGGAGATTATCGTCGCCGGTTCGGCCGTCTTTAATAACTCGGATCCTGCGCAGGCCGTCCGCGAACTACGCGAGGCGACCATGCAGTGGGCGTAATTCGTAAATCGTAAATCGTGAATCGTGAATAGAAAGTTTCGTCTATTTACGATTTACGATTCACGATTTACGATCGGAGGTTTTAATTAAATGCAGTCTCGTAAATTTGCAGTGCTCGTCATGAGCGCGATTCTGGTCTTTGGCGCTCAGGTGGCGGCTCTCGCGCAGGGGACGGGCGAAGGCTCGCCGGCGCAGCGCCTGGAGGTCATGCGCTCTAAGCTCGATTCGTTGCGCCGCTCGCTCAACAGCGCCGTCGCCTCTTTGAACGCCAAAGAGAGCGGCGATAAAACGGACGCGGACGACCCGCGCACGCGGCTGCGTGGGCTTGAGCAGGAAGTCAACACAGTGCTCAACGAGGTCAACGACCTGCGCGCCAAGCAGGAGCGCGCCGAGCGTATCGAGACGGCCCCGCTGGAAAAGCTGGAGACCGCAGTGACGGACCTGGGCACGCGCGTGCAGAATGCATTGCAGGCGACCGCCAGCGCTCGCAGCACAGCCAGCGTTGCGTCCACTGAGAAGAAAGATAAAAAGAAGAAGAAGAAATTCCTGGGCCTTTTCGGCGGCGGCGGCGATGATGACAAGTATGCTGACCTAACGGATGCGACCGCGCCGGGTCGCGACCGCGAGCTCTTTGAGGTCGCAGCCAAAGAGGTCCGCAAAGGCAATTACGACACCGGACGCCTGCTCTTCAACACGATCATCACGACCTATCCGGATTCGCCGTTTCTGCCGCTGTCTAAGCTCGCCATCGCGGACTCTTTTTATCTGGAAGGCACGACGAGCGCGCTCATCCAGGCCTCGCAGGCTTACCAGGACTGGCTGACCTTCTTCCCGACCGACCAGCTCTCGGACCGCGTGATGCTCAAGATGGCCGAGGCCGAGATGCGTCAGATGGGGCTGGCCGACCGCGACGTGTCACGCGCCCGCAAAGCCGAGCAGCGTTTGAAGGCCATCCTGCAACAGTTCCCGAAAACGCCTCTCAAAAATGATGTTGACCTTCGCCTCGCACAGGTGCAGGAGAATCTCGGCATGCACAGCCTGAAGATCGCACGGTTCTATCAGGACCGTTTCGAGCGTGGACTGACCGGACCGAGAGGCGCGCAATCGAGGCTTCGCGAGATTCTTGAGAAGTATCCGAGGTTCTCATGGAGAGACGAGGTGCTCTTCCGCCAGGGCTGGCTCTATCTACAGGAAGAGGAGCCGGACGAGGCAGCGAAGTATTTTCAGGAGATCGTGCGTGATTTCCCGAACGGCGATTATGTCGAGAAAGCCAAAGAGGAGTTGAGCAAAATCGGCGCAGCGATTCCCGAGGCTGATCCCATAGCCTTAAGATATAAGCCCAAGCCGGAGCGGCCGGGATTAATGAACGCATTCTTCAAAAACATCACAGGGTCGGCGGACGTTACCGTTGACGGCGACGGCGTCCTGATTAGCAAAGGCAGCGGAAAGGATAAGTCTGACTTGATCGATCTGGCAGCTGCGAACAATGGTCATCTTCCAACGATGACGCCTCAGCCCATCGAGCAGCGCCGTGCCCCTGGCCGCACCTTCCCGCAAGGAACGACTCCGACGCCGGGCAAGGCCCCTGCAAAGACGCCCGCGCCGCTACAGGGAACTCCACCGGCCACGACCCCGACCACGACGCCCACCACAGCGCCGACGGGAACGAAGCCGTAAGCGTCTTTTCAGCATCAAATGAGGTGGAACTAGAAGAGCCGGGGGCGAGCGCCGACAGCGCCTCGCCTCCGGATTCGCGTTACAAAGGTTCTCTTCCCCTGTGTTAGTATTTTACGAGAATGCTTCCGAGGCGTTGTGGCGGCAAACCTGTTGTAGGGCTTTAACAAAGTAGCATGGCGGAGACATCCCAGAGCATCCAGCAAGAGTTAACCCGGCGACATCGCACGGCGGTCATGGTCACGGGCGCGTTCCTCGGATTGACTGTTGCGCTCGTCGGGATAGCCTTCTTCTACGCGGAATCTTTTCGCCGTCCCGTTTACGACCGGGCCTCGCTGGCGATGGCCCTGTGGATCGCCATTTTAATCTTCGGCCTCGGGTCATTCGTCCTGCGCCGAACCAGATTTCAGCCGATGCGCTTGCAGGACATCGCGGCTTTACGCGGTCTTTCGGGCCTGCTGGCGACCTTGCAGGCGACTACGATTCAGGTCGCCTTCATCGGCGGCGCAATCGCGCTGATGGGTTTCGTCGTCACGATTATGACCGGCAACTACGGCGACATGCTCCGCGCAGGGGGGGTGGCCTTGATCGTCCTGCTTTCCGCATACCCGCAACGATCCGTCTGGCAGCGCATCGTGCGGTCGGCCGAACAATCGGGCAATGCGGATGATGCGCCCGCGAAAGGAATTGTGGCGTGAAGTTTTTCGTATCTCGCATTGCTCCGCTGTTCACTCTGGCCGCCGTTCTCACTTTATCTCCGCCGTCAGGAGAGAAAGCACATGCTCAAACTCCGACGCCCGGGCCGTCAGCAACCCCTTCGCAGGGAAAGGCCGCGCCATCTGCTGTCTCTCAGCAACAAGGAAACACTGAGCGCGAACGGCGCGCACAGGCTTACGCCAAGCTTCTCGAAGGGCAGCGTTATCTTTTGGAGTTGAGGCGTGCCGGAAGCGCAACGACTCTGCGGCTGGCGAAGCAGGCTTTTCAGGACGCCACGACGCTCGACCCGAAACTCGCGGAGGCGCACACGGCGCTGGCCGAAATTGCCTTTTATTACCCGCCGCAGGATTTCGAGGCAGCAGCCCGTGAGGGCTCAGCCGCTACGCGCATAGACCCGAACAATTACGGCGCACACCATCTGCTGGCGCGCCTCTACACCATCAGGAGCGGACTGCGCGAAGGCAACCTGAACCGCACGTTCGCCGATCTAGCCATCAAAGAGCTGAAAGTGATGGCGCGGCTTGAGCGCAGCAACGCCGAAGCGTGGGCCCTGCTCGGAGAGTTTTATCAGGCCACCGGAAGGACCGAAGAGGCGCTGGAGGCCTGGACGCGCTGGGCCGCAGCTCCCCAATCAACGGACACGCGCTTCTTCCAATACATCACGAGCCGGGAGCTGACACCGGCCGCAGCCGCTGCGCGTCTGGGAGAGGGGCTGCTCGGCGCAGGGCGCACGGCCGAAGCTCTCGCCGCAATCCGCCGCGCCATCGCGCTCGATGCCGATAATAAGGAGTACGCGGAACTCTTCAATCAGGTCATCGAAGCAGGGGGCGTGGACGACAAACTAGCCATCGCGGAATTGCAGCGCATGGCGGCCGCCGACCCTACAAACACCTCCACCGTGGGACTCCTGGCGCGCGTGCAGGCACGAGCTGGCCGCGTAGATGACGCTGCCGCGACTTTACGCGCGGCCATCAACCGCCAGCCGAAAGGCGACCGCGAGCAGCAACTGCTTCGCACATCTCTTGCGCAGCTTTACGTGGATTCACAGCGCTACGCGGACGCGGTCGCCGTCTATGAGGAGCAACTCAAGGAGCGCGGCATCGGAAACGCGCCGCTCACGACCGACGAAGAAAAAGATGCGGCCACCAGAATCCTGCGCCGGATGATAGAGGTTTATAAGAGGGCCGGGCGCGCGAGCGAAGCGGCCGCTACCATCGAGCGCATGCGCCGCCTGCTAGGCAAAGATGATTCGACCGCGGACGAAGAGCAGATCGAATTCTTACGCAGCCAGGGCAAAAGAACTGAGGCTCTCCAACTGATTCGCACCGTGCGCGGGCGTTACCCGGAGCAAACGGAGCTCATCAGCCTCGAAGCCCAGACCCTCACCGATCTGGGCCGCGTTGACGAAGGCGTGGCGCTGCTCAGAAAATTGCTCAAAGGCTCAATCGAGGACTTTAACTATCATCTAATTATCTCAAGCCTCTACCTACAGGCCGCACGCGCCCCCGAAGCGGTTGAAGCCGCGCGTAAGGCCCTGGAACTCGCTCCGTCAGAGGAACCGCGCATGACTGCCGCAGCGCTGATAACCCTCTCTTCTGCGCAGGAGCGCGCCGGCGACCCGCGCGGCTCGGAAGAATCTTTGCGCCGCATCCTCTCGCGTGACCCGAACAACGCGACGGCCCTTAATAACCTCGGGTATTTTCTGGTCGAGAGAAACGAACGCCTCCCGGAGGCGCTCGGAATGATCCAGCGCGCCGTCCGCGCCAACCCGAACAACTCTTCGTTTTTGGACAGCCTCGGCTGGGCCTATTTCAAGCTGGGCCGATTCGACGAGGCAGAGCGCCACCTGCTGGAGGCAGAGCGCCGCAACAACTCGTCGCTGACAATCCAGGAACATCTGGGAGACCTTTACCAGCAGCGCGGCAAGATGGAACAGGCGCGCGCGGCCTGGCAAAAAGCGCTCTCGCTGGCCGTTGTGGCCGTGGACGCCGCCAGATTAAAGGCCAAGCTCGGCGGCAAGCCGCAAAAGTGACGGGGCGAAAAGTACACTATATCGTACGCGCCTCCCTCTGAAAGCTCTCGCGGCGAACTCCACGCCGCAATTCTCCCTGAAACAGATTAACCTCTGTGATAAGGTAAATTAAGATTCGAACGGAGAAGGAGTCAGTCTCCCTCTCACAATCTCTTTGCAATCTTTGAAGAAATAATCCTTGCTTTGGTTAAACTCTGTTTGCTATTATCGAAGTGACATTTGAGGACCGCCAGCCCCAAGCGCGGTCAGGTAAAGTAAGCTTTCTCACGGCCTGACAGGGAGCGCCCGGCGGGCGACTCCTAAAGAAAGTTCCCCCTGATGATTCGTAACAATTCGTTCCCCCGAATAGCTGCGCGCACGCCTGCCGGCCTGTTTCTCCTTTGCTCGCTCGTTTTCGCCGCTCTCGCCGCAACTGCCGTCGAAGGTTTCGCACAGAGCTCTTCCGGGCGTCCCGTCGCGCGACTGATTACGGCATATGATGATGCTCCGGTCTCTGCGCCGACGCGGCACCACACGGCTGGGGCAATGGCCGCCGAACCTGCGGCCCCCGCGGTTGCTGCGACAAGCCTTGAGCGGCGCGCTTTCGATCTGGTCAATGCCGAGCGCGTCAGGCAGGGGTTGCCGCCGCTCGTCTGGGATGGATCGCTCTGCCGTGTGGCCAGGCTTCATTCCGAAAATATGGGCCGCCTGAATTTCTTCGACCACCACGCGCCAGACGGGACGAGTTTGTTGGACCGCGCACGCAGGGGTAACATCAGGTGGCGCTCGCTCGGCGAGAACATAGCTTTCAATCAGGGCTTTGATGACCCTGTTACTTTGGCCGTCAACCAATGGATGCACTCGCAGGGGCACCGTGAGAATATCTTGCGCAGGATCTTCACGCACTCGGCCGTTGGGATCGCGCGCACCTCGGATGGCCGCGTTTACCTGACGCAGGTCTTTGCCACGCGCTGACCGGAACCCTTTTTGAGAACGACCGCGAGGGCGGCTGGCGCATCACATTTGAGAGGTCAGCCGCCCAACGTGTCTTCAGAGACTTTTACCCTCCCGTCGTTTGCCAAGATCAACTGGGTGCTGCGTGTCCTCGGGCGTCGCGCCGACGGCTTTCATGAGATCCGCACAGTCTTCCAAACCATCACCCTTCAAGACCGTTTAAGGTTTACAGCGCGAAGCGATAACGAGCTGCGACTCACCTCGGACTCCACGGACATCCCCCTGGACGAGAGCAATCTGATCCTTCGTGCTGCCCGCGCCTTGAGAGAAAGGCGCAATGTCGTCAGGGGAGTTTCGATTCATCTGGAGAAAGTTATTCCGACGGAGGGCGGGCTCGGCGGCGGTTCATCCAACGCAGCCGTCACCCTGCTCGGCCTCGCGCATCTCTGGGCGATTCGGACAAACATGGGGGAACTCACGGAAATAGGAGCGAAGCTGGGCGCGGACGTTCCGTTCTTTTTGACGGGCGGGACCGCGCTGGGAACGGGCCTGGGAGCAAGCGTCAGACCCGTCAATGAGGTGTCTGCCAGGCACTTACTGGTAATCAAGCCGGAAGCAAAAGTCTCTACGGCGGAAGCTTACAAATCGCTTGCCGCCCCTGCCTTGACAAAGGCAGGGGGCGACATTATTCTCTCTATTTCTCGTGCAGACGAGCAATTTACGGATTCTTATCCTAATGCGCTGCACAATGATTTTGAGCCGGTTGTTCTGAGACAAAAACCGGAGATCGAGCGCGCGCGAAATGCTCTGTTGAACGCCGGGGCAAGGGGCGCTCTGCTAGCGGGAAGCGGCTCAAGCGTCTTTGGAATCTTTGACAACAGGGAAGCGCAAGAGCGGGCCTTCGAGTCGCTGATGGGGGACAAAGCCTGGCGCGTATTCAGGTGCGCGACGCTCGCTCGCGCCGAGTATCTGAGGGCGTTGGGCGAGTGTGCGGCTCCTCTTGAGACGACAGACGTTTGATTCCGGGAGTTTGATATTGGGGCGTAGCCAAGTGGTAAGGCACCGGTCTTTGGAACCGGCATTCGTAGGTTCGAATCCTCCCGCCCCAGCCAAAAGAGCAGTGACAAGTGACAAGTGACGAGTGACAAGGATACTCTTGCTCGTCACTTGTCACTCGTCACTTGTCACTGATGTTATGAGCACAACCGGCGGCATCAAAGTTTTCTCCGGCACGGCGAACCGTGTGCTGGCCGAAGAGATTTGCCACTATTTAAGTTGCGATCCGGGGCGCGCCATTACGGAGCGGTTCTCCGACGGCGAGTTCAACTTCCAGATTGACGAGAATGTGCGCGGCGGCGACGTCTTCATAGTGCAGCCGACGTGCCCGCCGACGGATTCGCATCTGATGGAGCTCCTGGTGATGCTCGACGCCTTCCGGCGTTCGTCGGCCGAACGCGTGACGGCCGTGATTCCTTATTACGGTTACGCGCGTTCGGATAAGAAGGACCGCCCGAGGGTTCCGATTGCGGCCAAGCTGGTGGCGAATCTGATTGCGACAGCAGGGGCGCAGCGGGTCCTGACGATAGACTTGCACGCGGCGCAGATTCAAGGGTTCTTTGACATCCCCGTGGATCACCTTTACGCCGCCCCCGTGATGATCGGTCACTATCAGGAATATCCGCTCCCGAACCTGACGGTGGTCGCGCCCGATACGGGCGGGGCTGAGCGCGCGCGAGCTTACGCCAAACGTCTGAACGCGGAACTCGCTCTTTGCGACAAGCGGCGCGAGAAGGCGAATGTGGCCGAAGTGATGAACGTCGTCGGCGATGTCGAGGGGCGCAGTTGTTTGATAGTTGACGATATGTGCGACACGGGCGGCTCTTTGACGAAGGTGGCGAAGGCTCTTAAAGCAGCTGGAGCCGCACGCATCCACGCCTGTTTCACGCACCCGGTCCTTTCGGGGCGGGCCTGCGAGAAGCTGGCCGAATCCGACATCGAGCAGATGGTCGTCACGAACACCATCCCGCTGCACGACGGCGCCTGCGAGCTGGAGAACATCAGGGTTTTAAGTATCGCGCCGCTTTTGGCGAAAGCGATTAAGTCGATCCACGAGGAGACGAGCGTCTCTTCGCTCTTCGTTTGAAGGGCAAACACTATTGGATTGCGGATTGAAGAAGCATTCATTTTATTAATCCGCAATCCGAAATCCGCATTCCGCAATTGGGAGAGATTATGGCAGAAAGAAAAGAGATTACCATTCGCGCGTCCCGTAGAGATGGGCGCGGCAAAAATGACGCGCGGCGCGCACGCCGTGACGGCTTCGTTCCGGTCACGGTTTACGGCGGCGAGGGTGAAGCCGTGGCGGCCGTCGCCCCGCTCCGCGAGCTGGCGGCGATCCTCCGCTCGGACACGGCCTATAACACGATCTTTACGATTGACATTGAAGGCGTCGGCGCGAGCGAAGTGATGTTCCATGACCGCCAGATTGATCCCGTGCGCGGCCGTCTGGTTCATGCCGATTTGAAGCGGCTGGTCAAGGGCCAGAAGATCGAAGTCACTGTGCCCGTGCATCTCATCGGAGAGCCCGTCGGCGTGCGCGAGGAGCAGGGCGTGCTCGAACAGATCTTGCGTGAGATAGAGGTCCGCTGCGACCCGCGCAACATCCCTGAGGCGATCAATCTGGACGTGACGAACCTGGGAGTCCATGACGTGCTGCACATCTCGGATATTCCTGTGGACCCGGATGTGGAGATCCTGGAGTCGCCCGAGACGGTGATCGCGACAGTCGGAATCATTCGCGAGGAGCCTGTCGAAGCCCCGGCCGCGGAGGAAGCGCCGGCCGAGCCTGAAGTAATCGGCAAGGGCAAGAAGGAAGACGAAGAGGAAGGCGAGGAGAAGTAAAAAGGAAAAAGGTAAAAGGCAAAAGGGAAGAACAAAAGCTTGTTCCTCGTCCCTACTTTTACCTTTTTACTTTTGCCTTTTGCCTTATGTTAGTCGTTGGGCTTGGCAATCCGGGCGCGGAATATGAGCGGACGCGCCACAACCTCGGCTTCATGCTCGTTGACTTGCTCGCGCGCTCTGCGGACGCGCAGGTGAAGCGCAAAGAATGTCGCGCACTCGTCGGGCAAGCCACTATCGAAGGTGTACGGGTCCAGCTCGTCAAGCCGCAGACCTACATGAACCTGAGCGGCGAGTCGGTCGCCTGTTTGCTGGCCAAGCGGGAGCCGAAAAGCGGCGCGCAGGATTTAATCGTCGTCAGCGACGATCTGGCGCTGCCCTTCGGGACGATACGGCTCAGAAGGCGCGGCTCGGCGGGCGGCCACAATGGTCTGAAATCAATTATCGCGGCCACGCGAACGGACGAGTTCATGCGCCTGCGGATCGGGATTCAGCCAGAGCACCCTGTCGGCGACACGAAAGGCTTTGTGCTCGACGAGTTTTCCAGAGGCGAGCGCGCGCAACTGGATGAAATTTTAGAACGGAGCGCGGAGGCGCTTCGCGCCGTCCTCCGGGACGGCATTGACAAAGCAATGGCAACTTATAACTCGTGAATCGTGAATCGTAAATCGTAAATAGAAAGAACGTGCTTTGCTCTATTCACGATTTACGATTCACGATTCACGAACTTCCCTTCTTGCTTCATCAATGAAGCTAGACATCCAAAAGGAGGATGAATTTTGGCTACACAGAGAACCTACGAGGTGATGTTCATAGTGGACACGGATGCCACTGAAGAGGACGTCACACGCCTGAACGAAACCCTGCAACAGATCATCACGGACCAGGGCGGCACGGTCACCAAGTCGGAGAACATGGGCCGCCGCCAGCTCGCTTACCCAATTGGCCGCAAAACCGAGGGCAATTACATGCTTTTCGAGGTTGACGGGTCGGGCCGCGAAATCGCGGAGCTCGAACGCCGCATGCGCGTCAATGACCAGGTCCTGCGCTACATCACCGTGCGCGTTGACGAGGACCGGCGCCGCGCCGAAAAGTTCAAAGCGAAGCGCGCGCGCAAGGCGAGCCGCCGCCCGTTCTCGGGTGGCGCGGGTAAGCGCGCCGCCAATGAGAAGGAAGCAACCGCAGCGGACGAAAGCTAAGAGATTAAGTCGCGAGTCTGAAGTCTGAAGTCTGGAGTCAAAAGACAACGCTTGTTTTTGACTCCAGACTCCAGACTCCAGACTCTTTACGAGAGGATTTGAAAGTTATGTCGAGTGATTACGAAGATCGTGACCGCGGCTATGACCGCGGAGAGGAAGATGTTGATTTTGGCGGACGCGGCGGTCGGGGCGGCTCCGGCGGGCGCGGCGGGGCCGGCGGACGTCGGATGCACAGACGTAAGATCTGCCGCTTCTGTATCGAGAAGGTGGACCTGATTGACTTCAAGGACGTGAAGCTCTTGCAGAGCTACATCCCGGAGCGCGGCAAGATTTTGCCGCGTCGCATTTCGGGCTCGTGCGCTACGCACCAGCGCATGCTGTCGGAAGCCATCAAGCGCGCGCGCAATATCGCGCTGCTCCCGTACGCCACGGATTAATCGGAAGGAGGAAGAGAAGGAAATGGCACACACAAATGTCCTCCTGCGCGAAGACGTAGATGATCTGGGAGCGCGCGGTGAGATAGTCAGGGTCAAATCGGGCTACGCGCGCAACTACCTTTTGCCGCGCAAGCTCGCGGTCGAAGCCACTGCCAGCAACGTCAAGCAGATCGAGCAGGAGCGCGCGGCGCTTCTCAAGAAAGAGGCGAAAGAGAAGTCAGGCGCTGAAGAGCAGGCCACCCAGATGAAGTCTTTACGCCTGAGCTTTACGCGAAAGGTCGGCGAGCACGGCATCCTTTACGGCTCCGTGACTTCGATGGACATCGCAGAGGCTTTGAAGGAGCGCGGCTACGAGGTGGACCGTCGCCGGATCACTCTGCGTGAGGCGATTAAGGAGACGGGCGAGTTTACAGTCCCCGTGCGCCTTCACAGGGAAGTGACTGTGGAAATCCCGGTCGAAGTAACTCCCGAAGGCGGCGCCAAAGTTGACGCGGAAGCGGCGCTCCCTCCGGCCGAACAGGTCGCTGAGAGCGACGACGCGGCTGCCGAAACGGCCACGGAAGAGGCGGATCACACAGTCGGCAACGGCTAAAAATCGGCGCGATGAGCGCGACTTACGTGTAGACGTTGTCGCGCTCTTCATCGTGTAGTATAGTGCGCCGCAAGCGCGTGGGGCCGCTTCAACTGTAGCGGCGCTTAAAAAGCAAACCAACGCGCTTGCGGCCTTTTTTTCTTTATCCACAGTTTCCGTCTTCATTTTTTTTATTTTTATACTCACCCATGGCACAGCCATTTGCTGACACGACGCGCGACCAGATGCTTGAGCGGCCATTGCCGAACAGCGCTGAGAGCGAGCGGGCCATTCTCGGCGCCATCATCCTGGACAACGCGCTGGTCAGCCATGCCATAGAGCAGCTCCGCCCTGAAGATTTCTACGTCCCCTCACATCGCCGCATCTTCCTTGCGATGATCGCTCTCTTCGAGCGCGGCTCCGAGATCAATCCGATCCTTATCGCAGAGGAGCTGCGTCGGGACGGCGAGATCGAGTCCGTTGGCGGTGTGACGGCTATCACCAACCTGATGCACGGCCTGCCGCATTTCGCCAACATCGCGCACTTCTCCAAGATCGTGCGCGATAAGTCTATGCTGCGCCAACTGGTCAAGGTCTGCAACAAAGTGACGAGCGAGGCCCTTGAGGAAGAGGACGAGGCCGAAGTCATCCTGGATCATGCGGAGCAGGCCATCTTCGCTCTCGCGGACGAAAGAACACGCCAGGGGTTCGCGCACGTCAAGCCCGTCGCCGATTCCTTGCTGGAGCACGTTCAGGAGATGGCCGGGCGCTCCGCCATGCTGACGGGCCTGACCACAGGCTTCAACGATCTCGATTCAATGACTTCAGGCTTGCAGGCGACGGATTTAATAATTGTTGCCGCTAGACCGAGCATGGGAAAGTCAAGCCTTGCTTTGACGTTGGCTCAAAACGCCGCAATTCATGCTCAGGCCGTAGTCGGTGTCTTCTCACTGGAGATGTCAAAAGAGTCTCTGGTGATGCGCATGCTTTCTTCAGAAGGACGCGTTGATGCGCATCGCTTCCGCAGCGGTTTCCTTTCTCGTGATGAATGGGCACGCCTCGCGGGCGCTCTGGGCACGCTGGCCGAGACGAGAATTTTCATTGACGATACGCCGGGCATCTCCGTGCTCGAAATGCGGGCGAAGGCAAGGCGTCTAGCGTCAGAGCAGAAGAGGCTCGATCTAATCATAGTTGATTATCTACAACTCATGTCAGGCTCTTCGCGTCGCGTTGAATCGCGCCAGCAAGAGGTCTCGCAAATCTCGCGCGAGTTGAAAGCTCTTGCGAAGGAATTGAACGTGCCGCTGATTGCGCTATCGCAATTGTCACGCGCGCCGGAGAATCGAACGGATCATAAGCCGCAGTTGAGTGATCTGAGAGAGAGCGGAAGTTTGGAGCAAGACGCAGACGTTGTCGCTTTCATTTACCGCGAAGAACAATACAACCGCACTGAAGAGAATGCGGGCATCGCGGAGATCATCGTCTCGAAACAACGCAATGGCCCGACGGGAACTGTCAAACTCGCTTTCCTCAAAGAATTCACACGCTTTGAAAACATGTGGAGAGAGTGATCGGGCAGTCGGCTTCTGATTGGGCGTCACGAACCTCTCTCTGCCTCTTTGCGCAAACAGCGCCAACCAATCTATTCTTCTCCTTCGTTTGCAATCATACAATTCAAATCAAGGCTTTAGTGAATACTGACTGAAGCGCCTGGATTAACGGAATAGCGCTTGACTGCGAAGATGCCAAAGGAAAATGACCGGACATCCGAGATTGAACTGAGCGGGCAGCGTCCGACGTGGGCGGAGGTTGATCTTGATGCGCTCGCCGCGAATTTTCGATGGGTGCGCGAGCGTGTCGGCGGGGGCGTGCGTGTGATGGCGGTCGTCAAAGCCGATGCCTACGGGCACGGGGCCACGGCTTGCGCGCATCGGCTCGCTTCAGAAGGCGCGGACTGGTTCGCAGTGGCGATGCCTGAAGAGGGCGTTGAGTTAAGAGAAGCCAGGGTGACGCAGCCGGTCCTGTGTCTCGGGGGATTCTGGAAAGGTCAGGAACCGCTCTGTCTTAACGAATCGCTCGTGCCAGTTGTTTACAGGCTCGACATGATCGAGGCGCTTGACCGTGCGGCAGGCGATGCGCGCAAGATCGCGGACGTCCACCTCAAGATTGATACGGGCATGGGACGACTCGGCGTGCGCTACGACGAGGTGCGCGAGTTTGCGGAGGCTCTCAGGCCCTTCAAGAATATTCGCGTGGACGGAGTGATGACGCACTTCGCGGCGGCCGACGTCCCGGACCTGGACCGCTTCACAAACGAGCAGGTCGAGCGTTTCCGGCAGGCGGTCTCGATTTTGCGCGAGCGCGGGCACAATCCGACTTACGAAGATATGGCTAATTCCGCGGGGGCATTCGCGCACCCTTCGTCCTGGGGCAATATGGTGCGACCCGGCGGCGTCCTGTATGGATTATGGCGCGACATCCTGCCGCCAGCGCTCCACGCTCCGCGACTCCTTCCGGTCATGTCCCTTCATTCGCGCATCACACTTCTAAAGCGCGTGCGCAAGGGAGAGACGCTCGGCTACGGGTGTACGTTCGAGGCTCCGAGAGAGATGGTGGTCGCGACGCTGCCAGTCGGCTATCACGATGGCTACGCCAGGGCTCTCTCGAATCGCGGTCGTGTCATTGTGCGCGGGCATCACGCCCCGGTCGTGGGCCGCATCTCCATGGACCTAACGATCATTGACGTCACGGACGTTCCGGACGCCGCGTTAAATGACCGTGCGACTCTGATGGGTGAGAACGGGGGCCTCTCAATCACGGCAGAAGAGCTGGCTGAAACCGCAGGCACGCTCTCCTACGAGATTACCTGCGGGGTCAGCGCGCGTGTGCCGAGAAAGTACGTCAATCGTAAATCGTTTGTTCGTAAATCGTGAATCGTGAATCGTAAATAGAGGAAAGCGGTTTTAACTATTCACGATTTACGATTCACGATTTACGAACAAATCATCCCAGCACGAAGTTGTAGGTGATGACGCCGGAGACTTTGACCGGCTGGTTTGAAAGCAGCGTCGGGGTGAACCGCGCCCTGTAGGCTGCCTGGACCGACTCCGCTAACAGGAGCGGGTGGCCGCTGACGGCGCGGGCCGAAACCACCTTGCCAGATTCGTCAATCAGGACCTGCACGGTCACAGTGCCGGAAGCGCGCGCGGCTTTCGCTATGGCCGTGTATGCGGGTTTCGGTAAAAACGTCGCATTCCCGTTGACAACTCCGATGTTTTTCACGACTTTTCGGACCGGCGTGCTCTTCTCGATTTTCATCGCTGGCGGGGGCGTATCTTTGACGAGCTCCTCTATCTTCCTGGAACTGTCCGCGGGGCCATTGCCCCCGCCGCCAGGCCCCGGAGTCCCTTTCCCGTCGCCGAAGATACCGCTGTTCGGGTCGGGCGTCCCGATTCTGTAGATTGTCCCCGGCGGCAATTCCGGGCCGGACGAAGAGACCACTGCTTTTTCTACAGCGCGAGTCGGATCCGTCGTCGCGAACACAGGTTTCGTCCTGACAACCACTTCTCTGGAACTGTTGTTGCTCCCGGCAGGAGCCCTGGGCAGAGCGCTTCTCTGCGGCGCAGACGCCTCGGACGTCTCCGGCAGCGTGATCATCGAAATCACTTTCATATCCGGAACTACGTCAAAGTGTGTGCTGTAGGCATAAATGCTGCCGACGCCGATGGCCAGAAAGGCCAGGGCGTAAACCGCAAGCGTGCCAAAAAAGAATGAACTCTTGCGCGCATAGTCGTCCCTGTGGGGATTCGATTCAATCAGATTTCCGAACATCTTTTTCCCTCCCGTGCCGGTGCCATGCGGGTCCAGAGGAGCAAACTCAATTACTTTAGACTCCAACCCGCCACGCCTTGTTCCAGGAAAAAAGTGGTCAGTGGTCGGTGGTCGGTGGTCAGTTGGAAACAAAGATCGTTGCTCCGTTCATCTCTTTTTCTTTGCTGACCACCGACCACTGACCACTGACCACTTCCCCTGTACAGTCCAGCGCAATTCTTTTAGGATTACGGTGATGACTTAAATTTTTTTCAGGAGCGATGGGCATGGCGACCAGTGCAGAGTGGCACGAAAACTATGACGAGATGGATGAAGAGGCTCTTAACTTTTCGCGCGCCGTCAAGTCGGTGCAGGAAGAGTTGGAAGCAGTTGATTGGTATAATCAGCGAGCGCAGGCTACGAAAGATAAGCAGTTGCGTCGCATCCTGGAACATAACCGCGACGAGGAGATCGAGCACGCGATGATGGGCCTGGAATACCTGCGCCGCATCAACCCGGTCTTCGACAAACACATGCGTACCTACCTTTTCACGGACGGTGACATCACGGAAATAGAGGAGCAGCAGGAATAACGCACCGCAGGCGAGCGCACGGGGCTCTCCCGGCGCTTTCTTCAGCATTGTCCTTCATAAACAAAACCCCCTACGGAGGATGTCTGAATGGCTCAGGAACTAGCGACAGCGGCAGTAACACAGGAAGAACTTAACCCTTTCAAGATCGCCAAGCAGCAGTTTGATCGCGCCGCAGATTATCTGGAGTTGGAGGACTCCATGCGGCGTGTGCTCAAGAACGCAAAGCGGCAGTTGGTCGTTTCGATTCCGGTGAAGATGGATAACGGCGAGGTCCAGGTCTTCGAGGGCTATCGTGTGCAGCACAACATCGCGCGCGGCCCGGCCAAGGGCGGCATACGTTACCACCCGCAGGTCACGCTCGACGAGGTTAAAGCCCTCGCTTCGTGGATGACCTGGAAGTGCGCGACCGTCGGCATCCCATACGGCGGCGGCAAAGGAGGGGTCATCTGCGATCCGAAAATTCTGTCGAAAGGCGAGATCGAGCGCCTGACGCGCCGCTACGCTTTCGAGATCGCCCCGATCATCGGTCCCGACAGCGACATCCCTGCACCGGACGTTTACACGGACGAGCAGACGATGGCCTGGATCATGGACACTATCTCGATGGTCCGCGGGCGCACAGAGCTGGGCGTCGTGACGGGCAAACCGATCTCGCTCGGCGGCTCGCAGGGGCGCAATGAGGCGACCGCGCGCGGCTGTCTCTATGTTTTGCGCGAAGCCTGCCGCGTTCAGGGAATGAATCTGAAAGGGGCGCGCGTCGCCGTGCATGGCTTTGGAAACGCCGGCGCGAACATCGCGCGGCTCGTCGCCGCGGACGGTGCCGTCATC
>Ga0268243_1000011_pt1 | contig 102217 bp, 83 predicted proteins | sample BulsoiMagMametaG_FD_200254 | JGI IMG/M metagenome (GOLD analysis project Ga0268243, IMG submission 200254) | Bulk soil microbial communities from Mexico - Magueyal (Ma) metaG (v2) (version 2) | ecosystem: Environmental > Terrestrial > Soil > Agricultural land | place: Mexico: Magueyal...
AAAGTTAATCTGCTCAGGGTAAGTCGGCACCTAAGGCGAGGCCGAAAGGCGTAGTCGATGGAAATCCGGTTAAAATTCCGGAACCTGTAACGTGTGCTGTGGGAGGACGCAGTAGGGTAGGTGAGACCGGCGATGGATGTCCGGTTGAACAACTATAGCCCGTCGCTTAGGTAAATCCGGGCGACACCAGGGTAAAAGTTGGGACGAAAGTAGGGGTTAAACCCGAAAAAAGTCGCTGACCCCAGCTGCCAAGAAAATTCTCGTTCAGCTCTACACGCGATCAGACCGTACCGCAAACCGACACAGGTAGGTGGGGTGAGAATCCTAAGGCGCTTGTGAGAACTCTCGTTCAGGAACTCGGCAAAATGTACCCGTAACTTCGGGAGAAGGGTAGCCCACCTCCGGGTGGGTCGCAGAGAAATGTCCCAGGCGACTGTTTACTAAAAACACAGGTCTCCGCAAAGTCGTGAAGACGACGTATGGGGGCTGACGCCTGCCCAATGCTGGAAGGTTAAGAGGAGCGGTTAGCCGCAAGGCGAAGCTGCGAATCGAAGCCCCAGTGAATGGCGGCCGTAACTATAATTTGAACCGTTGTGGTTACGTTAATAAATCTGGCTATATGCTGGAAACCCTGAGTATCCGACGGTACTTCGATGAGAAGTGACAATCCGTTCGGTGCAGGCAATCAGCAGGAAAGACTAGCGCAAGCTAGAATCCTCAGAGACTACACGCCAGACTCCGAAAAGGAGATGATATAGTCCGACCTGCATGGCGACATGCAGAGCTTGACGGAAACGTTTAAGCCCATCGAAAGATGAGTAACAATGATCGAACGGTCCTAAGGTTGAATTTGCTGCCTTAGAGAAACTTGGCTAAATGCTGGAACATCCGGTTAGTATCCGACGCTACTCGCTTCGATCTATGAAGCAGTGACAATGCGTTCGGTGCGGACAATCAGCAGGAAAGGCAACTGTGGACGCAAGAATTGCCAGAGTCCCAACGGATATAGGTTATTACTTAGCGGGTTTTACGGATGGAGAAGGAAGTTTCAATATCTCTTTCCGACCAAGACCTGATTATGTAGTGCCTTGGAAAATCTCTCTTAGCTTTAACGTATCTCAGAAGGATAAAGTGATACTCGCTTTATTTAAACGATACTTAGGCTGTGGCACACTTCGAGGCCGACCGGACGGCGTTTGGTATTATGAGGTAACTAATCTCAATGCCATCGTCGAAAACGTCATCCCGTTCTTCGAGCGGTTTGGCTTCTTATCAGCGAAGAAGAAAAGAGATTTTGCAAAGTTCAAGCAGATAGTCGTGCTCATACAAAGTGGCGCGCATCTGACTGTGAATGGTATCCGAGAAATTCTGGAAATAAGAAATGACATGAATGATGGCGGTAAGCGCCGCTACGCTCATGAAGTCATTCTTGCAACTTTAGTTGAATCCTCAGAGACTATACGCCAAGCACCTAACATGTAATTAGGTGAAGATAGAGTCCGAGCTGCATGGCGACATGCAGAGGTTGGCAGAAATGACCAACCCTTCGATGAAAATCGTTGTAACAAGTCTAAGCGAAATTCCTTGTCGGGTAGAACAATAACTGAACTGCCCGGAACAGTAGCGATACTGTTTCATTCAACCAGCTCAAATCGGTGAAGCCCTCCCGGCGCTCATTGCAGGTGCGTCGCGGGTAATACCGAGGGTAAGATTCGCCGTAAACGCGAATCCCCGTAACGACTCAGGGTTGAGGCCCCTGGATGGAATCCGTCAGGATTTCATAACACGCTGGCTCTGATCTTGGCTGAGAAGCCAACAAAGGTTTTGGTAGCGAGTATTTCTCAACTCGCTGCGATCAGATGAAGGTATAGTCTATGCCACAGGAAACTGTGGAAACCCATGAAGTTCCGACCTGCACGAATGGCGTAACGATCTGGGAGCTGTCTTAACGAGAGGCACAGCGAACTTGTAGTACCGGTGAAGATGCCGGTTTCCCGCATCTAGACGGAAAGACCCCGTGCACCTTTACTACAACTTGATAGTGGATGCGGGCAAACGATGCGCAGGATAGGTGGGAGGCTTTGAACTCGGCCCTTCGGGGTCGGGGGAGCCAACGGTGAGATACCACCCTTCGTTTGTCTGCGTTCTAACCTAGGGCCGTTATCCGGCTCAGGGACATTATCAGGCGGGTAGTTTGACTGGGGCGGTCGCCTCCCAAAGAGTAACGGAGGCGCTCGAAGGTTGGCTCAGGCTGTTTGGAAATCAGCCGTAGAGTGTAAACGCAAAAGCCAGCTTGACTGTGAGACAGACAAGTCGAACAGGTACGAAAGTAGGAGTTAGTGATCCGGCGGTTCTGTATGGAAGGGCCGTCGCTCAACGGATAAAAGGTACGCCGGGGATAACAGGCTGATCCTGCCCAAGAGTTCACATCGACGGCAGGGTTTGGCACCTCAACATCTGGGGTGAAATGGCAGAAATGTCATTTACAGCATCGGCTTATAACGGTGAACCCCTAACAGCTATGCGAGAGCATAGGACTGAGGGCAATACCGTGGGAAGTCTAACGGGAACTCAACGCTCAATCATCGTCGGCAGTTTGCTCGGCGATGGAGCGATGCGGTGCAAAGCCAACGCGCTACTGGAAATCAATCACGGATTTCAACAGAAGTTTTACGTTGATTGGAAATACCAGCAGTTAGCGAATCTGGTGACAACGCCGCCAAAAGCAAGAAAAGGTAATGGCGCGAGGATCGCTTATCGGTTCACAACGCGCAGTTTGCCGGAATTGACGACTCTTTATCAGAGATTCTATTCCGACAGGCGAAAGGTTGTGCCGGAGGATTTGACGCTTGACCCTTTGAGCTTGGCGGTGTGGTTTATGGATGATGGCTGCAAGAGCTATCAAGCTCTATATCTGAACACTCAGCAATTTGATCTCAAATCACAAATGCGGTTGATTGAATTGCTACGTGAGCAGTTGAATGTAAAAGCATCTTTGAATCGGGATAAGCAGTATCTGCGAATCAGAATCGCGGTTATGAGTGTCCCGCACTTCAAGGAAACCATTGCTCCGCACGTACTGAATGAATTTCAGTATAAGTTCCCAATGACCCCGTAACGACTGAGGCCGCAAGGCCAAGATAGCGTGTCCTATTCGCTTTAAGAGCGAATAAATTTATGACCGCTATAACACGCCGACCCCTCGCTCATCACTTTGAGCAGGGTGGAGATATAGTCTGCGCTACTGGAAACAGTGGAGATACGTGCGATGTCGGCTCATCGCATCCTGGGGCTGAAGAAGGTCCCAAGGGTTTGGCTGTTCGCCAATTAAAGCGGTACGTGAGCTGGGTTTAGAACGTCGCGAGACAGTTGATGACCTTGGCTGTCTTAAAACTTGGCTATATGCTGGAACGTCCGTCCTCTAGCGGTAACGCGAAGGGGTGAAGAATCTGGCGCTACTTCCACGCGGAAGTGAAAATGCGACCAGTGCGGATAATCAGCAGGGAAGGCTTTCAATTGCGGATTTCGGAATGTGGATTGCGGATTTATTTCTGCTTAATTCCGCAATCCGAAATCAACAATCCGCAATCGAAAGAACCCTCAGAGACTATATGCCAGGTGCCTGCCAAGCAGGTGAAGATATAGTCCGAACTGCATGGCGACATGCAGAGGCAGGCAGAAATGACCTGCCCGACTTCAAGAAATTTGGAGTTGGTAACAGATTGTCGGTCCCTATCTGGTGTGGGCGTAGCAGAATTGATGGAATCTGACCTTAGTACGAGAGGACCGGGTTGGATCCACCTCTAGTGTACGAGTTATCGTGCCAACGGTAACGCTCGGTAGCTAAGTGGAGCATGGATAAACGCTGAATGCATCTAAGCGTGAAGCCAGACCAGAGATTAGTTCTGCCAGTGAGACTCGTCGTAGACCACGACGTTGATAGGGTGGGTATGCAAGTGCAGTAATGTGCTCAGTTGACCACTACTAATCAGTCCCTTGGCTTGACCGTAAAATTTACTCTCAAGCAACAAGCACGCGCTTGCCACGGCAAGCTTGCCTCGACAATATTCACTATTCGATTCTCAAAGCCCTTCTGCAGAGGGCGGCGTGCGCTCGCCTTTTTATCCACGATTTATTCGCGGGCGCGCCAGTTCTTTTAAGTTTTCCGGTGGTTTTGTCGAGAGGGTCACACCCGTTCCCATCCCGAACACGGAAGTTAAGCCTCTTGGAGCCGATGGTACTGCGCGGGAAGCTGCGTGGGAGAGTAGGAAGCCGCCGGGATTATTTTCCGAAGAAGCCCGCGAGAGCGTCACAAGCTCTCGCGGGCTTCTTCGTTTCAGATTGGTAAGGCCACCGGCTCTCAGCTTTGGCTCATCTCATGTTTGCTGCTACGATTGATGATCGTCTGTTTGAGCAAATTTAAGCCAAAGGTGGCTAGGGGCCAGAGCCTCTGATGACTTTCAATACTTTCTTTCGAGTTTCATCCTACACAATGGTCGCCTGCGGCGCGCTCGCTCTGACCGTCTCGGGCGGCCTGAGCGCGTGGCTTGCGGCTGCCTTCGGATTTGTGCTTCTGGTCGCCTGGAAGCTCGAAGGAACACGCTGGCAATTATCTGAGCGCGTCGGCCTGGTTATTGTCCTGACCTCGCTGCCACTGTTTTATCTGGACTGGCAGTTTCTCTCCGCCGGCCCATCCAGCGAAAGGGTCGGGGTGAGCGCGCTGGCGCACCTGATTCTTTTCCTGTCCACAGTTAAATTGTTTCAGGTCAAAGCGGACCGCGACTGGGTCTTTCTCTATCTGATCTCTTTTTTCGAGGTTCTTCTCGCCGCCGGCCTCAGCCTGAGCCCGCTCTTCCTGCTCACTCTCAGCCTCTACATGCTTTTCGCGCTGAGCACAGTCCTCGCCTTCGAGATGAGGAAGGCGCGCCGCGGCGTCAAGGGGGCGGAGACGCGCCTTCTCGTCGCCCCGGATTCGACTCTCTTCAGGCGTTTGAGAAAGAACGGGTTGCGCGCGCGGCACGGCGAGGCCAGGCGACTGCCGTTGATCTCACTCTTCCTGATGGCATTGATTTTCTTGCTGGCGCTGCCGATATTCCTGATCGTCCCCCGCTCGGGTTCGAACGCGCTGGCGCGAACCGGCAATTCGAGCACGGGTTTTGTCGGGTTCTCTGACAAAGTCACGCTCGGCGATGTGGGACGCTTGCAGCAGAGCGACCGTTTGGTGATGCGCGTCCGCGTCAGCCGTTCACAGAGTGCGCGAGGCGGAAGGTTGCTCTGGCGCGGAGTCGCTCTTGATAATTTCAACGGCCGCGGCTGGCAGCGATCAAACGGCAGATATCCGCCAGAGCACCTGGTCAGCGAAAGCGGCTACTTCCAGCTGGGGACGACAGAAGCGCTCGGACATCTGACGACGCAGACGTTTTATGTCGAGCCGATTGATACGCCCGTTCTGTTCGCGGCGCCACGCGTCGTCGCGCTCCAGGGCGGGATTCCTTACTTGCGCCGCGATGCCGAGGGCGCCCTCTCGACGAGGCCCCATTCCGAAGAGCGCCTCACGTACAAAGTTTATTCGGACACAGAAGAGCCTGACGAGGAGAGTTTGCGAAGAACGCCTCTGAACGGCGGGCGAGCTCTCTCTTCAGCCGCAGCTTCGCGTTACCTGCAACTTCCAGACGTGGACCCGCGCGTCAGTCGCCTCGCGCGCGAAGTGATCCTTAATTCCGGGGCAAATAATCAGTACGACGCGGCGCGTGCCGTCGAGCGCCACCTGCAAACTAGTTACGGTTACACGCTCGATCTGAAAATCTCGGGCCTGGACCCGCTCGCGGAATTTCTCTTCAACGTGCGCGAAGCACACTGCGAATATTTCTCGACGGCGATGGCCGTCATGCTCCGCACACAGGGAATCCCGTCGCGCGTCGTCAACGGCTTTCAGACTGGCGATTACAACGAAACGGCGGACGTTTACACCGTCACGCAACGCGACGCGCATTCGTGGGTGGAAGTCTATTTCCCGGAGACTGGCTCCTGGGTCACCTTCGACCCGACGCCGTCTGTGGGGCGTCCCGTAACCGAGCGGACGGGCATCAAGGGGAAGCTGAGCAAATATGCCGAGGCGCTTGAAATGCTCTGGCTGGAATATGTCGTCGGTTACGACAGCCAGGGGCAGCGTTCGCTCGCGAAGTCGCTGGGCAATCGCTTCTCGGAATTGCGCAATTGGGTGTCTCGGAGATTAAAGGGCTTGAAGGAAGGTTTCTCTAGCCTCCTCGTCTGGCTTCGCGGCGGTGATGAAAATGGAAGCATCTCGTATTTGCGTCTGGGGCTTTTGACTCTGGGCTTAAGCCTCCTTGCAGTTGCCCTGACATGGCTGGTCCGACGACTCAGGCGTTCCGGTTTCTGGCGTTTCTTCAAGCGCCGCCGGGCGGAGGAGAAGGCTGCGGCTCCCGTTATAGAATTTTACGAACGCATGACGAAGGCGCTCGCGGCGCGCGGTCACAAACGCGCGGCGGGCGAAACCCCTCTGGAATTCGCGGAAGCTTACGGCTCACCCGAAGCCCTGATGATCACACGCGCCTACAATCGCGTGCGGTTCGGCAGCCAGAGCCTTTCAGAGGGCGAAGCAGAACAGATTGAAAAATGGTTGAAACAGATGGAGGATAATCGTAAATCGTGAATAGTAAATCGTAAATGGAGAAGACGTCCGCTCCTCCATTTACGATTCACGATTTACGATTTACGTCATTCAGTAATGAAGAAGATTGGTTTTATCAGTCTGGGTTGTCCGAAGAATCTGGTGGACAGCGAGGTGATGATGGGGCGACTCAAGGAGTCTGGCTACGAGATCACCACCGATGCGAGCGAAGCTGACACTCTGGTAGTCAACACCTGCGGTTTCATCGAATCCGCGAAGAAGGAATCCATTGACGCGATTCTCGAAGCGGCGCGTTTGAAGACAGAGGGCAAAGCCCAGCGCCTGGTCGTCGCTGGCTGCCTGGTCGAGCGCTATCGAGACGAGTTGAAAAAAGAGATGCCGGAGGTGGATGCCTTCATCGGCACGAGCCAGATTAACGACATCACAAAGGTTTGCGATGAGCGTGTGAACACGCGCTCGCTTCCCATCCTCCAGTCGCCCATAGGCAACCAGAGCGCGACCTACCTGTACGATGAGTCCACGCCGCGCGTGCTGGCGACGCCCGGCTACACTGCCTTCATCAAGATCGCCGAAGGGTGCGACCGACCGTGCGCTTTCTGCTTCATTCCACAGATGCGCGGCCACTTCCGCAGCCGCCGCTTCGGGTCCGTGATGAACGAGGCGGAGCAGTTGATAAAGAAGGGCGTTAAAGAGATCGTGCTGGTGGCCCAGGACTCTTCGCGTTACGGCGAGGACCTGGGAGAGCGAGACGCGCTCGCGCACCTGCTCAGAGAGCTTTCTCGCCTGGATGGCGTCGAATGGGTGCGCGTGATGTACACTTACCCGACGCACATCAGCGACGCTTTTCTGGATGTCCTGGCGACGGAGCCGAAGGCAGTCAAATATCTGGACATGCCTTTGCAGCACGCGTCCGTTAATGTGCTCAGGCTGATGCGGCGCGGCGGCACGCGCGGGAGTCTGGAGCGGCTGATCGGGCGAGTCCGCAAGCGCGTCCCAGGCATCGCGATTCGCACAACTTTTATCACGGGCTTTCCGGGCGAGACGGAAGAGGATTTTGAGGAGTTGCTCCGCTTTGTCCGCAACGTGGAGTTCGACCGCGTCGGAGTCTTCACCTACTCGGATGAGGAGGGGACGCCCGCTTACGATCTGCCCGATAAAGTGGACGCGCGCACGGCCAGCCGTCGTCGCGCACGCCTGATGAAAGAGCAGGCGAAAATTTCTCGCAAGCGTAACAAAACACGCGTCGGCTCTACGGTCCGCGTGCTCTTTGAAGGCGCGGCGAAGGAGACGGACCTGCTCTGGCAGGGGCGCATCGAGACGCAAGCAGCTGACATAGACGGCTGCGTGCTGATTAACGACGCGCCGGAAAACTTTGATCCGGTGCCGGGACAATTCGTTAATGTTCTCATCACAGAAGCCCACGAATACGATCTGGTTGGGGAAATAGTGAGCAGTGAGCGGTGAGCAGTTCCTGCTTCTCCTGCTTACTGCTTACTGCTTACTGATGGCTATCAAAGAATCGAGCGACGAGCTGAATGCTCCCGTAGCAGTGAAGGGGGTGAGCATTGCCCCTGCGCGAAGCAGGCGGACGCCGGGCGACTACGTTGCTCTCGCGCTGGCGACATGGGGCGTAGGCTATAGCCCGCTTGCGCCGGGCACTCTCGGCTCAGCGGTCGGCGTCGGCATTTATCTGCTCACGCGCGAGGCCTACAATAACCTCTCCGCGTTTGCAGCGGCGCATGGGTGGGGGTTGCCCGCCCTTGAATCTTTCCGCATCAGCTTCATGTTGCTTTTGGTCGTTGCGCTGGCGCTCGCAGGCGTTTGGGCGGGAACACGCGCGGAGAAATTGCTCGGACGCAAAGACCCTGGGGCGGTGGTCGTGGATGAGGTCGTCGGACAGTTGATAACTTTCCTGTTCGTGCCTTTCAACGCGGGGGTCTGGGTAATCGTCTCTGGCTTTCTGGCGTTTCGCCTCTTCGACATCTGGAAGCCGTACCCGGCGCGCCGCCTAGAGGTGCTCGAATCCGGTCTCGGAATTATGGCCGACGATGTCGTGGCAGGGACGTATGCGGCGATTCTCGTCGCGCTGCTGGTATCAATTCAAATGCTGTTTTGAAAAGGGAGGATCATCAGGATGGAAGCGAAGGACCCAAAATCAACTGCAAGCTCAGGCGCGGAAGAGGGCAGCGAGAGCAAAGACCCGAAGTCGGATGCGACGAGCAGCGAAACCTTGAGCGATGTCGAAGAGACTGAAGAAATCTCCGACAAGAGCGGAGGCGCTCCGGCACCGTCCCCGGACGGCGCATTCGATGAAAGTCACGGCAGTACGAACGGAATTGAAGACGCAGGACCGATGTGACGAAAGGCAGAAGGCAGAAGCCAGAAGCCAGAAGCCAGAATAAGAGCCGCTTAAAAGATGTTTCAGCTTTTCTTCTGACTCCTGACTCCTGACTCCTGAAAGTCTGTTTTTATGAAAATTTTTGTAGCCGACGATGTCTCCGAGATGGGGCTGGAGCCTTTGCGCGCGGCCGGCTTTGAGATCGAGAAGAGAACGGGTTTGAAAGGCGATGAGCTGCGCGCCGCCGTGAGAGACTGCGAGGGGCTGGTGGTCCGCAGCGAGACGAAAGTAACGCCGGAATTGATGGACGCCGCGACGCGCCTGCGTGTCATCGGTCGTGCGGGCGTCGGCGTTGACAACATTGACGTCGCCGCAGCCACGTCGCGTGGCTTAGTCGTCATGAATGCGCCCGACGGGAACACGATTACGACGGCCGAGCACACAATTGCTCTGCTGGTCTCGCTCGCGCGAAGAGTTCCGCAGGCCAACGGCAGCCTGCGCGCAGGGCGCTGGGAGCGCAAACATTTTATCGGCGTGGAGCTTCAGGGAAAAACCCTGGGCATCGTCGGGCTGGGCCGCATCGGCCGCGTCGTCGCCAGCCGCGCGCGTGCCTTCGGCATGAACATCATCGCCTACGACCCGTTCATCGCGCCGGATCAGGCGCGCGATCTGGAGCTGGAGCTGGGGACGCTCGACGAAGTCTTCGCCCGCGCCGACTTTTTGACGGTCCACACCCCTTTGACCGCGGACACGCGCGGGATTATCAACGCTCAGGCTTTCTCGAAGATGAAGCGGGGCGTGAGGGTGATAAATTGCGCGCGCGGCGGCCTCGTTGACGAGCGCGCTTTGCTCGCGGCAATCAAGGAGGGGATCGTCGCGGGCGCTGCGCTCGATGTCTTCGAGCAGGAGCCGCCGCCTACGGACCACCCTCTGCTCGCCCTGGAGGAAGTGATCGCGACGCCGCATTTGGGCGCGTCAACCACGGAGGCGCAGGAGGGCGTGGCGCTCACTGTCGCGGAGCAGATGCGCGATTATCTTTTGACGGGCGCGCTCCGCGGTGCTGTTAACGTTCCGGCGCTGGGCGCGCAGGAGCTGAACATTTTACAGCCTTACGTTCAGTTGGCCGAAAGCCTGGGCAGGTTTCAGGCGCAGCTGGTTGACGAGGCCGTGCGCGAGGTCAATCTTGAGTACGCTGGCGAGATTGTGGATTTGGATGCCGCGCCCGTGACCAGAGCTTTTCTAGCGGGCCTCCTGCGCGACATGAGCGCACGCGTCAACGTCGTCAACGCTTTCCTCATAGCGGAAGAGCGTGGCATCGGCGTGACGGCTTCGTACAAGCGCGCCGGGAGTGAGTTTGCTCCGGCAATACGAACGCGTGTCAGGACAGCTGGCGGCGAACAGGTGGTCGCCGGAACGCTCTTCGGCGGCATCGGCAGCAATAGCGGCGGTCGCATCACGGAGATCAACGGCTTTCGCATCGAAGCCATCCCGCACGGTCACATGCTCGTCACGCGCAACCGCGACGTGCCAGGCGTCATTGGCCGCATCGGCACAATCCTCGGCGAGCACAACGTCAACATCAGCCGCTTTCATCTGGGGCGACGCGAGCGCGGGGGCGAGGCGATGGCGGTCATCGAGACAGACGTAGCGCTCAAAGATGAGACGCTCGATAAGTTACGCTCGTTCGAGCCCGTCATCTCTGCCCGTCAGATAGAGCTTTAAAGATTGAGTTGATTTTTAAGGGCAGGGATTGTTTGGCTCTGCCCTTAATCAGCCAACACAGGACTAACTGAGGCTTTCAAGGAGTTACAGTTACTGTCATCGTGGTAAAGGTGGGGCCGGTGGATGGGCACTTGCAGAGTTTGCTGTAGCACCGGCAGCCGTCGTCTATTTCGACCTTCAGAGTATATGTGCCGGGCGCAACGCCGGTTAAATCCCAGACGGTTCCGGACTCATCTCCAATTATCCTCCCGCCCGAAGTTTCATATAGGAAGGAAAAAATATCTGCTTCCGGGTCCTCTCCTGTATTGATCTGGACGCGACCGTTTCTACTGCTAACACTGCTGGCAGAGAGGGTGATTTGAGGCGGGGTGGCACAGTTGAGCAGAGGATCGCGAGAGTTACGCCTGGCAGAAGCGATTGGATTATCTCTTCTTAACTGTATCTGTAGAGAGAATCTCTTTCTTTCTCCGAATGTGGAGATTTGCACCTTATAGTCCCCGGCCCGTGGGACATCATCGGACCAGCATTTAGCCGCTCCCCCTAAACGGCTTCCATCCGGCGCAAAGACTGTAATCCCGAAAGACAAAGCAGGGGCATTAATTGGCTTGACGCTCACAGACAGCGTCTCCCCCGCACGCGCCTCGATGTAATAATCCTCCGGCGCGCCGGGCTGAACAAAGGCCTCCGTCTCCCAGGTCTCAATGCCGTCAACGAGTTTGGCTTTGAGGCGACGATTCTTGTCTCCCTTTTGCTCCGCTAAGAGCGCAAAGGCGATGATAAACTGTTGGACTGTTAAGACGACTACGAGGAAGACTAAAAACCTTTTTTTCATTTCGATTTTGGACCTCGCGATTCCCAATGACGGTTAATGGCAGGCCGGATGCGAATCACCTTCAGCAGTTTCGAATCTCAAGCTGGCGAAGTATACGGAGCGGCTAATGAAATCGTCAATGATTGTATGTAGAATACACGCCCGATATAAAAGGTAATGAGCGGCTAGTCAAAAGCGTCTCTGAATCTGAAAAGCTCTGTGTCATCACATTGCATGATTGTTGAAACGAGACATCTGATTATTTATGTGCTCTTGCTCGCCAGTTGCTCAATAGTCGCGCCATCCCTCTCAAGAACTGCTGCCCATTCTAAGCATCAAACGCAGCAAGCCCAGGAAAATATAGATGTTCTCCGAGAAAAGGCTTTCGAATCTGATCGGCAGGCCTCTGAATTGATAGCGGAAGGCACGCCTTCGTCATTACAACAAGCCGTCAAGAAATATTCTGAGTCAGTTGCGATTTACCGGAAGCTAATCGAATTGGATAACGTGGATGCGCCGCGCTACAGGCGCAGGATATTCCAGGCCCTGCTCGGTGTTGGAGTGGCTTACCATGATTCCGGGGAGATAGAAAAGGCCAGGGAATCGTATGAACAGGCTTTTGACGCAGCCAAAGCTATTGATGATAGCTTCCGCCCGGTAATGCAGGCGAAGGCGCTGGATAAGATCGGGCTATCTTACGAATCGTCCGGAGACTATCAAACGGCCCTCTCTTTCTACAAGGATAAGGCGTTACCTCTCTGGCAAGGAATGCCAGAGCGCCGCTTGTCCGAGGAGGCCGAAACGCTCCGTCACATTGGCGGGATCTATCAAAGTCTGGGCGAATACCAGCAAGCGTTCAATTACTACAGTCAGGCACAGACGCTCTACCAGGAAGACAGGAACAACCTGTCTGGAATCGCGCAAACGTTGGATGCGATAGGTAAAGCCTACGGGGAGTTGGGCGCTTACGACACGGCCATCGAGAACCTGTCACGCGCCAGGGACCTCTACCATCAACAGAAAGATTATTCCAGCGAGGCTTTTGCTCTGACAGCTTTAGGGCGAATCAGGCAGTTTTTAGGAGAAGCCCCCAAAGCCCTTAATCATTACAATCAGGCGCTCAGTTTCCTACAGAGTGACAGGGATAAATGGGAGCGTGCCACCGTATTAAATAATAAGGGAGCGGTTTTAACTGAACTGGGCCGCACGGGCGAGGCCCTGGCGGTTTTGAATGAGGCTTTGAGGCTGGAATCAGAGGTGAAGCATGTGCTGGGCGAGGCGTTCACCTGGAAAAATATCGGGAAGGCTTATTACACGAAACGTCTGTATCAGCAGGCGCTCGACGCCTATGACAAAGGACTGTCCCTGAGTCGCAGGCTGAAGTTTGAGCGTCTGGAGGCTGAAATTCTCTACCTGATGGCTCTGGTCGAGAGCGAGCGGGGACGCTTGCCGGAGGCACGCAGCTCTGTGAAACAGGCCATCCCCCTGGTTGAATCAATCCGCACGAAGATAACCAGCCTTGAACAGAGAGCTTCGTACTTCTCGACGGTCCGAGAATATTACGAGTTGTACATTGATCTGTTGATGCGCCTGCATAAAAATAATCGTACAGCCGATTATGAGGCTGAAGCGTTGCGGGCCAGCGAGCAGGGGCGCGCTAGAAGTTTGCTTGAGTTGCTAGCAGAATCTGGCGCCGATATTCGACAGGGAGTTGATCCGAAACTCCTCCAGCGCAAGCAGGCGTTACAGCTACAACTCAATTCGAAAGCGAGTCAGGAGTTCCGTCTCCTGGGCAGCAAGCAACTCGATGGGCAGCAACTCGAAGGGCAGAGGTTAGTAATCTCAAAAGAGATCAGGTCTTTGACGAATGATCTGGAGCAGATCGAGGCTGAGCTGCGGCAAAGTAATCCTCGATACAAAGAGTTAACACAGCCTCAGCCGCTAAACTTAAAGCAGATTCAACAGCAGGTTCTCGATTCCGAGACGATGCTGTTGGAGTATTCGCTCGGCGCGAGGCGTGGTTACCTGTGGGCTGTGACGCCGGACTCGATTACCAGCTACGAATTGCCTGAGCGCAGCGTGATCGAAGCAGCCGCCCGTCAAGTTTATGATCTCTTGAATGCGCGCAATAAACGGAACAGGCTTGAGACGCCGGCGCAGCGGGCGGCGCGCGTGGCGCGGTCGGACCGTGAAATCCCGGCTGCTGCCGCGAGCTTAAGCCAGATGGTGCTTGCTCCAGTGGCGGCGCAACTGGGAAAGAAGCGTCTCATAATCGTTGCCGATGGCGTGTTGCAGTATATCCCTTTCGCAGTCTTGCCGGACCCATCTGCCGAACCTGAATCTGCAACAGCTCAACCACTGATTGTCGGGCACGAAATTGTGAGCCTGCCTTCGGCTTCGACGCTCTCCGTCATCCGCCGCGAGGTCGCGGGACGCAAGGCTGCCCCGAAGGTTGTGGCGGCGCTGGCCGACCCGGTTTTTATGAGGAATGACGAGCGGGTCAAGGCCGTTCTTAACAAAATCGGCAGCGCTGACGAGGCAGCGCCAGCTCGCGCCGGGGGCGCGGAAAGCGTTAAGGAGTTTGAGCTGGTCGAGGCTGCCGAGGATACTGGCGTGTCGAGCGGCGGGCCGTATGTTCCGCGCCTGCCGGGCTCGCGCATCGAAGCCGAGGAGATCATGGCGATGGTCCCGCCTGCGGAGCGCAAGCTGGCGCTCGATTTCGAGTCGAGCCGCGACGTGGCGACCAGCTCGGAGTTGAGTAAGTATCGCTACGTGCATTTCTCGACGCACGGATTTCTGAACAGCGTGCACCCTGAGTTATCGGGCCTCGTCTTCTCTTTGATGAGCGAGCGCGGCGAGGCTCAGGACGGATTCCTGAGGGCGCATGAAATCTTTAACCTGAAGCTTCCAGCCGAACTGGTGGTTTTGAGCGCGTGCCGGACAGGCATCGGCAAGGAAGTGAAAGGGGAAGGTTTGGTGAGTCTGACGCGCGGATTCATGTACGCCGGAGCGCCACGCGTGGTCGTCAGCCTGTGGAGCGTGAGCGACTTTGGGACGACCGCATTGATGGTGCGCTTCTACCGCCAGATGCTGAAGGAAGGGAAGCGACCGGCCGAAGCTTTACGCGCCGCGCAAATCTCGCTGATGAGAGAGAAGCAATGGCAATCGCCCTTTTACTGGGCAGCCTTCACGCTGCAAGGCGAATGGCGATGAGCGTTGATAAGCTACGCTTCCTTCGTCAATGCCCAAGCCTGACTTCCGATGATGACCGCGCCAGCAAGAGTTATTTCCCAGCCCGCTTATTGCTCGAACCGGTTTTGTCGCGGAACAGTTCGACCAGGCGGTCGCTGAGTCTGCTGATCGTCGCGAGCTTCAACGGCCCGACCATGTAACGCCCGTAGGCTGCGTCCCGCAAAGCGTCCAGATCGTACTTGTCCTTAAAGTATCGTTGATACGCTTCAAAGGGGATCACCAAACCTTCTACTGAGTTTTGATCCAGGTTGACCAAAAAGACGAAGTCCGCCTGGCTCGGCTTATCTGCAACTCTGAAGAATGTCCAATCCTCGATTCGTTTCCTGACTTTCCTTTCGGCGTCCAGGTCGTAGTCGGAATATTCCTGACCATCTATACCGACAACCCCGCCTTCCGACGTCGTGGTCAATGGACGCACGCGGCGGAAAGCGACGATGTAAATCGTCTGGCCCGGGCGAAAAGCGAAAGGCGAAGACGTCTGAGCGGGACTCTCTTGAAAGGTCAGACAGAGGGAGATTAAAGCGAAAACAGGGACGAGAAAAAAGCTCAGCTTTCTATTCATAAAAACTCCTTCACAACCTTGATTATGTCTCAGCCTGCACCTCTGCTCACTCAATATCGAAAGTGGTGAGCTGCGTGGCGGAAGCGCTGGCTTTGCGATCATTGATCTTTACCAGAAGAACGTAGCGTCCTGCCGGAAGATTCTGCAACGCAATATCTGCCCCGTAAGGGATGCGCGCCATGTCCGCGCCCTGATCGAGCGACACTTTACGCAAAGGGCTTGTGACAATCGTCTGCCCGTCGCGAGAAATCTGTATCTGAGATTCCAAATCCGGCAAAGCGTTGCCATCGCGCGCGGCGTTGTAGATGATCGTCAGGAAGTTCAGGTGCGAGCCGCGCGTGAAGCGGCGATCAACGCTGAACTGCACTTGCTCGGAACCCTGCTTCTGACCGGAGCCGACAAACTGCCCGCCGATGAGGAGACTGCTCAGGGCCAGGCGGCGTGACGCCAGGTCCGGAATCTCTATCCATTTCGCGGCGCTCCCGACGCGGCCAGACGCAGCGTCGCGCGCAGCCACACGTACCTGGTAGATGCCCGGCTTCAGCGGAAGCTTATGGTTATAAATAACGCCCGGGTTGCTCGTGGCCTTCGCGTCCGCAGAGAGGGGATTGACGTTCAGACGGTTCTTAAAGCCTCCGACCTGCTTGCCTTGATCGTTGAGGATGACTCCCGCCAGATCAATAGCCGCAGCCTGCTTCCCGTCCGGTCCGTAACCCAGGACATCAGTCGCCATCTGCATCGAGGTCGTCAGGACAAGTCCGCTCCCAGGCACGTCCACGAAACTGACGGAAAGCTGCGTCGGCAGCCCCTTCTTCGGAACGTTCAGGGCGCTCATCAACGCCGCCTCGGTTCCTTTCGCAGGGGCGGGAGTTGAACTCTTATTGTCAGCAGCAGCCGTCTCCGTGCCCTTCGCTGTTGTTTTGGGCTGGCCCGAGAGGAACCCTTTGGGCAGGCGCACCGTCAGGTCCGGACGATTTGCGATGCTGATTTCGATCCGTTTATAGCCTCCGCCTTTTTGCTCTTCCGTAGAGGGACGCCACGCCAGCAGGTAGTAATTGGAAGTCTCTTTGAGGGCGTTGACGACCGCCGGGCTGAGCGCCCCCGCGTTCAAAAGCGCCCGCCCGCCCGTGTCACCCGCCAGTGCCGTTAAAGGGTCCTGCGAGGAGGAGAGTTCGCCGATATTCGAGCGTGACAGGCGGCCCTGCGGGTCTGCGCGGTTGCTCGTCGAATCCGTCATGCTCACCAAACCTCTGGCGTCTATCGTATAGATGACGACGCCCGCTCGCGTCGCCGCATCAGTAATCTGCTTGAGCTTATCGCCGAAGCCAGTATTGCGGTCGTTAAGGTAAAAGCCGTCGGAGATAAAGAAGACGAGCTTGCGACCTGGCAACTGGCTGGACGTGCGCATCAAACTCTCCAGCGTGTCGAGCGTATTGATCGTGACGGCAGCCGATTGCTTGAGCATGACCGCCGCTCGTTCTTTGACGATGCGCGTGGCCGCCTCGCGCGATAGGCCGCTGGACTGGCTCCTGTCTGTTTTTCCACCGTAAGGACTCGAAGGCGGGGGGCCCAGAGTCCCGCCCGGATTCCTGTAGTTGGTTGCCTTCAGCAGCTCTTCGACGTAGTAATCGGTGGCATCCCTGTCGCCCTGGTCTATCCTGAGCGCCGAATATTCCGTCATCGTGATGTTTTCAGCGTCGCGAACCGTATAAGGCCGGTGATTGAGCCGCGCGATGGCCGCGCGTAACACAGGCTTCGTATCCGTGAACTGTTGCAGGAATCCGATCTGGCCGCTTGCCGAAGCGATAGCCACCTGGTCGCTCGGTCCCATCTGATTCTCTACGAATTCCAGAATGGTTTTGCGCGTGCGGTCCACACTCTCAGCGCTCAGGTGCAGGTCGTCTATAAAAAAGATGATGGTGCGCCCCCGAGAAGAGGTCGTGGCGGGAATGATTGATGGGGATGTTGAGCTGCTCGCGCCGCTCGCCGCTCGCTCCATCAGCTTCTCCTCGTTAATCGTCCCTGCGATGACGCGCTCGAAAAACGAGAGCTGGACAGGCTTTCCGTCCACGCGCAGCTCAAACTGCTCCGGTTTCAATCCTTCTACAAAGCGGCCCTGGCGGTCGAAGACCATCACGCTCGTCTGGACAAGCTCGGTGTTAATGCGCAAAACATCGTCCGCCTGCTCGCCTGCCGGCTGGTTTTGTCCGAAGGCGAGCGTGGTGAGCAGCGTGACGGAACAGAGTGCGGCGCAGACAATACGCCTCATTGAAATGACTGCTGATGGCATGGGATTTGGACCTCGAAGAAGTCGGCGCTCAGGGGAGATCACCGCAGAGTATAACATATTCGCCGTAGAGCTATTGCCGGGGCTGATTAAGAAAGTGGCCCGAAAGTTAGGGCCTTAACTCACACGCTTTCTTCTGTCGCACGCTGTGGCCGAGTGGTCCCGAGCTCTCCGCCTTCGGGACCGTAAAAGATCACCCAAAGCAAAAGATCGTCCGTGAAATTCTCGAAGCGGTGCGCCACGCCCGCCGGAACGAAGAGAAAATCCCCTGGCTCTATCTTGTGCCGGACGTCTGCGTTGAGAAACTCCCCGCTGCCCTCGATGACAATGTAAATTTCATCTCGCGTGTGCGGTTGCTGGGTATCAACGCCGCGCGGGGCGAAGATTTCGGCGGCGAGACTGCCGTGCTCAAAGACGGTTGTAAAGCGCTGACCTGGCGACTCGCTCAAACGGGAGAGGGCCTGGGCGAGCGAAACCCTTTGATTTTCGGCAAGACTGGAGTCCGGTTTGTCCTTAGACATTTCCCAACGCCTGAATCATTCAATCTCGAAGTTAAGACGCTGCGAAGCGCTGGCCTTCGCCACCCTGTCAATCGCCGTGACTTGCATGACGTAGCGCCCGGCCGGGAGCCTGTCGAGGGCAAAGTCATCCTCGTAAGAGAGCCGCTTGAGGTCCGCGATCCCGTCGGTCGGCACCTTTCGCAAAGGAGCCGTGATGACGGGCTGGTCGTCCCGAAAGACCTGGACCTGCAAAGCCACGTCCGGTGAGCTGGAGCCGCGTGCGGCATTGTAAACGTAGGTCTGGAAGAGGAGACGAGAGGAACGCGAGAAGCGGCGGTTGACATTGATGAGGGCCTGTTGCGGCGCGGACCCGCTTCCAGGATTCACCAACAGCTCGCCTACGAAAATACTGCCGAGAGAGAATTGGCCCCGTGTGATGTCCGGTATCTCTATCCACTGTGCGTTGCTTCCTGTACGGGCGCTCTTATTGTCCCGAGCAGCAACACGCACCTGGTAGAGTCCGGGCTCGATACGCATCTGGTGACTGTAAACAAGGCGCTGCTGTTGCGCGGTCGTCATCTTCGACGGGTCGAGCGTCAGCCGTTGTTCAAATTCCGAGACAGTTTTGCCCTGATCGTTAATCAGCACCCCGACCACATCAACATTCGACTTCGGCGCGCCCTCCGGCGCGTTGAGCACGAGCGCGCTCCCGTCAACCTGAACGGAGGCCGTCAGCATCAGCCCGGCGGCAGTTGTGTTCGTGTAGCCGACGGAAAGCGCTGTCGGCAATGCGCGCCTCGGATAGAGCGACTGGATGGCTGTCAGCAGGTCCGAGTCCTGCGCCTTCTGCTTGGCGGATTTGGGTTTTGAAGAATCACGCTTGCTTGAAGCTGTGTCTGATACAAAGCCCGTGCGGACGCGAACAATAAGATCATCGCGCCCTTTGATGTTGGCCTCGATGCGATGAAACTTTCCGTCGTTTTGGCCGGGATTTTCGGGACGCCATGCCAGAAGATAATAGGCCGATGTCTCATTGAGAGCTTGCGCGAGACCGGGAGCGAGCGCGTTTGTATCCAGAAGCGCGCGCCCGCCCGTATCCACGGCGAGCTTATGAAGCGGCTGCTGCGCTTCCGTCACCGCGGCAGTGTTAACGACGTGGACGCGTGCCGTCGGGTCAAAAGCCATCTTCTCGCTCGCGGGCGTGAGTCCTGAGACCAGCCCGCGTGCTTCCATCGAATAGATGACGAGGCCGGAGCGGGCGGCGGCGTCCGCGATCTGCGGAAGTTTTTGGGTGCTCTCGGATGTTTGCTCGTTTATAAAAAATCCATCGGAGACGAAGAAAAGCAGCTTGCGTCCGGGAATCGGACCGGCTGACCGGATCAGGTTTACGAGGCTCGCCAAGGTGCTTTGCGAAGCGATGCTGGCCTGAGCGAGGACGGTCCTGGCGCGCGCCACAACCAGTTGTTCGAGACGCGATTGGTTTGAGACGGGTCCGGCGATCTTAACCGGCTGAGTCGTCCTCATCGCGCGCCCGGGAATGGGCATGTTCAACTCTTTCGCCAGTTGTTCGACGAAGTAATCAATCACCCCACGGTCATTGCGTGTGACGAGAAGAGCCTGATGCTCTGACATGGGCGTCCGACCGGAATCGGTCACGTCGTAAGGGCGCGGGTACAACCGTTTGATTGCCATGCGGAGGATGGTTTTTTCGCCCGTCAATTGTTGCAGAATCCCCAGCTGCCCTGACGCCGTAATCAATGCCACCTGATCGTTCTGGCCCATGTTATTTTCAACGAACTGCGTCAGGGAATCGCGCGTGCGCATCATGCTGTCCGCAGCCATGTGCAGGTCATCAAGGAAGAAGAAGATGATGCGTCCGCGGTCCAGGGGCCTGGCAACAGCCCCTCCGGGTTGCGACGCCGGACGAACCCTGCCGCCGCCACGCGCCGCAGCGAGCTGCGCGTCCTCGTCGCTGCTGCCGGCCTGGATGCGCTCGAAGAAAGCGATCGGTTGGGGCTTGCCGTCCACACGCAGCTCGAACTCTTCAGGCTTGAGGCCGTCAATGAATTTCCCCTGCTTGTCGAAGACCATCACGTCAGTCTGCACGAGATCGGTGCTGATTCGGATCACGTCATCCGGTTGATCCTGGGCGGCGACCGACAGAGAAAAGCCCAAGCAGACGAGGAGCGCGGCGAAAATGTTTCGCGGGTAAGTGTGTGTCAGCATAGTCATAGTAGCGATCCGGGACCACGGCAAAAGAGAAAAGCCTGAGCGAGGAGTTCCGTAATTAATCCAAGTTGCCAGTTATAAATGTTAGGAGATTATCTCAGTTGCCACTAGCTTCAGCTAGTGGATCACAAAGCTCTTTGAATAGTTCGGCTTGAGCCGAACTATTTGGCTGAAGCCATAGGAAACTATCTGTTATTTATTGTTCGGCTCAAGCCGACTCTTTTTCACTAGCTCTGTTCCACTAGCTGAAGCTAGTGGCAACTGATAACCGGCAACTTGGGTTAATTACCTGTACTACTGACCCGACGTTCGTTACTCGATCTCGAAACCGGCGCGCTCGACGGCGCTCGTCTTCGAGTTGCGATCAATCACTGTGATTTGCAGCACGTAGCGGCCCGGGATCAAAGTTTCCAGAGGCACTTCGCCAGCGTAGGCGAGGCGCAGCGGGTCGTTCCCCTCGACGGGCTGCGCTTTACGCGTGGCGGTCGTGACGACCGGGTGATCGTCTCGCAGAATCTGGACCTGAATCGAAACGTCCGGGGACTGCGTCCCGGATGCCGGGCGCGTCGCGTTGTAGATAAAAGTCATGAAGCGCAGCTTGGAAGTTCGATTAAAGCGACGGTCAACGCTCATGATCGAATCGGCGATATCTTTGGCGCTCGCTTTTCTGCTTTCGGCCTCTTTCGTCGTCTCGCTGATAATCAGACTGCTCAAGGTGAGCTTGCGCGACGCGATGTCCGGAATCTCTATCCACTGCATGGCGCTGCCCGTGCGGCCGCTCTTAAAGTCGCGCGCCGCCACGCGCACCTGATAGAGACCGGGCTTCAGCGGGGATTGAAAGTTATAGATGAGATCGCGGCGCGGCTGTCCGACGTACTTCGGGAAATAGACGGCCACGTTGAGACGGTCTCCGAAGCTCATGACGGGTTTCCCCTGGTCGTTCAAAACAACACCCGAGAGATCAATCAGGGCCGACTGTTTATCTTCGGAGTGATCGTACGTCATGAACTGGCGCGCAATCTGAATCGAGGCCGTCATCACGGCGCCCTTATCGGGGGTGACGAGATAGATGAGACCGAGCTGGGTGGGCAGCGCGCTGGTCGGATAAGGTGATGAAATTGCCTCGCGCAGCTCGTGGGCTGCCACCTCTTTCGCTGAGCCGCGTTTGGCCGAGACCTTCTCGGTCTTCTTTTCAATATTCGCGACCGCCTTGGGCGCGACGTCATAGTACCCGCGCCGGACCTGCACATTCAGGTCCGGTCGCCCGGTCACACGTACTTCGATCTGCCGGAATTTATCCTTGAGCTGCGATTCGCTTTCTGGACGCCACGCGAGAAGATAATAGACGGACGTCTCCTGAAGCGCTTTGGCAAAACCCTTGTTGAGGGAGTTGGAGTTGAGAAGAGCCCGCCCGCCAGTGTTGGCTGCAATTATGCGGAGCGGCTCCTGCGTCGCCGACAAACTTTTAGTCACGTACCTGGAGACGACGGGAGTCATCTCCCCGCGCGGGTCGTTCGACCCCATGAAATTGTTGTCCGCCTCGCTGAAGCCGCCGACGACCAACCCGCGCCCGTCGAGCGAGTAAATGACGACGCCGTTCTTCGCAGACGCGTTCGTGATGTTGCGTATCCTATCCGTCATGTCCGATGAGTTAGGGTTGAGCAAGAACCCGTCGGAGATGAAAAAGATCAACTTGCGTCCGGGCAGCGTGCCGGAAGCGCGCGCCAGATTTTCCAGCGAGGTGAGAGTGGCTCTCGTTAAATTGTATGATTGGTCAAGAATCCGCCGGGCGCGATTTCTGACAATCCTCTCGACGGTCTGAAACTCCATGCTCGTCGGGGGCGGAATGATGTCGCCCTTTGTCGCCATCAGGAGCGGAATGACATAAAACTTGATGACGTCGGTGTCATTATAAACCTCTATGGCCTGGGCCATCGTCTCCGACATCGGTGGCTGGATATAATCATCCGATGCCTGCCTGGTGGATTTAAGGCGGGCGACGGCTGCGCGCAGCACCGTTTTATTATCGGTCAACTGCTGGAGAAACCCGACCTGGCCGTTCGCCGAGGTGATCGCCACCTGATCGTTCTGCCCCATCTCCTTGTCAATGAATTGCAGCAGCGTTTTGCGCGCACGGACCAGGCTGTCCGGGGCCATGTGCATGTCGTCTATGTAGAAGAAGATGGTCCGCCCGCGGTCCAGCGGCCTGACGACTTCGGAGGTGGCCGCGCCGCGGGCGGCGGCCAGCTGTGTCTCCTCGCTCTGGCTGCCGGCGGCGATACGCTCAAAAAAAGCTATCGGCTGCGGCTTGCCGTCCACGAACAGCTCAAACTGCTCGCGCCGCAAGTTATCAACAAATCGCCCCTGCTTGTCGAGGACGGTCACGTCCGTCTGCACGAGGTCGGTGCTGATTCGGATCACCTCGTCCGTTTGAGGCTGTGGCGTCCGGGGTTGATTCTGCTGCTGGGCGCGGGCCGCGAAAAGAGGCGCGCACAGGCAGACGAGCAAAGCGGCGCGAGAAAATTTGGCGGCGAAAGGATAAAACAAGCGCATGATAGGTTGCCCTGAATGATGATGGCCGGGGAGACCGGGGCAGATAATATCATCCTTGCCTGATGACAGGCGAGTGCAATCCGTATAAACTTTCGCGCCGGGTCATCCGTATAAAGCCTGAATGCATTTGAAGCGGCGCGCCGCACATGAGATCGCGCCGGACCTGTTCGCCTCCGCCAGAGGTTAGACTCAATATGATCGAAAATACCAGTACGCTGAAACTCACGGGCGTGACCAAGCGCTTCGATGAGTTCACAGCCGTTGATAATCTGAGCCTGGAGGTTCGCCCCGGCAGGATTTTCGGGCTGATCGGGCCGAACGGCGCGGGCAAAACGACGACCATCCGCATGATCGTCAACATCACCGCGCCGGACAAGGGGACGATAGAACTCTTCGGCCAGCCGATGAACGAAGAGCTGCAGGACCGCATCGGCTACTTGCCCGAAGAGCGCGGCCTTTACAAGAAGATGAAGGTCATTGACCAGCTCCGTTTCTTCGGCGAGTTAAAGGATTTCAAGGGGAAGAAGGCCGACGAAGCGATTGACCGCTGGCTCGCGCGGTTGAAGCTCTCCGAGTGGAAGACGAAGAAGGCCAGCGAGCTTTCAAAAGGGATGCAGCAGAAAATCCAGTTCATCGCCGCGGTCATGCACGACCCGGACCTGATGATCCTGGACGAGCCGTCATCGGGCCTTGACCCAGTGGCGCAGGAACTGCTGCGCGAGGTCGTCCTGGAACTCAAAGCCGAGGGGAAGACCATCATCTTTTCGACTCACCAGATGGAGTTGGCCGAAAGGATGTGCGACGACATCTGCATGATTAACCGTTCGCGCAAAGTCCTGGACGGAAGCCTCAGGCGCATCAAGGAGAGCTTCGGGCGCAACTCCGTTGCCTTGAGGTTCGAGGGCGGCGGGGACGGCGTTCTCGAAGATAGAAGTATCGTCGCGAGAGTTGAGCAACACAGCGACGAGGTCGAGGCGCTCCTGGCCGAAGGGGCTGACGCCCAGACTTTGTTGAAGCGGCTGGTCGAAACGGGTGCGAAGGTCAGCAAATTCGAGCTGGTCGAGCCGAGCCTGAACGACATCTTTATCGCGAAGGTTGGTGAAAGCGAATGACAAAATTCTGGGCCATCGTCAAGCGGGAGTACCTGACGCGAGTTCGCACCAAGATGTTCGTCATCACGACCTTACTCGGCCCCGTGATGCTCGCCCTCTTCACAATCGTTCCGGCCCTCGTCGCGAGCCTCAAAGTCGGAGTGACGCGGGTCGCCGTGATTGACCAGACCGAAGGCGAAAAGATGTATGACCGGGTACAGCAATCGCTTCTGGGCGGGGGCGGGAGTGAAGATGCCACCGCCGGTGCGTCCGGAGAAGCCGCGGGGCGCTCCGTCAACGCGAATACGGTGGACCGGGCACGCGGAGCCCAGCGCGCCAGTGGGGGCAGCTTCCAGGTCAGCCGCGTCTCGCTCGAAGGGCGCAGCCTCGAACAGGTCACCGGCGAGTTGAATGACAAAGTCAATAACGATCAATTGGACAGCTATATCGTTCTCCCGGAGAACGTCTTGGAAGGTGGTGAAGTCTACTATTACGCGCGCAACGTCGGGGATATTTTCACGCAGGAGCAGATTAGAAGCCGCATCAACAGCGCCGTCCGCGAGCAGCGGATCGAGATGGAGGGCGGGAACATCAGGGAGAAGATAGAGCGCATCTTCAGACCCGTGACCATGAAGGCTATCAACACCGAGAGCGGCAGGGAAGAATCGGGCGGCGGCGGCTTCGCCTTCGTCTTTGGCATCGGCCTTCTCGTTTACATCATGATCATCATGTACGGCCAGGTGATTCTCGCGGCGGTCGTCGAAGAGAAGGAGACGCGCATCGCAGAGCTGCTGTTCTCCTCAATACGCTCATTTCCGCTGATGCTTGGGAAACTGGTCGGAGTTTCGCTGGTCGCGCTGACGCAGTTCATCATCTGGGGGCTGGCCTTCGTCGCCTTCCTGGTATATGGCGTAGAGTTTCTCTCCAAACGGGGGATGGGTATCTCTTTGCCTCCCGTGCCGCCCCTCTTCTATCTCTACTTCTTCCTCTTCTTCATGCTCGGGTATTTCATCTACGCTACTCTTTACGCGCTGGTGGGCTCGATGGTGACGACGACGCAGGAGGGGGGACAGGTCGCGATACCTATTCTGTTCCTGCTGATCATAGGGTTCTATTTCGCCTTCCCGGTGATTAACAGCCCCAACTCGCCGCTGGCTTTCTGGGTTTCGATGGTCCCGTTCTTCTCTCCGATAACAATGCTCGTGCGAATCGTGACGCGCACTCCAGACCTCTGGCAGATCGTGCTCTCGCTCGGCATAGGATTCGCCACGGTCCTTTTCCTGATGTGGCTCGCCTCGCGAATCTACCGCATCGGCATGTTGATGTACGGCAAGCGCGCGACGATTCCGGAATTAATGCGCTGGATCAAACAGGCGTGAGAGAAGTGGTCAGTGGTCGGTGGTCAGTGGTCAGTTAAAAACTGATTTCAACTGACCACTGACCACCGACCACTGACCACTGTTTTATGGGAATTGAGGTTGAAAAAAAGTATCGCCTGACGCCGGACGAGTGGGCGCGCCTCAGCGTGCGGCTGCGCGAATGTGGCGCGGTAGCAGATGGCGAGGAGTTCGAAGAGAACACGTTGTACGCCGGGGGAAGTTTGGACCTGAGCAGGCAGGTGTTGCGGCTGCGCCGTGCCGGCAACAAAGCTTATTTCACTTACAAGGAACGTTATCCTTCCGTTTCGCCAATCAAGCGCCAGCGGGAGGATGAAACGGTTGTCGAGGACGCGCAGGCTCTTTCGGCAATTCTGGACGCGCTCGGGTACAAACCCGCGGTCATTTACGAGAAAAGGCGTGCGACCTGGCGTTTGAGGAATACGGAGATCGTCCTGGACGAGTTGCCGTTCGGGCTTTTCGCGGAAATCGAAGGTGAAGAAGAGGCCATCACGGAAATCGAAAACGAGCTCGGCCTTAATGAGGTGGCGGCTGAGATGTCCAGCTATCCAAAGCTCACACGACAGCACGGCCTGAAGCGCGGAGACTTAATTGAAGCGCGTTTTAAGAAGGATTCGGCTGAGCGATAATAGCGCTCTTGTCCGCATTCAGTTTATTTAGCCATTTGCAAAAGGAAGAGGCGGCTTCGTTCCTTTGGAACGAAGCCGCCTCTTTGTTTACAGCCGACAGGGCGCTCTTACATGCCCATGCCGCCGCCCATACCGCCCATACCTCCGGGCATCGCAGGGGCTTTGTCGTCTTCAGGAAGCTCCGAAACCATCGCTTCGGTCGTCAGCATCAAACCGGCGATTGACGCGGCGTTCTGAAGCGCCGTGCGGGTCACTTTGGCCGGATCAATGACGCCGGCTTTGACCAGGTCCTCGAACTCCTCTGTCTGAGCGTTGAAGCCGACGTTCTCGTTCTTCTCGGAACGAACGCGCTCGACGACGACAGCGCCTTCCTTGCCGGCGTTCTGGACTATCTGGCGCAGAGGCTCTTCCAAAGCGCGCTTGACTATGGAAACGCCGATCTGCTCATCCGGGTCGCCGTCCTTCGTCACGTCGAACTTCTCAAGCGCCTTCGCCGCGCGGACCAGGGTTACGCCGCCGCCCGGAACGATGCCCTCTTCGACAGCAGCGCGGGTCGCGTGCATCGCGTCCTCGACGCGGGCCTTCTTCTCTTTCATCTCGGTCTCGGTCGCCGCCCCGACTTTAATCACGGCGACTCCGCCGACCAGCTTCGCCAGGCGCTCCTGCAACTTCTCGCGGTCGTAATCCGACGTCGTCTCTTCAATCTGAGCGCGCAGGGTCTTGACGCGGCCCTCGATGTCGGATTGCTTGCCGTTGCCTTCGACGATGGTCGTGTTGTCCTTGTCAATCGTCACCTTCTTGGCGCGACCCAGGTCCTCAAGCTTCACGTTCTCAAGCTTGATGCCGAGGTCTTCGGAGATGACGCGGCCTCCGGTCAGGATGGCTATGTCTTCGAGCATCGCTTTGCGGCGATCTCCGAAGCCCGGGGCCTTGACGGCCGCGATGTTCAAAGTTCCGCGCAGCTTGTTGACGACGAGCGTGGCCAGAGCCTCGCCCTCGACGTCTTCAGCGATGATCAGCATCGGCTTGCCCATCTTGGCGACCTGTTCGAGCAAGGGCAGGAGGTCCTTCATCGAGCTGATCTTCTTCTCGTTAATCAGAATCAGCGGATTGTCGAGCACGGCCTCCATGCGCTCCGGGTCCGTCACAAAGTACGGGGACAGGTAGCCGCGATCAAACTGCATCCCTTCGACCACTTCGAGCGCGGTCTCCATCGTCTTCGACTCTTCGACGGTGATGACGCCGTCTTTGCCGACCTTGTTCATCGCTTCCGCGATGATGGTGCCGATGGTCGTGTCGCCGTTGGCCGAAACCGTTCCGACCTGCGCGATCATGTCGCCTTTGACGGGCTTCGACAGGCGCTTGATCTCTTCAATAGCTTTCTCGACAGCCTTGTCAATGCCGCGCTTGAGGGCCATGGGGTTGGCGCCGGCCGCAACCGTCTTCACGCCTTCGCGGAAGATCGCCTGCGCGAGCACGGTCGCCGTGGTCGTGCCATCGCCCGCCACGTCTGAAGTCTTGGAGGCCACTTCGCGCACCATCTGCGCGCCCATGTTTTCGAGCGCATCCTTCAACTCAATCTCTTTCGCCACGGTCACGCCGTCTTTGGTGATCGTCGGGCTGCCGAATTTTTTATCAATGACGACATTGCGTCCCTTGGGCCCGAGCGTGATCTTGACAGCGTCGGCGAGCTGGTTAACGCCGCGTAAAATTGCGGCGCGCGAATCCTCGCCATGAACAACTTGCTTTGCCATTTTTTCTTCCTCTCCTAACGTTTAAGGAATTATGAATTTTGAATTTTAAGTTTTGAATTAAAAAGCCAGAATTCAAAATTCATAACTCAACATTCAAAATTATCTCTTTTTGCTGCCCGATCCGGTCGCCGCGCCCGCGCGCTCGATGATGCCGAGAATCTCGTCCTCGCGCATGATCAAGAGCTCTTCGCCGTCAATCTTGATCTCGGAACCGCTGTACTTACCGAAAAGCACGCGATCACCCTTCTTGACGTCGAGCGTCTGGCGCGTCCCGTCATCCCTGTATTTGCCTTCGCCGACAGCGACGACCTCGCCCTCCTGCGGCTTCTCTTTGGCTGTGTCTGGAATGATGATCCCGCCGCGCACCTGTTCGCCCTCTTCAATGCGGCGGACAATCACGCGGTCGTGCAGAGGTCTAATGTTTGTTGCCATACTTCTTTTCACTCGCTCCTTTCGATATTTACCGGAAAATTACGGTTTTCTGGGTATAAAAGCTGCTCACCAGCCGTTTTGTTGGCACTCATCTGCGGTGAGTGCTAACAATATAGCAGGCGGTAATTTCTTGTCAATATGCGGCGGGGATGGGAGCCTCAGACGGCCCTGAGCGGGCTAGAGGGGCGAGCCGGAATCCGGCGTCGAGGATGAATAGGATGCGAAGTTTACCGCTTCCTGGGGCTGCGTTTAGTGGGGCGACTGGCTGCTTCCTGCTTGCTGTAGGTGGAGACGCGCTTTGAGAGTGTGTTGCGGTGTATGCCGAGGATATGGGCCGTGCGTGAGAGATGTTCCTTATGTCTGGCGAGGGCTTTTTGAATGTATAGTTTCTCGAACTCGGCGACGGCCTCATCGAGCATAATCTGACCGTCGAGCATCTCGTCTATCAAGGCCTCAAGGCGGGCGCGCATCTGCATGGGATTCTCCAGCGGCGGACTTCGGCAGAGCAGTCACTATTTTTGGTTAATTAAGTTCGAATAGCTCTCATAAAAACGTGTGCGTACCTCTTGTGAAGTGAAGACCCCCATGAGCTTTGCCCCCTGCGCCAGGATGGGAGCGGTGCGCGCCTCTTGGACTGAGCTAATACTGACGGGAAAGGCTGTCAGGGCAAGATAAAGAATCGAACAGACCAGCCACCCGCGCAGCAATCCGAATGCGCCGCCGAGCAGCCGATCGAGCCAGGCGAGCCGGATAACACGCAGTCCTCCAGAGATCAGACGCCCGGCTAAAAACCCGCCGACCATTGCGAGGATCGCGATCAGCAGGAAGCCGGCTGCGTTGGCCGTCTCCTCGGATCGAACGAGACCCAGGCGATACAGGATCGAACCCACGGCCCCGTAAGCGCGCGCGGCGATTAAAAGACCGATGATGAGCGCCGCTACTGTCAGCGCCGCCCGGACGATACCCCGCAAAGCTCCTGAGATGACGGAAGAGGCGATGAGCGCGACTACTATAACGTCAAAGAAGGTCATCAGTTCAAGTCTAATGAGTCTGGAGTCTGGAGTCTGGAGTCAAAAGCTGTGAAGAGTCTTTTTGCTTTTGACTCCAGACTCTAGACTCCAGACTCCAGACTCTCTCCAGCCAGTAAGCGATAGGCATCCAGGTATCTTTCGGTAGTAGCCTGCGCGATTTCCGGCGGCAGGGGCGGCGCCGGGGGCGTCTTATCCCAGCCGAGGGTTTCAAGGTAATCGCGGACAAACTGCTTATCGAAGGATGGCTGCGAGACGCCCGACCTGTATTGATCTGCGGGCCAGAAGCGCGAGGAGTCCGGCGTTAAGGCTTCGTCAATCAGAATGATGTTGCCCGCTTGATCTCTGCCGAATTCAAATTTCGTGTCCGCGATGATGATGCCGCGGGTTCGTGCGTACTCGCTCGCTTCCATGTAAAGGCGCAGGGAGATGTCACGCAAAGTCCCAGTTACCTCCGGGCCCAGAATCTCCTCCATCTGCGCTTCGGAAATATTTTCGTCGTGCCCTTCTTCAGCTTTGGTCGCGGGCGTAAAGATGGGTTCGGGCAGTTGCTCCGATTCCTGCAACCCTTCGGGCAGCCGGTGCCCGCAGACCTCTCCAATGCGCCGATAGTCTTTCCAGCCGGAGCCAGTGATATAACCTCTGACGACACACTCGACAGGGAAAACATCCGTGCGCTTCACAAGCATCGAGCGCCCGCGCAACTCATCCGCATGCCGGCGCACGCGCTCTGGCATCTCTGCGAGTTCCGTGGTGACGAGGTGATTGGCGACGATGTGGCGGAGCCGCTGGAACCAGAAGCGGGAGAGCGCCGTTAGGACTTCTCCTTTGCGCGCAATCGGCGTCGGCAGGATGCAATCGAAAGCCGAGATGCGATCTGTCGCCGCTATTAAGAGATGGTCGTCGTCAACGCTGTAAACGTCGCGCACCTTGCCGCGCCGCGTTAATTGAAGGTCGGTGATGAATGTTTCGAGTACGGGTTGTGCTCCTGTCATCGCGGATGGCTCGAATCAATTGTGAATGTTTGAAGATCGTCGGCCTGAAGAGACGAGTCGAGATAATGCTCGCGCCTCGCCGCATTTGTCAAGACAATAGTGGTCAGTACCAGGTCTTTTAGTTCTTGTTTTTTAATTGACTACTGGCTACTGACCACTGACCGCTGCTTTCAGCCGCCGAATTTGCGCGGCGTGGTTATGTGCGTGATCCGCGTAAATCTTCAACCAGTTTTCGGTGGTGTAAAGCCCGCTCTCTGGGTGCCAGCCTTCGCGCTTCCAGTCCTCTTCAGACATTTGGGCGAGCAGCTGCGCCGTGGTTGCACGCGCGCCGCGCAGGGCGTCCAGGGCCGGGGCAACGTCGCGCTCGTTATACCTCAAGCGCGTGGCGTAATCTTCCTGGTCGTAGGCCTGAATCACCGGGCGTTCTTCGGCGAGCAGGCGTCTCAAGCGGATTGCGGAATTCATCTCGCTATCGGCCAGGTGCTGGACGATCTCGCGGGCGCTCCATTTGCCTGGAATCGGGTGGGCCGTTAGCTGGTCCGCGGGAAAGCCTTCGAGGCTCCTGACCACTTCATCGTAACCGGCCTCGTACTTAGAGATTAATTCCTGTCTCTCCTCTGGGGTCATCTCGTATCTCTCTCCTTTTAAGTTTTGGAAACTCTGTGCAACAATGCTCTCTCCTCAAACGTAGATTAATATCTGCTTGTTTCGTCGAAAGGTTGATTGCGGCGCGAAACCTCTGGCCAAGCTTCCGCGAGACCACATCTTTACAACTTTGGAGAACCTGAATGCAATCACAGCGCTATAGACCTCCCGTCGCCAGGGCTCTCTTCCTTGCGCTCATACTGTGCGCTTCCTTAGGGGCATGGGCGCAATCAGCGCCGAGCACGCCGCAAGCCGCGCAGTCGAGGATCCCGCCCAAACAGTACATCCCGAACCGGAATTTTGACACGCAGCACATCAAGCTGGATCTCAGGTTCGACTGGGAGCGTGAGCAGGCGCTCGGCACGGAGACCTTCACTTTCGCCCCTCTGACGGCGGACCTGCGCGCGATAGAGCTGGACGCCGCCAACATGACCTTCTCGTCCGTGAAACTCGCCAACGGCACGCCGCTCAAGTACGAAGCGGACACGCCCCGCGAGAAGCTACGCATCTTCATGGACCGGGCTTACCAGCCGAAGGACTCTGTGACTGTGGTCATCGCTTACAACACCAACGGTGTTACTAGAGGCGCGGGGATTGGAGGGTTCGGGCGCGGCCTGACGTTTATCAAGCCATCGCCGGAAGACTCGACCAGGCCGAAGCAGATCTGGTCGCAGGGCGAGACAGAGTATAACCACTACTGGTTCGCCTGCTACGACCACCCGAACGATTTTGCCACCACGGAGATGATCGCGACCGTCGAGAAGCCTTTGATGGTCATTTCCAACGGGCGTCTCATCGAAACCAGGAGCAATAAAGACGGCACGCGCACTTTCCACTGGAAGATGGAGCAGCCGCACGCGAGCTACCTGACTTCTATCGTCGTCGGCGAGTACGTGGCGGTCGAAGGAAGCTACGCGGGCGTCCCCATCATCACCTACGTCTATCCGAACGAAATCGCAGAGGGCAAAGTTACGGCGGCGCGCCTGCCCGAAATGGCGAAGTTCTTCTCCGAAAAGACCGGCCTCAAATATCCATATGCGAAGTACGCGCAGACCGTGACGCGCGACTTCGGCGGCGGCATGGAGAACATCACAGCCACCACGCAGACCGACAACATGATTCACGACGAGCGCACCACGCTCGACCGTGACCAGGACGGGTTGCAGTCGCACGAGTTGGCACACCAGTGGTTCGGCGACTACGTCACCTGCCGCACTTGGTCCGACATCTGGCTCAACGAAAGTTTCGCCACCTACTTTCAGGCGATGTGGGATGAGCACCGCTGGGGCCGCGATGATTTTATCTACCGCGACGTGAAAGGGAATCAGGACGCTTACTACGGCGCCTGGGCGCGCGGCCAGCGCCGTCCCATCGTGACCAGTAATTATGCCGACAAAGATCAGATGTTTGATACCTACTCTTACCCGCGCGGTGCAGCGGTCCTGCACATGCTTCGCAAGACGCTCGGAGAAGAGAACTGGTGGCGCGCTATCCGTCACTACCTGACCAGGTATGCGAACCAGCCAGTGCAGACCGAACAGTTCCGCATCGCCGTCGAAGAGGCCACGGGCCGTCCGATGGACTGGTTCTTCGACCAGTGGCTCTACAAGATGGGCCATCCGGTTTTCCGCGTCAGCCAGAACTACAACCCTGAGACAAAGACGCTGACTGTCAAAGTCAGGCAGGAGCAGAAGCCCGATCCCAATTCTGACTACCCTCAGGTCGGGTTCTTCCGCATGCCCGTCGAAATCGAAATCGGGACCAACAGCTCGACACGCGTCGAGCGCGTCGAGCTTGAGCCGAAGGAGGAGCAGTCCTTCACCTTCGCGGTGGATTCGGAGCCCATGCTCGTCAGCTTCGATTACGGCGGCGCGCTGATTAAGGAACTCAAATTCGATAAGACCACGGATGCGCTGGTGTATCAATTGACGCGCGACGAGGACGTGGCCGGGCGGCTCTGGGCGCTCGGTCAACTCTCGGAGCGTCTGAATGCGAAGACGACCGTCGAAGCGGAGAAGCATAAGATTTCAGCCGCGCTCGGCGCCGCACTCACCAATGAAAAGTTCTGGGGCATGCGCGTGGACGCGGCGACGGCGCTCGGCGGGTTGCACGACACAGCGTCACGGGCAGCGCTCCTGGCGGCGACCAAAGACAGAGACGCACGCGTTCGCACGAGCGCCGTCCTTTCCCTTGCCCGAAGCAAAGACAGTGGGCTGGCGAGCGTCTATCGGCCGCTGCTGGAGGATCGGAGCTATGCGACGATAAATGCCGCCGCGCTCTCGCTGGGCGAAACGAAAGACCCGTCGGCTTACGACGCGCTCGTCAGGTTGATAGACGTCACGTCCTGGCGCGACCAGATACGGGCATCCGGGCTGGCAGGCTTAGCCAGGCTCGAAGACAAACGCGCGCTTGAGCTGGGGATTCGCTACGCCGGAAAAGGTCACCAGCCGCAAGTTCGGGCTGCAGCCATCACCCTGCTCGCTGCGGTAGGGAAAGACGACCCGAGGGTCTTTCCGATTGTTTCCCAGGCATTTCTCTATGCGACTTCGACGTTCAACTTCTCCATCGGAAGTGCTGCGGGCGAAGCCCTGGTCAAAATCGGGGACCCGCGCGGGATAGAGGTCCTTGAGCAAGCCGTCAAGGGCGTTAATAGCCAGCAAATTCAAGGCTTTATACGGCAATTTCAACAACGCCTGCGCCAGAGCCTTCAACCGGCAGCAAAAGGCACCGGGCAGTGAAAATCAGCAGGCAGCAGGCAGTAGGCAGTGGGCTGTGGGCAGTAAATTACCAGCCCCGTTAGGGGCGACAGAATTTAGCCAGGGGCGTCCGTCCCCTGGTACACGTATGTAAATATGATTCGAGCCCCGCGAGGGGCGACAGACGGTCTGTCGCCCCTCGCGGGGCTCGAATATTTTTGATGTACCTTAACCCAGGGCTGACGCCCCTGGCTAAATTCTGTCGCCCCTAACGGGGCTAACTGCCTGCTGCCTTCTGCCTTCTGCTTTTTGCCAACTGTTTTTGCTTGAATTTACGGAGCTTTACCTGTTATATTCTGAATGTCTGAGGCGCGTCACGCCACCGGCGCCTTCTGTTCCAACGCCTAGATTCTCCAATCTTTGACGAAAATCGCCGATGCCAACTACTGGTGCTGACAAAGGCAAATCAGGGAATAAAGTAGAGGATGCTCTTTCGCCCGCGAGCGAACGCAAGCCGACTCTGCTGGTCGTCGAGGATGACGAGAACATTTCATCTGCCATCGGCGAGTATTTTTCGCGCGCGGGTTACAACGTCAAAACCGCTGAAGATGGGTTGGCCGGCGTCCAGTCTGCACTGAACGATCACCCGGACGCCATCGTGCTCGATCTGATGCTGCCGAAGATGGATGGTCTGGCCGTTTGCCGTGAGTTGAGGGAGAAAGCTCCTTACATCCCAATCCTGATGCTGACGGCGAAGGATGATATAGTTGACAAAGTGTTAGGGCTTGAGATGGGCGCGGATGATTACATCACCAAGCCTTTCTCATTCCGCGAGCTTGAAGCGCGCATCAAATCGGTTTTGCGTCGCGTCCGCACGAGCGCCAGCTCGGACGGCGGAAGCGACGAGGCCCCGATCACGCGCGGCAAGCTGCGCATTGACCCCTCGAAGCGCGAAGTGATGGTCGGCGACCGGCACGTCGAGTTGACGCCGAAGGAGTTTGATCTCCTGCGCCTGTTCGCTTCGAACCCCGGACGAGTCTTCCCGCGAAAATATCTTCTGGAGAAGATCTGGGACTACTCTTACGAAGGTTACGACCGCACGATTGATTCACACATCAATCGCCTGCGCGCCAAGATCGAGGACAATCCTGAAAACCCTCAGATGGTGCTAACCGTTTGGGGCATCGGCTACAAGTTTTGCGACGAGTAGTCTTTGAGAAAAGCACAAAGGGTCTCCCTCCCGGTCCATAGACCGTAGCTCACGTTTGACACCCTGAAGTTTTTACCCCAACGCGGTTGGTCGCCAAACATTCCCCGGCGCACCCGCTCCTAATCACGGGCTCAGAGAGAGACGAGCCTGTTCCTGAAAGTAGAACCATGAATAACGCTGTACCTGCCAACAATGCTGCACGAAGCAAACACCGGAGCCAAGCCATGAGACATAGAAATTCGCCCCAATGGAAGATCGCTCGCACGATCAGCGTGAGTCTGCTGCTGTTAGGTATCGCGCTCATGCCGATGGTGTCACCGTTTGCGCAGAAGAGGAAAGAGGGACCCTACAGGATTACGGGCGTCAGCTCACGCAAGACCGCCAGCGGAACCATCGTCACGGTCGCCGCCGACGCGCCGCTGACGCGGACGCAAACGTGGCAGGATGAAGAGGGCTTTCATATGAGTTTGCCCGACGCGAGCCCCGGCTCGATTGGCGGGCTCCCGCGCGGCGTGACCGTGCGGAATCTGGGCAAGTCCCTGGAGATTGTCGTCGCCGTAAAACCCGGCGCAGGTGTGACGGTTGACCCCCAGTCCAACCGCCTCAATCTGATCGTCAACGGCAATGTTGATGGGTCGCAGGGCGGGGCGCAGCTTGAGCCTCCGTCACGTAAGTCGCGTGCGGAAGAGAGCGCGGAGCCGTCCTACGAATATACGCCGCCTGTCCGCCAACCGCGCGAAGCGCGCCTGCCCGGAGCGGCGGCCCCCGCCGAATCTCTCCCGTCGGGACGCGAGTTCGTCCAGCCACAGTCTGCTGCTTCAGCACAATTCCCGCCGAACGCGCAGGGTGCTGGCGCCGCGCCGAATGGCCTGACTCCCGCAGCGCCCACGGCAGCCGCGCCGCCGTCCGTTGAAACAACCCAACAGCTCGTTCCGGCCGCGGAACAGGGCATTGTGCCTCCGGGTGAGACTCCCGCTTCGCAGGAGCCAGCGGTCCCCCCTCAGATGACTATTACAACTCAAGAGAGCGGCGGAATCTTCTCCTATCTCTTCTCATTTACGGGCGTGCTGGTTTTGCTGCTGGTCGGATTTTTAGCCCTGATGGTTGTGCGTAAACGGCAGAACAACGAAGCATCCCCGGACCTGAAAGAAGAGAAGTCAGAAGAGCTGGCCTTGGAGGTTATTCCATCTGCTCTACCCTCTTTACCGGAGGAGCGTCCGAAGAAGGAACGCCGGAAGTGGTCGCGCCGCAAGAGCGATCAGGCTCTGGTCAAGCCGAACGTTGCTGTCAATCCGGAAGCTGAGTTGGTCATCGAAAAGGGGCCGAGCGAGAAGCGAGTGGTCGCGCCCGTTCAGCCAGCGCTTTTCGGCGCTTATCGCGTGGATCAGGAGGTCGGCAAACTCGTTCTCGGGCAGCCGCACCGCCTGGACGTCCTCTCGTCGCGTGCGCCAGATGATCGCCGCGCAATCGAGACCTCTCTGTTGAAGGCTCTGAACTCGCCGGAGGCCGGCGAGGAAGGGCAGCGCAAGGCCCGCGAGGCTCTGGAAGAGTACGGCTTCGTCGCGCGTCAATGCGCCTCGCTCCTGCTGGCGCACAACGCCTACGACCGCGCTTCCTCGGCGCGCGTGCTCGGAGACATCGGCGCGCAATCCTCTATGCCGTTTCTGCTCGAAGCCCTTTATGATTCAGAAACAATCGTGCGCACGGAAGCAGTCTCCAGCCTCGGCGCGCTCAAGATGCCTTCGGCCATCGGCGCGCTGCTGGACATGTCCCGTCGCCACCCGGAGATTCCGTCCGCGCTCATCACCAAGGCCCTGAACGCCTGCACCTTCGATTGCCTGGACATCTTCGACTCCTCAATGCCGGCTCTGCCGCTGCTCGAAGCGGGCGATGATTTCGCTTACACAGGGGAGATCACGCATCTGGACCCGGCGGCGGCTGTCGAAGAGTTGCCGGAATGGTTCGAAGACGAGGAACTCTCGGAAGCTCTCGCGCGGTTACAGGAGACGGATGTCGAGGCGCGCGCCTCCGCCGCACGCCGTCTGGCGCAATTTCATGTCCAGCGTTCCGTCGAGGCATTGGCTGCCATCGCTGCAAACGACCCGGAGTCCGTGGTTCGCGCCGCGGCGGTGACGAGCCTGGGCGAGATCGAGCATGAAACGGTCTTCGCCCCGGTCATTGTGGCTTTCGGAGATGAGGCGCGTGAGGTGCGGGCCGCCGCGGCGCGTTCGCTCTCGCGCATGAGCTTTGATCGCGCGGAAGGATACGTTCGCCTGATCGAAACAGCCGACGCGTTGACGCTTCAAAAGGTCGCGCAGGCGTGCATCAAGGCGGGGATGGTCGGGCAGGCGATTGATCGTCTCATCAGCGAAGACCGCCGCCTGGCCTACGAGGCTTTCTCGCTCATCTCGCTTCTGGCGAAGTCGGGCGAGGTGGAACCGCTCGTGGACGCCATCTGCGAGCACCCGGAGGTTAACGTGCGGCTCGCGTTAATACGCCTGCTCGGGACGACTGGAGAGCCGGCGATTGCGACCACGCTTCGTCACCTGGCAGTGCGTGACGGGCTGCCCGAAAAGGTCCGCTCGGCGCTTTTGGAGATCGTTTACAAGATGGATCAGACGGCAGATGTCAGAAGTTAGATGTTAGATGTCAGTGACCAGCATCTAGCATCTGACATCTAACCTCTGGACTAACGGCCTTCTGCGTAGCATAATGCGGAACGTTAAAATGCCCTTTGAATCGGAAAGACCCGTAATGGAAATGATGCCCCGCTTACTCCCTCAAATTACAGCACGGTTCGCCACAGTCTCTGCCCTGGCCCTTCTGATGCTTGTCCTCCTGACGGGCATTGACGCCAGCGCACAGCGCCGCAGTCGCCCACGACCAGTTCGGGAGACGCCGCAGCAGCAAGGCAACACCCAGACGGCGCAGAAGAGACCGCAGAAGACGATCACGCCGCTGCGCTCCAGCGACACTAACGAAGGCTCGCGCATCACGATCCGTGCGGACGCGCCGCTCAACGACTACTCCGCCTACAGGAGCGGCGACCGCTACTACGTTGTCATCCCGGACGCCAACGCGCCGGGCGCGCAAAGCGGATTGCGCGGGCGCGGCTTCGAAGACGTCAAGGTCCAGAAGCGTGGCAACGACACGATCCTCTCCTTCAAGCTTCAGCCCGGGACCAATGCGCGTGTCAGCCAGAGGTTCGAAAATCTGGACGTCGTCCTGACCACTCCGGGCAAAGGGGGCGCGAACGTCCCGACGACCGCAAAAACAGAGCCCACTCCGACGACTGTAGCAACGCCCCAGCCGACGCCGCGCTCCACCCCACAGATTACAACCGGGCAAGAGCCGGTCTCCCGGCAAGGGACCGAAGGGCAGATCCCTGTGGTCCCCACTCCTGGCATTAACAGCCAGACGGGAAACCCTGCGCTGGCCGGGACGACTCCGCCCGTGATCGCCGCCCCGACGCCTGAAGTCGCCGCGTCGCCGGGAGTCGGCCAGGAGGCGAGCCCCGCTCAGACGCCGAATGCTGACGAACTGGCGCAGGTCCAGGCCCCGCCGGCACAGCAGCCCATTACAACCGCCGCGTCGTCCGATTCGTCCGAGACCACAGGCACCTCGTTCGGCGCCGTCCTGCAACGCAACTGGCTGATCATTTTAATCGGCGCGCTCGTGCTTATAGGTCTTTTCATGATCGTCGCGGCTCGTTCCAGGGAGCAGCGCTCCGCGCCGCCGACGCCTTCGCGCAAACTGAGGCTCGATAAAAAACTGGCCGCGCGCGAAATGGCTGCCAAAGAGTCTGCCCTGGCGGACAAGTCGTCCGCCGTGAAAGCCTCCGGGGCGGCGGTAGTGACAACAGCGGCTGCTGCTGCTGCGCTCGCCGATGATGAAGCTGAGGCCGAAAAGGTCGAGGCGGTTGCGGCGGTCGTCGAAGAGGAGAAGGCCAGCGTCGCTGTCGAGACGCCTGCGGCGGCTGCGGTTGAGGAAGAGGTCAAAACTGTCCCGGCCGTTGATGTCGAGCGCGTTGATAGTGAGATTAAGAATGTGCTCGCGGGCGAGAGCTACGACGAAGCAATAATCGGCGCGAGCGATGCCGGAACAAGGCAACTCATCGCCACAGAGCTGCTCGCAGCGCTCGCCGCCCGCAACGTCACGCGACGCGAACGCGCGCGCGAGGCTTTCATCAAATATAACTATCTGGACGAAGCGACCAGGAATCTGCGCACGGCCGAAGCGCCTGCCGAACGCGCCGCAGCCGCTCGCTCGCTCGGCTTCGTCAAGGACAAGTCAACGACGCCGCACCTTGTCGCCGCCCTCGAAGACAAAGCGCCGGAAGTGCGCCGCGCGTCCGTAGAAGCTCTGGCGGAACTGAATGACCCCGCCGCGGTCGAGCCTTTAAGCGCGCTGCTGGAACGTGAACGGGACCGGAAAGTCCCGAAGAACCTGATCCGGCGCGCCATAGAGGCATCAGCGGTAGCCGAAGAAGAGACGATTACGGTTGAGGCAGAGAAGCCGTCTGTCAGTACTGCGGACATCGCTTCGCCGGAAGCCGTCGCTGATGTCGCCTTGAGCGCCGGCGGGGCAGTCGTTGAAGAGATCGCGGCTGCCGAAGAGGAAGAGGCTCGGCGACGTGCCGCCGAAGAGGAGTCGGCGCGTAGAGCTGCCGAAGAAGCGGCGGCAGCACGCGCGCTCGCCGAAGAGGAAGAGCGACAGCGCGCTGAGGAAGAAGCTCGCCTACGTGCGGAGGAAGAAGCACGTCGTCAGGCTGAAGAAGAACGGCTTCGTGCGGAAGAAGAGGTCCGTCTTGCTGCGGAAGCCGAGGCGCAACGCATAGCGGAGGAAGAGGCGCACCTGGCTGCGTTGGCTGAAGCGCGACGTCTGGCCGAAGAAGAGGAGGCGCGTCGCAAAGCAGAAGAAGAAGAGAGGGTGCGCGCCGAAGCCGAAGCGAAACGCCTGGCGGAAGAGGAAGAGCGCCGTAGAGCTGAAGAGGAGCGCCTGCGTGCGGAGGCTGAGGCGGCACGCCTGCGCGCAGAAGAAGAGGCGCGTCAGCGTGCGATTGAAGAAGAGGAGAGACGTCAGGCAGAAGAAGCAGCGCGTCTCGCAGCGGAAGCTGCACGGCTGAAAGCAGAGGAAGAAAGACGCCAGGCCGAAGAGGCTGCGCGCTTGAAAGCCGAAGAAGAGGCGCGGGCTCGTGCTGAAGAGGAAGCACGCCTTCGAGCCGAGGAAGAAGCACGCGCTGAAGCAGAACGTCTCCGTCTCGAAGAAGAAGCACGCCAGCGCGCCGAAGAGGAAGCACGCCTGCGTGCGGAGGAAGAGGCGCGGCTTGCGGCAGAGGCTGAAGCTCAGCGTTTAGCTGAAGAGCAGCGTCTGGCAGCGGAAGCTGAGGCGAAGCGTCTGGCTGAAGAAGAGGAAGCGCGTCGCGAGGAAGAAGAGAGACTGCGCGCTGAAGCTGAAGCAAGACGCGTGGCTGAAGAAGAGGCCCGGCTCGCTGCCGAGGCGGAAGCGCGGCGTCTGGCAGAGGAAGAAGCAGAGAGACGCGCCGCGGAAGAGGCACGTCTTCGTGCCGAAGAAGAAGAGCGTCTGCGTCTTGAAGAAGAGGCTCGACAGCGTGCGATGGAAGAGGCGGCCAGAGCCGAAGCCTCTCTGGCAGAGCCTTTGATCGAGCACCACGACGGCGCGACCAGCGGCTGGGTCGAGGTGGACATGGCGGAGCCTGAAATCGTTCGTCATGCAAGACCGATCAGCGCGGCCATTCCTGAAGTCTCGGCGGAGTCAATCGAGGTCGAGCCTGATATAGAGTCAGCCGAGCCGGTCGTCCGGGAGTCCAGAGAGATCGAGCCCGCGCGCCTCTCCTCCGTAGAGGAGCCCATCGCCGAAGCTTACACGCCCCAGGTTGAATACCTGCCGACGGAGAAGGGCATAGCCAATCTAGATGAGTTCTCTACTGTTCCCATCGCGATTCTGAAACGTCTCGGGAGCGAAGAGCCCGCGGAGCGTGCGACTGCCGTCATAGACCTTGCGCGGGTCGGCGGCGACGACTCTTTCCGCGAAATCAGCGCGGCCTTTGACGACCCGTCGGTCGAGGTTCGCAACGCCGCCGCGCGCTCGCTCTTCCAGCTCAACACTGATCGCGCCGCGACCTTCACGCGCGCTCTGCGTGAAGCGCCGCCGGAGCGCCGCCGCAAGATAGGCTCCGCGCTCGCCTCCTCAGGTCTGGCGAGCGAGGCCATCGGCCAGTTGATGGGCGAAAGCCGCGAGAAGACCTACGACGCCTTCTCGCTGCTGTTCCTGATGTCCAAAGCGGGCGAGGTCCAGCCACTGATGCGCGCCATCGAAGAGCATCCGAACAACGAGGTCCGACTTGCTGTGGTCAAACTCCTCGCGCTCAGCGGCCAGCAGGAAATTCTCCCGGCCTTCCGCCGCCTCGCGGTGCGCGGCTCGCTTCCCACAGAAGTGCGCTCGGCCGTCATGGAAGCCATCTACCAGATCAGCAGCCAATCGCCGACGGCGGCATAGATGCACGTGAATCGTAAATCGTAAATCGTGAATAGACGTCCAGCTTTTGTCTATTCACGATTTACGATTTACTATTTACGACGCTATGGGATTCAATCTACGCTCAGAATACACGCCGCAGGGGGACCAGCCGCAGGCGATTGACGCGCTCGTGCGCGGGCTTGACGAAGGTGCTAAGGACCAGGTTCTGCTGGGGATCACGGGCAGCGGGAAGACGCACACCATAGCCCGTGTGATCGAGAGGGTGCAGCGCCCGGCGCTCGTGCTGGCGCACAACAAGACGCTCGCGGCGCAGCTCTACCAGGAGTTCAAGACCTTCTTCCCTGAAAACGCCGTCGAGTATTTCGTCTCCTACTACGATTACTATCAGCCGGAGGCTTACGTTCCGGCCTCCGATACCTACATCGAAAAAGAGGCGACCATCAACGACGAGATTGATCGCCTGCGGATGTCCGCGACGCGCGCCCTGTTTGAGCGGAGGGACGTGATCGTCGTCGCCTCCGTCTCCTGCATCTACGGTCTCGGCGACCCTGACGCCTACTACGGCATGCTGCTCTTCGTCGAGCCTGGAATGAAGATGGCGCGCGAGGCGCTTCTCCAAAAACTGGTCGAGCTGCAGTACGAGCGGTCCGATATAGAGTTTGACCGTGGAAGTTTCCGCGTGCGCGGCGATACGGTCGAGATTTATCCGAGCTATCAGGACCAGGCCTACAGGGTCGAACTCTGGGGCGACGAGATAGATTCCGTCTCGACGATTGACCCGCTCCTGGGCGAAGTCCTCCATAAGCACACCTCGCGGCTGCCGATTTACCCGAAGTCTCACTACGTGATGTCGAAGCCGACCATCAAGCGCGCGATCAAGACCATCCGCGAGGAGCTTGACTGGTGGGAGCCCAAGCTGATTCAGGAGGGCAAGCTCGTCGAGGCGCAGCGCCTGCACCAGCGCACGATGTACGACCTTGAGATGATCAAGGAGATGGGCTTTTGCCGCGGCATCGAAAACTATTCGAGGCACCTGACGGGCAAAGCGCCGGGCCAGCCCCCGCCGACGCTGCTGGATTACCTGCCGCGCGACACGATCATGGTCATAGACGAGTCTCACCAGACCGTTCCCCAGCTCGGCGGAATGTTCAAAGGCGACCAGTCCAGAAAGCGCACGCTCGTCGAATATGGATTCCGTCTCCCCTCTGCGATGGACAACCGCCCTTTGAACTTCGAGGAGTTCGAAGCGCGCATCGGGCAGACGATCTACGTCTCGGCCACGCCCGGTCCATATGAGTTGACGAAGGCGGGCGGCGAAGTGGTCGAGCAGATCATACGACCGACGGGACTGATGGACCCGTCGGTCGAAGTGCGCCCCGTCAAGGGGCAGATTGACGATCTCCTGGAAGAATGCCGCCAGCGCGCCGAGCGCAACGAGCGCGTGCTCGTGACGACTCTGACGAAGAAGATGGCCGAAGATTTGACGGAGTACTTCGCGGAGGTCGGAGTGCGCGTCCGCTATCTTCACTCGGACATTGAAACCCTGGAGCGAATCAAAATCCTGCGCGACTTGCGCCGCGGGGAGTTCGACGTGCTCGTCGGCATCAACCTATTGCGCGAGGGGTTGGATTTGCCGGAAGTCTCTCTGGTCGCCATCCTGGACGCGGACAAGGAGGGTTTCCTGCGCTCGGACCGCTCGCTGATACAGACGATGGGTCGTGCCGCGCGTCACGCCAGCGGCAAAGCGATTCTCTACGCCGACAGGATTACGGATTCCATGAAGCGCGCGATTGGCGAGACGGAGCGCCGCCGCGCTATTCAGGAGGCCTACAATCTGGAACACGGGATTACGCCGCAGACCATCGTCAAGCCAATCGAGGCCACGCTCGTCACGGCCTACGAAGCGGACTATTTCAAAGTGCCGCTCAATCTGGACGAATACTCGGACTACACACGCGAGAACATCAAAGAGACGATGGCGCGCATGGAGGCAGAGATGCGCGAGGCCGCCCGCCGCTTCGAGTTCGAGCGCGCGGCGGAGCTGCGTGACCGCATCAAGTACCTGCGCGAGCGCGATCTTCAGATGACGTAAGATAAATCAATGCGCAGGGCACCGGTAGTTAATATCTATTTTGCAGGAGCGATTCGCGGCGGGCGCGATGACGTGGCTCTGTACCTTTTGATTATCGAGGAGCTGAAGAATTATGGGCACATTCATACGGAGCACATCGGGGATTTAGAACTCAGCTCATTCGGTGAAGCGGGCGACGACAGGGGGATTCACGACCGCGACCTGGCATGGCTGAGGGATTCAGATTATCTCGTCGCCGAAGTGACGACCCCGAGTCTAGGCGTCGGGTACGAGATAGGTAAGGCTACGGAGTGGGGCAAGAAGATTCTCTGTCTCTTTCGTCCGAGTTGTGGCCGGACGCTTTCGGCGATGATCGCCGGAAGCCCCGGAGTCGTGTTGAGAGAGTACGAGCGTGTCGCCGACCTGAAGAATATTTTCGAAGAGTTCTTTGCTGCCTCTTAACCTCATTTGCTTTATACTCCACGACAGTCTGGATTCAGGAACTATCAAAATCGAGCCGGGGCCGTGCGGAGCGCCGCGCACACGCGCATTCTACCTAACGCAGGAGGAACGGGCATGAAAGGGGCTTCTAAAAAAGCGCTTGCGATGTTTATCTGTTTTTTCTCGCTGGGCCTGGCCCTTGTGGCATGTAAGCCTCCCGGAAACACGGCGAACGGCAGCAGCGCTTCAGCGGCAAATAGCGGCGTCGAACAGCTCTGCCGGAAAATCGAAGCCTGTGGCTGCGGGTCATACGCGGATTGCATGTCCCAGGTCCCGAACAGTCCGAGTCTGAAAGACCCGGCGGTGGTCGAGTGTATGCTGAAATCCAGTTGCGAGAGCCTCTGCGCCGCGAAACCTGACGCATGTTTCGGCACGCCGGGCGGCACAACGGGCGGGGGAACTTCACCCGGCCAGCCCGGAAGGTCCAATTGCTCCCAAATTCGCTGCTCCAGAAACTCCGATTGTCCGTCCGACTGCTACGGAGGATGCGACGGCGTCATCTGCTATTCATTCTAAACGCGCTCCCTGTCGGCTGACAGGGATTCGGTTCCTTTTATGTTGGTCAAGTCCCAACCTGACGAGATTCAGTCCTTTCTGGTGGATTCCAGCAACATGCAGGGCGGCCACGCCGCGCGCGTCGTCTTTCCCGAAACTGACGAGGAGGTGGCCCGGGCGCTTCTCTCTGCCGCGAGAGATAGAGTGCCCGTCACGGTGGCGGGTGCTGGCACGGGAATCGTCGGCGGGCGCGTGCCGTTTGGCGGGATGGTCCTGGCGACTGATAAGCTGAACAGGGTCGTCCAAGTAGTGCGCGAAGATGTTGGAGGTTGGGCGGTGGCCGGGGCCGGGGTCGTGCTCGCGGATTTCCAGCGGGCCGTAGGCGAGCGCGGGCTGGTTTACCCGCCGGACCCGACCGAGTGGAGTTGTTACCTGGGCGGGACGGTCGCGACCAATGCTTCCGGGGCGCGCACCTTTAAATACGGACCGACGCGAAATTTCATACGCCGTCTCAAGATTGCTCTCGCCACAGGCGACGTCATTGACCTGAGGCGCGGTGAAATCTTTGCCGAAAGCGACGGCACGCTGCGCCTTCCGCTCGACGGAGGCAGAACGATAGAAGCGCGCCTCCCTTCGTACACAATGCCGCGGACGCGCAAGCACGCCTCCGGCTACTACATCATGCCGGGCATGGATGCGATTGACCTGTTCATCGGAAGCGAGGGCACGCTCGGCGTTATCACCGAAGTCGAAACGAGACTCCTGCCGGAGCCCGAGGGCGTCTTGAGCGGCGTGCTCTTTTTCAAGAGCGAAGAGAGTCTGCTCGGTTTCGTGAGCGAGGCCCGCGCGCTTTCACTGCGGACGCGCGAAGAGGAGAGAGTGGGCGGGGTTGAGGCACGCGCTTTGGAATACTTCGATGACGAGTCGCTGCGGCTGCTCAGCAACCGCTACGGGCGCGTGCCGCGAGGGATGGCGGGCGCAATCTTCTTCGAGCAGGAGACCACCGAGCGGACGGAGGAGAGCTTACAGACCTCCTGGCTCGAATTGCTCGAACGTCATCAGGCCCTCACGGATGATTCGTGGTTTGCGACCAACCGGAGCGAGAGAAGAGAGCTACACGAGTTTCGACACGCGCTCCCGGTCCTCGTCAACGAGTGGCTGGCGCATCACAATCAGCGCAAGGTCTCTACGGACATGGCCGTACCCGACGAAGAGTTTGCAGGGATGCTGAGGTTTTACAAAGAGACGCTTCGGTCGAGCAATCTTCAGTATGTTATCTTCGGCCACATCGGAGACAATCACGTTCACGTCAACATCATGCCGCACGACGACGCGGAAGCGGAATGTGCGCGCTCGATTTACATGCAGTTTGTGCGGCGAGCAGTCTCCGTCGGCGGCACCATCTCCGCGGAGCACGGCATAGGCAAGCTCAAACGCGAGTACCTGCGGCTGCTTTATGATGAGAAACATCTGCGTGAGATGGCCGGGCTGAAACGCGCCTTCGACCCCGCAGGCATTCTCGGGCGCGGCAATATCTTCGCGGAGGAATATCTCGTATGAGAGACGGAATCTCGCGCCGTTTGCTACTTCTGGTCGCGATTCTGCTGGCGACCGCGGGTAATATATTCCCCCAGCAGCCGGAAAGCTCTCAGTCTGCCTCGAATGAGACGCCGCGCAAGGCCATGAGCTATACCTTTGTCAGTCCGAACACGCGTGAGAATCTGACGCTTCGAGAGGCGCTCCGGCTGCTCAATTCGCGTGAGGAGCATCAATTGGTGAACGAGATTCACAGTCTCTCACGCTGTCTCGGATTAAGACCCGTGGTCAATAAAACCATCGGAAGCTGGTCAGACGGCGCGGAACATTCCACCCTGTTTCGCGTCTTTACGGACCAGCAGACTTTGATCTATGAGGATGCGCGGCTGGGCAAGCGTGAGAGGCAAAAATCGGTTCTTTACTTCAGACAGGATGCCTCGGGGGCTGGGAGGATGTATATACTCCAGCTGCGGCGCAGAAGAAGCCTAGTCTCGATCTCTCGAAAGCTGGACGAGAACGGGGTGGCGTTTCGCACGCTCGTTCCTGGACCGAAGCGTCGGACAAGCGTCTACGTCGTTGATCTCAATAGCGAGCTACACAAACAGATTGTCACGGCGTCACGCAAACTCGGCGCGCGCCTCAGCTCGATCAAAGGTACGGGCGCTTTCATCGGAGATGATAGCGACAGAGAGAAAGCTCAACAGGTCTTCGCCGAAACAATCAACAAGTATGAAGCGGAGAACCCTCAAGTCGCGCGCAGATGCGCCCAAAGATAAATAAATGAAGAGGAAATAACAGATCGCCGCGTGAGCGGCGCGTGTGAATTTAGCCCTGCCTTTCAAGGCCGGGACTAAAGGTATGCATATTATTGCGTCGCGCTAGCGACGGCTGAACTCACAGGATAGATTCAAGCGTCGCTAGCGCGACGCCGAAACTCAATCGCTTGCTGCTTCCCCGGCCTTGAAAGGCAGGGCTAAATTCAATTGGCCGCTGACGCGGCCGGTCATTACAATTTATCATCATGTTTCGCTTTACCACTGCCGGAGAATCGCACGGACGCGCTCTCGTAGCCATCCTGGAAGGTCTGCCCGCGGGCCTGCCGGTAGATATGGAGCGGCTCAACCGCGAGTTGGAGCGGCGCCAGTGGGGGTACGGGCGCGGGGGCCGTATGAAGATTGAGCGCGACCGTGTGGAGATTCTGAGCGGCGTGCGCCACGGCCTGACGCTCGGCTCGCCGCTTGCCCTGACGATTGAGAATCGGGACTGGAAGAACTGGACTGACGTGATGTCGTCAACGCCAGTGGACCTGCCGCCCGACAAGTCGCGTCGCTTGAAGCGCCCGCGCCCGGGCCACGCGGACCTCGCGGGCGGATTGAAGTATGGCGCGAGAGACTTGCGAAACGTCCTTGAGCGTGCTTCCGCGCGCGAGACTGCCGCACGCGTCGCCTGCGGGGCGCTGGCGAAACAACTGCTCGCGGCCTTCGGCGTAGAGATTCTGAGCCACGTCATTCAACTCGGTGGAGTCCCGGACGCCCCTTTAGAGCTGCCCTGGGAGACGGTCGCCTCAATCCCGGACGACGCGCCGCTGCGCTGCGCCGACGCGGAAGCGCAGGCCAGCATGGTCGCGCTAATTGACGAGAAGCGGCGTGAGGGGGACACGCTCGGCGGCATTTTCGAGGTCATCGCGCGCGGAGTCTTGCCGGGTTTGGGGTCGCACACTGCCTGGGACCTGAAACTCGACGGGCGGCTGGCGCAGGCGATCATGTCCATCCCCGCCGTGAAAGCGGTCGCCATCGGCGCGGGAGCGGAAGCCAGCGGTCTGCCCGGTTCCGAAGTTCACGACGAAATCGCTTACGACGAAGCGTCTAGGAAGTTCATACGTCAAACCAATCGCGCGGGCGGCCTCGAAGGCGGCATTACCAATGGCGAAGAGCTGCGCGTGCGCGGCCATCTCAAGCCGATCTCGACTCTGCGTCGTGCCCTCCGTTCTGTTGATATAGACACGAAGCAGGAGGAGTCTGCTTCGTTCGAGCGTTCGGACATCACAGCGGTCCCTGCGGCGGGCGTTATAGGCGAGGCGATGGTCGCGCTCATTCTAGCCCAGGCCATGCGTGAAAAGTTCGGCGGCGATTCTTTAGGCGAGATGAGAAGGAATTTCGACGGATACAGAGAGCAGTTGCGCGGCTACTGATTCCGCGAAGATTAAGGAGATTTCCCCCGAATGAGCCCTGCTATCAAAATCAGCCTGCTGGCTTCCGGCATCTTCCTTTTGGCGGGGATGTTGATCGGCGTCTTGAAGTATCAGCGCATCATGACGAGCCCGGAGCACCGCGCTCCTGTCTACGTTGACATCGCCCACCGGGCCGCGTTTCTCTACAGCTTCGCGATGCTCGTGATCGCGAAGCTCCTTGAGTACAGCCCGTATTCGACGAAGGTCCAGGTCGGGGCGGTGGCAATAGTCCTGACGTTTCTGGTGCTCACGGTCCTCGGCTATCTCGCCGAAGGCCTCAAGAATGTCACGGATAATATGTTTCGCCAGCGTAACTTCACAACCACCTGGTATATGTACCTCCTGATTGCGGGAGAGATCGGCGGCTTCTCCGTAATCCTCTGGGGCTTCGTCGAAACACAACTCGTTTGATTGCGGAATGCGAATTTCGGATTGCGGATTTAAGAAAGCGCGGCAGCGTGCTTCTTTTCAATCCGCAATCCGCAATCCGCATTCCACAATCGTCAGATTCTGCGATAGCGTGCTTCGACGAGCATGTAGAAGCCGTAGGCGATGAGTCCGGCGGCCATGGCGCCTAGAAGCACTGTGCCGAAATAGTTCTGCGCGAGTGTGCCGAGCACTTCGTCGAGTCCTTTGGCCTCGGCCGGGTTGAAATGGAGCGCGGCCTGTATGATGAAGAAGCCGATGATGCAGAAGACTACGCCGCGCGCGGCGTAACCGATTCGCCCGCTCCACGTCGCCCAGGTGTCTTTGGTCCCATTCATCGCGCCCAGCTTGAGCCGTTCGCGAAATTTCGCCTTCAGACCTTTGTAGATTTGGTAAAGCCCGAAGCCGATGACAAAGCTCCCGATGAATAGGGCCAGCCAGTAGCCGAAAGGCATTGAGAGCAGACGTGCAATCCAGTGTTGCTGAATCTCACTGCTGCTGTCCGGCTCGTCAACGTCAAACAGCACCTTGGCGGCGGTAAAAGCGAGACTTGCATAGACCGCGCCGCTGCAAAAGTATCCGATGCGGATGCTGATGCCTTTCAGGTCCTTCCCCTTGTCTTCCGTGTCCGCGAGCGCCTGGACCCAGCGCCAGAGAACGTAGCCGATGAGGCCGAAGGCGACCGTGGCGAGCGCGATCTTCCCGAAAGGTTTTGTCTCGATCTCTTCGAGCGCGCCGCGCAAATCCGTCGTCTGGCCGCCTAAGCCCAGGGCCACGAGCGCCGCCAGCGCCCCGACGACGATGTAAACCATTCCTTTGGTGGCGTAGCCGAAACGCGCGAGGCGCTCCATCCATGGGCTGGCCGCGACATCTTCGATGACTTCTTCAGCCTGTTCCTTAACCGACTCATCTCTCTTTGACATAGAAAAAAACTGACCGCTTGTTCGAATGATTCCGCATAACACGCATCATCATACCGTAACACCGAGAAATAAAAGTTTCTTTGATGTCACATTTTCACTCCGAAAATCGCCAACTTTCTAAATGAGCAAACAAGCACAGGGGCGTCCGTCAATTATGTCATTGATGCTTAGCCGAAGTAACGATACACTCCGGCACCTCGGAGGTGGCCCGTGAAAAGAGAAAAACTTTGATACGGGGCAGCTTTCAATATTTGTACGGCGCTTTCAGTGGAGACTCGATTCATGAACAAGAAACCCCTGGTCCGTTCGCTCCTGTTAATCCCGGCTGTGGTCATGCTGTCAGTTTTTCTCTACCCGTCGGGAAGCTCTGCGGCGGCAAACGAGAACTGCGCCAACCCTATCTTTGCCCCGGTGCTTGAGCCTCTGCGTGCGAAGACGACCGTCCCGCTGCGGCTTCCACACGTGGTGGGAGGAGATTATGACGCTGTTCTCTACACGGAGGTAGAGTGGGTCGGCCGCACACGCTATGTGGTCCGCATCGGCCAGCAGTGTGAGCGAAGCTACTGCCCGTATGGCACAGTCTCCGGGGCGGTGCGCTCTGGCAGGGAAAGCCGTCCCCGCGGGAAAGCTGTCGAGCTTGTGGGCGGGATCATGGGATACATCACGGACGGAAGCAAGAGCTTGAAAGATTCAACCATTACCTGGGACCAGGGAGAGTACCGGTACACGATTACAATCTACGCAGCCGAGCCTGCGGCTCTGATTAGAGTCGCAAACTCAGCGCTCGAATGCGACAAGCCTTGACGTGCGAGCGCCGCACATTTCAATAAGTCTCCAATAGCGTCCTCCTTATTCTCTCAGACGGCTGCTACTGTTGCCCGGACACGTTCGGCCATGTTGCCGCTGCATCCTCTCATCACCCTCCATAGACAGGAAGCATTTTCACTCCAGGAGTCGTGAACTTCAGTGCAGCAAGCGTCTTTCAGTAAACAGATCTGCGCGCCGTCGTTCGGATTAAAGGATCATGCCTCAAGATGAAGAACTGAAAGCCTGTTGGGCCGTCAGATGGTAATTAATGGATGACGCTCTCGCCAGCCGTACCTCCTGGGAACGCCTCTTGCTGAAAGAGGGGAGAAGAAAAAGGAGGCTACAAGGAATGGCGTTTGAATCCAGGTTATTTCGCAATACAGGGTTGAGAAGATATCCGCACTGCCTGCGGTTGATTGAAGCGAACGCAGAGATTGCTCCTCTTTGGGAGAGGATTTGTCTGGCCATTTACGTCACGGCGGGGCCGCCGCTCGCAAGACTTTTTCGTGTTGATACGTCGGAGAACTGGGCTAGGGCTGATCGAATAGTCGAGGACGTCCTCGCCGTCACACAATTAACGCCCGAAGAGATCGCGCGACTTTTGAGGCGCTACGTCCGTCTCAGAATGGAGGGTGAAGATCATCTGCCGTTTGACGAAGCGCGCGACCGGATTTATGAGCAGTCTTTCTACCCTATCGTCACGCATTTCACTTACGCCTTGCAGCCTTCGGCGACGGCGCGTCTCAACTTCGTCAGAGAGGTGGTGCGATCCATCCGCGCCGAGCGTGCAGCGGTTGCGGACCTGGGATGTGGATCGGGCGTAATCCTGAGCGAGATTCTGTGTATGAAACCACTCTGGACTGGATACGGCCTCGACATCAGCCCCGCTGCAATCAAGTACGCCGTAAAGCTCGCCGCGCGCAAGGGAGTTTCGGGTAGGGCCGCATTCGGCGCGGGCAACATCACGAGCCTGCCCTATGAAGATAAATCCCTGGACCTCGTCATCGCCTCAGAAATAATCGAGCACATGCCTGAACCGGAAAAAGTCCTGAGCGAGATGGCGCGTGTGCTCAAGCCCCTGGGAAAACTCGTCCTGACGATGCCGCTCGAAAGCCACACGCCGGGGCACATTCACACCCTGACTGACGGGGAAGATTTACGCGCCCTGTGTGAGCGCGCGGGCTTGAGGGTTAGACGCCTTGAGCCGCGCTGGCATTTGGGGTTCGGCGACGACCGCCGGCACATCTTCGCCCTGGCTGAAGCCTGTGACCAGCATCATGAAAATAATTATGTCTCGCCGGATGTTCTGCAAAATTTCTCCACAGTTTATCCTGAGCCGGAAGCTGTTTAGCAGACAGTAACGCAGGCCAAAATAAGAGATAGGGAGCGGGGGCTATTCCTTCTCAGCAGAGCGGGGAACTGTCCACGAAGTCACACAAAACGACACGAAACAAACCATGGCAATTTCGTGTCGTTTTGTGTGACTTCGTGGACAGTCCTATTTCTCCACTTTCCTCAAGCTCGAAAATGAATGAACTCTGCATTTCAGGCAGTTAATCGAGTTTCGAGACCTGATTGTGTTAGACTAGCCGTCTTGTTCATAGCCAGCTTATTTTGAGAAGTAAATGGTAATTATCAAAGCCCCTTATGAAGTATTGTCCTACTTGTAACGCGAAATATGACGACAGCGTAAGTTTCTGCGCCAACGACGGCGAAGTCCTTGAGGACGACGCCACACATATCGTCGGGTCCACCCTCGACGGCCAATATCACATCGAATCTCTGCTCGGCAAAGGCGGAATGGGCGCCGTCTATCGCGCCCGCCACATCCTGCTCGGCGACAGGGTGGCGATTAAAGTCCTCCCGCCGCAGATGCGCAACAACGCCGAATGGCTGCGCCGTTTCCGCCGTGAAGGCCAGGCCGCGCGCCGTTTCCGCCACCCGAACGCCGTCACGGTTTACGACCTCAGGACGACGAGCGATGGCCTCATCTACATGGTGATGGAGTTTGTAGAAGGCCACACGCTCGATGCCGAGTTGAAAAGGCGCGGCCGATTCTCTCCGCTGGAGGCTTTGACGGCCCTTGAGCCGGTCATGAGTGTGCTCAATGCCGCGCACGCTATGGGAGTCGTCCATCGTGACCTCAAGCCCGAGAACATCATGCTAGGGAAACCAGGCGAGGACGGCCTCCCTGTGACGAAGCTTCTCGATCTCGGAATCGCCAAGATGCGCGAGGTCGCGGGCGCGGAAGCCTCTGGCACCACCGCGCTGACGATAGCGGGACAGGTTCTGGGCACGCCCTTCTACATGTCTCCGGAGCAGTGGGGCGAAGTCCCCGCGGACGGCAACATGGAGATAGACGGGCGCGCGGACATCTATAGTCTGGCGGTTGTGATCTATGAGCTGATAGCGGGAAAGCGGCCCTTCCTCGGGCTGACGTTGCAGGAGTTAAGGCGCGAGCACGTTACGGTGAAGGCGCGCCCCCTGCAAGAAGCCGCGCCGGATGTGCCGGAGGCTTTCAGCCGCGCCATTGCGCGCGCGATGTCTAAGGAGAGAAGCGAGAGACAGGCGACCGCAGGAGAGTTCGCGGCTGAATTGCGCGCCGCGCTCGGCCTGCCCGCGCTTGCCGGCTCGTCGCCGAGCATCAATCTCGTTGGCGGCGCGCAAGCCTCTGCTTCTGCCGCGCATGAGTTGAACCCCTCCAGCCAGACTACAAACGAAAACCTCGAAGGGCGCAACACGAGCGCAGATGTTATCGGGCCAACGATTATTACCGTTGATGCCCCACCCAGACGGCAGGCTGAGAGCGCGCCAGCGCCGCCCCTTCTGGACGCGACCTCGCTCGCGCAGCCCGCTCATCCTGCATATCAGGCCGCGCCAACGCCACCGCAGCAGCCCGATCCGAATTTCCCTTCATTCGGGGCATATGCCGAATCGTACGCGCCCGCTGCCGAAACGCCGCGCCGCTCGTCCAAGATGCCGCTCATCATCGCAGTCCTCGCGGTCTTGCTCATCGGCGGCGGTGTCGGCGCCTGGTATTTTCTGAGCAACCGCAATTCGGCGAACACGGCGGAGAACGTCAACAACTCGAAAGCGGCGGGCGAGACCGAAAAGAAAGGTCCGGCGAATACTGGAGACAGTGGCGGCGGCACGACGTCCACCCCGCAGGAGAGTCTGAATTATTGGCTGGAGATCGCAGAGGCTGGTCCGAACGGGGATTCGGCCCGCATCGTGGGCGGCGCGCCGCTCGCTTCCGGGCAGGCATTCAAGTTTCATTTCACGCCGCGCACGGACGGCTACATTTACATCATCGGGTCCGGCGAGAAAGGCGTCCCGACGACCTTTTTGACAGATAAACCGATTCCGGACTATGCCAAGACGAACGAAATCAAAGCGGGCGTTGATTACATTTTCCCCATCGGTGATGAGGGCTGGATTGAGCTTGACGCGAAGCCTGGGACGGAAAGCTATACGATCATCTTTTCGCCAACGCGCCTGACGGAGCCAGCCTTCTTAACTGAAGAGGCGGGACAGGAGCTGACGACGACCGAGCAGAAGGTGCTTGAGGATTTCCGGGCCAAATATAAGGCAAACGCGCCCACCACAAACGTCATCAACGGCGGTGGAACAGAACCGTTAGTCTCCGTCAAAGTGCCGCAGGCCGCAACGGGCGAGCCTGTCATCTTCGATGTTCGCCTTGAGCATAAATAACAGATGGGCGCGGAGAAACTACGGTTCTTCCGCCGCTTTTTAATCCACAATTTCTCAAAGCTATTTCAAGGAGAGTTTCATCAAATGCGTTTCAAAATAATGATTCCATTTTTCGCCGTCGCACTCATCGCAAGCGCGAGCCTTGTGGCGCGCGCGCAGGACGAGGAAGAGGCCGTGCGCGGCTCGTTTTTAACGACACGGACCAAAGTCTCTTCAGGCTCCGGCACCACAGTGAGCCAGTCGGTCTCCATCGGCCAAACCACTTCGGGCCAGAAGACTGGCAAGAGCGGAAAAAGCTCTAAAGGCTCTTCCGGCAAAACGAGCGTGGGCATGAGCGGGAGCGTTAAAGGCTCTACAGGGAAGACTGGCGGGAGCGTGAAGGGCACTGCTTCGGTCAACACCTACGTGCCGTCGGCCATCGGTCTCGGTTACACGCTCTACATGCGCGACACCAACGGCAACGCCGTGCGTGTGGACCCGTCGCAGGAGTTTCACGCAGGGGACCGGATACGCCTCTCACTCGAAACGAACACAGACGGCTATCTCTACATCTTTCACACGGAGAACGACGGCACGCCCGTGATGCTCTACCCGGACGTGCGTTTGCAGAAGGGGGAGAACCACATACAGGCGCACGTTCCCTACGAGATTCCCTGGAACGAGCCGGGCATGGAAAACTGGTTCAAGTTTGACGAGAACCCCGCGAACGAACGCCTTTACGTCGTCGTCACGAGACAACCGCTGCCGGGTATCCCTGTGGGCCAGGCGCTCGTGAATTACTGCGGCCAGAATCGTTGCCCCTGGCAGCCGCCCGCCACGGCCTGGGTCCAGGTGAAAGCCGGGATGCAGGGGAAAGTCGGCATCGTGAAAGGCTCCGGCTACGGGCAGAAGCAGACCTCTGTGGAGCGCGAAGCCACCACGCGCGGCCTGGGGCTGGATCAGAGCGCGCCCGAACCGTCCGTCATTCGGATGAACGTTTCGTCGAACGCGCCGATTCTAGTGACGGCAGTTGACCTGATTCACAAGTAAAGCAGGAGTCAGAATGAAAGGCAGAATTCAGGAGTCAGAATCCAGAAGCCAGAATAATAAGGCTGAAACCACATTCTCCAGATTCTCTTTTCTTCTGGCTCCTGAATTCTGGATTCTGAATTCTGCTTTCCCCGGAGAACAAAAATGAACCCCAAGTCGAAGTCCCTCGTCGCTCTTCTTTCGCTCGCTCTTATCTCGACAACTTTTCCAGGGTATTCGCTCGCGCTGGGCGCGAGCCCCACGGGCACAACTGAGGGCGCAATCATTGAGCCCGCACCGCAGGGAGTGCAGGCCGCACAGGCCCTCAGGCAGGGTCGTGCCCTTCTCAAGCGTGGCAAAGCTGATCTGGCGCTGGCGCAGCTTCAAAGCGCGCTCAATCAATTCAAAGCGGCGAACAACAGTAAGGGCGTGGCCGCGGCCAACGACGCGCTCGGCGACCTCTATGTTCGGCAGGGGCAGTACACCGTGGCGCTGAAATATTATCAGGATGCTCAGACAGCCTTTCAGGAGGCGGCGAGCAGGCAGGGCGCTCTGGAAACGACGTTCGGCATGCCGGACAATGAGTTCAACGCCAACCTGATGCTCGCCAAGATAGGCGACACCAACTACCGCATGGGCAGAGTCTCTGAGGCGAGCGCCGCTTACGCTTCGATGCGGGTTGAGAAACCGGACCCGTCGAAGCTGACGGGTAACGTGAAGAAGAGCGGCGGGGGGATTTTGGGCGGAGGTGGCGGCGGGCTGCTCAGCAGAATACCCGGTGCGGGAGGCGCTGGCGGGGCTGCTGGCGCTGCCGATACAGCGCTCGGAGTCGCCGGGGCAATCAAAGGAGCAATCGCCCTTTATCGCCAAAGCATTATTTATTCCATCCACGAGCTCGGGGTAGGGCGCGTTGATTACGTCAATAACAATCTCGACAGCTCGCAGAAACATTTCCAGGACGCGCTCGCCACGGCCGGAATGCCCATCATCGGAAAGTTCGGGCAATCACGCCGCGTGCGTGCCGCCGCCCGCACCAGCCTCGGCGACATCGCGCTTCAGCAGAATCGCCTGAAGGATGCCGTGAAGTTTTACGGCGAGGCGGTCAAAGGAGCGCGCGAGGACAAGCGACTGGACCTGATGTGGCCCGCTCAGCGCGGGCTTGGAAAGGCACGCTGGCTACAGGCCGCACAGGAGAAAGACCCTAAGAAATCTCTGAAGGGCAGGGAGGAAGCGATTGCTTCTTACCGCGAAGCTTTGCAGACAATCGAGACGATCCGCGCCGGGAGTCTGCGCGCGGACGAGGCGCGCACAACCTTTCTAGGGACGACCGCCGATGTCTACGACGAGACGTCGAACAACCTCGCGGAGATGGCGCTCCTCGGCGCGCCCGCTCCGGGCACCCCGCTCGAAGGTCAGGCCCTGGCTTATGCCGCCGAAGCCTTCAAGGTCGTCGAACAGGGTAGAGCGCGCTCTCTCCTGGACATGCTTGGCGAGGCCGGGGCGGACATCACCGAAGGCGTGCCCCCGGATTTGCTCAAGCGCAGGCAGGACAACCTCGACCGTCAGCAGGAGATCGCACAACAACTGACGGGCGTCGCCGTCGCGGAAGGCGAGGAGAAGCCTGACACCGGAAAACTCGAAGCGGAGCTTGAAACGCTCTCGACCGATTACGACAACATCGAGAATCAGATTCGCGCGGCGAGTCCGAAATATGCGGCGCTCACGTCGCCGCAGCCTCTCAGCCTCGCGGAGGTCCAGCAGAAGGTCCTGGACGATAAAACGGCGCTCCTCGAATACAGCCTCGGCAACGATGGCTCGTACCTTTGGGCCGTGACACAGACCAGCGTCGCTCTCTTCAAGCTGCCCGCGCGCTCCGCCGTTGACCAGCAGGCGCAGGAGTTTCGCGCCGCGTTGATCCCGCCGAAACTCAGACGCCGCATCGTCGGCATTGATGTTGCCGAAGCGACACGCGGCCTGGGGTTGGCAAGCGACCCGACCGCAGCAGGTCCTGCTGCGAACTTTGCTACCGCTTCCAATGCTCTTTACAGGACCGCCGTCGAGCCGGCTTCGAAACTCGTCGGGGACAAGCGCCTGCTCGTCGTCGCAGACGGGGCGCTCAATTACGTCCCCTTCGAGGCCCTGGTCACGGCCGCTGGCGGGAGCGACTATGCCAGTCTTCCTTATCTGGTCAAAACCAACGAGGTCGTCTATGCCCCGTCCGCATCAGTTGTCGCAGTCATCAGGCAGACGGCGGCCAAGCCCACGGGGAAGAGCATGCTTCTCGTCGCCGACCCTGTCTTCACAGCTACGGACCCCCGAGCCAAAGGCGCGGCGGCCACAACACAGGCTTCAGCCGAGACGCGCGGCTTGAGTTTATCGAGCGCTGCGACGGACGTCGCGGGCACGCCGGCGGGCGGAGCGCCGCCGACGGGCGCGCTGCAATTCATGCGACTGAACGGGACGCGCGTCGAGGCAGAGCAGATCGCCAGATTCGCGCGGGCAGGCGGCGGGCAGGCGGACGTGTGGCTGGACCTGGACGCTAACGAGACCAATATGGCGACGCGCGACATCAAGAAGTACCGTGTCATACACGTCGCCACGCACGGCCTGCTCAACGCCGAGCGCCCGCAGTTTTCGGGTGTCGTACTCTCCCTGGTGGGCAACAAGAGCGGCGACGGATTTCTCCGGACGGATGAAATCTTCAATCTGAATATCGGCTCGCCGCTCGTCATGCTGTCCGCCTGCGAGACGGGCCTGGGCAAAGAGAAGCGCGGCGAAGGCGTCATCGGGCTGACGCGCGCTTTCATGTACGCGGGAGCGCCGACCGTCGGCGTCAGTCTCTGGCCCGTTGCCGACAAGTCAACGGCCGATCTGATGACAGATTTTTACAAGCGCCTGCTCTCCACGCCCAACGCATCGCCGAGCATGTCGCTTCGCGGCGCGCAGATCGCCATGATCGAGGGCAAGAGATACAGCGCGCCGTTTTACTGGGCGCCGTTCGTGCTCGTCGGCGAGTGGCGATAATTGCCAGCCCCCGAAGGGTGCGTAATATCTGTAGCCACCCGGCGCGAGCCGTGAAAACCGGACCCCGTAACAAAGATAGAGCCCCGTCAGGGGCGGCAGCATAAAGCCCAGGGCGCAAGCCCTGGGTTACCAGCAGGAAGAAAAACAAAAGCCCATGCGAATGGGCGACAGCCCGTGAACGCCCGCATGTAATTCAAGGGCTGTCGCCCATTTCATGGGCTTGCATTACGAAATCGGCGCTGTGACCCAGGGCTTGCGCCATTAGTATCTACACAAGTCAGAAACCTCCATTTTTCTTAGGATTTCTGACTACTTGGGAAAGTGACCAGAGCGCAGCAAAGATCAGACCTGAATTTGTTCGATCCGTTTTTCCTAAGATTTTTGCAGGTTTTCGAGATAGTTCAATGATTCCCAAACATCTATCAATACTTGTGTAGATACTAATGGCTTGCGCCCTGGGCTTTATACCGTCGCCCATTTCATGGGCTTCAACATCTTTTCCATCTGTAACCCAGGGCTGACGCCCCGGGCTCTATTCTGTCGCCACTGACTGGGCTCAAATCATATTCTCTTGACCTGAACCCATGACTCACGTCATGGGCTACTGATATTGCGCCCCTCCGGGGCTTAAGCTAATATCGAATCCGCCCCTTTGTCTGAGAATGTGAGTAACCTCGTAGGTCGTCTTTATGGAAAACCATTTTACGCAGATAACCGATCAGCAGGCGCTGGAGCAGTTGTTGGAGCGCTCGCACGAAGCGCCCGTCATTCTTTTCAAACACAGCACGACCTGTCCCATCAGCAGCGCGGCCTATAAACAGATGTCGCAGGTCGAGCGCCCCGTCGCCATCGTCATCGTGCAGAGCGCGCGCGAAGTCTCGAACGAGGTGGAGGCGCGGACAGGGCTCCGTCACGAGTCGCCGCAGACGATAGTTTTGAGGAACGGCCGGGCCGTCTGGTCCGCGTCACATTTCAGAATAAAATCCGAGGCCGTCGAACAGGCCGTGCGCGACAATTCGTAGTCGCACGAAAACTCTGGCAGCCTCCGAAGCGGGCAGAGATATTAATGAGCGATGTGATGGAAAGACGCGGTGCTGCGATTGAGCCGCGCGAAATCGAGCAGGAGGGGGACGCGGGGCTTCGTATAGCCTGGGCGGACGGGCACGAGTGTCATTACAGGGCCTCGGAGCTGCGCCGCGCCTGTCCCTGTGCGCAGTGCGTCAACGAATGGACGGGCGAGCGGGTCTTAAAGCCGGAGGCCATCTCGGACCAGCTCTCGATTGAAGACCTCTCGATAGTCGGCCGCTACGCGCTCAATTTCCGCTGGAGCGACCGGCACGAAACGGGAATTTACAGTTTTCGATATTTGCGCGAGTTGTGCGAGGAACAGCAGAATCCGGAAGCCTGAATCCAGGAGTCGGAATAGAAGGCCACGACCCGCTTCTGTCTTTATTCTGGATTCTTAATTCCGTATTCTGAATCCTGCTTTCGATGAAAACGATTCTGGTCATCGAGGATGATGAAGTGGCGCGCGAGTTGATGCGCATGGCGTTGGAGCGTCTCGGCTACAAGGTCATCGAAGCGGAAGATGGCGTGCAGGGGTATGAAGCAGCCGTCCAGGTCCGGCCCGATCTGATTGTGACAGACATCAAGATGCCCGCGGCCGATGGCGTGCACCTCGTCCGCCGCGTGCGCGATACGGCAGAGATTGCCGAGACCCCGATTCTCGTGACGACAGGTTTTGGCAGCGGCAGTGCGACCTTTGCGCTGGCGCAGGGAGCGACAGCCTACGAGCCGAAGCCGATCAATCCGCAGAACTTGCTGGCGACCGTGAAAAGATTATTAGAGAAGGATGATTGATGAACGCGACGGAGTTAATCGGATGGTGCAGCTCTTTTATCCTGGTGCTGACCATCGGCAAGCAGGTTTACAAGCAGTGGCAAGAGGGGACGAGCGAGGGGGTCTCGAAATGGCTTTTCATAGGTCAGATGAGTGCCTCCCTGGGGTTTACGATCTATAGCTGGCTCGTCAGCAACTGGGTCTTTGTGGTTACAAACGCGGTGATGCTCGTCAACGGCCTGGTGGGGCTTTTCATAGTGCTTCACCACAGGCGACGCGAGTCCGCCAACATCAAAGGGAAGGCTTGAAACAGAGGACATGAACGAAAGAGATTTTTTCGACGAGAAGCAGGAAACGAAGCGCGCCAGTTTCAGTTGCCCGTACTGCCGCGAGCGCGCGGACTATGATGTGCGCTGGCTCAGGAGAACGAGGAAGAGCGCTGTCCCACGCGGCGCGAACGAGCAGGACCGCGCACGCTTTGCCAAATCACGCGACTACATGGTGCGAATTGACGACATGCTCGCCTGCAAAAATATGCGTTGCCGTAAACGCTTCGAGATTCCCAATTCGCAGTCAGTGGTCTTCATTTGAAGTTTGTGTGCAGGTCATAGCTATTGATAATTGAAAGGAGAAGATGATGGAAGAGTTAATCAAAAGAGTTACGGAGAAAACGGGTATTTCAGAGGACAAGGCGAAGTCGGCGATTGAAACGGTCGTCGGGTTTTTGAAAGAGCGGCTGCCGGGTCCAATCGCGGGCCACGTTGATAGCGCCATCAACGCCGGGGGCGCGACGGCCTTCGACAAGGCGAGCGACCTCATCGGCGGCCTCGGAGGCATGTTCGGAAACAAATAAAGATTCGTAAATCGTAAATCGTGAATCGTAAATCGTGAATCGTAAATCGTGAATCGTGAATCGTAAGTAGAGGGAATTTCTATTTACGATTCACGATTTACGATTTACGGCTATTGTGGTTGCCCACAGTGCGTTGGTGCGTGAAGGCGCACTGTGGCGGCGCGGATTGCCTGCCAGGCCGGTGTTGGCGCGCGCGTAGGCGCGTGGCCTTAGTTTGTCGAGAATCAGCCTCAGCGATAAGACATTCGCTGAGGTTTTTTTTAGCAGACAATGGCCGCTTGACAGACAGGAGGTTTAAGCCATGCGCTGGATGACACGATTAGTGGTGTTTCTTCTCTTCATTACCGCCGGGGAATCAACCCTTTATATTGTGGCTCAAAAGAAAGAGGCTTCCACTCAATCCGAAGAGAAGGCTGCCGAGACATCAGACCCGCAGCTGGTTCTCGACGAGCCTCTTGAAACAGCGCCGGACGAGGCTTCGCAGTCCATCAAATTCGGGCCTGTCGCGCCCCTGGAGTTCTACGCCAACAGGGAAAAGATAATCCTTCGTGAAAATCCGGACCCGGGCTCGCGCGTCGTGGCGAAGCTGACGGCGGGCGGATATGAGCGGGCCGAGATTATAGAAGCGACGAAAGATTTCCTGCGCGTCCGGTTCGTAATCAATGACGACTCCGCTAACGACGAGACAAAAAGAGAGAAGAGCTTGGAGGGTTGGGTCAGTTGGGGCGAGGTCCAGCCGTACATGAGCGCCATTGTCCTGGACGCGGAGACAGGTGAGGTCATCTCGCGCATTCCGCTTAGGGAGGGTTTAACGTCAATTGCCTTCTCGCAGGACAATTCACGAGCGATCTTTTTTAGCGGCGAGGGCGGCACTGCACAGACCGCCTACGAAGTTCAGACGAGCGATTACACATTGACCCGGAGCCTGATCTCATCTGGCGAGGAGTATTTAGGGAATATTTTTTATGGACCCGAAAGCGGCTCACTCTACACAACTCTTCACAGGGCGGGTCAATCTCACGGCGGGACCGACAGTAAAATGAGTTTGTTGCGCATCGGGGACGAGGGTGCGCCGAACGAGATCGCGCCTGTAAGGTTTGAAAAGGGCGACATCTTTGTCGTCTCGCCGGACGGAAGCGCCGCATTCATTCTTCGCAGGGAAACAGAGGATGCTTCTGAAATTACAGTTCACAAATTCGAACTCACGACCCAGCAGATACTCAGCAGCTTTACCCTTAATGACACCCCTTTGGATCAAGGCTTATATAATTTTGCCATGAGCCGCGACGGGTCGGAGTTCTATCTCCGGCAGTCGGAGAATATGGAGGTTATAACCGTGATCGACACGCGCACGGGCCGGCCGTTGCGTGTCATTCCGTATCTCTTCGCCGGGGATGGTTGGTCAGTTTTTTCGCAAGATGATTTGGTCGGCGACTCGCTGCACGTTCGTATTTGGGAGCAGAGCGATGACGAGATGCACGCCAACTCGGAAAATTTCTGGGTCAGCGGCAGCGGGCGGGTCCCAGCCGAAGGCGGCATCGCTTACGTGACCGAAGGCGATGGAAGACGTTTTGCCGTTAACGAGGCGGGAACGCACCTGTTCAAGCTGAATGACAAGAATCAGATTGAGGAAAAGCTGTGGATTGAGCGCCTGGACCTGATAAAGGGGAGCGAGGAAGAGACTGGGCTGACGGTCTTCGGCCTGAAGGCCAGCCCGGACGGGAAACGAATCATCCTGTTCCTTGGAATAGAGCATGGGTGCTGATGACGGCCGAGGAGGCCAAAGAGCGGGATTGCGGTCGAGTCCCTGAACAGTATTCCGTATTGAGCAACCATCTGCGGTGCGGTACAATCTCAAGCGCACAGCTTACCTCCAGTAAGCAGTTTGTAGCGCTTCGTAGTATCAGCACAAATGAAATCCAGTTCCCCCAAACGCTTCGTCGTACTTGCCGCAGCCGTTTTCTTCCTCCTGCCTGCAGCGCCCGCTCGCGCGCTGGACCGCGTCGAGCAATGGACGAGCGTCCAGTCCAAAAATTTCCTGCTCGTAGGCAATGCCGGCGAGCGGGAGATACGCAAAGTGGCCGCGCGGCTCGAACAATTTCGTGAAGCCTTCATGCACCTCCTCCCGGTGGAGCATTTCGACTCAACAGTCCCGATGACCGTGATGGTCTTCAGGACGGATGATGCCTACAGGCCGTTTGAACCGCTTTACCAGGGGCGACCGGCCGGGGTCGCGGGCTTCTTCCTGTCGAGCCAGGAAGTGGACTACATCACGCTCTCCGTTGACTCCAAGCACGTCCGCAGCCCTTACGCGCTCGCCTTCCACGAATACGTTCACCTGCTGGTCAGAAACAGCTTCCGCAATGCCCCGGTCTGGTTTAATGAAGGGCTGGCCGAATACTACAGCACCTTTGAGATTGCGGACGGCAAGCGCGTCACGCTCGGCAAGCCCATCCAGAGCCGTGTGCGTATCCTGCGTCAACGAGAGCTTCTGCCGCTCGAAACGCTGTTCAAAGTGGACGGCGCATCCGAGCACTATAACGAGCAGGCAAAGCGCGAAATCTTCTACGCGGAATCGTGGGCGCTTGTCCATTACCTGTTAAGCGGGCCGCGCCGCGTTCAGCTCTCAAATTACCTGGACCTTCTGGGTAAAGGCTCGTCAATCGAGGACGCTTTCCGGCAGGCGTTTCAGACGAGCTTCGCGGAGATGGAGAACGAGCTGCGGCAATACATCCGGCTCAACAGGTACGGGCAGCAGACGATAACTTTCGACAAGCGCCTGGAGTTCGATGAGCTGATGCGCAGCTCTCAGTTAACCGAAGCCGAAGCTCAATTTTATCTGGGCGATCTGCTCCTGCACACGAATCGGCTTGAAGAGGCGGACCGCTATCTTCAAAAAGCAGTCGAACTCGATTCAAAACTCGCGGCAGCACACGCGTCATTGGGGATGCTGCGGATGCGGCAGAATCTGTTTGAGGAAGCGAAGCGCCATCTCAAGCTCGCCAGTGAAGCGGAGTCAAGCAACTATCTGGTGCATTACTATTATGCTTATGTGCTCAGCCGCGAGGGCGCAGGGTCGGACAATTCTGTTGACGGCTATTACAACAACGAGAAGGTCACCACGATGCGCGCCGAGTTGAAGAGGACAATCGAGCTTGCGCCGCGATTCGCGGAGGCTTATCGCCTTCTCGCTTTCATAAATCTGGTCAGAGAGGAGCAACTGGAAGAGTCAATCAAGCTCCTGCAAAAAGCGCTTGAGCTTTCGCCCAGAAGACAGGAGTTTGCGCTGCTCCTCGCGCAGGTCCACACCCGGCGAGAAGAGTTCAATGCGGCGCGCGAGATTCTAAAGGCGCTCATCCAAAACAGCATTGATCCGCAGATTCATAAGCAGGCCGAGACTCTACTCAACAGCGTCGCGGCCAGAGAAGAGTACTTGGCGCGCGTTAAGGCCCTGAATGCCGAAGCCGCCAAAGAAGAGTCGCCGCCTCCGGGCGGCATCCAGCCGTGTGACGCGCCGCAGCCCGGTCCGCTGCTTAAAAAGCTGCGCTTCGAAGGCGAGCAGGTTTGCGGGCTTCTTATTCAAGTTGATTGCGACGAGAAGGGCGTGATGCTTTTCGTTGAAGTCGGCGGACGCACCTTAAAGCTCCATAGTGATAGACTCAATCGCATTAGATTCGTCACCTATACGGCGGACGTCAAAGGGCACGTCAACTGCGGGTTGCAGTTGCCGGCCAACCCTGTGCTTGTCACTTACAGGCCCGCGAAGAAGGGGGCCGGAGCGCAGGTTGATGGTGAAGTCATCGCCGTCGAGTTCGTTCCCAAAGATTGGAACACCAATCACTGAGAGCGAGTCGAAAAGCTCAAGAGTAATCTTTCCACCAAAAGTAAAATAAAGTATATTCGGACGTGACTTCCGGATACTGACTTCCTCGCGTTCCATGCTTTTCGGTGGCGGCGCCATCCTTTCAGTTCATCCTCGCGAAAGCTGCGGCTTGAAAAGGCTCTTGAGTACCCCGGGAACGGCGTGGTTTAAGCTCATTTCACGCCCTCACGATCAGAGAAAGTTTAGGAGAACTTGACTATGGCCTCAGAGAAAACTCTTTTGCGCGCGCTCGATTTAATAACCATCGCCCCCCAGTCGGAAATTGAATCTCTCCAGGAGGGCGGGACAGAGCATGCCGAAAATTTGCGCCGCATCGTGTACTCAAAGAATATCGTCGCGTGCGGCATCAGCGAAAAGGTCTCTAAAGGGAAGGCCACTGGAAAGCTCGCCCTGACTTTTTACGTCAGAAAGAAGGTCTCACTAAAACAATTGCGCGCGGACGAAGCTATCCCCCCGACAATCCCCGAATCCATGAGCGGCCCGAAGGCGATTCCGACAGACGTCAAAGTCATCGGCCGCATCCGCCTGGAACTTAATGCGATTCGAAAACCCTTGCAGCCTGGAAACAGCATCGGCCATATTAAGGTGACGGCGGGCACGCTCGGAACCTGGGTCATGAAAGACGGCAAGATCATGATTCTGAGCAACAGCCATGTTCTTGCAGAAAGCGGTAAGGCCAAGCGTGGCGACGACATCCTTTACCCTGGAAAACTCGATGGCGGTAAGAAGCCAAAAGACCTGGTCGCCAGGCTGACGGACTTCGTGCCGTTCCAGACGGGAGGAGATTTCGTCAACAAGGTGGATTGCGCGGTCGCGACGCCCCTGGAAGAGCGCCTGGACGAGATCAAGAGAGAGATCAAGGGCCTGGGCCTTCCGCGTGGAACGATCAAGGCGAAGCGCGGGATGAAGGTCACAAAAGTTGGCCGCACGACGGGCAAGACGACTGGCCGCGTGTTGGACGTGAACTTCCGCACAATTGTCAATTACCCTGGTATCGGGAAAGTGGGATTCATAGATCAGGTCCTCTGCACGCGCTATACGGAGGGCGGCGATTCGGGCTCGCTCGTCCTGGACAAGGAATCGGGCAAGGCCGTCGGCCTGCATTTCTCCGGGTCTCCGCCAGAGGGCGGCGGGCGCGGCAGCAGCGTCTTCAATCCGATTGAAGCCGTGCTCGAAGCCCTGGGCGTCAAGCTGGTTACGAAATGAATATGGAAGGTTGAAAGGCAGACCTGAATGGCTAGTGAACGAGAGGCGAATCTGGCGCGCGAGCAGCACTCGCGTTTCCTAACTGACCTCGGGGCACACTCAATCGCCGTGGACGAGATTCGGCGCAAAGGCGAGAAAGCTTTCGCCGTGATAGCCTTCTTCGACAAGAACCCTCCGAAGGGGGTTCCTCAGGCGCTCGAAATCAGAGTCGGGAAGAGGACGATTGAGGTCCCCCTCGTCGCCGAAATCATGAAGATGCCGACTCCGGAATAAGCTCATCCCAAAATCGAAAAGCTTGGGCCAGTCGTCCACTCATTTAAAAATCAATACGCTAGAAACAATACGTGGCTGAACGATAATGTATGCAATAAAGCCACCACGGGCGGACCTGTTTATCACCGAGCGATAGCCCCTCTCCTAAAAAAATCTGATCAAATCCCGCCTTCCGCGCGTCTAAATAAGGTGTCAACGCTCGTCTCGGAAGCTTTTTTCGGAATTTAAGATTATGGCCTCCCGTTTGCAAGAAAGGCGGCGCGCGGGCGTTCAGTGAACAAAAATTGAACTCCTGGAGAGGAAATTCGTTAAAGAGATACGAACCCAGCAATCATAGAGGCAGAAAGTAAAGGTCATCATGACTAAGAAAACCCCGATCAAAATTATCAAGCGCGAGGAGCGAAATCGTCAGGAAAAAGCGGGCGAACAGCCCAAACCGGCAAGGAAAACGGCTCAGGACGCGGCACGCGACATGGTCAGCACCGTCACCAACTGGGTAAACGAGTTCCAGCAGAAGCGCCGAACCGAGACTTCGCGCGCCATTCAGACGCTTTTCCCGGAGCCGCCGCAGCCGAACGAGGTCTAATCGCTTCGACAACAAACGGAGCGCGATTACTGCACCATTTCCAGAGCGGCGCAAACCATTACGAGCAGGGGCGGGCACAAAACGGAAAGGGCGATCCTTCGAAGGGTCGCCCTTTCCGTCTCCAGAGCTTTTGTTACTGCGACCGGGCTCGGTCAGAACATTGACACGAGCGCGCGGGCCGTCATAGCATCGCGGCATCTCAAATCGAGAAGAGATGAAATGCCGTGAAGAAGAGCGGACACAAGCGCGGGAAGAAGGCAACACAGCGGCCCGTCTTTGAGGGAATACGAAAGCCGATCGCGCCACCGGGCCACCCGCTCAGCAATGCCAAGCCTGATGAACGCGCGCGCCCTGCCATGCGCAAAGCAAAGCACAAGCGCCGCCCGGAGGGCGAAGAAGAGTAGCCAGCCTGATTTAAGGACGAGCCGGATAAAAAGAGGGGTGATCGGACCGACACCGCCTATGAGTTTGCCAGTGGACAAAACCGCCCGAGCCTTCATCGCCAAAGCCAGGGATCTTCTCAGCGAAGAATATTTACCGAAGATCGAGCGCTGCCTTGAAAGGTTGAGCGACGAAGAGGTCTGGTGGCGCGCCAACCACGAGTCGAACAGTATCGGCAATCTCTTGCTGCACCTGGCTGGTAACGCGCGGCAATGGATTGTCTGCGGCGTGGGCGGCGTCGCAGTGGACGAGCGCGTGCGTCAGCAGGAGTTTGACCGGCGTTCTGGGATGACAGGCCGAGAGGTGCTCGAACTGCTCCGAGAAACGGTCGCGGAAGTTGATGACGTGCTCGCCCGGTTTGAGCAGTCGCGAATCCTTGAGGGACGCCGGATTCAGGGCTACGACGTGACCGTCCTTGAAGCAGTCTTTCACGTCGTCGAGCATTTCTCCATGCACACGGGCCAGATCATTCTCCTGACCAAGATGCTCAAGGGCGTGGATCTGAAATTCTACGACTTTTCGGGCGGCGCGCCTGCGTCCGTGTGGAAGCCTGCGGCGGAAGACAAGCTATAGCCAATCGCCTGAAAGAAGAGGTCGCTTCAGGGGCGGCCATTTCGTGATTTAACGCCCGCCGTCGCCCGGTAAATAAAACCCTCCCTGTTGTCACTTTGGACTTTTCATTCCCGCCGGTTCGTGCTTAATATAGGCGCGGACTTAAATAATTCGTTGTGGTCGGCACGCCCGGCTGTGAGGCTAATAGAGAGTCTCTGACTCTGCGCCTCCGGCCGTTTCCGGCTGCTGCAAGAGAACGTTCCCGTAGGAGGTTAATCTTAATGACTTATGTTGTCGCGGAGCCTTGCGTGAAGTGCCGTTATACGGACTGCGCGCTGGTTTGTCCAGTGGAAGCTTTCCACCTTGATGACGATATGCTGGTGATTAATCCTGAGACCTGCATTGATTGTGACGCGTGCGTCCCTGAATGTCCCGTTGAAGCCATTTTCCCGGAAGATAAAGTTCCGGAGGAGTGGGCCCACTTCACGCAGATGAACGCGGATAGGGCCTTGAGCGGGCTTCCGACCATCAGCGACAAGCTGGACCCGCTTTGTTAAGGTGATCTGCCTTCATTAACGCGATCGTTGGCCTGTCTCTTCGAGCCCTAACATTAAAGGCCGCTCTCCATCTTCTGGAAAGCGGCCTTAACTTTGACCTCCGACCGTCTGCCCGTGCCTCACCACTCATAAACACGCCCGGCTTCCATAACCTCCAGTTTCGGGATGCCGAGCGCATGAAGCTCATCCATAACTTTTTCCCTGTAAGAAGGCTTAAGGTGAACTGTCAGAATGTCTATGCCTTGATGGTCGAGCTTGCGTAACTCATGGCGCAAAGATTCCGGCGTAAAGTGGCGCGAGTCCTCCGCGAGTTTCGCCATCGAGTTCGGGAACGAAGCCTCGATCAAAAGGGCGTCAATCCTCCGCGTCTCATTAACGAGCTTCCAGAAGTCCTCCGTCTCGGCCGTGTCGGAGCTGAAGGCGATGGTGGCTTTGCCGTCCGAGACTATCATTCCGACCGTCGGGACGATGTGGTTGACGTTAACGGCCGTCACCGTGAGGTGCGCGACCTTGAACTCCTCGTCCGTCTTGAAAGGCACATACTCCATGACCGGCCCACGCTCGTTGCGTAGCTCCGAGAAGCGCGGGTAGACGGTCCAGTTGAAAATGTCGCGTTCGAGCGCGGCGATCACCTCTTCGGTGGCGTGAATGCGAATCGGTCTTTCGAGAAAGCCGAAGAGGTCGTCAATGTAAATCGGCAGACTCGCGATGTGATCCATGTGCGGGTGCGTGATGATGATGTCGCGCACCGTATTGTGCTGCGAATTCGTGAGGGCGATGGCGATGCTGCCCGCGTCAATCGCCACCTTATCGTCAATCACATAACAGGTGAGCCGCTGCTCCTGTGTGGCGCGGCCCTCTTCATCGAACGTGCTTGGTAAGAGTTGAATCTTCACGGGGGTCGGTCGAGTAATCGGCTTTGATACAGTCCAAAAACGGCCTCAGTATAAGCTATTCGGGCGAAAGCGTGCGAGTGTAATTTGCGTCGGCGCTTCCGATTTCAGAAATGGCCTAGTCGCCTGCGCAATTCAAAAAGGTGACGGACGTAGGCCAGTTCGCGCTCTGTGGCCTCGCGCGGGTCTGACAAAAGCCCGCGCCTGACCCGGCTCCGATGAAAAGCAAGTTCGCTTGCCGTCTGATTAAATCTCATGCGCGTGCGCCAGATGCGGAAGCCTCCCCACCGTAGCGCGCTATAAGATGCGCTGACACGTCCTCGGATATCGCACAGCCTGTGATATTCATCGAGCGAGAAGAGCCCGCGCTCGCAGTCATGCCAGAGGTGTTCGCGCAGGATGCGTCCCTCGCGCTTGAGCGCAAACGAGATCGAGATGATTGCTCCGACGAAGATCGGCAGCATGACCAGAGCGTAAACAATGAAGAAGGCGGCGTTGCCGGAGAGCGCAGAGCTATTCCAGATGAAATGCAGGAGCATCGCCAGGAGCAGCCCCGCCAGCGGCATGACGCTCTTGACGACTTTGTTATGGGTCTGTTGCGCCAGGCCCAACCCGATGCCTGTCATGCTCGTGAAAAGCGGGTGGGCGAAGGGCGAGACTGCGCCGCGCAGGATGAACCGGCTGGTCAATTGGCCCCCGCCGATCATCGCGGCCTCGCCGTAGAATTTGAAGTTCTCTGTCATGGCGAAACCGAGTCCGACCATCCCCGCATAGACGATGCCGTCAATGATGCCGTCGAACTCGTCCTTCTTCCACCAGAAAAGTATGAACAGCACAGCACCTTTGGAGAACTCTTCGGTGATCGGCGCGGAGATGACCAGGGCGTAATATGGATAGTAGTTCTCCGAAACGGGGTCATAAGTCAGCGGGAGAGAATTGGCCACATATGAGTTGATGACGATAGCGATGAAGGCCGCGAAGGTCGCTCCCCAGAAAAAGGCCATCCCCAGCATCCACAGCGGCTCGGATTCGTAGCGGTCAATCCACAGGATCAGCAGGACGTAGATCGGAACGGGCAGCGTCCCGAAAAGAATGCCGATTAAGAGAGCGGACGTCCCCGTAGAATAGCCTATGGCGTAAAGCGTGAGAGAACCTGCCAGGAGTGCGAAAAAGATGCCGATCACTGCCAGCATCCATTTAATGGCCCGGCTGTTTGCGGTCGGCCTGATGCCGTACCCTTGCGGGGGAAACGGGGCACCGTAGTTTCTCATACGTCGCGCAAGTCGAAATCAATTACAGAGTCGCGCCGGACGCTCTCTTTCGCCCTTCGACCATGCAAGCGCCACCCTTTCAACTCAAATTACTTTGAAGATAATGAGCAGGGCAACGATCAGAGCCAGCAGAAGAATCGCGCTGACGCCCAGAAGTAGCGGAACCTTGTCGCCCTTTTTGGCGACAGCCGGCGGGGGCGCGGGCGGCTTGGCTACAGGGTTATTGTAGCCGGTTACCGGAGGTGCCACGCGAGACTGGGCGGAGTTAACAGGGGGCGCCGCGGCGGGCGCGGTCTGCTGCTTCTTCTTCGCTTGCGGCAGCATGGCTTTGTACTTCTCCGGGTCATCGCGGATAGTCGCCAGCATATCGCTGCTGAAAGAGTGGGCCCGGTTGGATCTCTCTTCCGGCTCCATCGGCTCGGCGCAATTCGGACAAAAAGCCTTCTCGGCTGGAACGGATGCCCCACAATGCTGGCATTTGATCAGTTCAGTCACGCTCAAAAGCTCCTTTGTTAGCTGGTTGAAAAGGCGACAATGAATTTCGGGTGCCTGCTTGCCACGTTTCGGCTTCTGACTTAACCGCAGAGGAAGAAAAGAAGATGTAGCAAATCTCCAATGTTTCCTCTGAGTCTCCCGCCTGCGGTGGCCGAGTTACGTCAGACGCTCTAAGTATAGCCACATTGGCTCTCTGACTTCTAGCCCAGCCGGGTGCGAGGCCGCAAGGCTACGCTACCGGGCGCAGGTTTGTGCCCGCCCGCCATCAATCGAGTAGGTTGCGCCCGTAATCCACGAGGCGCGTTCCGAAGCCAGATAGAGAATTAACTCCGCCACCTCGCTCGCCTGGCCGACGCGCCCAATCGGATGCGTCCCCTTGGAGTGTTCGAGAAATGCTTTGTAATCTTTTTCGTTCATGCCGCCGCGCTTATGTATCTCTGTGACGACCACGCCCGGGTTGACCGCATTGACTCTGACGCCGCGCGAGGCGAGTTCAAGCGCGGCGCAGCGCGTCAGCTGATCCAGCCCGGCCTTTGAGACGCAGTAGGCCAGCACGCCCGGGAAAGCCCTGAGCCCTGTGACGCTTGAGACGTTGACGATATTACCCCGCCTTTCCACCAGCGAAGGGGCGGCCTGCTGCATCAAGTTAAAAACGGCGCGCAGGTTGATGTTCATCATCGCATCCCAGACGGCGAGCGGGGTGTTCTCGATTGTGCCTGATGCGATGTGTCCGGCGGCGTTGACGAGTACGTCAACGCCTCCAAAATTATCGAGCGTCTGTGCGACGATGCGGCGGGCAATCGGCTGAACTGTTACATCCGCACGGATGCTCAGCGCCTCGCCCCCCTTGCTCTGAACCTCATTAGCCACTTTCTGAAGCGACTGTTTGTTCCGCCCGACAAGAGCCAGGTGAGCGCCCGCTTCGGCAAAGCGCAAAGCAACGGCGCGCCCGATTCCGGAGGTCGCGCCCGTCACTATCGCGACCTTTCCTGCTAACTCCTTCTCCATCCAGACTCCTTATTTCGCGCGAGACGAAGAGTGATGTAACGAAGGCCAGAGCGTAGCACAGGCAGAGGCGCTGCGTCTCCCAAAGTTTTCGGCTCACAAGCTGCTTATCATCAAGGATTGACAGAGGGGGCGAAAAATCAGACTATGATGGTCCATCTCGTGTTGTGCCCGATCGCCGCGTCCCGGAGAAAATTGTTTTGCGTAGTGATTCATTCGATCAAGCTTTCGCTAGAAGAGCGCGCATGCGTCGGATGCACACTGTTGCGCCAAATAGCCGCCCGGCGCGCTCGCGTATGCCCTCAACCTCCGGCTACGTGCTCGTGGCGGGAGCCGCTGTGGCCGCGCTCTTCTTCACTCTCTGGTGGATGCTTCACAGCAACGGGGACGAAGCGCCCTGGATTCCCGCTGGGCTCGCGGCGAGCGTCGTCATGCTGATAGCTATTGCGGCGCGCGAAGTCGTGATGCGTCGCGCCTGGACGCGCTACATTCTGGAACATGATAGGCGCGAACAGTCAAAGGCGCAGGTGAACAAGCGCCGGGATAGCGTGGCCCATAAAAACGGCAGGTCCATAGAATCCTTTTCGGCCGCGTTGCGCGCCCTACAGCGTCAGTGCGCCGAGGCTGATTTGCCGGGCGCACTGCCCGAAGCGCACCTTGAAGCCTATCTTTCGTGCCAGGATTATCTGGACGGCGCGGATGACAAGCTGCGTTCAGCACAGATGGCGAGCGAAACGCGCGTGACCTTGCGCGCGGGCCAGGAGCGCGTCCGGGGCCTCGCCCGTCACCACATGCTAAACTGGGCGCGAGGCGCTTCGCGCAGCCTGACGCACGAAGCGCAACAACGCGTCCGCATGTCGGACAAGATAGAAACGGCGCAACGCGCTCTTGACGTGATCGGTTCGGCCCTCAAGCTATATCCGGAAGAGGCTGAACTGCAGGAATCCGGGGACGCGGTGCGCGAGTTCATCGCTTCGGTCAGGGTTTCGCATTGGGTGGAGCTGGCCGAGCGCTCAGCGTTTAAGGGTCAGTACGCGCGGGCGATTGACCGTTACCGTGACGCGCTTTTTTACCTGACGCGCGCCAGCATGAAGGAAGAGGCGCGCGCCGTAACCGCGGAGCGCATCGGGCGCGAGATTGAACTGTTGCGCGCGCGCCTGAAAACGCGCAAAATAACGATGGACTCCCGACCAGGAAAGCAACAATAAGACTAATAAGAGGAAAATGTGGGGAATGATCTCGCAACGTTGCCCCAAATGTAAAAGCTCACGTCTTCGGCGGGGCTACAAAGCGACACCGCTGGTGCTGCGTATGTTTGGCATCTATAACCTTTTGTGCGATGATTGTAACCTGCTTTTCAGGGGGTTCGCGGTCCCAGGCACTGTGCCCAAACATGGCAGCAGGAAAAAGCGGCGGCAGATGCCGGAGACGCCGAAAGAGAGTAAAAGACAGGGCGTTTGATCTACGCGACCGTTTGAAATAACGCGCGAGTTGTCGGAGGCAGCCTTTCAGGGGCTTGACCGCATCTCGGATTTTCGCGCCTTCACCAGCGATGATTTCTATTTCTGAGGATACGATCATGAAAGCAAGAACACTTATCCTGTTAGTCGCCTTTTGCCTCGGTACATCTCTAGTGCTGAATGCACAGGAGCCGCAAGGACAAACAATGGGCGCCTCGCAAGGGGCGGCGGTCATGCCGACCTCCTCTTCGATGGATAACCAGGGCATCAAAAGATATATCTTAGGTCCGGGCGACACCCTGGACATTAGAATCTTCGGCCAGCCGGATTTGAACTGGACTGGAGAGGTTGAGGCCGACGGGAATTTGACCTCGCTTCCTTTTATCGAAACGCCGATTCGGGCTCAGTGCCGCACAGACAAGGAAGTTCAGAAGGATGTCATCGCCGCCTACTCGAAATTCCTCAAGAATCCGCAGGTGAGTGTCCGCGTCACAGGTCGAAATAGCCGCACCCCGGCGACGATCTTCGGCGCAGTCCCAGCGCCGACGCGCATTCAAATGTTTCGCCGTCTGCGACTCAACGAAGCAATTACGCTTTCGGGCGGCTATACGGAGCGCGCTAACGGGGACATACAGGTCATGCACATGGAGCGCGTGATGTGCCCAGAGCCGGGCGAAGAGGATGAGCCGCTGATCACTGCTGACGGCAGCCCCAGCGTAACCGCCATTAAAATTTATAAAATCTCCGATCTGCTGGCGGGGAAACCTGAGTCGAATCCGGTCATTCGGCCGGGTGATCTTGTCACAGTGATGGAATCAAAGCCGGTTTACATCACCGGCAGCGTTTACGCTCCGCAGGCGATTCTTCTGCGCGAGGGCCTAACGCTCAGCAAGGCTCTGGCGATGGTCGGAGGACCCAACAGTGAAGCCAGAGCAAGTGATGTGCGTATCTACAGATCGAAACTGGGCTCGGCCGATTGGGAGACGATCAAGGCAGACTACGGCGCTATCAGGAAGAAGAAGCAGGAAGACATCGTGCTCCAGCCTTATGACATTATCGAAGTTCCGAAAACCAAGGACTGGTCGCCCGGCGGCATCCTCAAGCTGCTCTCGGGAGTCGCCAGGGGCGGCGTCGGTAGCGTAATTAGCGCTCCAATAACGAGAATGGTCTATTACTGATCGAAAGGGATTGGGTGGTGAAAAGAGGTTGGCCGTCTCGGCCAACCTCTTCTTATTTCAGATGCGGGCGTTCAAGATGCCTGCGCCTTAGTCGTCCCGCCTTCCCCTGTGCTAAATTATGGGTTGATTATCATGCGGAATAATTATGGAGAAGAAGGATGAGTCAAAGAGTAACAAGAAGTGATCTCAAGCATAGGAAGAGAACCCGACGTTTAATCAGATTCGGGTGGATCGGAGGGACGGCGCTCCTCGTCATCTTCCTCCTCTACTACGAGAAGTCCGATTGGCTTTATGTGCTCGCAACGCTTGGCATAACTGTGCTTCTGGTCATCGTCGCGCTGGCTGATTTGGGCGGCGGGCGCAAAGGCGTTGATGAAGCTTCGCTGGGTGATGATAGTGCGGCTTTGGGCAGCGGGATCCCGCCGACAATGCCCGCTGTCGCCTCCGCCCCTTCAGACTTTCGCGGGTCAAAGACGCGGCGTAAGTAGGGCAAAAATGGGTGACAGGGGCGGCCAGGTCTTGTGCCGCCCCTCGACCGCCCTCTCTGTTCAGTAATCAAATCCCCTCAAACCCTGGCTCCCGCCCGCTAATCGCTATGCCTGGGCAGGAACTGCAATCTCGCATAGAAAAGTTAATCGGCAAGAGCGTCGAATCGTATCGCCGCATCGAAGGTGGCTATACTCCGGCGTTGCGCCTGGTGTGCAAAACAATCGAGGGCAGCTTCTTCGTCAAGGTCGGAGCGACGCCTTCGTCGAGCGTCGCTCTTAACCGTGAGATTGACGTTTACAATCGTTTGAGGGGCGACTTTATGCCGAAGCTCGTCGCTTCTGAGAACGATGAATCAGAGCCTATCCTCATCATCGAAGACCTCTCCGCTCAATACTGGCCGCCGCCCTGGGATGAACGTCTGATTGACCTGACTTTGGCCCAGATCAATGAGCTGCACAATACGCCGGCAGCACTGGAAACCTATGCGGAAGTTCAGCACCCGCGGGAGGCGAACTGGCAGATGGTCGCCGCGGACCCGGAGCCGTTCCTGGGGCTCGGAATGGCGGACGCTGAATGGCTTGAGGCGGCACTCCCCAGCCTGTTACGTTACGAAGAGAGCTGCCCCACCGTAGGGGACAGCCTGACGCATTGGGATTTACGGAGCGATAATATCTGTCTTACGGCAAAGCGAGCTATCTTCGTGGATTGGAACGGGGCATGTCTTTCAAACCCCAAACTTGATCTGGGCTTTTGGCTGCCCAGTCTGGCTTATGAGGGAGGGCCCGAGCCTGAAAAGATTTTGCCTGACGCGCCTGAGGTCGCTGCCTGGGTTTCCGGCTTTTTCGCCGCACGCGCCGGATTGCCGAAAATAAGTGATGCCCCGCGAGTCCGTGTGGTTCAGCGCCAGCAGTTGGAAACTGCATTGCCCTGGGCTGCGCGGGCGTTAGACTTGCCCCCTCCGACCGAAGGACTGGCACGATAAAAAGGGCTGTGCCGGAATCTTTCAGTTTTGATACTGAAACCTACTCACTTGAGGGAAAGGGAGGCGTGCTCGCCCGTGACCCCTTTCACCTCTTGTTTGATCTCTTCGACATCCTCGGCCACTTCGTCTAGTTTACCGCTGGTGCGTTCCACCTCTTCCCGGACTTCTTCGACATCCTCGGCAACATCTTCCACGGCCTCGCTGACTTTCTTGACGTCTTTCGCTTCCTCTTCCACAGTCTCTTCGATAGCCTGAAGAACCTCCTGCGGCTCGGGCGAGACTTTGAGCGCTTTGACCTCCGGGTCCGGCTTGAAGTTGAAACGGCTGCCCACGTTGTCCAGCTGCTCGGTAATTTGATCGAGCATCTCCAGAACTTTCGTAGCTTTCTGCTCTGCCAGTAGATTTACTTGCAGATCAAGCTCGGCCCGTTTTTCGCTCGCGCTCGCGAGCCGGTTCTGCGAAATCAGAACGAAAGTCGAAAGAAAAATCGCTTCCAGCGAAACGATCATCGTCAACAGTTGAAACGGGAATGGGTCGAACTCGCTGACGTGCGGGATGCTTATCAAGCCGATGTTAAGTAGAACCCAAAGCCCAAACCAGATGGCGTGAATGAAGACGAAAGCCATCGAGCCCGTGAAATCCGTGATGGCATCAGCGAAGCGGCCCCCGAGTGTGCGCGCTTCAGTAATCTTGCGCTGCATCTCTATTACGGCCGCAGTGTTCTTCTTGACGATCCCGTTTTGTGTGACGGATTCAGTGCTCATCTTCCAAAGAAAACCTCCAAAAGCAGGCCCAAAATATCAATTCTTATGCCAGGGAGACCGTCACAGGAAATCGAGCCTGAAATGGCTCTCTCGCGTATCTATTCGATGCATCAGGGCTTTTTTTCGGAACGAATTTGAGCTGAATTGTGGTATCTTCGGAGTTGCTCGGATAAACCGTCCGGGCCGGCTTCGGAAGGGAACATTCATTCAAAGCAGACACCCGAGGCCCCGGAATCGAACTCGACTACTTTTCTTTCTCCCCGAAACCTCTGAGAACCCGAATGCGCCGACTGGCTACTGTTTTCTGTCTCGTTGCGGCAATGATCCTGTCGGCGGGACACGTACGCCCTTACACGCTACAGTTCACGGATGCCTCCGGCTCGGTCCAGGTCCGTTGGCCCGCCAGGACCATCAGAGTATCGCTCTCGACTTCACTCAACTCGGCGCAGCCGAATATCAAGAGCGGAAGCAATGTCGTCGGAGCTGTGCGGCGCGCTCTGGCGCACTGGGCCGAAGCGGCGAACATACGTTTCGAGGTCAGTACTTCCAGCCTTCAATCCATCAGCGGGCCGGGCACCAGAGGCGACGGGGTGAGTTTAATAACGGTCGCCCACACGGCGGAAAATTCGGCCCCCTTCATCGGCGATGCCGCGGAGACGTCCGGCCGCACGCGCATCTTCTCCAACGCGAAAGGGAAGATTACAGAGGCGGACGTTGTTCTGAATCCGAATCAGCCTTTCTCCGCGGACGGGACTGCGGGCACCTACGATCTCGAATCAACTTTCACACACGAGATCGGGCATCTCCTGGGCCTTGAGCATTCGAGCTGCCTCGGCGCGACGATGCAGCCGCGGCAAGCCAGGAACGGAATCTACAATCTGACGGCGTTCTCCCCGCGAACATTATCCGATGACGACCGCGCGGGAGTACGAGCGCTCTACGGAGGCCGCCCGGGCGCGAATCCGCGCGGCGCAATCGCTGGCACGATCTCTTTTGAAAGCGGCGCACCCGTCTTCGGCGCAAACGTCCTGGCCGAAGAAGTGACGACCGGTAGAGTCGTCGCCAGCAATATCACTATGGCAAACGGTTCGTACCGCATCGAGAGTCTGCCGCCGGGCGACTATCGCCTCATCGCGCAGGCGCTCAACGGAATCGTTCCGGCTTCAGAAATCACCTCGCAGCGAGGCGCATACGCAGGGCTTGCCGTTAATCAACCTCTCCCGTTTCAGACAGAAGAGTTGGGCGTCGTCAGTGTCGCGCCGAATGCGACCGTTACACTCAACGCTCAACTCTCGGGCTCCACGCAACTCGTGACTCCCACGTTCATAGGGACTAATCGAGAGCTTTCGTCCGTCGCAATCCCAATCGTTCCGGGCCAGAGCTACAAAGTCTTCGTGGCGGGGGAGGGAATCAAGAAGGCTCAGCTCAGTCTAGGCGGGATTACGACCACGTCCCCCTATATCACTGTCGAGCCATCGAGCTTTGCGGATGTGGATTTCGGAAACGGGCTCTCGGTCGTCAGCTTTGATCTGATGGTGGCGGCCGATGCGGTGGCCGGAGATTACAGTTTGCGTCTGCAATCCCTGACGGGCGAAGTCGCCTACATTGCCGGCTGTCTGACGATTGATGCTTCGGAGAACATCGCCGACGCTGACCAGAATGCAGACATGGTCGCGACGGTCCCGGATGTGTGGAGTCTGATGTTTGACGGAGAGCGCCCGCAGGCAATCTCAAACACTGAGCTCGACGAAGCTGGCGGTGACGATTCCGAACAGAACGCGGACGATGAGAGCCTGGAGGGCCTGAAGCAAAAGGGGGCAAGCCTCAGCCACGTCTCCGGAGCGTCTTCGTCGCCATAAGGAATTTTTTTTCAGTCCATAAGGAAAATTGACCCATCCTTTATGGGGAAATTTGTCTAGTTGAAACTTTGACCTGAGTTGTGCATAATCATGGCGCGCCCGACTCCCCGTTGGGCGAAGTGGTCGCGTGGGGTGAGGACACGTGGCCTTAGGGTGGGGGTTGTGGGAGACCCCCGCCCGCTTATTTTTTTAAGGCTCAAAATTTAATCATCTCGTCAGCCAATGGCCCTTTTCTGTATTCAACGGAAGAGGGCATCGTGTTATAGTGTGCGAGCTCTTCAAGCTAAAATCCGTTAAAGCTCCCCCAGTTCGTCTGTGACGCCTGCGCGGTGGCTTTATGCTGTCAGTGGCTTTTAGCATCCCCATTGTGAAAGCCGGCGCTGCTCTCGCGCCTCGCTCCAGGCAGTTGCGAGTATCACTATGGCGATTCAAGAGAAAAAACCTAAGAGCCGATTCAAACTCTGGTTATTTAAGGGCGTCAAAGAACCCGAAGGTCCGCACGAGCAGGAAGGGCATCACCACCAGCATTCCTGGTGGAAAGTGATGTGCCTCACGGGCGTTGACTACTTCTCGACCCTCGGTTATCAACCCGGCATCGCTATCGTGGCAGCGGGCGCCCTCGCGCCGATCGCGACGTTGATTCTGGTGCTCCTGACGCTCTTCGGCGCGCTGCCGATGTACAACCGCGTCGCAGCCGAAAGCCCGCACGGCGACGGCTCGATCTCAATGCTGGAAAACCTGCTCGCGCGCTGGAAGGGCAAGCTCTTCGTCCTTTGCCTGCTCGGTTTCGCTGCCACCAGCTTTATCATTACCATCACGCTCTCGGCAGCCGACGCCGCGGTTCACATCGAGGACAATCCGTTTGCTCCACGCTTCTTACATAACCAGATTGCGGTCACCCTGGTCCTGATTGCCGCGCTCGGCGCTATTTTCCTCAAAGGCTTCAAAGAGGCTATCGGCATCGCAGTTCTTCTGGTTGCCGTCTACATCGCGCTCAATCTGGTCGTCGTGGCTGTGGGTTTTTACCAGATTGCGATGCACCCGGAGAAGTTGGTCAACTGGAAGACAGCTCTTTTTCAGGGTTATGCCAATCCGCTGGCGATGATCGGCGCGGCGCTAATCGTCTTTCCGAAACTCGCTCTCGGCCTGTCAGGATTTGAAACGGGCGTGGTCGTGATGCCTTTGGTGAAAGGCGATAGGGCTTTAACAGCCAAGGAGCTGGATTCCATACACAGCACCCGCAGCGGGCGCACGTTTGAGCCGAGCGCCTGGTCACTGCTTGAGGGGCGCATTCGAAACACACGAAAGCTGCTTAAATCCGCGGCCCTGATTATGTGTGTGATGCTCATTTCGAGCAGTATCGTGACCACTTTACTCATCCCCGCCGAAGAGTTTCGCCCGGCAACTGAGACTCAGGAGCAGGGAGCGGCAAACGGGCGCGCTCTGGCCTATCTAGCGCACTTTTACCTCGGCGATGTCTTCGGGACCATTTACGACCTGAGCACCATTTTGATTCTCTGGTTCGCCGGTTCCTCGGCGCTCGCCGGTCTCCTGAACATTATCCCGCGATACCTGCCGCGCTATGGGATGGCGCCGGAATGGGCCAGGGCGACCCGCCCGCTGACGCTCGTCTTAACCGCGGTCTGCTTCGCCGTCACACTCTTCTTCAAGGCTGACGTTGAAGCGCAGGGAGGTGCATACGCCACAGGCGTTCTGGCTTTGATGAGTTCGGCGGCGATTGCCGTAACGCTTTCGACCTGGCGCAAGAAGGAAGGGATGCGCTGGGTCTTTCTGTTGATCTCACTGGTTTTCATCTACACGACGGTCGCCAACGTCATAGAGCAGCCCGAGGGCATCAAGATCGCCCTGGTGTTTATTGGGGCAATCGTCCTGGCATCGCTCATCTCCAGGGTCTGGCGCACTACGGAATTGCGTGTGGACAAGATCGAGTTGGATCACACCGCGCAAGAGTTTATTGACGAAGCGAGTCGCGGCACGATTCGCATCATCACTAATCGCTGCGACCGGGGCGACGCGAGCGAGTATCAGATGAAGGAGAAGGAGAAGCGCGAGGATAATCATATCCCCACCGAAGAGCCGATCCTCTTTTTTGAAGTCACTCCGGGCGATGCTTCCGAGTTCTCGGGTGTGCTCAGGATTTGCGGCGAGCGCGTGGACGGCTACCGCGTGTTGAGGACGGAAAGCCCCGCGGTGCCGAATGCGATAGCGGCATTTCTGCTCTACCTGAGAAACAAGACGGGAAAACTGCCACACGTCTATTTCGGGTGGAGCGAGGGCAATCCTCTGGCGTACCTTTTCAAGTATATAGCCTTCGGCGAGGGTGATACGGCTCCGACCACGCATGAGGTGTTGCGGCAAGCGGAAAGAGACCCGGAGAAGCGGCCCACAGTTCACGTTGGCGGCTGAAAGAGGGACGAATCAGTTCTTGGCGAAGGCTGTCGCCGTTAGGTTGATTTGGAGAAATTACAGGCGTAGTATTCGGGCGTTGACAATCTGTCTGCCGAAGTTACTTGCCGTGCTGGAAGATGCACCTGGACGAGTAACGCGGGGGAACCAAAGTCCCGCTCCTGAAGCGGGACACGGGGCGTATCATGTGGCCGTTTTAACGCGCGGCTATTGTGTCGGACACTTCCAGTCCAAGCCCGTCAGCTAACCTCGTAGGCTTTATGGAAGGGCCAAGCCACCGCGATGCGACTTTAAGGGCGTGGAGCTTTGTGCTCCACGCCCTTTGTCTTGCGTGTGGCAAAAGAAGTGGAGGCGCTTACCATGGCAATTCCGCAGAAAAAACCACGTGGACGTTTAAAGCAGTGGCTATTTAAAGGCGTTCAGGAGGCTGAAGGTCCGCACGAACAGGAAGGGCATCACCACCAGCATTCCTGGTGGAAAGTGATGTGCCTCACAGGCGTTGATTACTTCTCGACGCTCGGCTATCAACCCGGCATCGCTTTTATCGCCGCAGGCGCCCTCTCGCCGATTGCTACGCTCGTCCTGGTCTTATTAACCCTCTTCGGAGCCCTGCCAATCTATAGCCGCGTCGCAGCCGAAAGCCCGCATGGTGAAGGCTCGATCTCGATGCTGGAAAACCTGCTCGCGCGCTGGAAGGGCAAGCTGTTTGTTCTCGTCCTGCTCGGGTTCGTCGCCACAGACTTCATCATCACGATTACGCTCTCGGCGGCCGACGCCACAGCTCACGTCATCGAAAACCCTTTTGTTGAAGAACACCTGCCTTTTCTTGAGCACCCCGTCTGGGTGACGCTGGCATTAATAGCAATCCTGGGCGCAATCTTTCTCAAAGGCTTCAAAGAGGCGATAGGGATAGCCGTCGTCCTCGTCGCTGCGTACTTGCTGCTGAATGTGATAGTCCTCTGCGTCGGCGCTTATCATCTGCTGACGGAGTCGGGCCACCTTGACCAATGGCAGAACGCACTCTTTAGCTATCCGAACGTCAACGGCAATCCGCTCTTGATGATTGGAGTGGCTCTTATCCTGTTCCCGAAACTGGCCCTCGGGCTATCCGGGTTCGAGACAGGAGTTGCGGTCATGCCCCTCGTGCGCGGGGATAAAAAGATGAGTGATGAGGATTGGGAATCCATTCACTCGACGCGCACAGGGCGCAAGGCCCCGCCGCCCAACGCGCAGGCGCTGCTTGAAGGCCGCGTTCGCAATACACGTAAACTGCTTCGGACTGCCGCGCTCATCATGAGCGTGTTACTGATAGCCAGCAGCTTTGTGACGACCCTGCTGATCAGCGAAGCCGAGTTTAAGGGGAAAGCCAGCGGGCGCGCTCTCGCGTATCTGGCACATAAGTTCATGGGCGACGAGTTCGGAACAGTCTACGACTTGAGCACCATTCTGATTCTCTGGTTTGCGGGCGCGTCGGCGATGGCCGGGCTTTTGAACATCGTGCCGCGCTATCTGCCGCGCTACGGGATGGCCCCTGACTGGGCCAGGGCGACGCGGCCTCTGGTCCTCGTTTACACCCTGATCGCCTTTGCCGTCACGATCATCTTCGAGGCGAATGTCGAAGCGCAGGGCGGCGCGTATGCTACGGGCGTCCTGGTCTTAATGAGTTCGGCCGCCGTCGCCGTCACGATCTCCGCGTTTCGCAAGAAAAAGGCGTGGTGGGCGTATCTCATCATTGCGCTGGTTTTCGGGTACACGACCATCGTCAACATCATCGAGCGGCCCGAGGGCATCAAGATCGCCTCTTTCTTCATCGGCGCGATTATCTTTACTTCGCTTGTTTCCAGAGTCTGGCGCTCGACTGAGCTGCGCGTCAAGAAAGTCGTCCTGGACGATACCGCGCAGGCGATTATCAACGAGGCGAGCAAAGGCACGATTCGTATCATAGCCAATCGTTGTGATCGCGGGGATTTGGACGAGTATCGCATGAAGGAACAGGAGAAGCGCGAGGACAATCACATCCCGCCGGGCGAGCCTGTCATCTTCTTCGAGGTCAGTCTTGGCGACGCCTCAGAGTTTGCCGGAGTGCTGCATATCGCGGGTGACAATGTTGAAGGCTATCGAGTGCTTCGCGCCGAAAGCCCCGTTGTCCCGAACGCCATCGCGGCCTTTCTTTTACACCTGCGGGATCAGACGGGAAAGCTGCCGCACATCTACTTCGGCTGGAGCGAAGGAAACCCGCTCGCCTATCTGCTCAAGTACATCGCATTCGGCGAAGGCGATACGGCGCCTGTCACGCATGAAGTCCTGCGCCAGGCTGAGAAAGACCCCGAACAGCGCCCGACGGTGCATGTGGGCGGCTGAGCACAGAGGCGTGAATTAAGTCGCTTCTTCTTAAACAAGGCGTACCGTAAATGGAGCGAAAGGGCGCAGGCGACCAATCAGGATTTCTGCGTCCTCCTCTTTTTTGACATTCAATTGAGCCAATGAAGTCGAGGGCCTTTGAAAAGAGCAGGACGGGGTATTTGGTGGCTGTCGGGAGCCTCGCCATCGTCACGGCTGTTTTAAAGCTGTTCGGCGTGCATATCAACCTGACGACCGTCGCTCTGGTGCTGCTGCTCATAGTGCTTTTCGTCGCCACCGGATGGGGAGCCGGACCGGCCATCGTCACTTCGCTGCTCGGCGTCCTGTGCATCAACTTCTTCTTTCTCCCTCCCTACCACACCTTTAGCATCGCCGACCCGGAGAACTGGGTCGCGCTGGTCTCGTTTCTGGTGACAGCAATAACTGCCGGGCAACTTTCCGTCCGTGCCAGGCGGCGCGCCGAAGAGGCCGAAAGCGGGCGCAACGAGATCGAGAGGCTTTATCAGGAGTTGCGCGATGCGTTCGAGCGAGCGAGCCACGCAGAGGCGCTCAGGAAGAGCGAAAAATTAAAATCCGCCCTGCTCGACGCCGTCACGCACGATATTCGCACGCCGCTGACCTCCATCAAAGCATCGGTCACAACTCTGCTCGATGAAGCGCGTGGAAAGGCTGGCGATGGAGGGCCTTTGGTGCTCGATGCTGAATCGAGGCTGGACATGCTCTCAGTAATTGACGAAGAGAGCGACCGTCTCAACAGATTCGTTGAAGGTCTCATTGAGTTGGCGCGAATTGAGGCCGGGGAGATGCGCCTTCGCCGCGGGTGGGAAAGCGTTGATGAGATCATCGCGACGGCGCTGACCCGCGCAGGTTCGTTAACCGGCAGGCATAGAGTCTCGACGGAGATCGAGGAAGACCTTCCGGTCGTGCGCGTTGATCCGAGAGCGGTTGGAGAAGTCGTCTATACGCTCGTGGACAACGCTACGAAATACTCTCCGCAGGGCACAACGATTCGCATCATCGCCCGGCGACACGACGAAGAGATGATCGAGATTGCGGTTGAAGACGAGGGGCAGGGAATCCCCCTGAGCTTGCGCGAGCGTGTCTTCGATAAATTCTTCCGCGCGACGAATGACGGTGACGGCGCGGCAGCTCACTATCCTTCGGGCACAGGGATGGGGCTGGCGATAGCGCGTGGAATAGTCGAAGCGCACGGCAGTAAGATTTGGATCGAAGATAACGCCAAAAGGAAGGGGACGCGTTTCGTCTTTACTCTACCGATTGGCGACGACGAGATAACAAAAGTGATGAGTGATGAGTGATGAGTGATGAGTTGAAAAAACGCTCTTACTCATCACTCATTACTCATCACTCATCACTTCAATCTATGAATCCGAAACCGCGAATTTTAGTTGTGGACGATGAATCGCAGATTACGCGGGTGCTGCGGACTAGTCTGACCACACACGGTTACGACGTGCGAACAGCCGCCGACGGAGTTTCCGCGCTGGAGACTTTTAAGGACTGGCGGCCCGACCTGGTTGTGACGGACCTCGCGATGCCGAACATGGATGGTCTGGAGCTTTGTCGGCAACTGCGCGCCGTCTCGCAGGTTCCGATCATCGTGCTCTCGGCCAGGGGCGAGGAGAAAGCGAAGGTTCAGGCGCTGGACCTCGGCGCTGACGACTACGTGACGAAGCCTTTCGGGATTGATGAGCTGCTGGCGCGCATGCGCGCGGCGCTGCGGCGCGCCACAATGCCTGCGGCTAACGAGGCTGCAATGACGCTGCTCGAAGCTGGCGACTTTCAGATTGATCTTGAAAAACGAAGCGTCAGCGTACGCGGCCGCGAGGTCCATCTGACCCCGAAAGAGTTTGAGCTCCTGGTCTATTTCATGCGCCACGCAGGCAAAGTCCTCACGCACCGCACGCTGCTCGGCGCAGTGTGGGGCGGCAATTACACGGAGCAATCCGAGTACTTGCGCGTCTTCGTCGGCAATCTGCGAAAGAAGATCGAACCGGATTCTGTCAAACCACGGTACATCCTCACAGAGCCGTGGGTCGGTTACCGCTTCGACTCGCAGGGGGCTTGATTGACTCTTTCATTTCCCTGAAGCTCCCTGAAGATCTCAGCCATCCTTCTTTATGAATTATTTATAAACTCTTTACGCCATCTTTATGCGTCGCGGCGTAGTATCAAATGGTTGACAATTTGTCTGCCGAAGCCGCTTGCAAGTGTCCGGGCGGAGCCTTGAAGGGCGGCGCGGGGAACCCATTTTTGTCCTGTATCAGCAGGGCACGGGGCGTAACGTGATTGTTCACGTGGGGCATTTTCCGGTCCTAGCCCGTCAGCTAACCTCGTAGGCTTTACGGAGAAGGGCATGGAAAAATTCGCGTTGAGAGGGCGTGGAGCATGTGCTTCCGCGCCCTCTCTTTTTGCGCGAGTGAAGGAGGCGCGACTTATGAGCGTTTTCACAACCGTAAAAAACCGCCAACGCGGGCTATGAGACACGAATGAAAGTGAGTTCTTTATTTATGGGCGACGTTAGCTACATACATTTACGCAAAGGGCAACGGGCCCGCCATAAGTTAGTCAACAAGACAGTAGGCAATGCGCGGCCCTGGCTAAAGGTTTGGATGATCTTCGGGTTTGTCGGGGGAATTATAGCTGCCATTTCAGGCACGATCTTTACGTCCATCACCTGGCTTGCGGGCGCGAGCGCGGGCTCCGCCCGGTGGCTGCATGGCATTGGGACCGTCCTTCTTCTGGTGACGATTCCGCTACTAATGTTTGGCGCGCACTGCCTCGATTTGGCGGAGGCGGAGGAAAAAAGGAGGTCGGAAACAGAGGGGAGAGATGAACCAGCAAAATTGAATAAACCTTTCCAGGGATAAAGGTGTATGGCGGCTGAACTCAAACGCTTGTTTGTCGGCAGAGCTTTAAGGACCGAGCAGGCGGCTCACGAACGCCTCACGAAGAAAACGGCGCTGGCCGTCTTCTCGTCAGACGCGCTCTCCTCGACAGCTTACGCGACAGAGGAAATTCTACTGGTGCTGGCGGCGGCGGTAGCCTTCGGCCAGACGACCGCTTTCCATTACGTCGTGCCGATCTCCATCGGCATCGCCGCTCTGCTCGTCATCGTCGCGACCAGCTACCGGCAAACCATTCACGCCTACCCTTCGGGCGGCGGCGCGTACATCGTGGCGAAGGAAAATCTAGGCACGACGCCTGGACTCGTCGCGGGCGCATCGCTCCTCGTTGATTACGTCCTGACGGTTTCCGTTTCGATTGCGGCGGGCGTAGCGGCCATCACTTCGATGGTACAGGGAACACAGTTGGCCTGGCTGGACGATCACAAAGTTCTGCTGTGTCTCATCTTCATCGCGTTTATCACTCTCGCCAACCTGCGCGGGGTGCGCGAATCGGGCGCGGTTTTTGCCACGCCGACTTACGCCTTCATCATCTGCTTCCTCTTCATGATCGGCTACGGCCTGTTTCAATATCTCACGGTCGGGGGCGCAGCCTCTGTTTCGGCGGGCGATCAGTTAAAAATAGCTGAGGGCTACAGAGATCAACCCATCACGATGTTCCTGATACTCGCAGCATTCTCGAACGGTTGCGCGGCGCTGACAGGCATCGAGGCCATCTCGAACGGCGTGCCCGCTTTCAAAAAGCCGGAAGCGCGTAATGCCTCGGCCACACTGGTCATCATGGCGGCGCTCCTGACGACGATGTTCCTCGGGACGAGCGTGATGGCATGGCTCTACGGAGTTCATCCGGTCGAGAACCAGACGGTCATCTCACAGTTCGGGCGCATCATCTTTACTGGTGCGTTCGGCTGGTTCTACTACGTGGTGCAGATCACGACGGCTTTAATCCTGGTGCTCGCCGCTAATACCTCATTCGCAGACTTCCCGCGCCTAGCCTCACTTCTGGCGCGCGACCGCTTCCTGCCGCGTCAGTTCGCCAACCGCGGCGATAAACTGGTCTTCTCCAACGGAATCGTGATCCTCGCGATCTTTTCATCCATCCTGGTGATCGCGTTCGGCGGCGACACGAGCAAGCTGATCCCGCTTTACGCGGTCGGAGTCTTTCTCTCGTTCACGCTTTCACAGGCGGGGATGGTCCGACACTGGTTGAAGGAGCGCGCGAAAATTCGCGCGCAGAGGGCGAAGCCGGCCGGCGAACAGGAACCGCTTTTCGCAAAAGAGAAGAACCACGCGCTGCGGCCCATACCCGATGTAGAGTTGGAGGAAGAGGAAATACACCGGTCACGCTTCGTGACTGATGAGGTTACCGCGCCGTCGAACTGGAAGAAAGCCATTATCATTAACGGCGTCGGAGCCGTCGCGACCTTCATCGTGCTCTGCGTTTTCGTCGCCACGAAGTTTATCCACGGCGCCTGGATCGTTGTTGTTGTGGTTCCGCTGCTCGTGCTGATGTTCCGCGCCATCCATAAACATTATGTCCGCGTGGCGAAGCAGCTCTCGACCGAAGGTCTGGAGCAATTGCACCGGATCAAACACACAGTGCTGGTGCCGATCTCTGGAATCCACAGGGGCGTCATCCACGCGCTTGAATATGCGAAGTCAATCGCGCCCGAAGGCGTGACGGCTGTGTACGTGGATTTTGACGAGGAGGCTACGGCGAAGCTGCGTGAGAAATGGGAGCGTTGGGGCGCGGGCGTGCAGCTCGTGGTGCTGCCGTCGCCATATCGCGAGCTGACCCGCCCACTCTTACGCTACATAGATCGGACGGCGCGGCGCGATGGCGAGACAATCACGGTGATTCTTCCGGAATTTATCCCGGCCAGATGGTGGCAGCATATCCTGCACAACCAGAGTTCATTACTGCTGAAGTGGTCGCTGCTCTTCAGGCAGGGGGTCATCGTGATAAGCGTCCCTTACCACCTAAAACAGTGACAAGTGACAGGTGACGAGTGACAAGATTTAAGACTCTTGCTCGTAACTTGTCACCTGTCACTTGTCACTGTTTTTAAGCGCTGGCGCCATCTGCTGTGCGGCCAGCGAGGAAGCACGAGCGGCAGTAAACCGGGCGTCCCTGTGATGGATAAAAGGGAACTGTGGTCTGTTGACCGCATTGCGCGCACTGAACTGAAACTTCGACCCGCTGCCTGACGCCTGAGGCTTGTGCGGCGGCAATCGCTGCGAGGCGTTCGTTCTTGGCCTGCTTGCAGGGCTTGCAGCGTTTCGGCTCGTTCTTCAATCCTTTATCGTGAAAGAAGACCTGCTCCCCGCCAGTCCAGATAAAATCCTCTCCGCAATCAACGCATTTGATAGTGCGGTCCTCGAACTCCATTTCAGAATGGCTCCACTTCCCGTTCTCATTGTCTGTGGTCTGAGTCTGTGCCATGAGTTGTTACCCTCCCCGATGTGAGCCTACTCGTTCGAGCCGATTGGGTGAGACGCGCGCCGCGACGAGCCATTAGCTTGTTATACAGACTTTGCGAGGAAGTCACCGAAAATAATTTAGGACCAAATCCGTCCTTAACGGTCCGGCTTGCGTGAGGGCGCCGACTTCGAGCGCCTTCTATTGCGAGGTTTGAGATACAAGATGGGCTTTCGAGAACCTTTAATAATCTCTTCAATTCTGACGAGACGCTTGAAACGCCGGAGGGCTTTCTCTATGGACTCCCTATCGCTCGCTCGAATCTCTGCCATGCTCGGACCTCTTGTCAGGCGATTGCTTTCTGTCGGGAAGGCTGCAAGCGTTGGCCGTGACCTGATGCAAAGTATAACTATCACGAAATTGTGTCAAGGTCTGGGCGGAGAATGGCGGGGACGGACCTGAGCGACATCTTGACAGAAGTCCTGCACCGTGACAGCATCGCGGGCGCTCCATTCAACCGAGCTTTGAAGAACGGCCTAGAGAAATCACACACATGAATATCCTCGTCATCGGCTCAGGCGGGCGTGAGCACGCACTCTGCTGGGCGCTACAGAGAAGTGCCGCCGGTCCACACAACCTCTTCTGTGCGCCCGGCAACGCAGGCATCGCGCAGCTCGCCGAATGCCTGGAGATTAATGCGACAGACGTTCCGGCACTCGCGCAGTTCGCTGAAGAGAAGAGAATTGACCTGACGGTCGTCGGCAGTGAAGCGCCGCTCGCCGCCGGTCTCGTTGACGAGTTTGAGCGCCGCAGCTTACTGGTTGCGGGAGCGAGCCGTGATGCCGCAAGGCTTGAATCAAGCAAGGCTTTCGCCAAAGATTTCATGGCGCGTCACCACATTCCGACCGCGCGCTACCGCATCGCCGATTCCGTCTCGGATGCCCGAAAGATTCTGGAGAGCGGAGAGTTTGGCCCGGAAGATTCGTCGGTCGTGATTAAAGCCGACGGTTTGGCTGCGGGTAAGGGCGTCATCGTTGCGCGCTCGCGTTCGGAGGCAACAAGCGCGGTCAACGTCCTGATGGAGGGACGTCTGGTCGGGCCGCAGGCAGCGCGCCGGATCGTCATCGAAGAAGCACTTGAAGGGCGCGAGGCCTCGCTGCTGCTATTCAGTGACGGGAAAGATTACGCGTTGATGCCGCCTGCGCGAGATCACAAGCGCGTGGGAGAGAACGATACGGGGCCGAACACGGGCGGGATGGGCGCGATTACGGACGCCGCCGTTCTGGATGAAGAGACGCTTACGCAGGTGGTCCGCGAAGTTGTCGAGCCGACGCTTGCCGGGGCGCGCGGCGAGGGTATCCCGTTTCGCGGAATTCTCTTCATCGGCCTGATGTTGACGGCGGAAGGTCCGCGCGTTCTGGAGTACAACGTGCGTTTCGGCGACCCTGAAGCGCAGGCAATTCTCGTCCGATTACAAACAGACATTGTCGGTATTTTCGAGGCAGTCGCCCGCGGCGGCCTGAGTCATATCCCCGTCCGGTGGTCGGATGAGTCTTCGGCTTGCGTCGTTCTGGCCGCTCGGGGCTATCCGTCAAGGCCGGAAACAGGGGCGCGAATCGAAGGATTGGGGCGCGCAGCGCAGCACGAGGGAGTGGAGCTTTTTCACGCTGGCACAGCGCTCTCTGAAGCTGGCGAAATGATGACGGCGGGCGGGCGTGTGCTCGGCGTCACTGCCACCGCTCCGACGCTCGATGGCGCGATCAATCGCTGCTACGGCGCGGTGAGTGAGATTCACTGGGAGGGCATGCATTACCGCCGGGATATAGGGAAATTCAGGGGCCGATAAGCTCCTGGCGGTTGGCGGCAAGGGAACAGCTTTTTCTGCCTGCTGCCTGCTGCCTTGCGGCACACTCTTTCTCTGGCGAGGTGCGCGCGACTCCTGCTATACTTCGGGGGCAGAGGCTTCGGAAAATGCAACCGCGTCAGTCGAGGCATCGTACAATCAGCGGCGCTGTTATAGAGAGCGCCCGGGGACGCGTGTTTTGAGATTTATCAGGACTTGCTCAACTTAAATGGCTGGAGGTTTTAGGTAGAGATGGGACTTTGGATGAGATTCAAGCGCTCGATGCGCGCGATATTCGGCGGAATCGTCGAAAAAACAGAGGACCCCGAACGCATCCTCCAGCAAACGATTCGCGATATGCGCGACCGCGTGCCGGAGTTGAACAACTCCGTGGCGCAGGTGATGGCAACGGAGAAATTGCTCGCCAAGAATAAAGAGCGCCTCGAAACACAGGTCGTCGAACTCGACTCGAAAATCAAAGCCTCCGTGAAGATGGGGCGCGACGACATCGCCACGGCCTACATTGGCCAGCTCCAACAGGCGCAGCTGGACCTTCAAAAGACCTCGCAGCAACTTGAGCACGCCACGCTGGCATCGAAACAGGCGGTCAAGGCTCGCGACAACTACGTGCTGCAAATGCAGAAGCGTTCGGCTGAGGCGATGCAACTGATCAACCAGTCGAAGCAGGCCAAGTTGCAGGAGCAGTTGGCGCAGACGATGGAGACTTTCCAGCTCGGCGATGACGCTTCGACCTTTAACGAGATGCGCGAAAGGATTGACCGCCGTGCGGCGGCAGCCGAGGCCAAGATGCAGCTCGGTGCGGCCAGCGTTGATTCTCAGATGCAGGACATCGAGCGCGAGGCGATGGACATGCAGTTGCAGGACAAGTTGCTCGCCTACAAGCAGGAGATGGGGCTTTTGCCGAGCGGGACAGGCGCCGCGCAGCCCGAAGCGCTCCCGGCTCAGGGCGAAACCGGCACGGGCCTCAGTAGCAACGATGCGTTGCTCAAGGAAGGCGCGGGAAGTAAAGAGTAGTTGGAGGGACGCCCCGTGCTGGCAAAACAGAAATGGGGTGCGCGTCCACCTCTAACGGCTCTTATTTGCATTAATCAGAGATCATGGCAGATTTATCCAAGCTCAATCTTCGTTACTTGAAAGAGGCGGTTAAAGAGCCTGTCAATTTCTGGGGCATGGCGGGTTTTGCTGTTGCCGCCGCCTACACCGGATCAATCATCCCACTCGGCGCAGCGCTTGTAGCGGAAGGACTTTATTTAGTTACCGTGCCAGCCAGTTCACTATATCGCCGTTTAGTTGATAAGCGCCGCAAAGACCATTTGCGGAAGTTACGTGAGCGCCAGCGCGAGGAGTTGATCAAGGGCTTTGACCCGCGCGAGCGAGAAGCCGTCGAATACCTACGCTGGATGAAGAACACCATCTATTCGAACTACCGGAAATTCACCGGCACGAAAGAGGTCCCGACAAACATCCAGAGCCTGGATCAGCGTTGGGAAGATTTCGTTGACTTGCTGGACATGTATCGCCGGCGCAAGAGTCACCTGCGCTCCATCAACCGCCAGGCCGTGCAGAACCAATTGACGCAGGCCGAGCGGGCCGTCGAGAATGCGCCCGACGACCGCGCCAGGCGTGTGCAGCAGGCGAACGTCGAGATATTGAAACGGCGTATGGCCGCCTTCCACGACATTGAGCGCTCCGTTAAGTTAGTCGAAGGGCAGTTGCAATCAATCGAAAACTTCTTCGGTCTGGTCAACGATCAGGTCGTCACGCTCCCGACGCCGGAGAGAGTCTCTGCGCTTGATTTCGAGCAGCTGAGCGATTCGATTGCGATGACCCGGCAGGTTTTGGAGGAAACTTCGGATGCCTTCGGGGCGCTCGATAGTCACAACCGTGGATTGGAAAACTACGATCTGCTTCTGCCGCACACGCCGCCCGCGAAATAAATTATGAGTTTTGAGTTATGAATTAAAAGCCTTTGGCCTTAATTCAAAATTCAAAACTCAGAATTCATAATTCATCATGGCCTTTGCATGATGCCTTCCAGTTCAGTCTCGTCCAGGCGATAAATCTCGTTGCAGAAATGGCAGGTCATCACCGCACCTTTATCTTCATACAGCATAGACTCAAGTTCGGCCCTGTCAATTGCCGAGATCATCGAGACGGCGCGCTCGTGTGAGCAAGGGCAACTAAAGGTCACATCCCTTTCGTAAAGCATCTCAAACTTTAAATCGCCGAGCGCCGCGTGCAAAAGGTCCGCGGGTTGCGCGCCTTCGCGGATCAAGCTTGTGACCTGAGGCATCCGTGTGACGGTTGCTTCAATTGCGGCGACTGTCTTTTCATCCGCACCGGGCATCATCTGGATAATCAATCCTCCAGCAGCGGAAACATAAGGGGCGTTCGGTTGCAAGTGGACGCCGAGCATGACGGCTGAGGGAATCTGTTCCGACTTGGTTAAATAATAAGCGAAGTCTTCGGCGATCTCGCCAGAGACGAGCGGGACGGAGCCTCTGTAAGGCTCACGATAAAGTCCGACGTCGTAGCCCGATTCGCGCGTCACATAGAACATGCCTTCGCCGACCACGGCGCGCACGTTAAACTTACCCTTCTCATTGTATGGCGCGTGCGCCTCAGGGTTACGCACATAGCCTCGCACCTGGCCGCGCGCATTCGCCTCTGCGGTGATGCCTCCGATTGGCCCATCACAAACAATCTGGACCGTCAGGCGGTCTAGTTCTTTTAAACTCGACCCGAGTAGCAACGTTCCTGTTAGAGTTCGGCCGAGGGCTGCGGCGACTGTCGGCCAGAGGTCATGTCTGCGCGCCGCCTCAGCCACCAGATTCGTCGTCACCGCTGCCATGCAACGAACGGTATCATTGGCCGCCGTGCCATGTATGAGTGTGTCCTGCCGTAAATATTTCTCGTTTTCCAATCTCCCTTGCTCGACTTTCTTTCGCTCCCGCGCGAATTTTAATTACAGATAATGCTAATAATCGGATGAGGCAAATTGTGCCTTCTGCGCTGCGGATCAGGCAAGCCTTCCCACACTTCCAGACTCCGTCGCCAGATATTTATGGATTGCCGGATAGAGTAGGTCGCCGGTCCGCTCGCATCGGCTATTTTGATGCAATAAATCTACGGCAGGATTAAAAGGTGTGCGAACTCAATTACTTACATCTCTCGCTCGCTCGCTAATTGTGCGAACATTGTGCAAGAGTCTTCAAAAAGCAGATTTTCCATCCGGTCAGAAGCCCTCTCCCTCATTCGTGGAATGACCTTCTGATAAACTTCCTGGTTAAAATCAACCCGCGTATGGCCCATCAAATCGGCGATCACTTTATCGCGCTCGCCGCCCAACATCTGCAACGTGGCGAAGCTGTAGCGGAACGAGTAGAAGGTGAAATGAGTCGGCAGCCCCGCACGCTTCAGCACGGTCTTGAACCTCGTCTTTCTCAGAGAGTCGAAATGAAGCGGCGTGCCTCTGGGCGAAGGGAAGACAAGGTTATAGTCTTTCCAGTCCTTTCCCATCAAAGCCTTTCGTCTATCCACCTGCTCCTGATAGGCCATCAGAGCATGGTAAATCGGAGCAGGGAAGGGCACATCTCGAATACTCTTCTTTGTCTTTGGCGGCGTGAATATCCATCCTCCACCCCGCTGCTTGAAAGCGATTTGCCTCACTTCAACCACTCCCCGTTCTACCGTCTTTCCTTCGACTTCCTGCCGCACGAGTTTTAGATGCGGACGGGTTAGCCCGGTCAATTCACGAGGTCTTAGTCCCGTCGCTAAATCCAGGACGAAGATCAAATCTTTCAAATCTTCCGAGCAAGCCTGAATGAGTTTCAAAGCCTGCTCGGGTTCAAACACATGAGCCTCGCGCCCCTTTGCCCCCGGAGGCGCTTTGATGCCTTCGGTCGGGTTATCACGGATGTCGTCCCACGTCTTTGCGTCTTTGAACATCTGACGAAGAACATGAGCCGACTGTAGTATTGTACCACTCGTTAGCCCTCTTTTTTGGAGAGATGTATAGAGGTCGCGGACGGTGCGCCCCTTAACGTCTCCGAGCATGAGATGTCCGATGTAGGGAGTGATGAAACAGCGGATTGTGTCTCCGTAAGAGTAAATGGTGCTCTCTTTCAGTCCGTGCGACTCTTTATGCTTGAGCCACTCGGCTGCAAAGTCTTTGACGGTGATCGCCCTCGCTATGTGAAACTCTCCGGCGTCCACTTTGGCGAGAAGCCGTTCCTTAACTTTCTCTGCCTGGAATGGCGTCACGTTTCTGATGGTTTCGTAGTGCGATTTGTTCCGGCCATTCTTTCCGCGTTCCTTTAACGGCACACGGATGCCGAAGTCCTGTCTTTCGCCCTGATAGCCAGGCTGCGGCCCGAGCGGAATCAGTTGCCCGCGTTGTCGGCGTACTTTCTCCTTTTCTTCCATCACGGTTTCTCCTTTGATGGGGATGTTAAAGCGCCCGTGACTTTATCACCGTAAAGGAACTTTCTAACAGAGCGAGCCGTGATTCTGATTGTGCCTTCCGTGGGCCGGACCACTTCAAGCGTCCCTTCGGCCATCATCTTTCTGACAACGTATTCGGAGGCATCAAGACGGTTCATCACTTCGGCGATAGAGAAAGCCTGAAGGTCCGCCTGCTCCTCAAAGGTTTCTTCGGCGATCCTTTTCATGCGCGGCTCTAAGACCGAAACCAATACCTCTATTAACTCTTGCCCTTCAGTTCGCTCTGATTCTGTTTTGAAAGCTGAAATAGTTCCCATAGTGATTTACTCTCACGCCGCATCCTCACGGCATACGCCCACAATCTCAGCATCACAGCCGAAAGCTTTACGGTGTGCCTTCTGCATGGCTAACACGGAAGGGTGATGCGTAGCGTATTCACGAAGCCAAAGCCTGCCATCTGGCGAGGCCATGCCGCCGAGCACGGTTTTGCGCGCTTCATTACGCGTTCGTTCTAGCTCTTCAATTGAAAGATTCTCGACCTCAAACATGAGCGCCGCGCGTTCTTCGATCTCGAAAATGAATTGCAAAAGCTCGTCACGATGCGTGCGGATTGCTGTCCTCAAAGAATCATCAAGTGCGCCGGGAGGGGCTTCAACTCGCAGGCGAGATTTTGCATCCACTGAGACTGTAACGCCGCGCCGTCTGAGGTCTGCGTAAAGCGAAGGTACGATCATAGAACCATCACCTCCAGCTCTGCGGCGGTTATTGTCGGGGTCGCTTCATTTGAAGTCACGGGGCGAGTGCCCGCTGGATAGCTGCACGCGCTTCTAGCGATTGTTTGAATCTCATGCATCGGGAGAGGTGAAGTTAGTTGCGTGCTGTTGACTTCTAAAAGTCGCGCCTCGATCTCATCATACTCAGCTCCGCGCGCACGCATTGAACATGCAACCCGCCGGAATAGAGTTTCGTTGCGCTCGCCTTCAGGGACAACCTCGCCGGGTGCTAATGCAGCGCGGGTGCGAATATCCGTCACCGTCGCGCCGCGCCTTATCTGTTGTTTGGATGTGAGAAGAGACAGAATCCAATAGGGCAAAGGGGCAAGCGGCACATCGTTCAGCCACTTATAGGGTCGCCCGCTCGCGTGGTCTGAACCGGGCAGGATAACAAGCCCGCCGTCTCCGCGCGTATCTATGCCCTCTCCAAGCCTACCCTTAGTGTTGCCGATCCTTTCGCCTGCGTGCGCGAAGTAGAGATGAAATCCCCCGCTCCCTGTAGAAGCCGCTAGGGTTTCTGGCAACTCCCCTCTGGCTTCAATCAATTCCGTAAGCGAGATGTCGCCGCCGTGTCTGGGGTCAACGTCTACCGCCTGGATGCCCTGGCCTGTGGCCCCGCCGATGTTCGCCCAGGGATACTTAGACCATAATTCACGGATGCGCGAGGGGTCGCGCGTAGCTTGCGCCTGCCAGCCCTTAGAGATGGGATGCTTGCCGGGATTTCCGCACTTGGCGTCACCACACGAGCAGGCGCCCTCTGTGGTTATTGTATGGGCGGGAAAGACCTTGAAACCTCGCCTTGCGGCTTCCAACGCCGCCGCAACTTTGTCACATGGCGAATTTGTATCTGCCGTTTCTAAAGAGGTTGCGGGCGGGTAACGTGGACACTTTGGGGTAGGTTGGCTTTCATCTTCAAACTCTAGCTCACTCTCAGGGATGCCGCTATTACTGCCTTCGATGGCATAGAATATTTGACCGTCTTTCTCGCCTAACTCACCTGTGACCATCACAGGTTGGTCATGATCTTTGTTGCGCCAGATGGCCGCGCGCGGCTCAAAAGTAACTTCGGCGGTTTTTTGTTCTGACTTGTTCTTTGGCTTCCCCCTGGTACGCAAAGAGGAAGGGATGTCAGAGCTATTGACCGTAATCGTCACCTCTCCCTCAAGCCCTTGCGCGAGTAGGGCGCGTTGTAAGATTTCAGAGGCAAGGCTTTTGGCGTATTCTAGGACATCCCCGCCATCGTCCTTTGTGTTCAAGAAACCCTCGCGCGCTCTGTCTATTGCACGCTTGCGATTCAACGCGGCCAATTCTTCGGGCGTGTGAGTTTTAATCTGAGGCCCGTCCGCTTCAGTGATCGACACGCGCGGGATTAGTTCGACGGCTTGAGCTAAGAATCTCTTGCGAACGGCAGTCGGGTTGACCTTCTGCCCCTTCATCAATCGCATGGCGTGATTGCTTTCGCGCATCAGCCATTGAGCAGCCGGAATGATCTGCTCAACATAGACGGTTGACTCGTAGCCGCCGTCTTCGCGCTTTCCGCCGCCAGGCCGGGCGACGAGAAATTCATAACCCGTCCGCGCGATGAACTTGCGAAGAAAGGCCAACTCACGCGAGACGGTTTTAACGCCGCCGTCTTTCGTGCCGTGCCGCATCATGTACTCGGCAACTAGGGTGTGACTTCTGGCGAACGGCGAGCCGTCCAGAGGCGCTACGTCTAAGACGGCCCGCGCGAAACCACGATGTCTTGAGGGATAGCCGATTGCGCCTAACAGGAGATCAACGCACGCGCTCATGTCGCGCGCTGTTTTTCGTTGCTGCTGTCTGCCTTGCGCGCCGTGGATGTTCGGAGCACGTCTGAATGTAGAAGGATTCGCGCTCATGCTCTCTCCTTTTTGGTCACGATCTGGGCGAGTGCGTCATCCCACGCGAGCGCGGGGCTACTTTTTAGAAGTTTGTCTATCTGTCGGCGCAGGGTCTTAGGAACTTTCGCGGACTCAGAAGCCTTCCGCGCTTCATCGTTCGCCTTTTTAATTTCACCATTGATGGTCTTAACGAAGAGAGCGCGACGATACGCTTCCGCTAGGACCTCGCCATCAGGCACTAACTTCTTGACGCCATGAAGCTCTAATTTACGTTCTAGCCAAGTGATGAAATGATCGCTGGCAAGTGCGTTCAACTCGACACGCTGACCAATCCCGCGCTGCCAATCCGAGACTAGAAACTCAGCCTCTTCTTTCGTCGCGCCGTTATTGTGAAGATTCAAGCGTAAGCGGCTCGACTTCGGATAAGTAACAGGCTCGGACTCTAAACCTTCCTCTCTTACATCAGAGAGCCTTAGCCCCAAGTCAACCACGTCAGGGCGAGTGCTGAACCGATACCGCTTTGTGCTTCGTTTCAGCGTCGCCGCGATGGTAAACCCTGCTTTATCGAAATCATGTAGAACCAAAAAGCGAGCACCCTGGAGTCTGTCAACAAGCGCACGCGCTGCCGTAGTAGAGACGCCCTTTGTGCTCATGAGCGCCAGATCGTATCGCTCGGCAATCTGAGCGCGGCGAAGTAAAGGCATGAAGCCTTCCTTTTCGATGAACAGCACCGTATGAAAACGGTTTCGAGGTCCGAAGGTAGGAAAAGCAGATGGTAGCTGCGGCGGCTCATCAGATGGATGTTTACCATTACCCGCTTGCGCTAAGTATGAACGCACGGCAAGAGTGCCGAGTGGCAGTTCAATGTCGGTATGCGGCTCGTAAAGATGCCCGCGCGCATCAAAGACAACATCCCAGGCTGAAGCCTTGTCCGGGTGTTTTTCCAGATAGTCGGGGAGTAGTGTTTGAGTGAAGTAATTTGCGTCAAGAGTCTCAGAGGTGCAGCGTTCAAGAATCAAAGGCCGCGCCTGATACATGATCTGGCGCGCGGCAGCCGGAAGAGTATTATTCGCGCTCGCCTTCATGTAGGCTTCGTCCATCACGTCAAAGGCAGCTTCGCGGATCGTTATTCTGTCAGACCGGGAATAGTAATAACGATTCATTGACGCACGGTTGCGCTCGGCAGCTTTACGCGCCTTTGTCCATTTCGACGTTGCCGAAGTAACTGATTTAACTAACGCCTCGCCTATTTGCATCACAAGCCCTCCAGTGAAGACTTGCCCCTGTCCGTGTAATTCAGGTGCGGACAAGCCAAGTGCAAAACAAACGTGACAGCATCATCCGGTTCAACTTTTAATGAACTGAGAAGAGAGGCAAGGCCGAATCCATAAGCGGAGAATGAGCGGAAAGGGTCAACCAAAGTCGGCGACCAATTTATCCCCGTGATGAGTCGCCGATCTTCATTATCCCGCCGCGCGGCAAAAGCGATTTCAACGACGAACGGTCGCCCCGTCTTGCTGTCTATATCAGCCACGCGGCGATATTCCATCGTCTGCAATTCCACGCCCTGAGATTCAAACCATGCGCGGAAGTGATCTTCACCGATGAAGCCGAGATGAGCAGGCTTGACAGGCTTTGACTCTGCCCGCATCGCAGCCAACAACTTCTCCACAGCCGAGCGGTCTATGTCGCCGTCTTTGACGAGATCACGGAGATAGACGCCAGCCATCCCGACAGATGCAAGAATCTTCTTTTGCTTGGCGGTAGCAGAGAGGCCGCGAAACTCCGTGACGAACTCGCGCACCGTTCTAGCCTGTGCGCCGTGCTGCTCGGAGACGATGTAAGCGGCGATGAGCGCCCGAAGCTGCTCTAAGGTGTACCAATGCGGAGAAGTCGGCTCCGAAGCGAGCCATTTCTCGCAGGTGTCAGAGGACCGCTGAAAGAGTCTTTCATCATCCAAAGAAAACTCCGCATGAGGATTAAAAAGCGAGTAGCCCTCAAGTAATTGTAAAAAACGCCAGATGGCGAGGTCGTTGTTGAGAGCAAGCTCAGAAGGCCAGTACACCTTTACAGAAGTCCCGTTTTTTACAATCGCCTCCGCTTTTTGGTGAGAAATGGCGGGTTTCTGGGCGAGACGGTCAATTTCAACCGTGATTCGGTGTAGCGCGCCCTGAGTTGTAATTTCAAGGCGCGCTGAGTTTTGATCGTTTAAGACGTAAGGAATGGCGAGCACGGTTTTGAGAGCATTCCCCTGCGCGCCTCTCGTCGGAGAGATATAGGCATCCTTGCTTGATGCTCTAACGCTGAAATCGAGAACGGACTCAATAACCGACTCAGGAATGCCGGGGCCATTATCCGTGATGGTCAGAGAATCATCGGCAACCGTGATCTTGATACTCGGTAAGGTGTTCGCCGACTCGCACGCATCCAGGCCGTTATCAATTAACTCTTTGAAGGCGACTTCAGACCATCGCTCAGGCTCATGGCCCGTCTGCAATGTCAGTTCCTTGCGGGTGAAGTATTCAAGCTCTCGACTCGTCTTGAAAACTTCCCTCGCTAAAACTTTGGCTGTGGTGGCTGCTGCTCTTTTCATGCCACAGCCCTCATGCTCACGCCAGTTTGAAGTTCGCCTATGCAAGCCCCGCACAAGTACCGCCGCACAGGGCGACCATTGGGCAAAGTAACTGAGGCTGACATGCGCCCGCGTTTTGGCGCATGGTGTCCACAGCGACTACAGAGCTTAACCGTCCACTCTTGGCGGCGCAGTTCTAAAGATTGAAGTTGTGCGCGGCGGGAAAGGTCGCGCGGAAACTTGCCACCTTTGGCTGTGCTTATGGTAAACTGATTCATGGTTGTTTCCTTTGTCAGAGGGTTCAACTACTTCCAAAGCAAGCCTTCAACTTCTTCCGTTAAAGAAATTGAGCACGACGCCGATTAGCCCCGGCGTTCGTGTGCCTACCTGTAAAAATTCAAAAGCCCCTGCAATCGGGGCCTGAATCCGACGCAAGGGCTTTTGATAGAGCTGGCACAGACAGAAGAGGCCAGCGGGCGAAAAGTCCAAACGCCGCTCTTGCTGTTCAGGCCGACGCAGCGAGCGACTGACTATGTAAAAGACCGTTTGTTGTAGCGCGGGATTCTCTAGGCGTGATTCTTATGGTATAAGGAAGGACGCCGCGAGCTTCGCGCTTGTGGTAACAACGAAGGGCGCGCAGTTGACTTCCTACGGTCGGCGCGTCCTTTGATTTTCAACGGTTAAAAGTTTATCACAGAATCACTGTCCGGGGCGCACATATTTTCCAACAAAATAAGGACGGAAAACCTTATTTTCACTGTCCGTTTTAACCGGACGGATAATGGCCCCTTCACTGTCCGTTTTTTAAGTCCCTCCATTTCAAATCTAATCTACCGACCAACTTCCTCAAAGCATCGCCGGACTTAGGGGCTTTGTCGGGGTGAGATTTTTTCAGGCGTGCGGCGACGTTTTCATAATCTTTTTTCTCATACTCAGGTATTGAGCGCAGCGCGGCTTTAATTGCTAGGGTTAATTCAGCAGGCGTCCATTGTGAATAGCGCCCCTTTAACGGCAAGTGCATACTTAGCTTTGCGCCTTTCGCGCGCATAGCTGCCAATCCATCAATAACGCCTGGAAGGTCAATTTTTACGATGCCTAGATCGTTAAGCACCATATTTGTTACAAGGTCAAAGTGTATGCCTGCTTCACCTCTCAGGGCGTCGGATAGTGTTTCGTGGTAAACCCTAGTGACCTCATTACACCACTCTCGGCATTGCGCTTCGTCTTTGAAAAAGTCCAGTGGGATTGTGGTTTCCCGCGTGACTGTCTCCGATCTCTCCGCTTCCGTTTCTCCTGTTGGGCTGTGGCGCGTATCAACAGTCGTTACCTCAAAGGTTATTCTTAGAAGTCTCGCGTCTATATCAGCGAAGTAAAACGGCTCGCTGATAATCGAAGCAGAGTAGTATTTTCGCGTGCGTTGCTTTTCTTTCGCCGCTCGCTTCGCTGGACTTTTCTTAGCTGGCACGATGCGGCCTCCCTATAAGCCGCCCCTGAAAAGATTCGGCTCGCCGGTCGCTCAGGGATCGCGGCGTGTCCTCTTGCCTGGCCGGGCAGAGTAAGGCGAGCCGAAAATTTGTATCAAATCACATCATTCCAAATTTCCTGTGCAGAACTGTGAGTGCTGGTCTGCTCGCTACGTATATACCTGACGCATACGACTTACGTCAAGTCGCAAAATGATTAAGTTGACGTGTGTGTGCATCACGCATATACTTGGCGCATAATGACCTCAGTCGAACTTAAAGCCAGACGTGAAGCCCTGGAGTTGAGTCAGAACCAACTTGCCAGGTTATTGACCGTTTCGACTAGCACAGTGGCGCGATGGGAACAGGGGGTCTTCAAGATCGGCACGCCTGGAATGTTGGACCTCGCTTTAGAGGCGCTGGAGCGAAGGCGCGCCGAAGGGCTGCCCCATAAGAAACAGCAAAAAACCGCCTCCCCTGAAAGCTACCACCGCGGCTGACGCG